>Ga0068714_10005020_pt1 | contig 14308 bp, 11 predicted proteins | sample MTBNYHSulfiMetaG_FD_62988 | JGI IMG/M metagenome (GOLD analysis project Ga0068714, IMG submission 62988) | Enrichment culture microbial communities from rom New York Harbor, USA that are MTBE-degrading - MTBE-NYH (New York Harbor Sulfidogenic)... | ecosystem: Environmental > Aquatic > Marine >... | reverse complement strand
ACCGTCTGTGCAAAAACTCCTTTGCGATTTGGATCTTCCCAGATGACGACAGCACCGCCTGAACCGTCACTGACTATTGGCATACCCATGTAGGCATATTGAATTCTACCGATATTGGTACCGCTTTCACCCCAGAGACTCACCCCTTCAGCACTGATCCTCTGTATATAGACCTGCTCATTCCTGTGTTGCCGGAGTAGGATAGCGCCTCCTGAACCATCGCCTGTCATTCCCCGCAATCCTAATTCAGTGTAGGCTTCTTCCCACGTCCATACAGAATTGCCGACGGAGTCCAGCCTCCAGACATAGAGACCGTTCTTGTCTCCCCATGCAACTATGGTGCCGCTGCTACCGTCGCTGATTGCTTCAGGCGGAGAAACCTTACCTGTAGCTATCTGTTTGCCCTCTACTCCCCAGAGGTAATTGCCTTCGGCATCTATATGGTTGGCATACAGTCCGGTGCCATAGTTATACGGTGTTTCTCTCCAAAACACGAAAGCCCCACCACTACCATCGCTAACAAGTGATGGAGGCTTCGGTGGAGGTAGTGCCATACCTCCCATTCCGGCCAAGAGTCCACCTATCAGGATAACCAGCAGAAAAATGGAGAGGGGGACTGCAATCATGGAAGGACGTAACTTCCAGAAAGCGGTTTTTGCTGGGCGGGAGCGTGGTTTTTGCTCACCTAGTAGCGAAATCACGTTATTCCACCATTCGGGGGATGGCTCTACTTTTTTAACCTCCGCCTTCAAGTAATCTCGAAGCTCTTGTTCTAATCTTTCTCCGTCCACTGACATCTCACCTCCCCCCTTCCCATGTTCTTGCATTGCGTAGGATTTCAGCCAGATGGTCCAGCGCGCGGCTCAAGCGTGATTTTATTGTGCCTTCACGCTGGCCTGTGACCGCAGCAATCTCCGGTACCGTGAGATCGGAAAAGTAACGTAATACCACTGCTTCCCTCTGCTCAACTGGCACCATATGTAAAGCCTGTCTTAGATGTTGGTGCTCTTCATCACGGATCATTGCTGCCTCGGTCTTGTCAAAGCCATCCGCCACTTCAGGTGCTTGTTCGAGAGGCACTGTTGGCAGTTGTTTTTTTCTGAGCTGTTGTTTAACTTCATTAACCACAATGCGCACCAACCACGCCTTGAGACTACCGCGAAGACGCAGGGATGGCAGGTGTTTCCACATCTGTACAAGTGCTTCTTGTACCGCATCTTCTGCCAGTACGCGGTCTCGTATCATCAAGTAGGCTGTGCCGAAAAGCGCACTGCGATACCGCTCTACAAGCATTCGGAATGCCTCTTTATCTCCCGCTTGACAACGGCGAACTAAAGCCGCTTCTTGCGACTCATCCAACTGGAGCGCTCCTTCTTGAATGACTCTCTACTATATAAGATGCAAGTTTTAGCCAAATCGTTCCATTTTCATGCTAAGATTCAAGAAAAATATATTCCAACCTCCAAAATTACCTCTAGTAAAAGGGTAAAACAACAGGAGGCCATGTTTCAAATGTGCAGGAGATTTTTTGTTTAGGGATAGTGTGGCTTAACAGAACCGAGGAACATGCAATTCTGCAGGATTGCACAACAGTCAGTTTCGTGTACGGTAATGCAACACAGCCGGGAGAGCACCATTTATTCAATCATAACGAAGTTCATACAAACTCAGTTGTTAGTGTGAGCAATTGAATCACAAAATGATTGACAGGCATCAACTCAGCAGAATATACTGGTGATAACTGTAGGGTAGTATTCAGACGCCATGCCATACGAACGTACTCGGAAGATTGAACAAAGGTTTCAGAGAGCAGTCGATTTACTTGTCAAGAATCGGTTAAACGCAAGGCAATTAGCTCTGGAATTAGATGTCTCGAGACCAACAGCCCAGCGTATTATTATGGAACTCAGGAGACGTGGCTATACAATTAGGTCTGTCCGAGATGAGTCTGGCTGGCGATATGAACTGGTGGGCGGTCTGAAAGGCTAGCCGAACGGGTAGCTAAAAATGGTATCAATAAACGAGAGGCAATGGCAGGGCAGGGTTCTTCAGTGGATAAATGAACTGCTGAAGAAGTATCCTCAATTGCCTTTCAGCAAGGTCGATCAGGAGTTTGAGGTCACAATTCATGGCAAGGCACGTCAGTTTAATGATCTGACCCTGTTTGACAAACAGGTTAGACCTATCTGTGTATTCGAACTGAAACTCCCCGATAAAAGCGATGGGCGTTCGCCCAGGTACTTGCCAGTAGTGACCAAGACCTACAATTCAGCCGATTCGATAGGCGCGGAATACTTTGTCACTTGGAACGTCAACAGTGCAGTTCTCTGGAAAACTCATATCCCTGGCCGAGCACCTTATGAACGTTCTTTGATTCAATATCCTTCCATAGCTACTATTCGTTCTTCTGAAGCGCTCGACCTTCCAGACGTTGAATCGGCACTTAGACAATGGTTGGAAGACTTTTTACAGGCACTTGGTCGTATTGTTACCGGTGTTGTTCTCGCTCCACCACAACCGCTGGATGAAGGCTTTATTCAATTGATTCAGAGCTATTTAGAACCACTCTTAGTAGGTTGTGTAGCCGCCGAACTTCATAAACGCTATAAAGCTGACCGTCTATTTGCGAAGGGCTTGCGGCAGTGGGCGGTACAAGATCAGGGATGGACGTGGGACGATAGCTCGCAAGCTCTTCCTGAAAGTCTCTCTCGAACCGCCCGACTAGCGTGCTCGATGTTGGTAAATAAAATTGTCTTCTATGAAGCCATGCGTAAGGTCTATCAAGGCTTACCTGCATTAAGCGTGCCCACAACTATCAGGGCAGGCGAACAGTTGCGTACTAGATTCAATGGAGTCTTCTCCAAGGCAATGAAAATAGACTACGAGACTGTATTCACTGAGGAACTGGTAGATACAATTCCTTTCGTGGCTGATGAAGCAGTAGAGCTGTGGCGGGAGATGGTGGAGGACGTCGAACGGTATGATTTCACACGTTTCGACTATGAGGTAATCGGTCGTATCTTCGAGCGGCTGATCGCCCCTGACGAGCGACACAAACTTGGACAATATTTTACCCCTTCCTATGTAGTTGACCTCATTAATGCTTTTTGCATTCGAGATGGCGACAACATTATCCTCGACCCGGGATGTGGTGCAGGCACTTTTTTGGTCAGAGCCCACAGTCGTCTCAGAAGGTTGGATTCTAGCAAGAATCACGAAGAATTGCTGGAACAACTGTGGGGGATAGATATTGCTCGATATCCGGCGCACATGTCTGTTATTAATCTGGCTGCCCGCGATCTGGCCTCAACTGAGAACTACCCGAAAGTTATTCATGATGATTTCTTTAAGGTGTTTCCCCAACGAAGTAAATATGAGTTTTACAGGCGCTCCTATAAGGTAGCCGGACTATCCACAGAGAAGGTACAGACAGTCGTACCCCTCTTTGATACAGTCGTCGGAAACCCGCCATACACTCGACAAGAGGAGATGGAAGACCTGTTCCCTGGTCTCAAAGAGCGAGCCCATTCTGCAATATTGAGAGATTGGAAATTAGAGGTGTCAAAGCGCTCCAGTATCTATGCACTATTCTATTTGCATGGAGCTGCCTTCGTAAAGGATGGTGGTCATCTAGGGCTGTTGACACACAGTTCATGGGTTGATGTCGATTACGGAAAGCACTTGCAGGAGTTTTTCCTTAAACACTTTAAGGTAGTTGCTATTCTGGAACCTCAAGTAGAGCACTGGTTTCCTGCAGTTGATGTAAATACCTCGATAACTATTTTACAGAGATGCAGTCAGAAGGCGGAACGTTCGGATAACGTAGCTAAGTTCGTACAAATGAAAGCACCCATAGTAGAGTTCTTGCCTAAATATGGCGGAGAAGAAGAGCGCATGGCTGCTCTCGAGAATCTAGTCAAGCGCATTGAAATCGCGAATTCACTCCAAGAGGATAGCCTTTGGCGTATCTTCCCAGTCAAACAGTCTGATCTGTGGAACGAGGGATTGGATGAGGAAGGGAACTTCACTGGTTCGAAATGGGGCAAATATTTAAGGGCGCCAGATATATTCTTCAATATATTGGAACGTGGCAAAGACAGATTTTCACAGTTGAAGGATTTCGCCGCGGTTAAATTTGCAACAAAGACAGGAGCTAACGATTTCTTCTTCGTTACAGATATTACCGATGAAACATCGGAGGCTGAGCTGAGGCAACACGGAATCTTGCCCGCAAAAAAGAAACAGCTACGACTGGTCGAGGCAGGAGATGGTGGACATTACATCATTGAAGCTGAATACCTGAAGCCTTTAGTTAAATCAACACGGGACATTAAGTCTCTGATTATAGACGAGTCCATTACCAAATTCAGAGTTCTAGTTGTTCCTGATGAAAAGAAAACACTGGTAGGGAAACACGTGTTGAAGTATATTAGAAGAGGTGAAACACAAACCTTCGGTGTTGGACCACGCGCTGGAGTGCCAGCTAAGAAACCGACATGTGCCAGTCGAGATCCGTGGTATACTCTTGATGCAAGCAATAAGGGCGACCTTTTATGGTTTGCTCTCATTACTGATACCCATGCAGTGCCGCTTAATCCTAAAGGATTTCTTTCCGATCATCGTTTTCATAATATCGTTCCTAAACACAAGGAATATACTGAAACGATTTGGGGTATTCTGAATGGAACATTTACTTTTCTATGTGCCGAATTTTGGGGTAAGCAATTCGGGGGTAGAGGGATAGATTCTGTGGCTACTGATGTATATGAAGTAGCTCAGATTCCTTTCTTAGATCCAGCAGCCGTACCCGAAGAGATTGCAATAAAGATAGTTGAAGCTGTGCGCAAAATAAGTGGTAGGCCGATTCTGCCTGTGCTTGAAGAGGTAAACCAGCCTGACCGCCAGGCTTTGGACGAAGCAATTTTTGAGGCAATAGGCTTTGATGACCCCGAGGAACGAGGAAAGGTACTATCAGAGTTGTACGAGGCTGTTTGCCAGAGAGTTGAATCACGTTTCGAGCGTGCAAGGTCATCCCAACATCCAGGGGAAAAGAGAACTCGCCCTAACGCGGAAGCAATGGCAGAAGAACTGTACAAAGAGTTCACCCCGGACTCATTCAAAAAGTTCCCCGATGATTTCGTGCCCACCGGAACCAAGACACGTCAAATGACACTTCCTAAAGAGACCGATGATTTTGAGCGGGTAACGTATAATCGGTTGAGGATTGGCGGCGACCTGCTGGACTTTGAGAATCCTGATGAAGCTGAGTTCATTCAATTTGCAGTCCAGAGCGGAGCCCCAGCATCAATAGGTATTCCGGTTGAACCAAGTCTTCTGCACGATGCTATAACAAGCTATAGAGATTATCTATCGAAATTAGTTAAGCAGATTGAAGACCTCGCCTCTTCTAGAACACAAGACAGGAAATTAAAACAACGCATTGTAGAAGCATTGAGACAGAAGCTGGGATTACGTTCTCTGCAGGCTGATAGGACGGCAAGACTAATATAAATTTCCATGGAGTTAGATTGCTTTGGCTATCAGAAGAGAAAGAAAGAGTAAGTTTGTAAGACTTTTTGATAAGACCCCACCTGGCGTAGTCTGTCCGCACTTTTATGAACTTATATTGTCTAACGGCTGTCCATATAATTGTTCCTATTGTTATTTGAAATTGACATTTCGCGGTCGAACCGAACCTATTCTTTTTGAAAATGGCTGGGAAGTAGTAAAGACCGAGATCGATAGAATTGCTAGTGGCGTCTTTTCCACGGGTGAACTTGCTGATAGTTTAGCTGTTATACCGCCACTCCTGCCTAAGGCATTGGACTACTTTGTAGCCCAAGAGAACAAGTTTCTGCTCATGGTAACAAAGAGTGTTAATACTGGAATATTACGTGATTATGAGCCGAACATGAATTTAATACTGTCTTTTTCAGTAAATTCTATTCCGGCATCTGATCAATTCGAGGTAAACGCTCCACATCCGATGAGGCGATTAGAAGTTGCAAGCCAGATGGCAGAACTAGGCTGGCGTGTGCGCATTAGACTAGATCCTATCATACTTGAGTCTGGTCTGGAGTCATACGAACCGATTTGCACACAGATTGCAGCTATCAAACCCGAGCGAGTCACCTTAGGAACTCTACGTCATTACCCAGGACTGTTTCACTTTTCGCCAAATGCACCACGTGGAGGATTGAGTAAAGCGCCAGATGGACGAATGAGGTATCCCGTCCCCCAAAGGATTAGCACGTATGAGCAAATCGCCTCTTGGCTTGGATTTCAACCGTCTTTGTGCAAAGAGACTCAAGAAGTTTGGGATAAGTTGGGATGGAACTTCAGCGGGTGTAACTGCACTCCTTAGGCGTGAGGAGACTAAATTGATTGTGAACTCTTGCGTAAAATGTAAGGAGGAAAAAGTCAAAGACGAAGATGGGATATGTCCCTACATTCTTGATGATGACCAGCTTCCCTTGCGATGTGTCGGCTTTTGGGCAAGGGAGAAATTGTACTATTTAGAGCGGTATATGGAGGTATTTAACTCCTCCATGAAAGACAAGTGGCCCAAAAGAGCATACATCGAGCTATTTGCAGGTCCAGGATCTGGAATAGTTCGAAATTCTGGCCAGATTGTTAAAGGCTCACCGCTTGCAGCAATTGAGCAAGCTGTCCCCTTTAGTCGCCACATATTTGTGGACATTAATACGGATGCACTTTCTGCTTTGGAAAATAGGGCAAAGCGGCTTAGACCAAATGCAGATATAAAGCTTATCTCTCGAGACTGTAATTCTAGCGTCAATGAGGTTAGAACAAGTATTGACAGTTCCTATCTTATTCTGACTTTTATTGACCCCACAAGCATGCAAGCTAAATTCTCAACAATTCACAATTTGACACAGGGTCTACGGATGGATTTGATAATCAATTTCCCTTTGCAGGCGATAAACAGATCATACACATACGCGTTGCAAGGATACGGTCAGAAATACGATGATTTCTTTGGTACAACTGAATGGAGGTCGATCCTCACGAGCTATACGAACATCCGTAGCATCGGTGCGAGACTGCTTGACCTATACAAGAATCAGCTCAGAAGTATAGGCTATGGGCAAATCAATGACTTGGCGGACAATCAGAGTTCGGAATTTGCTGGTATCCTAGTAAGGGGCCCGAAAAACATACCATTGTATTATCTTGTCTTCGCTAGTAAGCATAAGATCGCATATAAGTTTTGGGATGAGATCCAGAAAATTCGAGCAGACAGCCAACGACGGCTTCTTTGATATACTAGCAAAATGAACTTTACGTCATGTTGTTCAACAGGAGATTCAAAAACCAGGATAAGCGGGCTACGTACCTTTTCCCCCATGGTGTAGCTGTGCTTGGAGTTCATGGTATTTGTCGATATATTCGTGGATCGCTATCACCACGGCGGCATGGCTCCAGGTCAGCGGTGATGCACTGAGCGGAGCACAGTTGTAGGGATGAACTTGTTCGGCAATAACACCACTTGGGAGAGCACAATGTTTAGCCCAGGTGAAGATTTGGAGGGCTGGCTTTAAATCGTCTATCGATTGAGCCCTGGCAATATGGTATTGTGCTACCCACATAGTGCAGATAAACCAGGGGTTACCGGGGACATTAGCGATGTCCTGACTGATTTGCTGATAACAGTCATTCTCATAGCGGGCGACACCTCCCACCTCAGTCTTGCACCAAAGCCTGTCTATAAGTGCCGCCATCGTGCTCTCAATCAGGGGATCAGTAGCTTGGAGCATGCCGAAAAGAAAAGGACCGCAAATGCTGCTATCGATAGTGTAGTCCGGCTCCACCACACCATCGGTGTCAACCGTGATTGAGCGCAGGAAGCGTCCCAACTTCTTGTCAAAAAGATACTCAATAGCGGCCTCTTTTATCTCAGCAGCAGCCTGACGGTACTGTTTGGTGAGTGCTACCTCACCAAACGTTTCCGTGAAGTTGGCCGCAGCTTGTAAGCTTGCCCAGACCGTAGCAACAGTAAAAGAGTGGATACCACGGCGTTCCTCCCAAAGGTCATATGAAGGTGCCGGAAGGTTCGTATGAGGCTCTCTATAGCTAACCATAAAATCGGCAGCGTTTTTAATCAACCTTCGATAATGGGAACGGATGAACTCTACATTTCGGAATTTCTTGTAGTGGTGCCAGAGGCTCCATATTACTAAAGCAGTCTCATCTTCTTCAATTGGTAGTTGCTGCTTACCCTCTCTGTCTGCCCATGGCATCCATTGGCCTGCCAGAGATCCATCAGCGGTATACTTGTGAAGGAGATAGCCTTCACTGGTAATGATATTAGCGCAAAAATTGAAGAACTCGTGGCTGACTTCATCATAGTTGGCCATGTCGAGAGCCTTGGCTACGAAGGCGCCATCACGACCCCACACATAAGAATAGGTGTCCCCCAAGATGGCGGTAATGTCGGAGTCAGTGCTGGCGATGATAGCACCATGGTTATCGATCTGCACGCGCATAGTGATCAAGCTGCGTCTGTACAAATCCAATATGGGAGCCGGCAGATCGGTAAAGTCTTGCGATTCCTTATTCACCCAAGCTCGCCAGTAGTCACGGGTGCGTATGATGAATGACTCAGGTCCTCGTTCCTTGACCAGAGCGTCGAGGTCCTCGACTCCGTGGAAGTGGGTACTGGCCGCCAGCCAGTGGTACATGGTTGAATTTCCCCTAGCGAGCACAGTCTTGTCATAGAGCCCGATGACTCCCTCAGCGAACCCACATGTAAGAGGCACCTTCGCCAATTGGCCGTCTTCGGCATCGTGCCGGGCACTTAGCTTATCTTCTGATTTTGTGCTTCCGGTTGTCCAGTCATCAATGCCAATCCTTCCATTTACCTGGCCACCTGCCAGGAAATAACGCTGCTCTTTGTACATCACCAATGCGCTCAGTCCTGGGTGGTAGTAGATAGTATCGCCTATTTTGCTGCCTAGAATCCGTAGCTCATAATGAAAGAATAGACGTACGTCGCGGGGGTGGTCTCGTTGATTGGCTATATCAACCCGCCTGAAAAAGATATCCCTGTGAAAGTCCACAAGGTCAGAAAAGGTTAAGGTAAGCCCTAGGGTAGGATTAGCGGCAGTAACACTGGTGACCAGACTCTCTCTTTCGTAGGTCATTTTCCTTTGCCACTCGGGGCCGTCAAGCCAGGCGAAGTTTCCATCAACCCAGATGCCAGTACGTGATACACAACCTCCAGCATGGTTCTCCAAGCCGATATAAGGATAGCAGATATCCCGGATGTTGTAATCAGTATCGAAATTGATGAGCAGGTTGCCATTGCCTACAGGTAAATCTCTAGACATCTTAGTTTTGGATTATTCTCCTCTCTCGGTATAATACACTATTATAGACCTCTAGGATTTTCTGAGATGCTCGATCCCGTGAAAGTCTCTCTGCAGCCTCTCGGGCATGCTCACCCGTAGCCTTTCTAAGTCCGGCCGATTTAATACAGTATTATAGACCTCCAAGGTTTTCTGAGTTACCTGATCCCATGAGAATTTTTCTGCGGTTTCCCTGGCACGCTCACCCATGGTCTTTCTAAATTCAGCATTTGAAAGCAGCAACTCGATTTTTGCTGCCAGTTCATTGATATCTCCGGGCTTGTCCAATAGAAAGCCATCAACCCCGTTCGTAATGAAGTCGGCTGCTCCTGCCAGGCGTGTGGTTACTACAGGCAGTCCACTGGCCATAGCTTCGGTAATTACCAGGCCGAAAGGCTCATATATGGTAGGAAAGACGAATACGTCACTGGCTGCATAGTATTCCCAAAGTCTACTGCTATGCGAAACAAAGAACATCCTGTCCCTCACCTGTTCAAGCTCCGCAAGGCGACCGTAGTACTCCTCGTCGCCTCTACCAATAATTATAAGTTTGACGTTTCTTTTCGAAAGCAGCGGAAGTGCTTCTATGATATACCGAACTCCCTTCCTTTCCCAATCGCCTCCAGCGAACATCAGTAATGGATCACTACGGGATACACCATGCTTTTGCCTGATCTGCCCTCTATATAGCAGCCGATTAGTCGGGTGGAATCTGAGAGTATCTACTCCATTAGTGATTACGATGATGTTTTTGGCGGCATCACCGTAATGACGGGCAAAGTCTTTTTGCATAGCCTTAGAAACTACAATACACGCTTTAGAGCTGCTGCGGCTAATTATTAGCCTCTCAACAAAGCATGCCAGGCTGCGATACAGCCTGTGGTCTAGGGCTTTCAGTTTTTGCCAGACACTCCTGCATTGTATCTTAATTATGTTAGCCTCTTCGAGACGACGGCACTCCCTCTCACAGAAATGAAAGGTGATAACGTTTGACGAAAAGGCAGAGTCATACCCTGTCGAATGGATTATGTCAAAGTCTGTTTTCCTGAGAAGGGAAAGAGCGGCAAGGAGTAAGGTACTGGATACCAGGAAGGTAATGTGTACCAAAGAGTTGGGACATCTGAGTGCTGGCACCTTATAGTGCTTAAATTTGAGTAAGTCAAATCCATTTATGGTATTAGAAAAAACCGAAACCTGATGGTCCTCACAAAGCCTTTCGACTAGGTGAGCGGTGACGGTTGCTGGCCCTGCTTCAAAGTTAACATGATGCGCAATGAACGCGATTCTCACACTTACCTCCGGAAGCTGCCTTCGGCGTAGCTTAGTGTATAGTCCTTTTGCGGGAGGCACCACATTTTGGCTCAACGAGCTTGTACCGACTCCACCCACTGGGGCACATCTCTAGCACGGCACTTATCCTTTGGAGCCATAAGTATTATACCACAAGGAACAGGGTGCGCGTGGAAACTCCAAAACAAAGAACGCAGTTCACACTGAGGCGAACACTCAGCCATAAGGTGAAGCGAACAGCTCCAGCTTCTTCTTGAGAGGCCGCTCAGTCTATCCCAATCACTCTACCTCCAGAAAATGGTATTATTAGTTTGGATACGCACTTACTGGCGAAAAAGTTTCATGGATAAGAAAGACGCCTCTGAGCTTTATACGATATGGGACGAAGCTAGAAGCCATATTGAATCTGGCAACTACGACAAAGCCATAGAGATATACCGCTACATCCTCATCAGGTATTCGGATGATAATGTGGCTGTGGAGTATGCCAATGCATATTTGGGAGACATATTTCTCACACTGCGGCAACTTGACCTAGCAGAAAACCACACCAAGAAAGCGATAGGCTATAAGCCAGAAAAGCCCGATTATCACTACATCTTGGGTTTCATATACTCGGTTAAGCAGCAGTGGGATAAGGCGATTCAAGAGTTCCAGATAGCAGTTGATAAGGAACCTGATAACGGCGAGTATCTGCGTGGGCTGGCCTGGGCTATATACAGTAGCGGTGACACAACCGAAGGGTTAGCCTCTCTTGAAAAGGCAAGTCGTCTAGCTCCAGGCAACGCCAAAATCCTGACTGACCTGGCAGTCGCTTATCTGTCTTCGGTCAATATCGATAAGGCTAGGGAATATGCAGAACGTGCAATATGCCTAGATCCAACCAATGCCCTAGCTCAAGATGCGTTGGAAAATATTCTCATTTTTAACAAGAGGCTGAGACAACGAGGTAAGGAAGCAGGTAAAGCCACAACGAGATCATCGGACTATGCTCACACTCACTACACCCACAGGTTCAAAGTATCGCTCAGGGACAAGCCGGATATCTGGCGAATTATCGAGATAAAAGAAAACCAGATGCTCTCTAGCCTGCACAAAGCAATATTCAAAGCCTTCGACCGTTTTGATGAACACCAGTACAGCTTCTTTCTGAGCAGTAAGCACTATGACAGAGAGAGTGAGTATATTTCACCAGGTCCTGATACTGGTGGAATGAGTAAGCTTGCCTCTCGCATCAGGATTGACAGTCTTGCTCTGTATTCCGCCAAAAAATTCCTCTATCTTTTCGATTATGGCGATGAATGGTGGCACGAGGTTGAGCTAATTAGCGTAACTAAAAAGATCACCCGGGGTAGTTACCCCAGAGTGGCGAAGAAGCAGGGCAAATCACCACCGCAGTATCCCAGAAGTATTTAGACTTAAACATTTCCATCTCTTTGTTACCCCTGGCCAGCAGATACAAGCAAGCCCGAGTTGAAATAAAATCGATTGCCACGCTACCCGAAGCCGACGCTGTTCACGACGGTTCGCCGTGTTCTAAAGGCACGTTAGCCCACACGAACCCTTGCCCGCAATTGACACAACGGCGAAACCTAGCGATGTCGTGCCCACAGAAAGGGCAACTCGTCATTTGAAGCGATATGACAACCGACCTCTCCCCATGCCGCCATCCTTTTTGGGGCAGTTCCACCGGCGGTTGTCCTGCCATCACCCCCGGCCTTTCTCCTGAGTGGCGCTCTTCCTTGAGTGGAACTGACGTACCCGTGACATGTATTTCTTGAGGCTGTTCCATTGAAGCTAGGCATATAATGTTAGTCAGTTCATATAGCTTGCTTGCTATGTCCGACTTTGGGAATTTCCTTCCTGAGAAATAGTCTCCGAGTGTAACAGGATGTACCTTAAGGAGGCCAGCCAGCGCCTTTTTGGTTGTGTAGTCGGTTTGCTCACACCACCAAGTGGTCAGCTGTTCCGACAACTCTTTGTGTTTTTCAGAACGATACCCCATTCTATATATCTCGACTTTACTTTTTAAGATATGATAACAGATTATGTACATTTTTTCATCGCCAACGGTTGTCACCTTCTGCAATACCGGAGGGCACATTTCATCAAAAAGTTACTACTTAGGCAACAAAAAGACGTACCGTGCTGGAGTAAGCAATAAGTTACTAATGGTCTCATAATTGTCCGGTAGCCAGGTTGTGCTTAATTACGAATACGTTGAGACCATTTTATTGTGAGATGACTAGTATGTCATTAGTGTTAAGAAAGCGAAGACTCCTTGGATTTGACCATGGCAATCTTTCTTATTGGGAAGCTTGTCCAGGCTTTTACAAACCGGGCCGTCTTAGTGTATAGTAGAAGTGGTGGTTTCAGTTTAGGTTATCACAAGCTCGGCTAGATTACGTTGCATTTACTCGAGTACTGGGTGACCCCGACTCTAATCAGCTATTTTTAAGAGAGGAGGTCATCCAGTGAGTTTCACAGACAAATCGATTCTTTGTCCCGATTGCGGGACTACCTTCACTTTCACTGCTGGGGAACAAGAATTCTACGCGTCTAAAGGCTTTACCAACGACCCCAAGCGTTGTCCTCGATGCCGACGGGCTAAGAAACAACAGCGCGGCGGTTCGCACAAGGTGGTTACACCTACAGCAGCACCAGACTTAGTAGGGAGTACTAGTTTGTCTTTAAGAACACAAATAGGCCGGGGGTACCTGGCCTGTGTGTGTTACACAGCGTGCTAATAAAAGATAGAAGAAGGAGCAAAAAATGAATATCTACGTAGGTAACTTATCGCCTGATTTAACTGAAAGTGAATTGCGGGAGGAGTTTAAGGCTTTTGGAGAAATCACTTCCGTAAACATCATAAAGGACAAGTATAGCGGGCAATCCAGAGGATTTGGTTTTGTTGAAATGGCATCTAAGTCTGAAGCTGAAGCTGCAATTGCTGGCCTCAAAGGAAAAACGCTGAAGGATAAGACGCTCGATGTTAATGAGGCTCGCCCTCGTTCCGATAGCAGAGGCGCAGGGTTTAGCGGAAGAGGCAGACAGAGAAGATACTAAGTCGCCGCCCTAATCTACAGGCTTAAGACATCTAGTATTGATACTTAGCATACAACTGACCGGACAAGCGGGGGTTAGTACATTGTAGATGGTAGTCAATGGCAATGGAACGATAAGAGCGCCGGGGTAAAGCGTTTTTATTCCCGTTTAATTATGAAAGACAACGGTGGACTAAACTCTGAAGACATCCTCGGCACTGGGTCTGAGGTTGAGTCGCTTACACTCCACAAGACGGCTTGGGGCGCCTTTCAGGAGGAGGAGACACAAAGAGGAGTGAAGTCTGTGCTTGTGCCTGAAGTAAAGCCTTGGGAACAGCCAGTTGATGACTTGATTCTCACGTATCTCCACGAGATCGGCAAAGTTTCGCTTCTCACCGCAAACGATGAAAAGGTATTGGCCAGTAGACTAGAAGGTGCCAGATATCTAGCAAAGATTGAAGGCCTTCGCTTGAAGCACTATGGCAGATATCCCCCGGCGGTTGGCATTACAATCTATTTGCTTCGTCACCTGCTTGCAGCCCGGCCCATAGTTGATATTCTTGTCAAGCGCTTTGAGATTGATACAACAGATAGCCTCATTCAGAC
>Ga0068714_10005019_pt1 | contig 14314 bp, 11 predicted proteins | sample MTBNYHSulfiMetaG_FD_62988 | JGI IMG/M metagenome (GOLD analysis project Ga0068714, IMG submission 62988) | Enrichment culture microbial communities from rom New York Harbor, USA that are MTBE-degrading - MTBE-NYH (New York Harbor Sulfidogenic)... | ecosystem: Environmental > Aquatic > Marine >... | reverse complement strand
TATTGCAATTAATTTTCATTATTTAGTTTTACATTGCATTTTTTTAAATTTTTGTCAAGAAAATTTTGGGCTTATTTCGATTTATACGCTACGCAATATTTTCAAAAAGATTGGTGGGAGTTTTCAGGGATTTTGAAATGGCCTATAGAATTGGGGTGATTGCTTTTTACATTAAATGTCTTCCCTAATCTACAATCCCTCCATTTCATTGTTTTCCAATATAGAATTTTATATAAGGGACGAGTAAAACACTTCCAGAAATTACCACTCCTAAAAGGATAAAACCTAAATAAAACAACCCAACCTCGCCTAGAAATCCAATTCCGGTTGGGATGATACCTCCTCCAATAAAGAAGCTGATAGGGATAGTTATTGAGACAATTACATTTTTTATATTGGGTGGGCCAATTCTTGATAGTGCGGCATATCCTGGAGTAAAAAAACAAGAAGCAAAAATCGGCTGTAGGAAAATAATGATCACTATCCATGTGCCAGGTGCCAAACCCATTAAAATTGTCACCAAACCAATGGCTATTAAAACAATTTTTAATGTTGGTCTCACACCCGTATGATCAGTAATCCACCCAACGATAATACTAAAGGGTAAAGCTGAAATCCATGAGAGACCAAGTAGGGCGTTGGCCCAACTACGATCTATCCCTTTAACGGAAGTAAGATATAATGGAATCATAGAATACACCCCAAAACTTGCTCCGAGAGCTAAACCAAATAGGGTAACCATTATCCATAAAGAACGTTCTGGCAAAATAATTTTTATTATTTTCGGTTTTGGAGCTTCCCCTGAGAATGTGCCACCTCTACCCCAGAAAACAAATACGATACTCGTGAGTATGGAGATTATACCCAGGAGCATAGGTACTGATCGCCACGACCCCCACTTCAACATGGCCTCTACCAGAAAGGGAGCTAATACAAAAGCTAGATTAGAAGCGAATTCGTGAATTCCAATAGCCTTACCCCAATTCTTTTGATCCACCAATTTTGTGAGAGTAGCGATGCCCGAAGGAAGATAGAGTCCTGCTGCCATCCCCATGAAAAAAAGTCCTAATCGGATGATCCATAGATGGTAATTTATTGAAATAAAAATAAGGCAGCCTCCCACGCAAAAAGAAGAGATGATGATGGTTCTTCTATGATTTAGTCTTGAAGAGACAAAACCAGAAATGGGTAACATAATGGAGTAACCCAAAGATATCATAAGAAAGAGAGAGCCTGCCTCATGGTGCCCTAAGTTTAAATCTTCCTCAATCATGGGTAGTAAAGGAGAGAGAACAATTCGAGAAAGGAAGTTTAAAAAGTAAATTGTTGAAAGTACTGAAAGTGGTTTAATTTGTGCGAGAAAGGAAGAAGAATTCATTTAAAAATAGTTTATCCCAAATTTAACAAGCAAATACAACATTTTTAGGTTTTACTTTTTTCTTCAAGAACGACCCATTCCACTGCCCATATCAGCACTTAGGACCTTTCCAGTTCTTTCAATATAATTAATCATATATTTAAATAATTAGCCTTTCCTGGTTCATCATATGCAGGTATAGATACATGCCTTTAACTACAAAATAATATTTTAGGTTAGGGGTTTTCTTAGCTACCCATTTTACCATCTTACTTAGTAAAGTCCGTAGCATCTAAAATTAAAGAATTTCCAATCCAATTCTTTAAATTAATGCTAAAAGACGAAATCAACCTCCCGGTAAATTATTCCTAAATTGAGCGATTTTCATTTGGTCAGCAATAGTTCCATTATAAAGCACTGAAAAAGCTCGTAGGGTTAATTTAATTATTTACCCTGCTCTTCGAGTCAACATAAAATTGGGATCAATAGCAACACAACACCATTCTCTTAACCGAATCCTCAATATCTGTAGAAAATAGGTATGTCTCCACAAGGGACTAGAGATCCCTTGCGGCCTCTTAAATCTTTGATATTCCTTTATTTTTGGAGGCGGTGTAACCAAAGTGTAACTGTCCTTAAACATCAACTTTGTTTACTTCTCGGAAATTTAATGAATGGGAAACGAAGCCAGGATTTATTCTGATAAACAATATCGAGTTTAGATATTAAAAATAAATAAGTTGGCGATGAAAAATTTTAAACTCTAAACCGTGGATTTCTTGCCAGAACCCTCTCCGGCTATCGAGTTGAGAAAGCGGAAGGTATGATCCTCAAATGATAACTTTTCGGAGGTTTAGAAACGTAACGTTCATAGCAGATATTCAAACTTTTGGAGGCGTTTCCATCTCGTTCCATTCGGTTATTGCTAACTTATCTTCAATGGTATGTTAATCTGGAAGTTGACGATTTCGAGTTGAAAGAGTAAGGTAACGGCGCGGATCAGCGGCGGCCATTTTCCTTTTTGACACATTCATAATAACAAATGCCTTATTTGTCTTTATCAACATTGGATAACAAATTTTGAAGGAGATGATTCCTTGAAGAAATAATCACTATTTTTTGCGTCTGCTTCGTAGAGCACAACAGAAAGACCATATGTACCATTATGATTATTGGTAATTTCATAAGAATAAAAACTATTCCTATCACAGTCAATTTGAGTAGCGCTGCCGGCACATGAAAGGAAAACAGAATGATTTGGATAGCTGGGTGATTGCAAATTGGGAATTTGATACGGAAAATGTTGATGCCCACAAAGAACTATATGTACCCCGATTTCGCTCAGTAAATTTAGAACAGGTGAAGCATCCTTGAGTCTCATAATTTTCTGTTCTATGCTGTCAGGAGTATTAGGAGGAAGCTCAAGATGATGATGCATAAGTGCTATTTTTAGACTTGAACTATAATCGAAATCTTTTGGAATATCCTGAAAAGTACCGCTCCGCAGGTTATTATGCAAAGTTTGAATTTCCCCAATTTGCTCTTTCCCTACCTCTCCTCTGCCCAAAACATTGTTAACATTTAGTGGATTAAAGCCCGCCACACGATTCGTATCTATAGTATAAATTGTTAGAGAAGTTTTATCGATTAATAGAGGATAAGCATTTGGTAATTGATCCGGAAAGTATTTAAAATATTGATCCTTGCGATTTTTATATCTTTTCCACCGAGTAAAGAAATTGCCGTACAACCATACATCATGATTTCCTGGCACAACATATATTCCATTTGGGATTCCATATAACTCAAGACCTACTCTTAGCCTACTTGAAACAAATGGATTATCGCGCAAATAATTATTGACTGATTCATACGCTGGGGGTTCCGCGGCGGTGGTCATATCTCCTGTGACAGCAACAATCAGCCGTTCTTTATACTTCTGAAATATTTCAATAACTTTAGTCTCCATTCCTTGCAAAAGGTTAAAGTCGTGAGGGGCTGCAAATTTAGACCATTCCCCAATTTTGCTTACCCCTTGGAGATAAAGTCCAAAATGAAGATCGGATAAATGAAGAATTACTATATCAGCGCTCGGTTCACTCATATGATTACTTATTCGCTTAGTTTGAATTTTAAGGCGCCCTTATCAACCTCAAAAGTGCCTTTATCAAGAAACTTAACTTTTGCTTCGTCCTGTATTTTGATTGTATCTTCTACGGTAATGAGAATTTTCTTAGCCTCCAAAGGGGTTATATCAGCCCCTATTCTTAAAGATTCTTCAAGTTCTGAAACAGTACTCTCATCCAAAATGATGCTCTTCTCTGCTCTTTTAGCGGCTTGCCTAGCCAAACTAATTCTGAGTGTACCAATAATTTTATCGATTTTTTTGTCGTTTATACCTGACCTCTTAACTACGTCGATTATAGCATCGCGACCTAATTCTTTCATAAGTTTCTAAACCTCCTCCTTTTCATGCCCGTAAGCCTTCCACTGATTTTCCTCCCGTAATAATTACGTACGTTCAACGTCTTTTCTATGGCCCCAGACGCCTTTTGATTATCCTATTTCATGGCCCGTTCAAAAAGAGTGAGAATAGTTTGAAGGTAAGCCTAAATTCCTAAGGCTTGATATCAGTCTACCAATTATGGATGGAAACCTCAAGGGGAATTATCGATTACGACTTGAAGTGTTGTATGGTAGGGCAAAACTATAAAAACAAGGTTAGGAAGTAATAGAGGAACCCAAACAGTGAGTGAGTTTTGTTGTTGATGAGTTAGGAGAATATTTTGCTGTCAACCCTTGAGGAAAAGAGAGACCCCTTTAACCTTTGCCCGGGCAGAAGGCAAGAGGAGATTGAAGGAAATAGAAATTACTCAAGGATCTTGCTCAACTTCTGAACTGATATCAAGGTGAATTCAATAGCATTCTTACAGATTTTCATTCTGTTATCCCATTCGCTTTGCTCTGGAGGAACGAGTCCAGAAAGATCCAGTTGATCACAAAACCTCATAGCCTGATCGAGATGAAAGGTAATCCGTTTTAGCGAACTCCTATTTCTTTCTTTGTCAATGTCCATCGCTATGCCCCATATGGTGTTATGCAGAATTCATGTAGAGGTTTCTGGCTTCTGGCACTTTTTGCATTTAAATTCTATCTATCTTTCGACTCGCCATTTTCATTCTAAGAGACAAATGCTCTCTCTCTTTTTTTCTTTATCTTCCTAACCACCACCCTCACCATTTCCCAAAATTCCTCTTTGGCAAATTTCCTATCTTTTTATTACGAACATGGGGATAACGAGAAAAACCACAAGCATTGCTGCTAAAACCAAAAGGGTCAGAATAATCTTGAATCTTGGGTTCATCTATATCGACCCTTCCAACCTCTATCTTCTATTTGCACTCGACAAAGAACATCCTCAATGTGGATAGAAGTTGACCTCCCAGGTAAATGGCTTCTCTAGACGTAGGATGACAGATGCAGATAAAACCATTCATAGGGTTAAGGCCAAGGGAGCAAATAAAGGAGTTATCTGTTTCACGGATTCTTCTTAGGTTTCCCTTTCTCCTTATATGATCTAATTACGCCTAGCAATTCCTCGATGCCGATATTTCCACATTTAGCACAGAGATAAAAGAGATGGAATGTTTTCCTCACTATAGTTACAGCAACGCCCTGTAATCCTTCCTGCCCTCCGCATTTCAAACAACGGTCCTGATCTTCTATCATATTAGTTCAAAAAATAAAATCTTCCTCACTCCTTCTAGATAATGGAAAACCCCATCCCTTCTCAGAAATGGGGTCTATATTGATCTTCAGACCATATACCCACCCAATGGTTAGAGGCTAATAAAGAGGATCTTTAATTTCAATTCAAGTGTATTAAATTGAAAAGAGGCTGTCAATGGAGATTGAAGGGGAGGCTCCTCGATGGCCAGATATCTTGCCAATACCTGCACCTCGCCCAAATTGAAGATATCGGGTTGAAATCTGCAGTGTAGGGACAAAATGACTTGACAACGATTACAGGAAGAAGTCATCGGGTCAGGGGTGAGTTGATAGGGGACTTTTTCAGGAGCATTGAGGAGTTTCCTTAACGTCGATTTCGGTAAGGATACCAAAATCCTACTTTTTCAGTTCCTCAGTCACTCTCAAAAGAGCTTCATCGAAGGATATTCCTAAAATTTTACTAAAATAATAATTAGATTCCTCTTTCTAAATTTGATTTTTACAAGTATCTTGGTAGGTTCTGAAATACCACCAACCAAATTATGCCAGATCCTTTTTTTTCTCTTCAAACTCCTCTTTGTTGATCTCGCCTCGTGCATACCTCCGCTTAAGGATTTCAAGGGCCGAATCTACTGATCTTGTCGATTGTCCTCCAGCCCTTATCGTTATGACAACCCACTTAATAAGAAAAATGATCCCCACGATCACAGCAATCCAAAAAACGAACATTATGATTGTCCCAATCCATCCCATCCCGTATCCCCACTCCATCATCCCTGGACCCATACCAATACCTGAACCCATTATCCAGGGAACCATCTGTGTTCGCCCATTAATGGCATAAAAGGTTACTCCGACCAAAAATGCTAACGCCGCAATCAAAGAAATTTTTTTCATATCATTCTCCTCTAATCATAATTTAATCACGTTTAGTTAAATTTCAATTGACTAATGTCAAAAGTGGAATAGCTTGGCAGGAGAGGGCGTTAGATTTCTTCATTTGTTGGTTTAATAAAAAAACACAAAAATGTCAATTGCGAGTAAAACCTGAATTATTAGTACAAATTGACTTGCCAACGATTACAGAAACAACTCTTCGACGAACAAATGAAAGTTAATAGGAATGAACGAGAGGGAACAATGGAATGTGGAATGATTTCAGCTTCTTTATCCGAAAACCAGTGTCTTAAATTTGTATTAAAATTAAATGAAAATGATTGAAATAGATAGAATAGACTGGAATAGATAGAAAAGGATTTTGCCTTACATTTTCATCTACTTACGGGAAAACGAACCAAAATCAAGGGGTTAGTAAAATCGTCTAAATATTATTTGTAATCAGCGGGTTGGCGGTTCAAATCCGTCCGTGGGCTCCATAAAACAAAGGGGGCAACCCCCTTTCCAAAAAGTTTCTGTCTTTTTTTCCCGAATGTTTAACCTTTCTTCTTCTCCTGACCTTGGCGCTCTGGCCGAGCGATGCAAAAAGCTTCCTCCAAAGCATGCCCCGAGCTTGCCGAACGGGTGACGAACAGCGATTACTCCAGATCCAAAAGTTCATGCCGTGAGACGACGCAGCCTGGACCGTTGACGGCGATTCGCAATTGCCGACGTTCACCAGCGACATCGACACATGTATAGAATGAAGGTAGTCATTATGCTTAATGTTTAAATAAAAAATGATCCTTGCCCGACTTGGCAAAAAGTGGTGTAAACAATCGGGTTTTCTGCAAGGAGGATTTTATGGAGCGGAAGTACACAGCAATCATCAGGAAAAGCAACCTTGAATACGTGGCCATATGCCTTGAACTTAATGTCTCTGCCCGGGGTGACGATCTGGCAAATGTAGAGAAGAATCTCAAAGCGGCAATTGAATTATACCTTGAAGACTTGAAGGAATATCCAGAGACAGCAAGATCGCCTATTCCCACAGATGAGCTTATTGAATTTCTGAGAGATACGGAACCGGACTGGTATAACTTCTTCTTTGAGGGCCTTGCTTCAATAATGTTATCTTTGTCTCGGACAGGCCTTAAAGAGTGAAGATTCATTTGATTAAGGATTGTTGATTTCCAGATGAAAGAGCGGACATCGGTTGAGAATGTCCTATGAATGCACCTTGTCTTTGGTTTTTTAACACCCGCGAGAGCATCGAAGCGATGAGATCATCATCGTCTATATAAGGGAGAGCCCAACCTGAAGTCTCATGCCGCGGCTACCTCTTTCGGCTTGATGGGAAGGTCAATGGTGAACGATGCCCCTCCACTCGGATTATTTGCAACACTGATGGTTCCCCCGTGTTGTTCGACGAGACGTTTTGTAATCGAGAGGCCCAGTCCTGTTCCTTTAGGCTTTGTCGTAAAGAAGGGCCGAAAGATCTTGTCAATCATACTCTCGTCGATTCCGCTGCCGGTGTCTCTTATCGCTATGCGCAGAAACAGCGAGGCCTCTTCATACGATGTCTGAGCTGTGAGGGTGCCGCCGTTCGGCATGGCGTCAACCGCGTTCAGAAGAAGATTCATGAAGATTTGTTGAAGTTGGACAGGATCGGCTATGGTTTTTGGAAGACGGGGATCAAAGTTTCTCACGATCATAATACCCTGAGATTTCTTCGATAGAAACAGCCGATGTTTTTCCGCCAGAGAGATTGTTTCTTCGAAAACCTTGTTTAGGTTTATAAGCAGGAAATTCGGCTTGGGCGGCCGCGCGAAATTGAGGAGGCTATTGAGGAGGGACTCGATGTGCTGAATCTGTCCGATGACTTTCAGAAAGATATCCTTATATTCCTTGGAGAGCGAGGGACTACTGGAGAGAACTAACATCGCCCCCTTGATGCCGGCGATTGGATTCCTCATTTCATGGGCTAACCCACCCGCTAGTTCTCCGAGCACGACGATCTGCTCCGCCCACTGCATCCTGTGATAGTGCTCCTTGAGTGAGGATGCCATCTCATTGAACGACGTCGCCACCTCTCCATATTCGTCCTGCAGTCTCTCGATCCGGTAATTTAACTCGCCAGCTTTCAAATGTCTTGTTGCAGTGACGAGTGCATCAACCGGTCTCGTAAAACCCCGGAAAAAAAAGAGGGACAGGCAGAGTGTCACGAGTGGAACAGCCATGAGGATCAGGTAGAGTATGTTTTTTGTATACTTGATTTTCTTGAGTGCAGCCTGTGTCCGCTCCCCGAGTTTGATGCTTGTCATGGTCGTGATGTCATCCACTTCCGAAACGAGGTCCATTCCTATTTTGAAGGCGGCGTCTTCTTCCGCTTCTAGCCTTTTCCTGTTGGCCCGCATGGTAAAAACTCTGCTTAGGGCACTCTGATACTGTGTAATTTGATTTTGCAGATGATCGAGTCTGGAAACAACGATTTGAGTATGATGGCAATTAAAACAGCCGTTAACTGCGGTATTCATGGTCTGAACGTGAGCCACGACCATATCAATGCTCTGTGCGTGTCGGGTGTTCTTGAGATACAGGTCGGATTGTGCCCTCTTGAGATGTATCAGCAGTTGTTCTCTCAGGATCTCGATCCGGTGGAGCCTGAGAAGATTACCCGTCTCCGTCGTGGTTTTCTCTATTATCGTGACGATATAGACACCGCTTGAGAGAAAGAGCAAGAAAAAAACGCTTAGTGCTATGATAATTTTTCGTTTCATTATTCATTTATGTAGTCGTACGTGGCAAGATTCAGCCCAATCTCCTGCGCATAGCGGTATACCGACCGATAATCATTGTTATTCGTTTCAATAAAACGCCGCACACCGAACTCTTTTAAAACCGCCACGCCTTCAGGGTTCTCGTGCAGAGTAAGGAGGGTTTCCTTAAACTCCTTTTTCAGGGAATCCTCGAGATCCTTTCTCACTGCCAGGCCGTTCTCCGGCACATCGGGAGAACGCTCTATGATGACCAGTTCCTTGTTTATTCTGTCGTCAGAGGCCCCCAGCCTTTGATAGACTGTATTTTTTGCCGCCCCGATATCGGCCTTTCTGTTCAGCACATCTAGGATCGCATCTTCGTGCGTGCCGGTAAAATAGCTTTCCCTAAGGAATGTCCTGTAATTTTTCCCATGCCCCCTAAAATAGGCAAGTGGGAGGAGATATCCGGCCGTCGTTGCCTTATCGACAAAGGCAAACCGCCTTCCCTTCATCTGGTGTATGGATTTGATGCCGCTGTCTTTTCTGACGAAAATCAGGCCGTGATATGTGGATGTGCCGTCCAAGCCAACTGGCCTCGCAAGCACCTCAACGCCAAGTTTTTCGTGGGCCAGTACGTAGGTAAAGCTTCCAAAGAAAGCCCCATCCATCTCGGTGGAAACGAAGTTGTCGATAATATTCCCATACCGGGGCAGGACGGTTAACCGTATCGTCATACCAACTTTTTTCGAAAGGTAATCCGCGAGTGGCTGATAGCGCTCTACCTGCTTGAAAATATTCTGCTCGGGGATGAGGCCGATCAGGAAGGTTTTTTGGTTTCCCTGCTCAACCTCGGTTTTTTTCGGCGATACCGTTTCAGTCCGCTCGCAACCTGCGGCGACCATCAGGACCAGCAGAAAGCAGAATGGAATGACCAGTTTGTTCATAGTTCTCCCCTAATATCCTAATAAAAAAAGGATACCCTGTAAATAAAAATCTTATAATCGCAACATAAGAAGATTTTAGTCTAACATTGCAGGGAACGATTACCAAGTGAAATCTCGTATCATGGTCGAGATCCGTCAGGAAACGACTTCAGGAGGGAAGGGCCGAGAAAGGGGTTGTTTAGTTCACCAAACCTTCAAATCAAGATAATCCTGAAAGTTCATTGTTATTATGAGAAATGTGCATAACTAAAAATAAGTACGAGGCCGATTAAAGCAGGGTGTGAATCTGATTGCCCACTCAAAAGCCTAAAGATGAACTTTGAGGACCAATATGCACTCCCATGGTTTAATGAAAATTTTGAAGATTAAGGCTCAGGATTACCACCTCAAAGGTTATATGAAAGGAGGATTTTAGAAAATCTTGAGTACAAGGAAGTAGTATCTGAACAGAGTAGAGTACAAAGATGATCTTTGGTCCGCCAATTAGAAAAAGAGTGTTATAAAATTTTGACAAAATGAACAACTCAAAAAGACTGGAGTAGATAGTATAGGATGGAAAAAAGATGGATCTGTTACTATCAAATTAAGTTTTATTCAGACCGCAACCTTTCTGTTAATGGTGGTTGTGGACTTCAATCTTTTCCCATTGATCCAAACTTTTCTCTGCAGCTTCTTAAATGCCTCTTCTTCGGAGTGCCTTGTCCGTCATCCGGATTTTTTCTCTGTTGAGTTTTAAATCTTTCCAGTATAGGTTGTTAAACCATTTGAAATTCGTACACGGTTCAGAATCACTCCATCTTCTGCACATCATTCAGCCCTCCTCAGCGATAGGTGGGAAACTTGTTCTCTTTTCAAAACTAACTGAGTCTACAGTCACAAATGGCATGACCTTGGCCAATTCAAGGCTCCTCTCCACTTTGAGATAAGTGAGAACATCCCTCATATCTTGACTTTTAACTACAAATTCCTGTACATTCCACCGACCAAATTGTTCTATCCACTGCATCAGCCCTACACCTGTTAACATGTTGCACCTCCTATCCTAATAAGGAAACTTGTTTTTCAGTCTGCCGATTAGGCTGAATATGTTTATTAACGCTTTTAGGTATAGTAATCTGAGCGAAAACCAACTGATTCTAAGATGCTGTATCCCTATCATTAATTCTTTACTGATTATCATGGTTCATCCCTCGTCCAATTAAATTTGTTAAGACTCTCTCATGCAAGCAACAACGCTTATGAGAACGATGATCCATTGAATTAATGCAATTGAGTAATCACTCATAAGGAATATTCCTTAAAATAAAAACCGGATTACCGTTTTGAATGAAGCCACGGTAATCCGGTTCCTTTAATCTGATTTCGGCAACCCGGCTATCCCATAAATCTGGGATCCGTGGCTTTCCGTCCCACGATCGCTCGTGGTTTGGCTTTAACGGGACTTTTTTAACAATGAATCTGATTTGTTAAAGAGCAATTTCAATGCCAAAAGGGATTGGATACTTAAACCTATTGATTTTTAAAGATTTGTTTGAAAATTAAAATTTTAAAAAAGGGGAAATTGTGACCTTTTGTGGCTCAAAAAATAAAAACAGGCCCTATTTTAAGTATAGGATTTGCCACAAAATTACCCCGTATAATCCCGAAAGGACCAGTCTTCAGACTGGGGATCAAGGCAATTTCAAAATTAAGGATAAAGAAAAGCCCCATCCTTCAGGGCGGGGATATACGGGGTTTACAGAACCCTACCTCACAATTTTCAAACTATTTGAGGTGCCGAAAGAGTTCTCAACAAAAGGGCCGCAATGGGGATCATTTTGCCATTCTCCATCCACAAAGAATCGATACTCATATTGCCCCGGATTTAGAGCGAGTGAGATCCTCCATATCCCCTTATCATCCCTTTTCATGGGATGCAAAGAGGGATTCCATTGATTAAAATCTCCAGCTGTGAAAACACTTTGTGCCTGAGGTGCTGATAAGCTGAACTCTGTTTTCATTACCTTTTCAGTGGACTTAGGTTTTTTCTTTGGTTTTGTCGTCATAACCTACCTCCTATACCTTTTAAAATGCCCCTTCCACTTGATTCTATTAACAGGGGGCTCTCTCTTAATTTTTGTCATCTTGGAAGAGTGAAATAAAATGCTGCGCCTTTGTTGACCTCTCCTTCAGCCCACACTTTTCCACCATGTCTATTAATAATGCGTTGGACAATGGCAAGCCCAACGCCGGTTCCTTCAAATTGATCGACGGTATGGTGTCGTTGAAAGGCTCCAAACAACTCACCGGCATACCGCATATCAAAACCGACACCATTGTCTTTGACACAATAGACATTTTGATTCTCTTTGACCATACAGTCGATTTGAATAACTCCGGCCCCTTTGGGTCTTGTGAATTTAATGGCATTGGACAGAAGATTAACAAAGACCTGGCGAATCATTGACTGATCGCCACGAGCAGGAGAAAGCGGTTTAATATCCAATCGCAGCCTTTGTTCGTTGATGATGCTTTGAAGTTCCTCAAAAACCAACTTGACAAGTTCTCCCATGTCGATGTCCGATGGTCTGATCTGCTGGTGTTCTGAACGAGAGAAGGTTAGAAGATCGTCAATAAGTTGCAACATTTTGTCTGCGTTCGAATATATAATGCTAAGAAATCGCTGCCCCTTTGCATCGAGATGGTTTGAGTATTTTTCTGACAGTACACGAGAGAAACCGCCGATGATGACCAATGGAGTGCGGAGATCGTGGGAGACAGAGTAACTGAAAGTTTCTAACTCTTTGTAAGCGGACTCAAGTTCTATGGCCCGGCGCTTCAAATCTTCATTCAGTTTCTTGATTTCATCCTCTGCTTTCTTGCGCTCGGTGATGTCCTCAATGGCCAGAAGGATCATATGAGCACCGATGCCTCTGCTATATATTTGGCGGGCATTGAGCAGCATTATTTTGCGCCCAATGGCCGGAAACTCATGGTCAACTTCAAAATTCTGAAATTGATTGTCCCTGGGAATGATCTCCTCCAAAAGTACCCGTAGCTTAGAGATGTTCCACTGACGGTTGCCCAGGTCATAGATCAACTTTCCCTTTGTATCATCGGATGACACTTTGAAAGTCTGATAGAAAGAATGGTTGACTGAAATCACTCTCAGGTCGGTATCAAGCACCACCAGGGGTTCACGCACTGTCTCTACAATACTCTCAGCGTATTCACGGGTCTCCTGAACGGCCCGCTCAGCATGCTTGCGTTCGGTCATTTCCTGTTGAAGTCGTTCATTAACCATTCTTATCTTATGCCCTCGTTTCTTACGAAAACATTCAAAGGGTGGCATTCTAATTAATCGTGGTTAACCTTCCCAAGGGAAGAACTTGGACGCCCCTATTGATACAGAGAGTAAGGTAAATGGTTGAGAAACTGGGATGATCTTCCCAAAGAGAATTTTTAGAATATGGCTTAGGTTTATTCCTTCTCCTTCTTTTGCAAGAATGCGGTGAGTAAGTCTATGGGGAGAGGGAAGATGATCGTTGAGTTTTTCTCGGCCGAAACCTTAGATAGGGTCTGAAGGAACCGAAGATGCATGGCTGCAGGATAGACACTGATAATATTTGCTGCCTCAGCCAGCTTCTCTGCAGCCTGAGCCTCGCCCTCAGCGTGGATGACCTTGGCCCGTCTCTCCCTCTCTGCCTCAGCCTGTCGGGCGATGGCCCGCTGCATTTCTTTATCCAGGTCCACCTGTTTTGTCTCCACCAAGGATACCTTGATCCCCCAAGGGTCTGTTTCTTTGTCCAAGACGTCTTGGAGTTTGATGTTAATCTTGTCTCTTTCCGACAGTAGTTCGTCCAATTGGGATTGCCCGATGATACTCCTCAAGGTCGTCTGGGCCAATTGGGAGGTGGCATAAAGGTAATTTTCAATTTCGACCACGGCCTTATTGGGGTCTATGACGCGAAAGTAGACAACCGCATTCACCGTGATGGAGATGTTGTCACGAGTAATCACCTCCTGGGGCGGGATCTCCAGCGCCACAGTCCTCAGGCTGACCCGGAGCAACTTATCCACACCTGGGATGATGAGAATGAGGCCCGGTCCCTTGGCCCCAATCAGTCTTCCCAAGCGGAAGATGACGCCTCGTTCATATTCCCGTAGGATTTTGATAGATGCGGCAGCAATGATAATGAGAAAAATGATCCCAAAAAAGATTGATGGCGAGATCCCAGTTATAAGAGTCATAAGACTGTCTCCTTCTCAAATCTTTTATTCCCTAAAACCACCTTCTCTACCCAAGGTAGATTGGCAACATAGGGAAGCAGAGGATATCTATTCCCCTATATAACGTCTCTCTGCTTCACCCCACGGATTGATACAAGTTATTATTCAACCTTTTCAGATAAAGTCAAAGTCTCTCGTTTGAGAGGAGAAGGGACATAGACTAGGTTAATTTCTATCTTTCCCAGAGCCTTTTCCTTGATAGCCATTTTGGGGATCGTGACATCTAAAGAACCTTCAGTAACTTCTTCAGGCTTAATCGCTTTCAAAAACAAAGAAGCCTTCGATATTTTCTCTCCAGATTTAAAAGGGATTGGCTTCCCAGCCTCATCCAAGTATTCCAAGGTGACCGCCTGGATATCCAGGATATCTTTCGATTTATT
>Ga0068714_10005018_pt1 | contig 14316 bp, 25 predicted proteins | sample MTBNYHSulfiMetaG_FD_62988 | JGI IMG/M metagenome (GOLD analysis project Ga0068714, IMG submission 62988) | Enrichment culture microbial communities from rom New York Harbor, USA that are MTBE-degrading - MTBE-NYH (New York Harbor Sulfidogenic)... | ecosystem: Environmental > Aquatic > Marine >... | reverse complement strand
CACCCCGTGACGCCTTGGGGCGTTCCCACGAAAGGGTTCAAAACGAGAGTGAAGAAGTCGAGCGACAAGCTCATCGTCAAAAGAAGAAAGTAGTGTCCCGCGTTCGGCGTTCGGGGCTCCGGTTTTGAAAGCCTTCCATCCCGAACGCTGAACACTGAACACTGAACACTGTCAAGCAGGAGGGACGGTCTTGCCGAGATCAGTCAAAAAAGGACCCTTCGTCGATGAACACCTGATGAAGAAAGTGGAAAGCGCTTTGGAGACCCAGAGCAGGAAGATCATCAAAACCTGGTCGAGAAGATCGACCGTTCTTCCTCAATTCGTGGGCCTCACCTTCGCCGTTCACAACGGAAGGAAGTTTCTTCCTGTGTTCGTCACCGAAGACATGGTGGGGCACAAGCTGGGTGAGTTTGCTCCGACCAGGACTTTTTTCAGCCACGCCGGGGACAGGAAAACCCGTCTGAAAGGGGCAAAGAAGTGATGGAAGCGAGGGCTGTGGCAAGATATATGAGGATCTCGCCTCAAAAGATGAGGCTGATCATGGATGAAGTGAGAGGGAAAAAGGTGGACGAGGCGATTCGCCTGCTGTCTTTCTCCCCGAAAAAGGGTGCGCGCGTCCTGAAGAAACTGATCAACTCCGCGGTTGCGAACGCGGAGACGAACAAAGAGGTCGATGTGGATACCCTGTATGTCAAGCGGATCTACGCCGATCAGGGTCCGATCATGAAGCGATTCCGGCCCAGAGCCATGGGCCGGGCCTCGAGGATCAGGAAACGAACGAGCCACTTGACCGTCATCCTGGACGAGAAGTAATTTTGCCCGCTTCAGTCGCAGGAAGCTTGGAGTGTCGGAAGACCGGAATAATGGATGTATGACGAGGTGGAAGGGCGAAATCATCCTTCCACCCTTCCATGATTCCCTTGAAAGGGTGCAGAATTTCCGAGAGGCAGGGAGGTGAAGGTTGGGACAGAAAACCAATCCAATCGGGTTCAGGCTGGGAATTAACCGAACATGGGATTCCCGGTGGTTTGCAGGGAAAGACTACGCGCGTTTTCTCTTGGAAGACCACGAAATCAGGAAGTTCCTGAAAAAAAGGCTTGCCCAGGCCGGGGTCTCCAGGACCGAGATCGAGCGGGCGGCGAACAAGGTGAGGATCAGGATCCACACGGCAAGGCCGGGTCTCGTCATCGGGAAGAAGGGCTCGGAGATCGAAAACCTCAAGCGAGAGCTCGAAAAGAAGATCAAGCGGGACATCATCATCGACATCCAGGAAGTGAGAAAGCCTGAAGTGGACGCCCAACTGGTGGCGGAGAACGTGGCCCTCCAGCTGGTGAGGCGGGTGTCCTTCCGCCGGGCGATGAAGAAGAGCGTCAGCTCGGCCCTGCGGTTCGGCGCCCTGGGGATCAAAATCGGCTGCAGCGGCAGGCTCGGAGGGGCGGAGATGGCCAGAAGGGAATGGTACCGCCGTGGGCGTGTGCCTTTCCAAACCATCCGGGCGGACATCGACTACGGGTTTGCGGAGGCCTTCACCACCTATGGAGCCGTAGGCGTGAAAGTGTCTATTTTCAAAGGGGAAATTTTGCCCGAGAAAAAAGGTTAGGATGGGTTATGCTGAGTCCAAAGAAAGTCAAATACCGGAAGCAACAGAAGGGCCGAATGAAAGGCAAGGCCATCAGCAAGGGCGCGAAGCTTGAGTTCGGAGACTACGGGTTGCAGGCTTTGACCTGCGGGAAAATGAGCGCCCACCAGATCGAGGCGGCCAGGATTGCCATCACCCGTCACGTGAAAAGGGGCGGCAAGATCTGGATCCGGGTCTTTCCCGACAAGCCGATTACCAAGAAGCCCGCGGAAACCAGAATGGGGAAAGGGAAGGGCGCGCCGGAAGGATGGGTGGCGGTCGTCAAGCCCGGAAGAATCCTTTATGAGTTGGAGGGGGTCGGAGAAGGCGTCGCGGCCGAGGCGTTTCGCCTTGCAGGTCACAAACTTCCCTTCCCCACCCGCTTTGTGAGCAGGAGAGTTTGATGGCAAAGGCAAAAGCACTGCGGGATCTGAGCCTGGAAGAGCTGAAGACCAAGGAGAGGGAACTGAGCCAGGAGCTGTTCAACCTGAGGCTGCAGAAGGCAACGGGGCAGCTCGGGAATACCGCCTCGGTCGTGAAAACGAGAAGGGATTTGGCCCGGGTCAAAACGATCATCCAAGAAGCGGTAGGGGCCGGCGAAAAGAGGGTGTCATGAGCGAACGGGGAGTCAGGAAGAAGCTGGTAGGCTTGGTCGTCGATCACAAGATGGACAAAACGGCTGTCGTATCCGTCAGCCGGCTGAAGAAGCACAAGAACTACAAGAAATATTTCACGGTGCAGAAGAAGTACATGGTCCACGATCCACAGAACCAGTGCCGCGTGGGAGACAAGGTGAGGATTATCGAATCCAGACCCATCAGCAAAGCGAAGCGGTGGATGCTCTTTGATATCCTCGAAAAAGCCCGTGAAAGGGGTGAAGACCTCGAAAGCGCAGAAGCGGTGAGGGTTTGACATGATCCAGACGGAAACCAGATTGAGGGTGGCTGACAACTCAGGAGCCAAGCTTTTGCAGTGCATCAAGGTGCTCGGAGGATCGCGGAGACGCTACGCCACCGTGGGAGACATCATCGTCGTCTCGGTGAAAGAGGCCATGCCCAATTCCAAAGTGAAGAAGGGGGACGTGATGAAGGCCGTCATCGTGAGGACGAAGAAAGAGATTGCGAGGGCGGACGGGTCGTACATCAAGTTTGACGACAACTCGGCCGTGCTCATCACCCAGCAGAACGAGCCCGTGGGCACCCGCATCTTCGGCCCCGTGGCCAGAGAATTGAGGGCTAAGAACTTCATGAAGATCATTTCATTGGCGCCCGAGGTCCTCTAGACGAACGAGCGAATGGGAGCGAGAACCGTGCAAAAGAAGCACCCCCTGATTAAGAAAAACGACAAGGTCGTGGTTCTTACGGGAAAAGAAAAGGGAAAGATCGGAACGGTCCTGAAGGTGGATTCGGAGAAGGGCCGTGCCGTGGTTGAAAAGGTGAACATGGTCAAGAGGCACACCCGGCCCGGAGGCAAGCAGGCCCAGGGGGGGATTGTGGAGAAAGAGGCTCCGCTGAATATCTCCAACCTGATGATCATGTGCGGCAAGTGCGCCGAACCGGCGAGGATCGGCAAGCGGGTCCTGGAAGACGGCTCGAAGGTTCGCGTCTGCAGGAAGTGTGGAGAATTGTTGGACAGCTAATTGGGTAAGGAGTTCACTTTGTCCCGGCTCAAAGCATTATACGAAAAGGAAGCAGTCCCCGCCTTGATGAAGGAATTCAACTACAAGAGCGTCATGGCGGTGCCGAGGTTGCAGAAGGTGGTGCTCAACATGGGTCTCGGCGAGGCGATTTTCAACATCAAAGCCCTGGACAAGAGCGTCGAAGAGCTGACGCTCATCGCCGGTCAGAAGGCCGTTGTCACGAAAGCGAAGAAATCCATCGCGGGCTTCAAGCTCCGTGAAGGCATGCCTATCGGGTGCATGGTCACGTTGAGACACGGGAAGATGTTCGAGTTTCTCGACAAGCTCTTCAACGTGGCTCTTCCGAGGCTCAGGGATTTCAGGGGGCTGTCGGACAAGGTGTTTGACGGTCGAGGGAATTGCACGGTCGGGGTCAAGGAGCAGATCATTTTCCCGGAAATCGAGTACGACAAGATCGAGAAGGTCCGGGGCTTGAACATCTCCATCGTGACCAGTGCACGAAAAGATGAGGAAGCGTATTTTCTTCTGAAACTCTTGGGAATGCCTTTCAGGCGTTAATTTGGGAGGTCAATTTGGCAAAGACGTCTCTGATTGCTAAGGCGAAGCGAAAACAGAAATTTTCAAGCCGGCGCTACAACCGGTGCCCCATCTGCGGCAGACCGCGAGCTTACTTGAGAAAGTTCGGCATTTGCCGAATCTGTTTCAGGATGAAAGCCCTGAAGGGGGAAATACCCGGCGTCATTAAGTCGAGCTGGTGAACGAGGGCAAGGAGTAGAGCTATGAGTATGAGCGATCCCATTTCTGACATGCTGACCCGTATTAGGAACGGCATTACGGCATCCTTCGACACCGTCGACGTCCCGAACTCGAAGCTCAAGGTCAACATCGCGAGGATCTTGAAGTCGGAGGGCTTTATCAAAAACTTCAAAATCATCTCCGACAAACGCCAGGGGATTTTGCGAATCTTCCTCAAGTTCGACGACAACGGGGAGCCGGTGATCGGCGGACTGAAGAGGGTGAGCAAACCAAGCTGCCGGATCTACGCCAAGAGCGACAGCATTCCCAATGTGCTCAACGGATACGGCATCAGCATCCTTTCCACCTCCAAAGGGCTCATGACGGACAGGCAGGCAAGGAAGCTGGGAGTCGGGGGAGAGATCCTCTGCTCCGTGTGGTAGCGAGTTTCTCGAGGGAGGAAGTCAACATGTCACGTATAGGCAAGAAGCCTATTCCCATACCGAAAGGCGTCAACGTCGAGGTCAAAGAGGATGTCCTGATTTTGAAAGGACCCCTGGGAGAACTCCGGCGCGCACTCCACCCGGGCGTGCGAATCGACACGAAAGAGGGTCAGATCCTGGTGAGCGTGGAGGAAACGGGAAAGAAAGCCAATGCGCTTCACGGCCTGTACCGGGCTCTCATCGCCAACATGGTCAACGGGGTGAGCCAGGGCTTCGAACGGATTCTCGACATTGTGGGCGTGGGCTACAGGGCGGAATTGGCCGGGAGGACGGCGACGTTTCACTTGGGCTACTCCCATCCGATTCAGTACGAGCTACCCAAAGGCGTAGAGGCGAAAATCGAAAAAACCCGGATTACCCTCAAGGGGATCGACAAGGAACTCTTGGGCAGAACGGCCGCCAAGATCCGAGCCTTCAGAAAACCCGAGCCTTACAAGGGCAAGGGCATCAAGTATGCCGAGGAGACGATACGCAGGAAGGCCGGCAAGACCGGGACGAAGTAAGAGAACGAACTTTTGATTCAACAGCGCAGGGTTTGACATATGAAATTCGTGAGCAGGTCAGCGGCGAGGCTGAGAAGAAAGACACGAGTCAGGACGCGGGTGCGAGGGACGTCGGAAAGGCCCAGATTGTCCGTTTTCAAGAGCGCCAGACACATCTATGCACAAATCGTTGACGATACCACGGCGAAAACGCTCGTCGGCGTTTCTTCCCTGTCCAAAGAGATTCGCCCAGGAGTGCAGAACAAAGGGGGGAACAAGGCCGGGGCGGCCATGGTGGGGGAGTTGATCGCAAAGCGGGCAGTGGAAAAGGGGATCAAGCGCGTGGTCTTCGACAGGAACGGCTTTTTGTACCACGGCCGGGTCAAGACGCTTGCCGATTCGGCCAGGGAGCACGGCCTTGAATTCTAGACGCGGCAGGGCACGGGATGTCATGGAACCATCAAGGACAGGGGAGAGGGCTTTGTACAACGGAGAAGAGGAAGTTCAGTATATCGAAAAGGTGGTGTACATCAACCGCGTGGCCAAAGTCGTGAAGGGCGGCCGGCGATTCAGTTTCAGCGCGATCGTGGTGGTGGGCGACGGCAAGGGAAAGGTCGGATTCGGCCTGGGCAAGGCGAACGAGGTTCCCGAGGCCATCCGCAAGGGCGTGGAGAGAGCGCGCAAGGACATGAAAACGGTCCCCATCATCAAGGACACGATTCCTCACGAAATCATCGGGAAGTGGGGAGCCGGGAGCGTGCTCCTCAGACCCGCAGGCGCCGGAACCGGAGTCATTGCAGGAGGGGCCGTGAGGGCCGTCCTGGAGGCGGTGGGCGTTCAGAACATCCTGACCAAGTGCCTGGGTTCGCACAACCCGCACAATCTCGTTCGTGCGACCCTTCAGGGGCTGGGGTCCCTGAGACACCCGGAGTCCATCGCGCGCCGGAGGGGCAAGGCGGTCGAAGAGATAAGGCAGTAACCAAGACGATAGGCAAAGGACGATGGATAACACACTGAAAGTGACCCTGGTCAGAAGCGGTATCGGAAAAAACAAGAAGGTGCGGGCGACCTTGAGAGGCCTCGGTCTGACCCGCTTGAACAAAACGGTCACACTCAATAACACGGCGGCCATCCGGGGGATGATCGAGAAAGTTTCCTTCATGGTCAAGGTGGAGGTGTAAGAGACGCCATGAGAATCCATGATCTTGCCCCCTTGAAGGGCTCGAAGAGCAAAAGCAAACGCGTGGGAAGAGGTCTCGGGTCCGGCCACGGCCGAACCTCCTGCCGCGGCCACAAGGGGCAGAAAGCCCGCTCGGGAGGCGGTTCCCCCCCCGGATTCGAGGGCGGCCAGATGCCCATCCAACGGCGACTCCCCAAGCGGGGTTTCACCAACATCTTCAAGAAGACCTTCGCGGTGGTCAACGTGAAGGACTTGGGCGGCTTTGAACCGAATTCCACCCTGGACATCGAGCGCCTCAAGAGCGCAGGCCTGGTGAGGAAAACGGAAGCGGGTGTTAAAATTCTGGGAAAGGGAGACATTTCCCACCCGATCACGGTCAAGGCAAACAAGGTCAGCAAAACGGCGCGGGAAAAGATTGAAGCTGCGGGAGGAACGGTCCAACTCCTGTAGGAAGGGCGCGCCGAGACACAGGCGGGGCTTGGAAAGCGAAAGAGACCCATGTTAGGCGGTTTTCAAAACATACCCAAGATTCCTGAGCTGAAGAAGCGGATCCTCTTCACCCTCATGATGCTGGCGGTCTACCGGGTGGGGTGTCACATTCCGACCCCGGGCATTGACGGCGCAGCGCTTGCCGCGTTTTTCAGCGAGAGGCAGGGCACCCTGTTCGGCCTGTTCGACATGTTTTCCGGGGGAGCCCTCAGCCAGATGTCCGTCATGGCCCTCGGCATCATGCCCTACATCAGTGCCTCGATTATCCTGGAGCTGCTCACCGTGGTCATCCCCTACCTTGAAAAGCTCAAGAAGGAGGGGGAACAGGGCCGCAAGAAAATCATTCAGTACACCCGGTACGGCACGGTCTTTCTGAGCATGATTCAGGGCTTCGGCATCGCCATCGGGCTGGAGCAGATGAGCGGCCCGGGGGGCGCCATGATCGTGCCCGCAGGGGGATGGGGGTTCAGAATCCTGGCCGTGATCACCCTGACCGCAGGGACCGCCTTTCTCATGTGGCTCGGCGAGCAGATCACGGAAAGAGGCATCGGTAACGGCATTTCGCTGATCATCTTTGCGGGCATCGTGGCCGGTTTCCCGGTGGCGGTGGCCAACACGTTCCGCCTGATGGGGACCGGAGAGATCACGCCCTTTTTCATGGCCATCGTCGTGGCGTTGATGATCGTGGTCGTCGGGATCATCGTATTTGTCGAAAGGGGCCAGCGGAGAATACCCGTCCAGTATGCGAAGAGGGTTGTGGGGCGGCGGATGTACGGCGGCCAGAGCACCCACCTGCCCCTCAAGGTCAACACGGCAGGCGTGATCCCGCCCATTTTCGCTTCGTCGATCATCATGTTCCCTGCGACGATCGCGAACTTCTTGAACGTGAAGGAGTTTCCCTGGCTGGAGGCGGTGGTCAGGTTCATGTCCCCCGGCCACATCGTTTACACGCTCATCTTCGTGGTGTTCATCATTTTCTTTTGCTACTTCTATACGGCGGTCCACTTCAATCCCGTGGACGTGGCCGACAACATGAAGAAATACGGAGGCTTTATCCCGGGGATCCGGCCGGGGAAAAACACCGCCGAGTACATCGACAAAGTGCTGACGAGAATCACCTTCACGGGCGCCATCTACGTCTCCGCCGTCTGCGTGCTTCCCCAGATTCTCATTTATCAGCTCAATGTCCCTTTCTATTTCGGGGGGACGGCTTTGCTCATCGTGGTCGGTGTGGCCATGGACACCTCGAATCAGATCGAGGCTCATATGTTGACAAGGCATTACGAAGGGTTCATGAGAAAGGGACTGGGACGAGCCCGGTAGCGATCACCTGGATTCGCAGAAAGCGGCTTTCGTGGCTAAAGAAGAAGTCATCACGGTTGAAGGAACGGTTGTGGAGACCCTGCCCAACGCCATGTTCAGGGTCGAACTCGATAACGGCCATCGGATTCTTGCCCACATTTCCGGAAAGATGAGGATGCATTTTATCAAGATTCTGCCCGGGGACAAGGTTTCCGTTGAGCTGTCCCCCTATGATCTGACCCGGGGCAGGATCGTGTATCGGGGAAAATAGTTCGAAAGGAAGCGTCATGAAAGTGAGAGCGTCCGTCAAGAAAATATGTAACAAATGCAAGATCATCAAGCGCAAGGGCACGGTGAGGGTCATTTGCGCGAATCCGCGCCACAAGCAGAGGCAAGGATGAGATTGTCCGTTGTCCCGTCCGTGGCGGAGGGACGAAAAACAATAGGATGACGTCGACGGACATCCGACAAATGACTACTGACAAATGACAAAGAGGGAGTAAGACATTGGCTAGGATTGCAGGAGTTGATCTGCCCAGAGGAAAGAGGATGGAGGTCGCCCTGACGTACATTTACGGCATCGGCAGGAGCACTTCCCAGAAGATCCTGACCGAAGCAGGCGTGGACTGGAACACCAAGTCCGATGACCTGACGGAGGGCCAAATCACGAGCCTCAGGAAAATCATTGATGAAAAGCACAAGGTCGAAGGGGATCTGAGACGAGAGATCTCGATGAACATCAAAAGACTCATGGACCTTGGAGCTTACCGGGGCTTGAGGCACAGGAAGGGATTGCCTGCGCGAGGCCAGCGAACCAGCACCAACGCGAGAACCCGAAAAGGCCCCCGCAGAGCGGTCATGGGCAAGAAGAAGAAATAAGGAAGGGCTATGGCGAAAAGACCAGCAAAAGCAGGCAAGGGGAAAAAGGAAAAAAAGAACATTCCCTCGGGAATCGTTCATATCCAGTCCACCTTCAACAATACCATTGTGACCGTGACCGACAGCAGCGGCAACGTGATCGCCGCCTCGAGCGCCGGGAAAATGGGATTCAAGGGCTCCAGAAAGAGCACCCCTTTTGCCGCCCAGATGGCGGCTCAGGATGCCCTCAAGCAGGCGATGGAACAGGGGATGAAAACGGCGGAAGTCAGAGTCAAGGGCCCGGGAGTGGGCAGGGAAGCCGCGCTGAGAGCCCTTCAGATGGACGGGTTCTCCGTCAGCATGATCCGGGACGTCACGCCGATCCCCCACAATGGGTGCCGTCCGCCCAAGCGACGAAGGGTCTAAAGGACTCTTTTGATAGAGGACAGGATAGACGGGATATCAAGCATGACCGACTCGTAAGAATCCCTCCAGGCCGTCACTCCCGCGAAGCCTGTCCCCGAAGGTGGTAGTCGGGGAGCGGGAGTCCAGAAGCGCCTGAAAAGACTGGATTCCCGCCTTCGCGGGAATGACAAAATAGAGCGGTTTTTAACTTTTTGCGGACCCATTGAGAATGGGTCAAGCATCATGAAAAAGGAGGTTCTGGATTGGCCAGAGAAACCGGGGCTTCATGCAGATTGTGCAGGCGTGAGAATTTGAAACTGTTTCTCAAGGGTGACCGCTGCTACGGCGACAAGTGTGCCTACGAGCGTCGACCCTATCCGCCGGGCCAGCACGGCCAGAGGCGGGGAGGCAAGCTTTCGGATTATCAGCTGCAGTTGAGGGAAAAGCAGAAGGTCAAGCGAATGTACGGCCTTTTGGAGAATCAGTTCCGACGGTACTACGAACTCGCGGAAAAGCAGAAGGGGATCACGGGGACGAACCTTTTACTCCTTCTGGAGTGCCGCCTGGACAATGTGATTTACCGGATGGGCTTTGCCTCCTCGAGGGACCAGGCAAGGCAAATCGTCAGGCACAGCCACGTGTTGGTGAACAACCACAAGGTGAACATCCCCTCTTTCCAGGTGAGGGTCGGGGACGTGATCGAGATCAAAGAGAAGAAACGGAAGGTCCCGGCCCTCCTGGAGGCCATGGAGACGGTTGCCAGGAGAGGGATTCCCAACTGGATGGAAATCGAAAAGGAGAATTTTCGCGGAACGCTGAAGGCCCTTCCCAATCGAGAAGACTTGACCATGCCCATTCAGGAGAGCCTGATCGTCGAGCTCTACTCCAAGTAGGTCTTCCCCGCTGGCGCTTCCAAAGGGAAGGAGTCGGCGAGAAGTTGTGAATGAGGGGAGTAGCCACTCAGGTAGATGTAACATTGGAATCATGGAATTCCAACCTTCCATCTTTCCAAGGGTGAGCGCAGTGAACCAAGTTGTGATTGGAGGTCATTTTTGGCAGATCTAAAAGCAAGAAATTGGCGGGAATTGATCAAGCCGAAAAGCATTGCCATCGAAGAGGACTTGCACACGCCCTTCTACGGCAAGTTTGTGTGCGAGCCCCTGGAAAGAGGGTACGGCATCACCATCGGCAATGCCCTGAGACGGATTCTGCTTTCTTCCTTACAGGGCGCAGCGATCGTTTCTGTAAAATTCGAGGACGTTGTCCACGAATTCTCCACCATTGCGGGAGTGAGGGAGGATGTGACGGATATCATCCTGAATCTCAAGCAGGTCAAGCTCCGTCTGAAGGACGCGGAAGAAGCGGTCATTCGCCTGTCGAAGAAAGGCGAAAGCACCGCGATTGCCGGCGACATCCAAACCGATGGAATGGTGGAAATTCTGAATCCCGGGCAGCATATTGCTACGCTCAACAAGGAAGGCAAGCTCGGTATGGAAATGGTGGTGAGGATGGGGAAAGGCTACGTTTCCGCCGAGACGATTAAGACCGCGGATCAATCCATCGGCATGATCCCCATCGACGCTATTTTTTCTCCTATCCAAAAGGTCAACTATGTGGTGACCAACGCCAGGGTCGGTCAGATTACCGATTACGACCGGCTTACTCTCGAGGTCTGGACGGATGGAAGCGTGACCCCCGAGGACGCCGTGGCTTACAGTGCGAAGATTCTGAAGGAACAGATGGCCCCGTTCATCAACTTCGAAGAAGAGCCTGAGCCGACGGAAATGATCCATGAGGAGCACGAAGAGAAGCTCAACCAGAACCTGTTCAGACCTGTTTCGGAGCTCGAGCTTTCGGTTCGCTCAGCCAACTGCCTGAAAAACGCCAATATCACCTATATCGGCGAGCTGGTTCAGAAAACAGAAGCAGAAATGCTGAAGACGAAAAACTTCGGCAGGAAATCCTTGAATGAAATCAAGAGCATCCTCGAGGAGATGGGCCTTTCTCTCGGCATGAAACTGGAGAATTTCCAAGCGCCCAAGAAGCAGGATCAAGCAAGCGAGGAAGAAAAGGAAGAGAAGGGTTAGGTCCATGAGACATCGAAGAGCGGGAAGAAACCTGAGTCGTGAAACCAGCCATCGCCTGAGCATGCTGAGAAACATGATGACGTCCCTGTTCAGGCACGAGCAAATCGAGACCACGGATGCGAAGGCGAAGGAGTTGAGGCCTCTGGCCGAAAAAATGATCACCCTCGCCAAGAGGGGGGATCTTCATGCGCGGCGGCAAGCCCTTGCGGTCTTAAAGGATAAAACGGTGGCGCACAGGCTCTTTGACGAGCTCAAAGACCGTTATCTGGCCCGGCAGGGCGGCTATGTCAGGGTCGTCAAGAAGGAAACCAGGAAGGGGGATGGAGCTCCCATTTCCATCATCCAGCTGCTTCCCGAAGAAGGCGCTAAGAAGAAAGCCAAGAAAAAGCCAAAAAAAGAGGCCGAAAAAGACCGGAAAACCAAAAGTAAAGAGGTGAAAGACACGGAAGCTGGAAGCGCCGAATCGGCAGAGAGTGCCTGATGTAGCAATGGTCAAAGCGGAAGATTTGCATAAAGGAAGACCTCCTTGTCATTTCGCGGGCAAGGAGGTCTTTTTGCGTTAAATCTTGACCTGAAGGCACATAACGTGGGAAGCTATAGGCCGTTCGGAGTAGGACTGAGGAGGGCGAAGGTGCCGACCTGGGACCTCACAAGGAGTATTCAGGGTTCGGGGTTCAGGGTTCTTATCGTCAGACCCTGAAAACTGCCGGTGACTGAGGGGGATAGCATTGAACGAAAAACACATGCCCAGCGTCCTTGTCGTCGACGACGAGAGGAGCATGAGAGAGTTCCTCGAGATCCTGCTGAGCAAAGAAAATTACCGGGTTACCTTGGCCGCAAACGGTGAGGAGGCTTTCGGCTTTCTGGACAAGGATAAATTCGATCTCCTCATTACGGACATCCGAATGCAGGATGTGGACGGCATCGATGTGCTCAAGAGAGCCAAGGCCGTCAGCCCCGACACCATCGTCATCATGATTTCCGCGTTCGCGACAGCTGAAACGGCTGTGGAGGCGATGAGAGAAGGGGCCTACGATTACATTCCCAAACCGTTTAAGGTGCGGGATTTCAAGAAAATCATCAAGGACGCCCTGGAGTCCCGGCGTCCGGCGGCGGCCGGCGAAGAAGAAAAGAGCATTTTTCATTTTGGATGCCTCGTCGGCGAAAGCCCGCAGATGAAACGCGTTTACGATCTCGTCGAGAAGGTGGGGCCGACCAAATCCAATGTGTTCATCTCCGGGGAAAGCGGCACGGGCAAGGAACTGGTGGCCAAGGCCATTCACCGCCAGAGTCCGAGAAAAGAAAAGGCCTTTGTGGTGATCAACTGTGCCGGGATTCCCGAAAACCTTATTGAGAGCGAGCTTTTCGGTTACAAGAAAGGCGCCTTCACCGGGGCCTCTACCGACAAGGAAGGGCTTTTTGAAGTAGCCGACGGAGGAACCGTCTTCCTGGACGAGGTGGGAGAGCTGACCCCGGCCATCCAGGTCAAACTGCTTCGGGTGATCCAGGAGAGAACCTTCACGGCCGTGGGCGGAACCGAAGAAAAAAGCGTCGACGTCCGTTTCATTTCCGCCACCAACAAAGACCTGGAAAACGAGGTCATCAACGGGAAGTTCAGGGAAGACCTCTTTTTCAGGCTCAACGTCATTCACATCTCCATGCCCCCGCTCAGAGAGCGGGATGGGGACCTCCCCTTGCTGGCCCAATTCTTCCTGGAAAAATACTCCAAGGATCTGAACAAGGATGTGAAGAAGATCTCGGCCTACGCTCTGGACATCCTCAGGCAGTACACGTTTCCGGGCAATGTGCGGGAATTGGAAAACATCATCGAACGCAGCGTGGCCCTCGAGGCGTCCAACATCGTCCTACCCGAGAGCCTGACCCTCTCCAACTTTCAAAGAGAGCGGACAAGAGAGAACCGGCGGCGCCGGGACCTGACCACCGAGGGGATCAACCTCGATCAAGTCTTGGCCGAAATCGAAAAGGACTACATCATGAAGAGCCTGGAGCTGGCACACGGCTCCAAGCAGAGAGCCGCCCACCTCTTGGGCGTCACCATGCGGTCTTTCCGCTACCGCCTTGAAAAATTGGGTCTGTCCGCCGGCGGGGATTGAGTCAGCCGTCGGAAGTCCCTTCCGGGCATCAAGCTTCCTTCCTAAAAGCCGCAGAACGGTTTCAACGTCCCGACCGCAGCATTCTCCGGATGTCGTCATTGCGAGCCCGGCTTCATCGGGCGCGGCAATCTCTCCCCGCTCCCCGGATCGCGTGTAGGAGTGAGCTCCTGCTCGCGATCGGCATCCATTATCTCCTCCGCCAGCTTGTTTTCCAAAGCACCCCTAAAAGTCCGCAGGTTCTGCCTTGAATGTTTTGACAAAAAGCGGCAAGGATTTGACAAAAAACGTTCAAGCCTTGGATTTTTGTATCCAAGGATGATCGTGCCCATGGTGATCCGAACCGATTCCCTATGAATAGGTGTCTGAAAATAGGCCATAATTTTTTAGCAAGCCCTCCTTCTCGCTCTGGCATGGGACTTGAATGTACCTCAAGTCAAACAGAATGGATCAACGGCCCGAGGATGAATCAAGTAAGGGGAGGAGGTGAAGGGAAGGTTACTAAGAGGTTTGACGCAAGGTTTTACAGCTGATTATAGAATACCAAAAGGAGGACAAGGCAATGCTATCAAAGATGATGAAGAAGAATGAAGGTTTCACCCTAATCGAGTTGATGATCGTTATCGCGATCATCGGCATCCTGGCGGCGATCGCCATCCCGCAGTTTTCCGCGTACAGAACCAGATCCTTCAATGCGGCTGCGGAATCCGACCTCAGGAATGCAGCAACCGCTCAAGAAGCTTACTATGTGGACAAACAAACTTATGTCGCGGATCCGCAGACAAATCTTATCGGCGCCACCTACGGTCTATACACTTCTCAGAACGTGGTTATGGACGGTGCCGCGGTCGCAGATCAGTATTCTATGACTGCATACCACAGCTCAGGAAATAAGACCTATACGCTG
>Ga0068714_10005017_pt1 | contig 14319 bp, 13 predicted proteins | sample MTBNYHSulfiMetaG_FD_62988 | JGI IMG/M metagenome (GOLD analysis project Ga0068714, IMG submission 62988) | Enrichment culture microbial communities from rom New York Harbor, USA that are MTBE-degrading - MTBE-NYH (New York Harbor Sulfidogenic)... | ecosystem: Environmental > Aquatic > Marine >... | reverse complement strand
CTCATATTTTCAGCATAGCATCATCCTTTCGGTTTGTCCCGCAAAAAATGCATCCTTTTCAAATTTTTTCCATTCCCATGCATTTTTTGCTGAAACTCCCAGAAAATTTGAATAGGATACTCTTAATTCGACATAGGTAACGCCCAAGACGTTCCTTCTTAAGATTCTTTCAAGATCGTCATAGATGAGTCTCAAGTTAAGATACCGTTCCACAATATCTTCTACCGAAATGGGAGACCTAACCGTGTATCCTGCCATGTCCTGAAAAACCCTCAATCAGCTGATTGCTTTTCAGAGCTATTTGTTGCTTGGATATCCAGGGAACCTTCATGTTATCTCCTGTGCCATTCCTGATAACCTGCTGCGCCTGATCATTTTTGATTACCTCCCTCTACCAATCTCTCTTAACCTCATCATGAGGTGCGGGTGTTCTTCAAGAACCTTGGTGAAATTGGCCTTGAGTCTGACAGCACCTGCCTCAGTGAGCTCTGACGGCAACAGATGACCGTATTTCTCAAGATATTCCTCGCAGACCGCCAACTTTTCGTCAGCCGTAAGGCCCCCATAGAAATGGCTGATCCTTGCTGAAATTTCTTGCCGCGCATATTCTTCGCCCATCCGTTTTCCTACAAGTCTTAATATAGAAAGCAATCCTGCTTCTGTCCCAGTCCTAGCGATTTCAAACGCGGCTCTTTCACCAGCTGACCCCCCATATTCTTTCATGAAAATGCGGCAGCAACGGCCCCAGTAGATGTCAGGATTAAAAAATATTGCATGGGGCATACGCAAAACCACGCTTTCAATGTGGCTGCAGAATTTACTCACCAGCAGCTTGAATTCGTCCCAATTGTGAATGATCCCTTTACCCATTCTGTAAGAGTTTAAGGCCTGATCCACGCGCCTTGAAACCTCCTCCATGTTCCTGGCAGGGTCAATGCTTTGAAGGAAACTTTCCAATTTTGTTGTCATTTTCTTGTCCCCTATAATCTCCTGAAGATTGACGACGTTCTTTCAAGCGCATTCACATAGCTGCGGATCAGATCAACGTAATTATGTGCATATCTCTCCGGCTCATCCGTTCGTATTGAGGAAGAAAGGAAAGGCCCGCATCGCGTGATGAATTGCTTGATGAGGTTTACCTTTTGCGTCCAGTCGTTTGGGGCCACATAGGTATCAAAGGCATGCCGGATATGATTCTCAACAGCTTCTGATTTGACCCCTTCCGTCAATTTATCGAGAGCACTACGCATCGCACCGTTAACTCCGTAATGGCAGTCTTGATAGCACATCACGATATCACCATTTCTCTTGCGGTACTCTTTCTCCAAAATCTCTTTCGCGCGGCTTGACGCTTCTGAGGCAGACAGCGCCCCGCCGTGAGAGACACAAGTTGTAAAAAGGTAGTTAAAAAAATCAGTGATGATCGAGTCAAATTCATGAAAATCATTTACCGTATTCGAGTGCAAAGGAAACCTGTTGCGGGCTTCATCAATAGGGATTGTAACCGCTTGCGCAATATGCCTTTCATCCAATTCAGCGAGCAAACCATCGATTAGCATGATGTACCTCCTTTTCGGGTTAAAGTGAACGAAGAAAAGACTTAACTTCTGCAAAAGACCTAATATAAATTCTGACAATGCTTTCATGGTGGTCAACAAACATGTCTACCGGCTGGGACAAAATATCAGGAGGAAGAGCAGGTCTCAGGTGCTCCAAAAGGGACACGATCAGAGATTTTCTTCTGCCCCTGTCAAGTGGGTCCATTGTGGCTTTTATGACATAATTTATGTGTTTTTCCTGTTCCTGCCTGATAAGCTGTTCGGTCATGGCATCAAAAATAAACTTCAGGCCCCCTTTTGTGCCATGTCTTGCTTCCGACCAGGCGCCTTTAAGACCCCCTTCTTTTGAAAAGGCACCCTCCAGTAGTTCAAGGGCTTCTTTCGCCGCGGTACTTCGGTCAACGGGTTCCGAGATTTTTCTATAATGGCGCAGGATATGAATATAGAACGACGTAATGCTGTCTACGAATTCATCATAAGAGGTCAGGGTTACCGAATCCATAACGTACGAAGCCCGTGCCGAATCGATTGGAAGGGAAATCAGATCTGTCAGGCGATCAGGGTCCATTTCGGAAAGAATCAGTTGAAGCGCACTATTTTCCTGATTATCCCCCTTATCATTTCTGACCTCTGTGTTAGTTGCGAGCAAAACAGGCATCTCTCCTGAAGCGCTCCTGAAAAGCAGCAACACATCTTCCTGGTCTGTTTCCATCGCAAACTGGCTGAGACGGATGCATTCAAGCACAGCAAGCAAGGGGAATTTCGTCTTGAAGCGGCGTGTTTCAGGCGGCAGTGACGCAACGAGCCTGAAAAGGTTATTTCCTATCTTTTTGGGGTAAGAATTCCGATGGACAAAAGACTGGGCCATGGCATGAAGGAGCTCTTTGGATTTAACGCTTTGGCCTGCCAGCAATTGTCGCTCAAGGACTGTCCAGAAGCGACTCTCATTATCCCCGCTCAGATATCGCCAGGCCTTTAACGCCGGGGTATTGCCCTCAGGTGTTGAGTGCCGACTGTTATAGAAGCCATTTCTCAGGCTGGCCAAGACCACCTGCTCATCCGTGAAGACCGCCCGGATCAGGTCATGGATGTCCCTGACCGCAACGATGTTCAGCTCCTGTTTCGCCTGCATCAAGGCGTCCTCTGTACATTCTCTTTCTGCGGGAGAAAGAAGTTCCATGGAAGAATCGCCATCCATGGAAGGATATATAAAGGTATTGACGGAGTTATTGTTTAAGGCCGCCTCCAGTTTAGCCGCCAGGCCTTTGACCATGCGAATCTCCCCTGAAGGCGCTGCGATATGGCCTGTCGAGACGATAGATGACGGGGCTTCCATTTGAAGGCTCGCAGACAACATGGCAAGAAACAGCGCACAGTCGCCGGAAAATCCGGTGATATCCAACCCGATATCATGGGTCGATGCGGCACTCAGGTTGACAACGGAAATGTCAAAGCTATAGTTGTGGGGTTCCATCGCCGGGAGTGTTGTCTTTAGGGCAGCGAGCACCACCTCCTCGAGGTGTCTGACTGTCTTCTCGCTAAAAGTGACAGGCCCGGGATATTGAAGGAGCTTTCCACCCCCTTGTTCACGAACGTAGGCGACCACTTCAGAAATTACGGCAATGGCATGTTCTCCGCGGCCAAAGAGTAAGACCGTCTTGGCTTTGCCCACGAGAGATTTTTTACCTGGCATTTCAGGCATGGTGCATCCCCCTTAATTTCAGCTCAATCCGACCGCTCTCTATTCCCGGATACACCTCTACGGTGATGTCTCCATCCAAAAGCTGAATGTCGCGCGTTTTCAGTGCGATTGACTCCCCTGTATCCGCAGCAAGCCGCAATCCCTGTTCAGGGTATGCATAAACCCATAAAAGGTCCCTCTCGGTTAAACGGTCCTCCCAGATGATGCGTCCGGTATCCAGCTTGACAGTGTAATTGCCGGGTTTGATATTGTGGATGTGCCGTGTTACGGACTTATCTTCGACTGGAAAGCAACAAAGAATGTTCCCGTCCTTTTCCATAATCACGTTGATCTCTTCAATGAAGCTTTCTGCCTTTTCTGAATCCTCGCACAGCATCGCATACTCCTCACGCCAGAGTGGCCTTGAGTTGATGAGCTCCAGAGCTGCTTTTTTCTCATCCTCCACGGCTTCAAACAGACCTGTTGCCAATTGGACTGAAAGGTCATGGACCATGGCATTTAGAAAATCTTCCGTTTCGCTAATCTGTTTGACCTCTGCCATGAATCGCTGAAATCGAAGGTACCCCTGTTTGTACTGAGGGGTCTGTCCAAGAAGCTCAATTTGGTTGAACGCTTCCTTGAGAGCTGTTTTGATATCAGGCTGTTCAAACGCCTTGGCAATTAGACGGATAAAGTATAGGTTATTCATGACTCTCTCCTTTCATTGATCTCACATTCGGTCTCTCGAATATTCAGGTTGATCTAAAGACCGCTTTTTTTTCATCACTTCTTCCGCCTTTTTCAGGTAGCCGGTTTCTCTTGCAATTTCCCTGAAAATGGGATGAGTGGTCAATACGCCTGCAACGTTTTGCCACAAATCCGGAATCGGAAAATTTTTGTGCATATCCCAATAAATCCCAGCGAATCTGGACAACGTACTATTTGAGAGATCAAAGTCCCTGGCTGTCTCTTGCGGTTCATATTCATCATAAGCAATATCTACAAGAATGCGCGTAATCAGCCGCTTGAGTTTTTCCGGACCAAGCTTCCTTATGGAAAAACGCTGTTTTGCGATGTTATCCGCCTTTTCCTGAGCAACTACTTGAGAAAGTGTAAGTGGTAAATGGTTTATGGGTTGTTCCCAGAAGGGAGGAGTATTCTTGCTTTCAACAGCCAGGGCTTCGGAAAGCGGCACAAAACTCTCTTTTTCAAGCTCTCTGTTGATAATCGCTTGAATCCGCTCTTTTTCTTCTGGTCGGGAAACATCCACATTATCGATGTTCTTTTCAAGCCATTCACGACGTCTCCGGCTTCTCAGAAAAGCGGGAAGATAAACAGTGATGCGCTTTCCCTGGACCATCCAGTCATAGCGGGACCAGAATTTGTTAAGACTCCTTTCTGCTTCGAGTCTGGACCAATAAAAATGCCTTGCCACAAAGCCCTGTAAAATTTTCGCGGCCCTGATTTCTTTTTTAAATTCATCATGGGGAGGCTTATTTTCAAATGAGGACAGTATTTTTTGGCTGCAAGCTTCAAAATACAGTTGGCAGTCTGAGCCGTCTATTGGTACGTTGATTATGCCGGGAGATAGCATCTTCCCACCGCGATTACAGAACTTGTCAAGCGTCAAGTCATACGTCATTTCAGACAGTTTATCTCCATCGAAGCCGGCCCACTGCCTGTTTGCCAAATCTTTCCGAAGATAGTTGAGGAATTCGACAAAGCGCATCGGCTTGTGCTCACGGTTTCGAAAAACAGTTCGATGTTCATGGAACTCGTTCAGAGCGTCCATGTCATCGTAAGATGCAATTCTGGTGATGAGAGTCAAAAGCGACATGGTTTCGTATTGCAACTTTGAACGATCTGATGGCTTTTCCTTTCTTAAGGCTGTCTGTAACATGATTCCCTCCGATCTTATTGGAAAATATCGAGGTTATAAATGTGTATATCGGATAGGAGGCTAATTTGTTTTCAAAGGGCGAATAGCCTTTTGAATGAAGTAGCTCATAATGATTTAGTCAAAATATTTGCTTTGTAATCAATTCCTTCTCTGATTAGATCGAAGCACTCCGGCGCCATATATCCCGGTTTATTCCTTTTTTGCTGGATCGGTTTGGATTGTATATTTTTGTTAACTTTCACCGAAGCTCATTCCATGTTGTAATCCAGCCCGAAGATTAAGTGTGGGATTATTTGTCCCAAAAACCTTGTGCATAATGAGTAATCAAAAGGCGTTATTGTTATTTATTTCCAATTCAAGTCGACCAAATTCAATCTCGGGAAAAACACGAAGAATTATTTTGCCATTCAACAAATTGATCTTCTTAGTTGAATTCAGTATTATTTGCTCTGTATCTGCAGCCAGTTTTAGCGGCTGCTCGGGAAAGGCATTAGCCCATAAAAGCTCATGTTTTTCAAGGTCACCTTGCCATAGAAGTGAATTCACACTTGATCTAATAGCGTAATTTCCGGGTTTCACATTCCTGATAGTTTTTCTGATTTGCCCCTTGGCGATAGCTATCTTGTATAATTCCTTACCATTTCGCTCAATTATTATCTCAAATTGGCCCTCTGTGATTAATTTCAAATTCAAAAGCTCTTCCCATACATGGAAATAGTTTTCATATTCTTTTAGCAGGGGATGTTTATTTTGATCCGCATTGAAAAAAGATGGCTCCAGATTAGAAAAGCATTTCAATCTTTCCAGATAATTTTCCCGTGTATAATCTGTATGTTTCCATACTGATTTGGCGGCGATTGGACTGCAGTCAAGACAATCGGCTTTTCGCTGTTCCTGTTGAAAGATCGTGTTGAAGGCTATGAGGTCCGGACCCTGAATTTGAGAAAAGATGTTTTCTGTATCATTGAGCATGTAGTCTGGGTCAAGCTGGCACTGGATGAAATTCCTTTTCTCGGCAAGAAGCCTACGGAATAATTTACCGTGCTGGTTTGTTTCGATGCCTCTGTGTATATACCCTATGATTAGATGTAACAGAACAGCATCAATAAAGGAGGCAGCCTGGGGAAGACCCGATGATATTCCGGCACCTGTGTTGTCTCCTCGAAGATGACCAGAAAGCCTGTTTTTGTCGAAAAACCTGTATCGACTCTCCGTGATACATCGATAGCAGGGCAGATCGTACCCTGGCACATAAAAAATAATTTCGCCTGCTTTTCCCATCGTGTAGATTCCCACCCAGAAAACTGCAATGTCGTACTTCAGAGCGATTCGGTTACCTCGCGCCTGAGCTGGGTGGTAGTCAGTTGCCATGGCCAGGATTACCGTCTTGCCATCGGCCTTTTCTTTAAGGATGATATCTTCAATTTCATCGTCAGTAACAGCAAGAAAATCTCCATGTGTAGTGACTTGCAAAGGCGGGACATCTGGGTTGCCTTTTTCAAATTCACACTGTTCTAGCCTTTTCTTCAGTGCTACGGTCTTCAGCGTTCCCTCATCGCTATTATCAAAATTCTGTGCAACCAGATTTTTTCGCTGTACGAGCTTGTTGTCAAAAAGATGGATATTTTTGATAGCCAGACGATTGGACTGTTCGATCGGATTGCTAAAAGCTCCAGTACCTACACCCAGCAAGGTCGTGTTGAACATCATCGGAAAGCAGACGTTCTGGCTTACACGGCTGTAACGTTTGTCAAGCAAGTCTTTAGTTTCGCTGCTCAATATTATCCGGTCCATCTTCCACCTCCTGCGATCAATCGAGAATTTGCAATTCGGCCTTGTGGACGATGACGCGACCATTCCCATCCGGATGACAGATAACGATGTAGGGAATAATTTCAAACCGACCTGTGTCCGGAATTGTTTGGATGAGGGGCATGAGATACGCATTCAGATGAGGATTCCCAGGCGATGTTATATTGGACCAAGCTGCATTTCTGTCCTGTTGACTCAGTGTTCTGCTGCCTTTCATGTGTGAGTGAGCAATGCCTAAAAATGTTTCATTTCGCCCTTTTAACACTGAATTAAGAAACTTGGTGTTGGGTTGGTAAACAGTGCTATTCGTTGCAGCCATAATGTCAAAGACAAAGTATTCAATAACCAGGGTATTGGGGTCTCCGATTAAAACTCCTCCTGACTCAGCTGGCAACGAACCCATCGAGCCTTTCATGTCATCGTGTGCTGGACGTCTCATCCTCATCCTTTCAATTAAAATGTTTTCCGGGCGAGGTTTCGGATGGCGGAGGGCTTTTCTGTGAAAATTTGCCCTGAGACCTGCAAGATATTTTCTCTTATCCGGGATGTTTAAGGGAATGGGTATGTCTAAAGGAACAGGTATGTCCAAACAATGCTTAAAATATTTGGAGTCCATAATATCATCCTTTCATTGTACTTTAAGCAGCGAGAAACGCACTCATTTCTCGCTGCTTGATTTGTTTATAAGGGTGCTTCTTTCTATCGCCTGTTCATATCTGCCCACCTATGTGCCAAGGATTTGGCATCTGAGTAAGATGAAGGCTTAGAATCTTCTTTGAAGCAGATGTAGGGCGGAGACCCGTTGTCCCCCGAGTACATATGCTCTGTTTGTGAATCTCCACCTTTTTCAACGTAGACCTTGACTTTACCGCTAGATTCATTGTCATGAGTGTAGCGGAAGTTGTATCCTCTATAGTGTTCAGTTGACATATTTTACTCCTTTCTGACTGACACGGATTCAGATCTCCGTTCTGATTTTTTGCAGGAGGAACTAATCCTGCCTGTTCCTCCTGCAGGGTTTAGTTATTCGCCATGGTACGGATCGTCTTCGACGCCATGGTACGGATCGTCCTCAACACCGTAATTCACGTAGAATTCAGCCACTTTTTGTCACCCCCTCTCATTTGGATTTTTCCGAAGCAGCTGCGAATCTTTCAATCAGATGGCTCGTCATCAGATATTCAAGACCGGATAGCGCTTCCGGAAATCCGAGATTCCTGAGAACTGATAAAACCTTGCCTTTAGGTACGCTCAGTACTTTTAATATTTCATCGTTGAAGGTAAACGATTTATGATCGATGTTGTCGGGTAGGAATGTAAAACAGGTAATGCCACAAAGCTGTTTTCCCTTCGGAGATGTGCAGTGAAATAAAAAGCCAGTTAAATAGACGTGCTTAATAGTGAAACCTATCTCTTCTTTTGCCTCTCGAATCGCAGCTTCTATTGGCGTTTCATATCTTTCAATTTCCCCGGAAATTGGTCCCCAAAATCCATTATCTCTTTTGAAAAGCAAAATATTGCCAGCTTCTGTCAGGATAAAAAGGTGCACAATTGAAGTCATCTTGGTAGGTGGAAATTGCCATGATATAGCCATTTTCGTACCTCGTGGTTTTGTCAAAAAGAATACGCTGTCGGCATGTGTAAGATCAGTTGCGTCTCGATAGTGTTAACCGTTTTTACTGCCCCATTTTAGGCTGTCTTTTTTGAACATTCTACTGACTGCGGCCTACCCAATATGTGCATAAGTAGTACAATCCCTTGCCGGTCTTCACTTAATGCCGTTGTTGATGGCCATAGCTATAGCTTCCTGGCGGTTACGCACACCGAGCTTTCGGTAAATGGTACTGATCTTTTTCGAAACACCGTTAAGGCTAATACTGGCATCCAAATTCTCGGCGATTTCTTGATTTGTACGTCCTTTTGTAATTAGTTGGAGTGTCGCGATTTGATCTTTTGACAGCTCATATTTGTATGCGAACAGCATGGTTTTGAGCTCTTGGTCGTGCGTAGAATGTTTCGTTATTGGTATGTTCTCCCCTGTCAATAACCGATATACCAGCAAGGCAATGGTCAATATGTCAAAAAGATCTAAATGCCCATTGCTTTTGAGTGATTGTCTAATATCTTTCAAAGTCAGGGTCTCGAGCTCTTCGAAAAGACCAATTTTATCAAGCAAGTTGAGATAAGCTAATTGTTCCTTGTTTCGCATTTGTGACTCCATTTCTTATAGCGCTTTGCAAATGAGTCGTTGCTGACAAGAATGATTAAATGTGATCGAAATAGTAATTAAATGATATTATTTTAAAAGTATTTAATTGGTATTGAATGAATTGACATTATGTTAAGTCGGTCAAGTTCCTTTTTTCACATGGGCGTTCGGGATTATTATGGTCTTGAATTTCAAAGTTTCTGTGCTGGTACATAACACGCCATGGTCCACTTGGTTTGCCGAGCCTAGTGGTTTCGTATGGTTCCGTGGTTATGCCTATAGCAGTTGGATTCTGTTGACGAAAAAGGTGGTTCCGATGTATATTCGTTCCGAACAAGAACATTTTTGAAGAGCAGTATAATCGGGTTATTTGGAACAGTCACGTTGCGAGCCAACGAGCGTGATAGGTAACCTCTTGATTTGTCAAGGCATCGAAGCTCTTATTCGGCAGGGTAAAACTTTTTGACTCGCATTGCTTTTGAGGGAAGTCATGGCAAGGTATTTTGAGCCTTTCTATGGTATTGAATTTAAGCCGCCAGAGGACTTTGATATTAGTCAGGAGTACCAAGGTCTGGTTGTGGTGAAAAGGAACGATTCCGAGAACAAGCCTGATAAGGTGGCATTGAGATTCAAATCTCTTTACTATTTTTTTGTTGTTCAAATCATAGCTGAACTCCAAAAGCGGCAACCTAGACACAGAAAAGGTGTTAATCCTGATGAAGTTATTCACTATCTAAATGAGTTTAATTTAAAATGGCCTAGTATCCGCACAGGTAAGAGACTTCGCACGGTCGGTTCATTAAAAGATGGTTGGAGAAAGAGAATTCAAAAAATTAGCAAGAAAAACATCGAAATACGCAGACAGGACAATAGTCCTTTAAATACTGAGAGAAAAAGGGAACTTTTAGCTAGACTCTTTATCTCAATAATTGAGCAAGATAAAAAAAGGAATGGGCGAAAATTGTTTTTTAAACTCAACGTCAATAAGCCAGAGGCTATCACATTTGAACAAGAAATCATCCCTGGACTTCGCCCATGGAAAGTGGATTCACATGAGGACTTCGATTTTCATCAGGTTCTTTCTTACAGGGGAAATAATCCCTTTTGGCCGCTTGTATCTTCATCCAACGCTCTGGAAATGGTTGAAAGTCAAAAGACTTCATTACAGGACCGATGGTTCTTCAGGCGAACAGGTCCGGTTGCTGAAGATATTGAGTCAGGAAGAGTTTACCTCAGAAGCGAAATAGCCGATGTGACAAAGGCTCTTGTGGATCGCGATACTGTTTTCATTTTGGGGGATATAGCATCTGGAAAAACAGCCATAGCGAGGCTGGTAGGATATGATTGGGTGAAAGCTGGAGGCGAGTGTTGTTTTCTTGAGTTGGTAACGCCAGGGTTAGACTATAGTCAAGTGATTAACTCAGCAGAGAGATTCGGCCAGCGTTTATCGAAACCACTTTTAATAGTTGAAGATGCGCACTTGGAGCCTAATCTGATAAATGCCTTGCTTTCCCAAGCTAATGGGATGAATTTAAAGATTGTCGTCACATCACGAAAACCGATTCCTGAAATATCGAAAAAGATCGTCAACTATCTGAAGCGGGCTTACGCAATCGATGTGTACGGGGCTGATGCGGAAAAAGGAATAATATCAACTTTTTTAGGTAAAACTGACTGGAAATTGACTGATAAAGTTTTGGAAGAAGTTGAACGTAAAGTCGTTCGGATTTCTCACGGGAATCTGTGGCTCCTCTCATATGCTCTTGAAAGTTTACATGTCGGGAAACAATTCGAAATAGATAGAAACTCGATACTCGACAAAGTGAATAAGGATTTGAAAGCACTTGGCGAAATGAATAGGATTTATCCCCGTATTCTTATCGCTCTTTCAGTTCTTTACCGTTATGAAATTTTGACAGATATAAGCTTTCTGTACGAGAAATTCTCTTTTGTAGATAAATATGTTGTTGAGGATGCTCTTGAAAACCTTTTGCGAATGGGCGAAATTGTGCGAGAGGAGGCAAGCGATGGGGGCAACTTGTTATATGGACTTCCCCATTCTGCTTTAGCAGATTTGTATTTTGTTTTTGCAAAAAAAACAGTGTGGGAGGAAAATGCAATATATGGAGATGAGTATGAATATTTCCGTGACTACCTTTTGTCTGATAAGGCAGTTAATCGTCTTTCTATTATTAAAAATATAGATGTTGCATTTAAAAAATTCCGGTCGGCTGAAAAACCTTTTCAAATATCAGATAGGATTAAAGTCATCAACAGAATTCCTGAGCTTCGGCTTTCAGAAATTATGGTTTTTTTCATATATCTCCTACTATATGATAAAGAATTCTGTAATGAATTGTGGAGTTATGTCGACAAGAAAAGACTTTCTAAAAAGTTTTTGGGGCAAACGAATTTCGAAGATTTTACAAGTTTTATAGAGTTGGCTTATGACATTGAGTTTGAAGTTGGTAGACAAGTTTTGGATATGTTGGGTTATGAAATGTTATCAAAAGAAATTTTTAAATCACATAGATTTGCTGCTGGTGTTGATCTTCTTATTATTCTTGGCCAAAAGGACCCATTATCTGCGAAGCATTTTATTCAGTATCAAATAGATAAGGGACAGTTTGGTAAAATGTTTTATTTGGTAGATCATTATCCAAGTTTCTCAAAATGGACGAATAGTCTCTACAACGGAAACTTTGATGTCTGGAAAGAAGTTTGGAGTTATATTGCAGAAAGAGGATTTTTGCCCTGGGGTCGGATAGATGCTGAGTTTTTTGAGAGATTTTGTCAGTATTTAGTTGACAAGAAAAAGGCAAAACAATTTTGGGAGAAAGTTCAGATTGAAGAAATTGCTGAAAGAATTCCTATATATATTAATTCTGAGACTGGCTTTAATATTGTAAGGCTCATTCATGAAGGAAATCCACATGTGGGAAAAGAACTATGTAAGAAAATTGATAAAGAGAGGCTGGCATACAGGTTAGCAATTACGAGAGAGGATATGAAAGTGAGACAATTTATAAAGGATTTCATAAAAATAGACCAGGAATCTGGTAACGAACTTTACAGGCATCTACCATATAAGGAAGATAAGAATTACATATCTAATCTGGAGTATTCACATGAATCAAGAATACTGCGAGATATAGCTCGTCTTTCCCACCCGAGTGTGGAGGGTGACTAAACTCGCATATATATGGGCTTAGGTTATTGGAAATATTTATGCGAGACGCCAAGATCGCTTTCATTGCCGACCTTTTAGACCGGGGTCAAGTAGTTAACCCCTTCACAGCGCAGAGTTGCAAGAGAAGGGTTAGAGGCATATTATAGTTGACTATAGTAGAAGCTTCGTTCATTTGTACCGGTTTTTTTTCAGTTGTGGCTATGTAATTGGTATCAATTTTCACTTCTGAAGATGTCCTATTTTGCTTTTGAAATGGGTCTTACCGTCTAAAAGCATTCAAATCCTGAGTCGTTCTTTTTTTTGGCGGTATCTACTGTGAAAATAAAATTTGAAATTGAAAGGATACGCTCGTATAACTTTGAATTGAAGCGTATATTAGAGAAAAGGTCAGTATCATCGTGTATACGGGAGGCTAAACCCCTCTCAATGAACGTTTGGGTTGATGAGTGCCTGAATTTTCAGACTGACACTGAGAAGTGTTAAAGTGTTAACAGATATGCAAGATTATATTTTTAGTTTAAACTAAACTACTGAAATAATTAAATAAAAATTCCATTTTTCGCTTGACAACCAATGCCTCCTTTCTTATGTTCAAAGAAAACAGGAAAGGAGGCTTTTTTATGCGAAATCAAAGAGATAGGCGATGTTGGAGGTTGGGTTTAAAATTAACTATTGGTGAATATGTTTGTGGTCGCTCTGCAGCGGTTGCAGTGGTGGTTGGTTTACTCTCGGCAACCACTCTATTTTCCGGCTGTTCAGGGTCGCAGAAAAACATCTCACAGGCTCCTGCTGCCCTTAAAGACGCATATGAGGCTCAGAGGCCGTATGTTGTGGCGACATCTGAGGATGACAAGCGGCCTTCATGGGTCAAGGAAACGGTGTCTGAGAAGGATGGCCAGGTCAGGTTTTCCGGTGGTTTTTTGAACGGGTCGGATTACGCAGTCTCGATACGGTGCGCAAATGCCGAAGCGTTGAAAGTGGCGGCGCAAGGTATCTCGCAGTTCATCCGCGCCGAATTCTCATCCTATGTGCAGGGTTCGAATACGGGCTCCGGCGGTGTTGACCGGTATGTCTCTGACGGTATCGCCACTTTTGTGGACAACTTGCACGTCCAAGGGGTGCGCCAGGCAGAAATCTATTACGAAGAGGTTATGTCGCCTGCGGTCATGCAGCCGACTTACAACGTCTGGGTCAGGCTTGAGATGAGCAAAGCTGATTTCCTCCTGGCGAAATCTGCCGCGCTCCAAAAACTTCGGGACCGATTTGCCAGGGCCGGCGAGGTAGCAGCCAAGGAGAAGGCTGAGAAACTGCTTTTGGATTTACAGCGGGAGCTTCGTGAAGAGGCGGTCTAAGAGGGGCAGAGATGCAGCTTGATTTCCTGTTCGGCTTTGCTGTCAGCCTGCTTGGGACAATGTTTGGCAACATGATAAACGGGCCGGATGAGGATATTGAGAAGAAGAAGCAGGCTCAGCAGGCTCATCAGGTTCAGGCAGTGGTTGAGCAGAAGGTTAGGGACCGGGTTGGGGCGAGGCTTGAAGTTCCTGATTGGGTCAAGGTGGTTCCTGTTGGTCATTTTGCCGGTGTTTCTGTGCCCAGTTCAAGCCTGGCTGAAGCCAGAAAATCGTCTGTTTCAGATGTTGTCAGACAAATTTTGGGCTCCATTGGCGTCGCTTACCATCACGCTTATCATAATAAGGTGTCCGGTGATCCTCGGCGGCCTGTCCAGGAAGTCTCAGATTCCCTGTCAGGGTCAGCCCATGGCTTAGTCCTGGATGTCGAGAGAAATTTGGTGAAGTCTGCCTTGTCTCAGGATTGGAGCGGGAGGCATATCTTTTTCGTCCTGGTCAGCTATCCTGATTCGAAGATTGCTGATGTCCGGCGGTTGTCAAAAGGTGCCAAAGTGACGGCTGAGGTCATCGGCAATTCGGAAAATGGGTATCAGATTCGTGTGACCGAGGCTCACGGTGT
>Ga0068714_10005015_pt1 | contig 14326 bp, 9 predicted proteins | sample MTBNYHSulfiMetaG_FD_62988 | JGI IMG/M metagenome (GOLD analysis project Ga0068714, IMG submission 62988) | Enrichment culture microbial communities from rom New York Harbor, USA that are MTBE-degrading - MTBE-NYH (New York Harbor Sulfidogenic)... | ecosystem: Environmental > Aquatic > Marine >... | reverse complement strand
TCTACGACTCGGGCTCGTCGACCCTCATCACCCTGCGCCGGGCTGCCGACGGCACCCTCGAACGGTCGGCGCTCGTCCACCCCCTCGCCATCGGCTCCTGGCACCACGTGGACTTCTACTTCACCCGGTCCCAGGACGGGGCGTTCGACTACGAGCTGTGGGTCGACGACCTCCTGGTCGACTCGGCGAGGTCGTACGAGGAGGTGTACTCGCCGGACGCGCTCGGGGTCGTGATCGGCGCCGTGGGCTCCTACCGCCAGACCCACGCCTTCTACGACAACGTGCGGGTGGAGCTGTACCCCGCCAACTGCGCGCCGGTTGCCGACGCCGGCCTCGACCAGGAGCTTCCGGCCAACGCCTCGTGCCAGGCGTTGGTGCTGCTCGACGGGAGCGGATCCTTCGACCCGGACGACGACCCCCTCGAGCACACCTGGTCGAGTCCGGGCTTCGGCGCGGCCACGGGAGTCGCCCCCACCGTCACGCTACCCCTGGGGTACCACGACGTGATCTTGACGGTGGACGACGGCAGGGGCGCGACCGACACCGACAGCGTCTTCGTCACCGTGGAGGACCTGGACTCACCGATCCTCCTCGGGCTGCCCGGCTCGGTGGTCGCCGAGTGCTCCGGGCCGGCGGGGACGCCCGTCGCGCTTCCCCAGGTCACGGCCGCCGACAACTGCGACCCAGACCCCGAGGTGACCGTCGACGCGCCGGTGGTCTACCCGCTCGGAACCACGCTGGTGACCTTCACCGCACGCGACGACGCCGGCAACGCGAGCGCGAGTGAGCTCGCCGTGACGGTCGTCGACACGACCGCCCCGGTGGTCGGGGCGATCGGTGCGTCACCGGACGCCCTCTGGCCCCCCAACCACGCGATGCGGTCGGTGAGCGTGGGTGTGACCGCCACTGACGCCTGCGACGCGCCGGTGACCGCGTGCTCGATCACGTCGGTGGCCAGCAACGAGCCGGTCGACGGTCCGGGTTGCGGAAGCACCTCGCCAGACTGGGTGGTCACCGGCGATCTCACTGTCGACCTGCGCGCCGAGCGCTGCGGCGGGGGGAACGGCCGAGAGTACACGGTCGAGGTCACATGCCTGGACACGTCCATCAACCCCGCGGTGGTCACGACCGTGGTACGGGTGGCTCACGACATGAGGTAGCCGGGCCCGCCCCCTGTGGGCCGAGCTCAGGGTCCTGGCCGGGCCGCCGGCCCGGACCCTGTCGTTGTACCCGCGCGAAGGCGTCGCCTCGGCGGCCTTGCCCGGCGGAACAGGGCGCAGCGATCTCTCGGTGTCTCGGTGCCACCTCGGTGCCAGGCCCGAGATACGTGTGACAACTCCGAGCTTCCGACCGTAGGCCGGTCCTGTGCACCGTCCAGCCGCGGCATGAGAGAAGGTCAACGGGCGGGAACAGCTCGAGGCCGCACGCGCAGGCGCACCCCGCAGCACGGGCGCTGCCCGCAACCCAACCGACAGAACCTGCGCATCTTCCGGGTCCGGACCAAACGCAAAGGCGCGAAGGCGCAAAGGCGCAAGAAAGAGGCGCAGAAGCGCGGAAGCGCAGAGGATGCTAACGCTTCTGCTGCCCAGGCATTAAGAGCTCTCGTCGACGAGAATCTCGCCAGGTCACCCCGACTTCTGAGCCACGAGCAACGCAGGGATTCACGTTCTGCTGACTGCCGCTTCGGTACGACCATTGCGGGCGCGGCATGCAGGCTCTCTCAGAACCCCTGGTGGTGTGTCGATCGCGGCGTCCTGAAGGAGCGTGGGCGTCTCGCCCGCGGGGGTGGGATCCCGCTGCGACGCACGATGCGGGCCGGAGGCCCGCGCTCCCTGTGGCGCCCTCCCTGCCCCGTGGCCTCCCCGGGTTACCCGCCCGCTGATCGCGGGTGGTTTCGAGACAGCCTGCATGCCGCGCCCCTCCGATCCCCCGAGGGGCACGCTCAGCTTCGCATCGGGAGCTTCGCCCGCAAGGGTCACGGGGCCACCCAGGTCAGCTCGCCTCGAGCACCGGGGAGGGGAACCTGGGGAGTCTCCGTTGAGCGCGGAAAAGGTCCACGGCCTGCTGTGCGTTGAGCCAGAAACCGGCCGACGTCCTGAACGTCGCCCCGAGATTGAGCGCCATCTCGGCCAACACCGGGATACGACCGCCGACGCCCCGGGGGTTCGAGTCCCGTACCTCCTCGGCGGTGAGTGAGTTGACACGCTCAGAGCGGGACGAACAGGACCTGTCCCTCCCACTCACGGTCGGTACTGAGCTCGGCGACCAGAAGAAGGTCCTCGACCACCCGGGGTCGGAAGGACTGCCGGGGCACCGCGATGAGGCCGGGCATCGGCAGGCATGCTCGAAGTCTCCCCTCGGCGCAGCGCGGCATGGTGGCGACGTCGTGGGTCAGGACCAGACGTTGCTCCCGTGATGCCCACTCGAGCACCGCGGCGTCGTCGGCCCCCCGCAAACCGGGCACATCCTGGACGCGCACGACGTCGAGCTCCGGCGAGCGGCGTGCCAGGGCTCGGAGGATGTCGTTGTTGAAGTTCTCATCCGCAGCGAACCGCAGCACCGAGCTCCACTCCTCAGGGCGAACGTCTTCTGAGAAGGCGCTCGCGGAGGTCTCGCAGGTGGGGATGGCCGCGCACCTCGCGCTCGGTTGCCTCGCCCTCTGACCTGCGCCGAGAAAGGTACTGGCCGACATCCGCCCCGTGCTGGAGGTAGAAGGCGATCACCGCGTAGACGTCGGCCAGGGTGAGAGATGGGTACTGGCTGACAATCTCTTCCGGCGCCGCCCCTTCGTCGAACGTCTCGACAATGGTCTCGAGCGTTACCCGGGTTCCGCCGACCCTCATCACACCGTCCTGGTCAACGGTGATGGGTGGCGCGATCGGAGCAACGGCAGCCATGGACCAACCCTCACCACCGATCGTAGCACGCGCTACGCTGCCAGGCGGCCAGGCCCGGCCTGCCGGGCCAACCGACGGACTGCTCCTGGCAGAAGGTCCCTGGGGTCGGCCCCTCACATCGACGCGTCCTGGACGATCAGCCAGCGGCCGGCGACGCGGTGGAGGACGAGCAGCGTCAGGCCGGATGCCTCGGCGCCATCCGCGGTGGTGAGGGCCCAGCGCGCGACCACCGACACGGCGTGAACTCGCGACGGCTGGGCGTCGCCGAAGGGGTTGGGCTCAAACCCCCACGCTTCGCGGACCTCGACCGGCTCCAGGGTGAGGGTGCCCATGGCCTCCGGGGTCGGGTAACGCGCCCGGTAGCGCGCGAGCACCGCCTCGCGGCCGCGGGTGAGCCCCGACGGGGTGACGAACACGGCGTCGTCGGCGTAGACCGCGCAGAAGGCGTCGAGGTCGCCGCGGTTCCAGGCCGAGACCTGCTCCTCGAGCAGGCCGGTGACGGCGGCCCGGGCCTTGTCGCGCCCGCGGTCGTGGGCGATCCGCGTCCACAGCCCCGGGCCGTGGGTGCCGACGAAGCGCGGCGGGTCGGCGAAGACGGGGTCGGACAGGACCTCGTCGGCCGTGGCGAAGCGGTACCCCCGCCCCTCGAGCCACGAGAACAGCGCGTCCCACTGGGCGGCCCCCACCTCGTTGGCGTGCAGGAGCAGGACCTGCGGCACCGGCCGGCCGAACAGCTCGTCGCCGAGCGCGGTCTGGGTCAGCACCTCGAGCCGGAGGGCGAGCTGATACTCCTCGCCGACCCGGCCGAGCGCCGCTTGGCCGCCGGCGCGCCGCGCCTCGACCCAGGGTCGTTCGAACGACCAGTCCTGGTTGTCGACGGTCACCGGCAGCGGCCGCTGGCCGCTCGCCTCGAGGGCGCTCCGCACCGCGTCGAGCTTGGCCGCGGTCTCCCCCTCGCGCAGGTAGGGGTAGCGGAAGAAGCGCACCGTGCGGCCGTGGGGGGCCAGCAGCCCGGCGAGGCCGGCACGACCCCGCTCGACGTCGTCGAGGTAGGCCTCGAGGGGGACCTTGCCGAGGTCCGAGTGGTCGGCGGTGTGGTTGCCGAGCTCGTGCCCGGCGGCGAGCCACCGCTCGAGCAGCGCCCGGTCCGCCTCCCCCTTGACCTGGCCCCAGATCACGAACCCCACCGCCGGCACCCGGTGCGCGGCGAGGACGGCGAGGAGGTCCGAGGTGACCCGAGCGCGCTCCGCCGGGTCAAGGTGGAGACCGCCGCCGGCCACCGGCAGGTCGTCCACCGTGACCAGGAGCGGTCGCCTGGGCGCCGGGTCGTCGCCCGCCGCCACCGTCACGCCCATCCCCAGGATCACCGCCCACGCCGCCAGGTGTGCTCGCCGCACGTCGCCTCCCCTTGCGGAACCCGGTCGTCGGCCCCGCTACTCGATGAGAATGTGCTCCTGGGAGCTGACGAAGAGGACGTCGCGCAGCCCCGCGTGGCGCAGGAGCAGCTCGCCCCCCTTGGCCTCGAGACGCGCCGCCGTGAAGCCCATGATGGTCAGGTCCGCGCCGGCGGAGCGCTCCTCCACGAGCCGGTTGAAGTCCGAGCGGTCGTCGGTGGGGATGATCACGAGGTTGGCCAGCGAGATCGGCAGCCTCCCGGTGGCGATCATCGTCTCCAGGCGCGCCCGCTCGGCGGCCACCTGGGCCTCGGGGAAGGCGGCGAAGACGCTGATCTCCGCCCGCCTCCAGTTGGGGTGGCCGGCGAGAATGTAGGACAGCAGGATCATCAGGTTGACGTTGGCGAAGTCGTGCCAGGTCAGCCACACGTGGATCAGGGACCGGTTGCCGAAGAAGTGGTCGGTGTGGCGCAGCACGACCGCGTTCATGCGCACCGCGGCGGCCATGCGGCACCCCTCCACCACCTCCGCCAGCACCTCCGGCCCGTCGTGCCTCGACAGCTCGAACAGCACCGTGTTGTTGTCCATCCCGGACACGCCCGGGAACTGGATCGCCTGCGCCAGCGCGGTGCGGATGGAGGGCGACACCATGGTGTTGACGTACACCCCCTGGGCGCGGTGCCGGGCGTCCACCAGCAGGCGGTCCAGCGCCTCGCGGCTGGCGGCGAAGCTGTCCGCGTCCAGGCGCCCCTCGACGTAGTGGAGGTAGGTCCCGAAGCCCTGGCGGTGGCAGAGCCACGCCATCAGCTGCAGCGGCGCCGCCCGGTCGAAGGAGCGCCCGTTGACGGCGATGAGGCTCGGCCGCCAGTCCGCGCTCTCCCCGCGGAGCCGGCGTTTCTGCAGCGTCGTCTGCAGGGTGCGGGTGAGCTGCGTCATCACCCCGCGCATGATCGTCGCCAGGTCGTCGGTGGAGTCGCGACGGGTGGTGACGATGGTCCGGTACAGCCCCGCCATGACGAGGATGGCCAGCAGCGCGTAGATCGGGTCCATCTGCAGCATGAGCAGGAAGCTCATCACCGCGCCGACCAGGCTCATCCACCAGCGCGAGGGGAAGCTGGGCCGGTAGCTGGGTCGCGCCGCGAAGTGCTCGAGGAACGAGATCAGGCACAGGGCGCCGTAGGTGACCATGAAGAACATGGAGATGATGCGGGCCACGAAGTCCACGTTGCCTGAGGCGACGAACGCGACGGCGATGACCGAGGTCACCACCGTGCCGTGGCGCGGCTCGTTTTCGCTCCCCTCCCCCTGGGCCAGGAAACGGTTGACCCGCGGCAGCGGCAACCCACCGTCGACCGACAGGGCCTGCAGCGTCCTCGGCGCCACCAGCATCGAGCCGATGGCCGACGACAACGTGGCGCAGGCCAGACCGATGGGGATGACCGGACCCCACAGGGCGATGCGGGCCATGATGAGCTGGTCCGACGCCAGCTCCTCGGGGCTGGCGGACAGCGACAGCTTGACCACCAGCGCCACGTACACCGCGATGCCGACGGCGGTGGCGGTGATGATGCCCAGCGGGATGGAGCGCCGGGGGTTGGCGAGGTCCCCCGACAGGCCGACCCCCGCGGTCATCCCGGTGAACGCCGGGAAGCAGATGGCGAACACCAGGATGAAGGGGTCGGCCCCTCCGATCCCCCCGAAGAAGCTCACCTCCGCCCCCTGCGCCGAGGGCAACGGTTCCCCCAGGAAGAACAGCAGCAGCGAGAGGCCGAGCACCGACACCACCACCCACAGCGCCTTCACCCCCAGGCTCGCCCCCTTGGAGAGCATCAGCAGCATGAGCGCGAGGGTGGCCGGGAGGGACAGCAGGCGCGGGTCGAAGGTCATGAGGGTCGTTCGCTCCCACCACCCCTCGAGCGGCCGGAACGCCTCGGCGAACGCGATCATGTAGAACGCCACCGAGATCGCCTGCGACAGGTACAGGGACACCCCGATCGCGCCGCCGATGGCGGTGCCGAACGAACGGGAGATGATGAAGTACTCGCCGCCGCCCTCGACCCGGCGGTTGGTGGCGATCTCCGCAATGGCGAGCGCGGTGGGCACGGTCACCAGGTGGCCGAGGAGGATCAGCAGCAGGGCGCCGCCGAGGCCCAGGTGGCCGACGGCGTAGCCGAAGCGCAGGAACATGATGGCGCCGAGGATGGTGCTGATGCTGGCCAGGAACACGGGGGCGGTGCCGAAGCCGTGACCCCGGCCGCCCGAACCCCCCACGGAGATCACGCTCGTGATCGGCCTCGACCCGCCTGCCGCCTCGTCGCTCACCGTTCCCCCAGTGTCGGAGTGTAGCGCACCGCCCGAGCCGTCGAGGGGGCGAGCTTCGTCACGGAGCACGGGCCGCGGGGCGCGGGCGGCAGGGCTCGGGTGACGGGACGCAGGGTCGGGATCCTCGCTCTCCCGACCCCGACCCTGATCCCGGTCCCGCCGCCGGCCGCCGGCGGCCCGCACCCCGAACCCGAGCCGAAGATCCCCACCGGGCACGGCCCAACAGCGTCGGTCCCCACCCCGCCGCTGCCGCTGCAACTGTCCCTACCGCTGCCGCTGTCCCTACCGCTGTCCGTGTCACGGTCGGTGCTGCTACGCTGCTCGAGCGCGTGGGGCGGTCGACGCCTCGCGGCGGGGAGGTGGACGTGGCGCCACGGTGGACGAGCGTTGTCGTGATGGTGCTGGGCCTCGCCGGGGTCGGGCTCGCGCAGGACGCGCTGCCCCCGGGGGACGAGCCCACGCCAACCCCCTTCTCCCGCCTCGAGAAGGCGGGGGACTCGAGCCGCTACCCCGGGGTGTCGCACCTGGTCGTGCTCGAGCATGCCGTGACCCGGGTCGACGAGCGGGGGGTGAGCGAGGTCGAGGCCACGGTCCTGTACAAGGTCCTCGACGCCACGGGCTGCCGCGAGCTCGCCTCGCTGCGCTGGGGCTTCGACCCGCAGTCGAGCGAGGTGGAGGTGCTCGAGGTCAGCCTCCTGCGTGACGGCGAGCGCCTCCCGGTGGCGGTCGACGCCGTGCTCGACCTGCCGGCGCCGCAGCGAGCCATCTACTGGGCCGACCGGGTGAAGCTCCTGCAGCTGCCCCGGCTCGAGGTCGGCGACGGGGTCGAAGTGCGCACCCGCCGTCGCGGCTTCACCTACGCGCTCCTGGCGGGGGAGGGAGCGGCCGACGACCGCTTCGTGCCGCCAATGCCGGGGGAGTACTTCGACATCGTCCTGTTCCAGTCCACGGTGCCGACGCTGGAGAAGCGGTACGAGCTCCGGCTGCCGGCCGGCAAGCGCCTCCACTCCCAGGTCTACAACGGCGCGCTGTACTCGAGCACCGCCTACACCGCGGACGAGACGGTCTACGCCTGGTGGGGCTTCGACCTCGAGGCGGCGCCCGACGAGCCGGCCCAGCCGGACGACTCCGACCTGGTGACCAAGGTGGTCCTGGCCACGGTCGAGAGCTGGGAGGCCAAGAGCCGCTGGTTCTTCGACGTCAACGAGGGGCAGTTCGAGTCCAGCCCCGAGATCGACCGCAAGGTGACCGAGATCCTCGCCGAGGCGGGGGTCGCGGGCGGCAGCGACGCCGCCAAGGCCAAGGCGCTGCTCCACTGGGTGGCGCAGAACATCCGCTACAGCGGCCAGACCATGGGCCCGGGGGAGGGCTACACCCTCCACACCGGGACCATGATCTTCGAACAGCGCAGCGGGGTGTGCAAGGACATCGCCGGCATGCTGGTGACCATGCTGCGCTCCGCCGGCATCCCCACCTTCGCCGCCATGACCATGGCCGGGAGTCGGATCGAGGAGGTCCCCGCCGACCAGTTCAACCACTGCGTCGTCGCCCGGCAGACCGAGGACGGCTTCGTCATGTACGACCCGACCTGGGTCCCCTACAACAACGACATCTGGTCCAAGCGGGAGACCGAGCAGCACTACCTGGTCGGCTCCCCCGGCGGGGAGACCCTGAGCCGCATCCCCTACAGCCCGCCGGAGGAGTCACCCCTCGAGGTCCGCCACCGCGCCCGCCTGCTGCCCGACGGCACCCTGGAGGGGACGATGCGCTGGGCCGCCTCCGGCGCCACCGACGGCCGCCTGCGCGGGCTCGTCACCGGCACCCCAAGCGGAGAGCTCCGCTCCCGCCTCGCCGCCCTGCTCGAGCCCATGTGCCCCCGCGTCGAGGTCCTCACCTTCACCCACCGCCGGCCCGACGACTTCTCCGGCGACATGTGGCTGGAGGTGACCTACCGGGCGCCCCAGCTGGCGCTGGCCGCGGACGGCGGGCTCGAGCTCTCACCGCCGGCGCTGGCGGCGGCGCTCTCGGACGGGCGCCTGTTCGCAGCGGGAGCCAGGCGCTGGGCGCCGAAACGGTCCTCCGACCTGTTCCTGTACGCGACCCAGCTCGTCGACGTGGAGGAGACCCTCGAGCTGCCGCCGGGGTGGACGGCGACCCACCGGCCCGAGGCGTCCACGGTGGACGAGACCTACGCCGCCTTCTCCGGCTCGAGCGAGTCGGCGCCCGGCCGGCTGGCGATCCGGTCGCGGGTCGAGGTGCGACGGCGGCAGATCCCACCTGAAGGCTACGAGGGCTTCACCCGCGCCGTCGCCGCGGCTCAGGACTGGGGCGACGCCCTGTTCCGGGTCGAGCCCGCCGGAGGTGCACGATGAGAAGGACCCTGCTCGCCACGGCCCTCCTGGCCTCGTTCGTGCCGGCGCTGGCCGCGGCCGCGCCTCCCCCCTCGCCGACCACCGCCGCGGAGGTCGACGCCCTGCTCGCCGTGGCGCGGGAGACGCTTGCCGCCGAGTCCGAGGACGCCGTGCTCCTCTCAGACCGGCTGCGGGAGGAGTGGACCGCCGACGGCCGTCGTGCCACCACGGTCCACCGGCTCCTCTACGTCAGGACCAGCCTCGCCGTGCGCCTCCACGCCGACCTCCGCCTGCCCTGGGACTCCGCCCGTCAGCGGCTGCAGGTCCACCTGCTGCGCACGTTCCGCCTCTCCGACCGGCGCTGGGTGGAGAGCGGGCCCACCGCCCGCGTCGAGACCCTCCCCTTCGCGGTCGCCGACGCCCCGGATTACGCGGAGCGCCGGGAGACCATGCTCCTGCACGACGGGGTCGAGCTGCCGTGCGTGCTCGAGACCGCCTACACCGTCGAGGACCTGGCCCCGTTCAGGCCCGGCGCCGACGGCCTGTGGACCCTGTCTCGCGAGGAACCCGCGCTGCGGGCCGAGCTGGTCCTCGCCGCTCCGCCCGGGTCCCCGCCGCGGTTCACCGCCCCGGTCGAGCCGGAGCGGGGTCACGACCCCGAGCTCGGCCTCGACACGCTCACCTTCTCGGCCGGCGCCTCGTCGGCGCTGCCCCGACCCCGCACCGGGGACGCCGCGCTGCGCTCGCCCCACGTCGCCTGGTCCACCTGGCCCACCTGGGAGGCGCTCGGCCTCGACCTCGAGCGTTCGTTCGAGGCGGCGCTGGTGGTGGACGCCGCGCTGCGAACGGCCGCGGCCGCGGCCCTGCGCGACGCCCGCACCCCGGCGGAGCGGGTGCGGCGGGTGAGCTCCTTCGTCGCCGACAGCACCCGGTCGGTGCGCGACGTGGGTCGCGGCTGGTGGTCCCCCCGGCCCGCCGCCCGCACCTGGGCCACCGCCTCCGGCGACCGCCTGGACCGCGCCGTCCTCGCCGCGGCCCTCCTGCGCGAGGCCGGTCTGGAGGCCCGCCTCGCCTTCACGAGCGTCCTCCCCGGTGCGGTGGACCAGGGGGCTGCTACCCCCGAGCTGCTCGACGGGCCTACGCTGTGGGTGCGCGGCGAGGGAGTGGAAGGGCTCCTCGACCTCGACGCCGACCACCCCGTGGTCAGCGCCGCCGCGCCCGTCGGCCGCGCTCTGTGGCGACCCGGCCTGGAGCCGCAGCCGGTTCACACCCCCACCGGAGAGAGCCGGCTCCACCTGCGCCTCGACCTCTCCTGGGACTCGGAGAAGACCCTGTGGACCGGTGCCGGCGTCCTCCAGGCGTCCGGCGTGCTGTGCCCCCACGCCCGCATGGCCGGGCTCGGCGACGAAACCCTGGAGTACCTGCGCGGCGCGCTCGGGAAGGCCCTCGCCGGCGCCTCGGTGACCGCCGCCAACGTCGAGGTCTTCACCCCCGGCGCGGTCACGGTGGGCTTCGCCTTCGAGCTGGCCGGCGGGACCCGCGACCCCCTCGGCCGGCTGCGCCTCGTCCTCGGCGACCCGCCCGGCGTGGACGCGATCCTCGAGCCCGCGGAGCTCCACCTGTCACAGGCCGGGCGGACCGCACCGGTGCTCCTGCCCACCCCCCTCGAGCAGCGGGTGGAGGTACACCTGGACCTGGGCGGCCTCGAGCCGGTTCTCATCCCTGAGGAGCAGCGGCTGGTGAACCCGGCCGGTCAGCTGCGGGTGACGTCGCGCCGCGACGGCGACCGGCTGGAGGTGGAGCGGGTCGTCCGGCTGGAGCGGTCCCTGACCGACCCCGCCGACTGGCCCGCGCTGCGCGAGCTGCTGCTCGAGGCCGGCCACGAGCGGGGGCGGACCCTGCTGCTGCGCTGACCCGGGTCGTATCCGGCTCGCCGGGCGGTCCCCCGACCCGTCAGCCGGGGAGGAGCGGGTCAGGACGGCGACCCCTCCGGCTCCCGGTCCAGCGCCGCCACCAGCACGCCCCGGTTGGGGGTTGGTGCGACCTCCGCCGGGCGATCTGCCCGCGGGCAGACCGGGGCGGCGCCCGCGAGCCCCGGGCAGCCGGCCGCTGCCGGCAGCCCGGCCAGGTAGGGGCAGCGCTCCCCGCTGGACCGCGCGAGGTAGGGGCACGACCCCACCGTTGGCAGGATGGCGCCGGCCCCAGTGGTGAGCACCGCGTGCTGCACGCCGCTCGTGGCTGTCACCGGCGCCGTGGGCGCTGAGAGGACCGCAAAGGCCACCGCGGCGACGACCGCGAGGGGATAGGCGAGGGCAACGACGAGAAACCTGCCGAGCATGGGGCACCTCCGCACCGTCTCGTTGTCGAGAACGTTTCTCAGGTCGCATCTGTTTCCGACCGCGCGACGGCCCCGGCGCGGGCCCGCGCCGCCGTCACCCCTGCCCCTGGCCGCCCGCCCAATCCCCCAGCTCGACGAGGGCCCGCTCGACCCGAACCCGGCCCTCCTCGGGGCACGCCGCGCGCTCCGCCCGCAGCAGCTGCTCGGCCTCCTCCACGCGACCGCGCGAAGCCAGGCATCGAGCCAGCTGGAGCACCGGCTCGGTGACCTCCTCCAGTCGGTGCTCCGGGTCGTCACGGCCCAGGGCCACCGCCCGCTCGAGAAGGGGCTCGGCCTCCCCCAGGTGGCCGAGGTCGAGGTGGATCCGCGCCAGGTTGAGGACGCTCTCGCCGACGAACGAGTGGTCTTCGCCGTGCACCCTCTCCTGGATCGCGATGGCCCGCTCCAGCAGCGGGATGGCCTTCTGGCTCTCGCCGGTGGCGTGCAGCTCCCTGGCGTAGTTCGAGAGCTGGGCGGCGACGTCGGCGTGGTCGGGCCCGAGCGCCGTCTCTGCGATCTCGACGCTGCGCAGGAAGTACCGGCAGGCCGTCGCGTGGTCCCCGCGTTCGCGTTCGACCAGGCCGAGATTGTTCCAGACCCAGCCGACCTGGGGGTGATCCGGCCCCAGCGCGGCGGACCAGACCTCCAGTGACCTTTGCAGGCGCCGCTCTGCCTCGTCGTGTCGTCCCAGCGCTCGCAGCAGGTTGCCGAGGTTGTTGAGCACCACCGCCACGTTGGGGTGGTCGGCGCCGTAGATGTGCTCGATCATCGGGAGCACTTCGTCGTACAGCCGTTCCGCGCGGTCGACCTGCCCGTTGTAGCGCAGCGAGTGGGCGAGGTTGAACAGGGCGCCGGCGGTGTACGGGTGGTCCCGACCGAGCTCCGCCTCGAGCGTCGAAATGGCCCGCTCGAAGAGCGGAATCGAGGCGGCGTAGTCGCGTTGGCTCTGGACCACCACCGCGAGGCGATTGAGGGCGAGCCCCAGGTCGGGATGATCCGCCCCGAGGGTGGACTCCAGGATGTCGGCCGCCTCCTGGTGGAGGGCGCGTGCCCCCGCCAGGTCGCCTTCGAAGGCGGCGACGAGGCCGAGTGCGTCCAGGGTCCGGGCGACGTCCGGGTGGCGGCGGCCGAGCGCCGCCTGTCGCAGCTCGAGCGCCTCCTCGAGCGGTGCCCGGGCGGCATCGGCGGCGCCGGTCTTCTTCCGCACCACCCCGAGGGTGTGCAGCGAGCTCGCCAGGTCGAGCCCATCCGCACCCGGGTGACTCCGCCGGACCTCGACCGCTCTCTCCAACAGCCTCAACCCCTCGTCATAGAGGGCGAGCTCGCCGTAGACCTCGCCGATCAGGGTCATCATCTCGGCCTGGAGCTCGGGCTCGCCGGCAAGCTCCCGGTCGACCCGCCGCGCGCCGCGTTCGAGCAGCTCCCGGGCGGTCACCGACTCGCCCCGGGAGCGGGTCGGCGCCGACACCTCGAACAGGGCGGTGAGAAACCGTGCGACCTCGCTGGCCTTGCTCGCCTCCCGGCGGGCGTGGTCCCGTTCGGCCCCCAGACTGACGGCGTGGAACACCGCCAGGCTCACCACCAGCGCCGCGCACACCGCGGCGGTGGCGACCGCGACGGCGTGCCGCCGAACGAAGGTCCGCGCCCGGTAGGCGAGGGTGTCGGGGCGGGCGGAGATGGTCCGGCCCGCGAGGTACCGCTCGACGTCGCCGGCCAGCTGGGCGACCGAGCCGTACCGCCGCTCCGGCTCCTTGCGCAGCGCGGTCAGGACGATGGTGTCGAGGTCACCGGCGAGCTCCCGGCGCAACCGCTGTGGGGTCGTCGCCCGCACCCGCGCCACCGCCTCGGCGGTCACCTCCCGGCTGCCGGGAAACCCCTCGAGGCCCCGCCGGCCGGCGAGCGCCGAGCTGGGTCTGGTGGCGGTCTCCGAGCAGATGGCCAGCATCGCCGACGCCTCCGACCGGGGGGCCTTGGAGTACGGCCAGCACCCCGCCACCAGCAGGTACAAGAGCATGCCGAGCTGGTAGACGTCGGTGGCGGTCGTGATCGTCCCCCCCTCCACCTGCTCGGGGCTCGCAAAGGCCGGCGTCATGGCCCGCGAGTTGGTCCGGGTGAGGTCATCGCCGTCGTCGTCGAGCAACTTGGCGATGCCGAAGTCGAGCAGCTTGACGTGCACGTCGCCCGTCACCAGGATGTTGGACGGCTTGATGTCGCGGTGGACGACCAGGTTGCGGTGGGCGTGTTCGACCGCGCGCGCCACCTCGAGGAAAAGCCGCAGCCGTGCCGGCACCGGGAGACACCTCGCGTCGCAGTAGGCGTCGACCGGCTCGCCGTCCACGTACTCCATCGCGATGTACGACCGGCCCCCCTCGGCGATCCCGGCGTCGAGCAGGTGGGCGATGTTGGGGTGGCGGGCGAGGGCCCAGCGGGCCTCAGAGAGGTCCATCCCCCGCCGCCGAACCGAGCTCTTCCTTGAGCCACGCTCGCGCCCGCATCCAGTCCCGCTGCACGGTCCGCAGCGAGGTGCCCAGCGCCTCAGCCGTCTCCTCCTCGTTGAAGCCGGCGAAGAAGCGGCACTCGACGACCTGCGACAGTCGCCCGTTGCGCTCGGCAAGCCGCTCGAGAGCGCGGTCCACGTCGAGCAGCCAGCGCGCCTGGTCCACCGCCAGGTCGGGGGCCTCGTCCAGTGGCACCGGCTCGCTCGCACCGCCCCGTTTGACGGCGGCGCGACGGCGGGCGAAGTCGGCGATCACCTGCCGCATGGCGTGGGCGGAGATCGCGAGGAAGTGACCGCGGTCCCGGGCGTCCAGCCGCTTCTGGTCCGCCATCTTCAGGTAAACCTCGTGGACCAGGACGGTGGTGTCGAGGGTGGCGCTGCGCCGATTGCGCCGCAGCTGGGAGGGGGCGATCCGGCGCAGGCCGTCGTACAGCATCGGCACCAGCTGGTCGAACGCCTGTCGGTCCCCGTTCCGGTACGCCAGCAGC
>Ga0068714_10005012_pt1 | contig 14334 bp, 9 predicted proteins | sample MTBNYHSulfiMetaG_FD_62988 | JGI IMG/M metagenome (GOLD analysis project Ga0068714, IMG submission 62988) | Enrichment culture microbial communities from rom New York Harbor, USA that are MTBE-degrading - MTBE-NYH (New York Harbor Sulfidogenic)... | ecosystem: Environmental > Aquatic > Marine >... | reverse complement strand
ATTGCCGGTAATCCATCCGTTACTCGGACACACTGCTAGCTTAATACCATCACCAATGCATGAAGTTTGTCTAGTGTAAAGTGGCAAACTTTGTTCATTCTAACTATCCAGCCTTGTCTTGGCTCTTGATACTTATTTGCCTCTAGCAAGCTTGTTACTACCTCCTTATTCTGTCTATCAGGCTTTGGTAGTAGCTTTGTGCTCGGCGGCTCGCTTCTCCCTAGCCTCTTTAAAAGCAAGCATGATACCACCAACGTTGATGTACCAGACAATCGCTATTCAGGCTCCAGTTCAACCTGGAGTGCGACTAATATTCTGCACACCATGCCGTAATAGCCAATGACGGCGGTTAATTCCACAATTTCGCGCTCACTTAAAAAACTCCGGAGCCCAGCAAACGTCTCATCCCTGACCTTAACACTCTGTGCCACTTCGTCAGTATAGGCGAGCACCGCTAGCTCGTCAGGACTAAATCCTGACGAGGATGCCCAATTCGAGATATTATCTATCTGCTTCTGAGTAACTCCGGTCTGCAATCCAATAACGGTATGTTTGGTAAACTCGTACTCCGATTGTGTAAGGTCACCAACGCGAAGGATAGCTAATTCCCGCAATTTTGGCGATAGTCCTTCTCCTCGAAGAATCGAATTCCCGAGACGCTGAAAGTTAAGCCCGATATACGGGCAGTGCCCCATCACCTTGAATAAGTTGAGCACGGGCCAGCCCTGGTCTTCATTCTTCTGGTACAACTCTTTGACCACGGGATGAGCCTGCTCTTTCTCTACCAGACTAACGCGCTGCATTTTACCTCCTCAAATATTTTTAATACTGTCTGAAGTAAACAATACAATTGAATCTGATTGTACTTCTTACGCCACTTGTCTATCAACACCATAGCTTTAGTCAATGTAGTACATACCTATTACCCAAACTCAATCTAACCATCCTCCTAAGCACACCTGAGGGCAAGCAGGCAGTTAGGTGAAAAAGAAGGGGATAGTATGACCTCTTTCGTGATGGAGAGCTTTGCCAACGTTGATGGACGAGGATTCCAGGAGCAGCAATATAATGGTCACTCGTAGAGAGGGCTATTGCGCAGCCCTGTGGTGGAGATTGACAATCAGGTTCCGTGGACATATTATTTGTGATAAGAGCAATGAGGGTCAAGATGCCTCATTGTGAATTGAAATGGGAAACGTCGGGTTTAAACAAAAACGATTAATTAAGGGTCGACACAATGCTTCCCCAAAAGGAGGTCATCAATGAAGACAAGGATAACCGAGCTATTTGGAATAAAGTATCCTCTTATAATGGCAGGCATGGGTGGGATTACTGAACCTAAAATAGTAGCCGCTGTTAGCAACGCCGGTGGTTTGGGTATCTGGGCTATTGCTGGCTATACCCCAGAGGAAGCACGAAAAGGTATTAGGGAAATTAAAGCGCTCACTGATAAGCCTTTTGGGATAAATCAAATATTAAACTCTCCTCGGGCCAAGGAGAACATAGACGTTGTCATAGATGAGAAGGTTCCTGTTGTAAATTACTCATTAGGAAGACCGTGGTTTGTTGAACAGGTCCACGAGTATGGTGGCAAGGTTTTCGCAACTGTAGCTCTAGTGAGACACGCCGTCCGAGCTGAGCAGTTGGGAGCCGATGCCATCAATATCACCGGCCATGAAGCAGCCGCACACGGTGCGGAGGCTACTACACTGATATTGATACCTCTTATTGCCAGCAGGGTAAAAGTCCCTCTCACTGCGGCTGGTGGTTTTTTTGATGGCAAGGGGCTGGCGTCAGCTTTAGTGCTAGGAGCTGATGGCATAACCATGGGTACCAGGTTCGCCGTGACCAAGGAGAGTATCCTCCACGAACACTGGAAACAAGTTATTCTTCAGGCTACCGAACAAGATACGATGTACCTAGACTATGGCGACCCGGCGGCCAATAGTAGAGTGCTAAGGACTAAGAAAGCTGAAGCTGAGATGAGGAGCAAATTCCCTATAATAAGCGGCATAGCCGGTGTCCTGGAAACAAAACGTATGCTTAAGCTTTCATGGTGGCAACTAATTCGTGCTGGCTTGAAGAGGAAACAGACTGAAGAAGAACTCAGCATGCTCGATCAGATTCGTTACGCAGCTAGCTCCGCAAGATCACACAAAGTAATAATCGATGGTGATGAAAATGCTGGCATTTTGCCTATTGGGCAAACTATTGGCGGCATAGATGATATACCCACCTGCCAGGAAGTGATTGAGCGAATCATAGCTGAAGCTGAAGAGGCACTGAAGGCAGTGAACCAAAAGGTACATGTCTAGCTTCCCTAACCCTATCAACCAACGCCTCTATTTAGTTAAAATGCTATTTCACATGTTGGGCTTAGAGTTTAGGGCCCTTCTGAGGGTTTGTGTCATACACCAATTAGTTCTTCAATCATCTTTTGGAATCGTCCCAACGCTTCCTTTGTTGTTTTCCCAAGAGCCTGATAAGCAGCTTCACACCGGTCATTGAAGCTCTTGGCAGCTTCGGCTAGAGCGCCGGGAACTCTCTTATCGGAATACTCTACTTTCTCATAGTCACGCATTGCTTGTGCTATCTCTTTGTGATAAACTCCATCGGCTGCCCGCATCTCTTTCCAAAAATCAACTTGAGCCGACTTTAGCGCTTTACGCAGGGTCTTCAAATAACCTTCCAACCTAATCGGCTTATTTTTCATATTCTTCCCCTTTTCAGGCATATTCCAATCCTCCAACTTGCCAAGAAAGTTTACGCATAAATTGTGCACAAGATGACATTAAATAGGAACAAATAAGGTATGTGTATTTAGACAAGGTGGTTTCACATGTTGGAGCTAAAGTATAATCCCTGTATTCAACTTTGTCAATGTGCTACAGATTCGCCTTTTACTCAATCTTAGTGGTTATTAGAGGAGGTACTGGTAGATGATATACGACATAATTATCATTGTTGTAATCGGGGTTTGCTATGCGGTGATAGCAGGACAGTCTATTATGTTAATGCGATGTAAAGGAACAATAAAGAATATGCTAGAAGAACGAAACCAACAATCATAGTATAGTGATTATCGATACTGAGTAAAAGGAAATATTGTGGGACAACCAAGATTCAGTAGAACCGGCACCAATAAAAAACGCTCCCTATAGCAGAATTTTCTCCTCATGCTGCACTTCCCCATTTTCAGTCTTTATATATAGAAGGGTACCAACCACCACCCATTGATAAAATATTGATATAATGAGAATCCATCATACTGGCTCCTCAAGACAACAAATATCTTCTTACTTTCATACTAAAGTATAATTGCTAAGAAATAATTAATTCAGAAACTTACATGGCGTAGCATTGCGCTACATTGTGCCGGGCATCGAAGGGCAAATTGCTGCCGAAGGCCTTTTAATAACTGTAAATGGCTAAATTTATATGCATTTTTCGGCCGTTATTTTCGACCTGCTTGGAACGATAAAAGACATTACCAGGCCACCTTAAATGGATCCCATTGTCATCTTCAAGACTCTCCTAATAGGCTATATTAACTTGAATCTCACTCATCAACTTAAGTCGAGTTAGGCAGCAGTCCATGCTGACGATTTACAGATTAAGAACCGACCATGTAGACTTTGAAGAATGCGACTGATATAATGCCATTTGCCTTAGGAGCCAGTGGGGGGTGAAGTATCGGACATGCTATTTATGCTTTGTGAATTGGGAGGTATTGTGTTACCCTTTCAGTTTCATTGCTCAGGGATGTTTTAATAAGTGAGTGTTTATAATAGCAGAAGTAACCGGTCAAACTACAGGTGGTACATACTTACTCTATCGGCACTGACTTTTACATTCGTTGTTGCCATGCCGACGATGTGCATGCCAGTTCTCTTCGATGAGATATCACAGGACCTGGACTTAAGCCTGGTTCAGTTGGGTACGGTCTGGGGGATGGTCCCTCTGGCTGGCATGTTTGTTGTTCTGATTGGTGGGTTGCTGGGTGATCGTTTTGGGGTAAAACCGGTCCTGATCGCAGTCTGTTTCTTGACAGGCCTGGCTGGTGCCATCAGAGGCCTATCGGATAGTTTCATTACCCTTACGATTACGATGTTCCTGTTCGGCCTTCTAAGTGCGATTATACCCCCCATTGTACACAAGTCCTGTAGCGTTTGGTTCCCGGGCCGACAACTGGGACTGGCAAATGGTGTTGTTTCAATGGGTATGGCGGTAGGGTTCACAGTGGGAGCGATGATTAGTGCGACAATACTTTCACCTTTACTTGGTGGCTGGAGTAATGTCCTGCTCCTGTATGGTGCCATATCTGTTGTCATTAGCATCCTTTGGCTTCTAACTCATAGTGAGCCGGATGTGGTTCAGCCATCGGCCAGTTCTGCAAATACAGTGCCATTTCGCCGAGCACTATCACGCGTAGTTCGTATCAAGGACGTTTGGCTTCTCGGATTTATCTTGGTCGGTCAAATAGGCTGCGTCCAAGGACTGTTTGGTTACTTACCACTTCATCTGCGGGAGATTGGATGGACGGATTCCAGTGCTGACGGCGCATTAGCGGTCTTCCACGCAACCAGCATGATAGGTGTCGTACCAATAGCCTTATTGTCCGACAAGCTTAGCTCCAGGAAACCGATTCTTTTTACGGCTACGCTAATGACTGCTATTGGTGTAGGTCTACTATCAGTCGTAGGTAGCCCAATAGTGTGGGTTTCAATGATAATAGCAGGTGTCGCTCGTGACGGATTCATGGCTGTCCTTATGACCACACTTATAGAGACCGACGGAGTTGGGGCAACCTATGCTGGGACGGCAATGGGACTGGTGCTGACCCTATCACGGTTGATTGCCTTTATTTCTCCTCCCATTGGTAACAGCTTGGCCGATATTAATTTGCGCCTACCCTATGTTTTCTGGGCAGCCTTGGCTGCTACTGCCTTATTTGGCTTTTGCTTCCTGAAGCAAAAAGGACAGAGAATGGGGATATTGAAAAGCTGAGCGGACGGGTTCAACAGATTTCATTGCCTGTATGTAGTCCGAAAAACGGAATAATAGAAGAAATGAATTGACACTTCAGGGATTGCTCATACTCTAGATAGGGTACTTCGAACTAGTTATACTAGAGTCAAGCTGAAGAACCTCAGGTTTTAAAGTTCGTAGACCATTGAGCCATTCGAGCGTATATTCAAGGAGAGCTAGCGGCTGGATTCGAACAAGCGACCAAGAGATGTAGAATAACGTTTCCCTACGAACCATCTTAGCTAAAAGGTAGCCCGTAATGTTATTACCGTCATTTCGCCCGTCATTTTATGCTCAATCTGGCAGCAGAGATGCTCCGCAATCTCTGCGAATAGGTCAGTAACTTCTTCCTCAGCCTGATATTCTTAGGTGTTACTTCCACCAGTTCATCTCTATTTACAAAATCAATTGCCTGCTCCAGACTCATTTTCAGGGGTGGCGTCAGTTTGACGGCGATATCCGACGTGGACGACCGGACATTGGTCTTCTTCTTTTCCTTGCAGACATTAACCGGAATGTCCTGCAGCCGTGGAATCAGTCCCACAATCATGCCTTCATAGACCTGGGTGCCAGGGTCAATGAAGGTCAGCCCGCGCCCTTGGGCATTGTTCAGGCCATAGGTAATCGCGAATCCTTGCTCCGAGGCGACCAGTACCCCATTGCGGGTGGAGACGATTTCCCCACGTGATGGTTCATAGCCCAGAAACAAGGTATTCATGGTACTCTCTCCTCGGGTGGAGGTTAGAAAATAGCTGCGAAAACCAAGGAGACCCTTCGTAGGTATCTGAAACACCAGACGTACATTATCTTGACCGTCATTACGCATATCAATCATCAAGGCTTGTCGCTTGCTTAGCATCTCAGTTAAAACTCCGATATATTCATCTCTGGTATCAATAGTAAGCAATTCTACCGGCTCAACAAGCTTGCCATCAATTACTTTGGTAATCGCTTCCGGTTTCGAGACTTCGAATTCGTAGCCCTCGCGGCGCATGGTCTCAATCAGGATGGCCAGGTGCAGTTCCCCTCTCCCTTTGACCAGGAAGGTGTCCGGGCTATCTGTATCCTGCACTCTGAGACTGAGATTGGTCTCCAGTTCCTTGTAAAGCCGCTCTCGCAACTGTCGCGTGGTGCAATAGCGTCCCTCCCGACCAGCAAACGGTGAAGTGTTGACACCGAAGGTCATCTCTACCGTCGGCTCGCCAATCGCGATGCGTGGCAGAACTGAAGGCTGTGTCGAGTCGGCGATAGTATCCCCGATACTGACCTTTTCAATACCGGTCACCGCGACAATGTCACCCGCCTCAGCTTGGTCAACCTTCAAACGTTTGAGTCCGAGATAGGTAAATACTTCGGCGACCTCATAATAATCCAAATTTCCATCAGCGTTCACCCTGACGACGGTATCATGGGAAGCCACCTTGCCCCTCCAGATCCTGCCGATAGCGATTCGTCCCTTGTGGCTATCATAGTCCAGGTTGGAAACCAGCATCTGAAATGGCCCGCTTTCAATCCGGGGAGGTGGCATGTTAGCCAGGATACAATCGAAAAGAGGGCTGATATCTTTGCCAGGCATACCTGGTTCGGTGACCGCAATACCCTCCTTGGCGCTGGCATACAGAACATTAAAATCAAGCTGGTCCGTGCTGGTAGCCAGTTCCAGGAACAGGTCATGGATGAGCCTGATTACTTCCGCTATTCGCGAATTAGGTCTGTCTATCTTGTTAATTACGACGATGGTTTTCAATCCCCTTTGCAGAGCATGGCGCAGCACAAACTTGGTCTGGGGCATAGGTCCTTCGACAGAATCTACCAGAAGAAGGCAGCCGTCTGCCATACTGATGACACGCTCTACCTCACCGCTGAAATCGGCATGCCCCGGAGTATCAATGATATTGATTTTAACGCCTCGGTATACTAAGGCTGTATTCTTAGCCATGATTGTAATTCCCTTTTCTCGCTCAAGGGTATTACTGTCCATGATTAACTCGCCTACTACCTGGTTATCTCGAAAGACCTTGCTCTGCTTGAGCATGGCATCCACCAGGGTGGTCTTGCCATGGTCAACGTGGGCGACAATAACTATATTCCTGATATCACTGCGATAGTTCATGTATGCAATCCTGCCTTTATCCAGTCATCTTTACATCAATCTAATACTCTGTTCTCTGTTGCTTTATCATAGCCACGCTTATTTTGCTTCTGTGTCCGGTAATTTCAAATCAGTAACGGTACTCATGGTATAGGTACAGCTTGAGGGCTTGCTTTGCCTGTTTGGGAATGATCCGGGGTAATAAGCGTAAGAGGACTAAGATACCACATCTCCCCCTAACGATGCACCGTTAGCTTCACTCGTAACGGCTCTCATTTCGGAAGCGGTGAAGGTAAAAATAGCTCAAAAGAGAAAATATTAGGTTCACTATTAATATTATACAGCAGCGGAGTGGCTTTAGAAAGAGAAGGGTAGCAACTGGATTCGAACAAGGGACCAAGGGCTTATGAGCCCTCTTATCCGTAATTATATCTAAAAAGTGATTACACAAAACACAAAATTGTTTCGGGTGGAGTTCGACTCTCCCCCGCCTCCACCAAGCTCAGAATTCTAAATCGAAAGTAAATCCCCTGCTTCTTTGAAGCTAAAATCTTGGATGGGGAGTTCGACCCCCTTATTTTCCTCTTTCTATTTAAAATAGAATCATCAGCGTGATCTGCCCCCAGAAAAAGTGGTATCACTATTGAGGACAGGTCACGCCTCCTTTTTCATTAATTCATAATTCCGCTTCTATTCAGCCCTGAGTGCCTCAATTGGATTGAGGCGCGAAGCATTCCAGGCAGGATAGAAGCCGAAGAAGAGACCGATACCAATCGATACCGAAACGGCAAGGATGACGATGTCAGCGCTAACCATGGTTGTCATCTGGCCCACGCTGGAAATGACATATGAGGCTGCCCAGCCTGCGACAACCCCGATAATACCACCAGACAATGCCAAGAAGCCAGCCTCGACAAGAAATTGACCCCATATATCCCGCTCCCTGGCTCCCAGCGCCTTACGGATGCCAATCTCTCTGGTTCTCTCCAGCACCGATACCAGCATGATATTCATCACGCCGATACCCCCCACCAGCAATGAAATTGCAGCAATAGCTCCCAGGAGAAGAGTCATCGTGCCCGCAGTTTGCGAAACGGCCTGGGCTATCTCCTCCATGGAGGTAATGGTAAAGTCATTATCCGCAGTTGACCCAAGCTGGTGGCGAGAGCGAAGCAGGCTCGTGATTTCATCAGTAACATAACTTGCCCGCTTTTCATCAGTTACCTTCAGCGATATGGATGATACCACATGTCCGCCCTCACTGGTTCGTGGCTGGGCAACCATATCTTGCATGGTGGTCAGTGGGATAAGTACCGCGCCATCAGGCGAACCAGACATTTCTCCCTTGCTCGCCAGCACACCAATAACGCGCACCACAATACTGCCCATCCGCATCTGTTGACCTAGGGGGTCAGCCTCTCCAAAGAGTGTCTCTTTAACATCGGAGCCGAGCACGGCCACTATGGCACTCTGCTGATATTCAAATTCGGAAAAGAAAGTACCACTGGCAAGTCCGAGATTGCTTACCTGCTGATAGTCTACGGTGACTCCCATGACTGAGGCGTTCATATTATTTTCACCGACGATGAGCTGGAGAGACCTTGAGTAGTAAGGAGCTACGGCGGCGACAAATGGGACCTGCTCTTTTATTGCCTCAGCATCTTCTTTAGTGAGACTGGTGGCACTGCCGGCGGCACTCCTGACACCGCCAAAAGTGAAACCACCGGGGCGTATGGTAATAAGGTCTGAACCGAGACTACCGATACGGGACAGAATATCTGCCTCAGCACCTTTACCGATGGACATCAGGCTAATCACAGCCCCCACACCGATGACAATTCCCAGGATAGTCAAAAAGCTGCGCAGCTTGTGTGTGGCAATCCCGACCCAGGCTGTGGAAAAAGGCTCAAGCCACTTTTTCATACTTTTCGCTCCCCTTCTACCTGCCCATCTTTAATTACTAGATAAACCTTAGTTGTATTCTGTAACCTGGGTCATCGCAGCATTCTCTGTATGCCTGGTACTACTCCTGGCTGAGATTGTCTCTGTTGGGATGTTGTTGATGTAGTCGCCGTCGCTTGCGGAACAACTACCTGCTCACCTTCGCTGAGTCCGCTGGCTATTTCGGTGAATTGCCAGTTGCTGATACCAGTCTGCACCGGACGCTCCTCGGTAGCGCTGTCTTTCAGCACCTGAACGAAGGTTTTCCCCCCCTGGCTGATAATTGCCTGGGTGGGTACCAGCAGCACATTGTTCCTCTCCGCGGTGAGGATGCTCACGGTTACCGTCATCCCTTCGGCAAGTTTGAGGTCTCCAGACACCGTCGCTGGCGTCTGCACAGCCGGTATTTGTTGCCTTTGTTGTCTCATCTGATTAATCTGTTCCTGCGTCAGGTTTTCACTGCCAGATGTCTCCCCGAAGCGTCGGGAAGGTGTCCCGGAGGTAACATTCCCCGTGGCTGCCGTTGACGGCTGCCGTTGTGTCGCCACCGGTTGCAGCGACGTTAATTCCACCTTCACTTTGTAGTTCACCACACCCGACTGAATGGTGGCTGACGGTGATATGTAGGTAATTTTGGCTGGAAGGCTCACACCCTGCGCGGCTTCCACCTGCACTGAGGCATCTCCGTCCAGCTTCACCTTCAATATGTTCACCTCGCTGACCATAACCTCGGCTTCAAATTTAGTAGGGTCGGCAATGGTAACGGCCACCGTGCCCTTCTTTACTTCATCACCACCGACAACGTTGACCTTGGTGATGAAACCACTAAAGGGAGCTCTAACTTCCGGGCTGGCATTCTTAGCCTCGTCCAAAGCCTCGTTGGCCTTAGCCAGGGCTTTCTGGGCATCTTCCAGTGCTTGCTTGGCATCCTCTACCCCTTGACCAGCAGTATCCTCCAGCGCTTGCTGGGCGTCCTCTAGGCGCCCCTTAGCCAGTTCCACCTGTAGTTGCTGTATTTGTATTTCCAGAATGTCGGTGGACTGCTCCTCAGTCTTCTCTAAAGCAAGCTGGGCATTGTTCAGGTTAATCTGCGCCTGAAGCAGGTCACGCTCTTTGCTCGTCACCTGACGCTCAGCAGTTGTCACGGCACGTTCTTTCGATGTTACATTGCGTTCAGCCGTTGTTACATTGTCCTCCAACTGTGCTATATAGTCCTGCCATGCCGTGGTATCCAGTTTAGCCAGCAATTGCCCCTCTGCCACAGACTCAGCTTCTTTTACCGGAACCTCTTCCACCGTCCCATCCATCTCGAAAGCCAGGTCAACCTTACTAGATAACGCCAGATTGCCAACACCGGTAATATCTGTCCTCAGGTTCCCCCGCTGCACAGTTACCACCTGACCTTCGGGTGTCGCCACTGTAGCAGCACAGCTCAGTGAGAGAGCACTGATACCGCAAAGTACCAGGGTTGTCAGCACTACTTTTATGAGCCTCATTTTATTCATCGTTACTTTTCCACGGATTGTCGTCGTAGTGAAATGAGAATAATACCTTTTCTCCAAATTATAATGGGGAATTGTTAAAAACTTATTAAGCTGCTGGTGACCTGGACAAACAGAGGGTAGCAAATTTTTTAACGAGAAATTAACATTTCAGCTTTATAATCAAAAGACAATGAAAAGAAAGTACGCCTTTGGATTACTGATACTGGCAATGCTTGGCCTCTTGCTTGTGCCCTCGCTGGCTCAGGCAGAAACGGACGCCCTTCGGTGGGTGAAGGTAAATAAGCCTGCGGCAAGTGGCAATATTATTGTTGCGTCATCGGAGGTTAGTGAAATCGCCGTCGGCAGCAGAGAAACCATCTACGCTGTGGACAGCAGCGGAAGTTCCTCCAGGGTCTATCAATCGCTCGACACTGGGATAACCTGGAAAGATATTACCTCCCGTCTGCTTGAAGCTGGGGCTACTTTACCGGCCAGTAAGGTTGCCATTGCTCCGGATACCCCTAACACGGTAGCGGTGGTAACCAACTCCGGTACTGAAGTCTACGTCTCCACTGATGGTGGTAGCAAATGGAGTGGTACCAATGTTCCCGGTCTGGCCGGCACCACCATTCAAGCCATTACGATATCCAGGCAATATACTGAAGCTGGAGAGTCGCTGAGGGAAATCGCTATGGGCACGGCTGCCTGGGGTGATAACACCACTACCGGGCAAGTATGGGTACTTCAATTGAGGAAAAACATGTTATCATGGCAAAACCAGGGATTGGTCGTTGACCCAGGACACGTCGGTGGCGAAGTATCGTCGATTGCTTATTCCCCTAACTTCCTGAGGGACAATACAATAATCGTTGTCGCCTCTACCGGTACTGACGTTGCCAGCAACTACCAGAACAAGACTTGGTTGTGTCTTGGTGAGCGGGATACCGCAGAAGGGACTACTTCTTGGAACGGTGACACTTTCAGCGGCTACCCGATGGCAATTGCCGCCGGCGACGACGACGTTGATGCCTCGATTTCTTCGTCCCTGGCTCTACCCTCTAACTACTCTGGCAGTCAGGAATCATCACAGCTGCGGCAGCTCTTTGTGAGTTACGATAGAGACCCAGATGCTAACAATGATGATGTTTATTGGATTAATAACATCACCCCCACCAGACTCGATGTCAATGGTGGCGCTAATATCAATATCAGCAGCATTGCCTATCATGGAACAACAACCGCGGGTGAGCTCCTGGCTGGAGATGTGAGCCCCGTTTCTGGTTCGCTAACTGTCCAGGTGAGACGGACTGATAATCCCTTTGCCTTGTCTCCATCATGGGACCTGTCCACGGTGCCGCCTACCGGCCCGGGAAATGCGAAAGTGGCCTGGAGTCCTGATGGTGAGACCGTCTATTGCGGTACCAGCCACAACCACGGAGCCACCTTCGATGAAAGTGCCTTCTCCTCGAGTTCCGATGGTGGTGATAACTGGCAGCAGCTGAGCCTGGTAGATACTAATATCAAGCTTTCAGACATCGCTTCAACCCCTAACTCTGACACTCTCTTTCTGGCAACCGATAGCGATTTTGGCCCGGAAGCTATCTGGAGAAGTGCCAGTACCGAATTTGGACTGGGTCATTACTGGTCACGGCAGCTCACCATGGATACTGCCTCCAATAGAATTATCCTGAGGCTAAGTCCCAGCTATGCCTCAGACTATACCGTTTATGCCGCTGAGGCAGGTGGTACTTTAATAGCGGTTTCACATAACCGGGGCAACTCCTGGCGATGGCGCTATGCCCCGGCTGCGGTGGTTGATATGTTGGTCATAGATGAGGATACGCTTTATGTAGCGCTTTCCGGTGGCGATATTAAAAAGAGCACCAACGAGGCCTTTAGCTGGAAGATTACGTTAGAGACCGGGCTATCCAGCATTAACATACTTTCCGCGGTTGGTAAGGAGAATATTTTCATCGGCGGTAAGAATGGAGATGTGGCTTACTCAGCCGATAGTGGTGAAAGCTTTACTCCAATCCCTGAAGCTATTGGAGATGGCGGTGGTAATGTTCAGGTAATAGCCGACGTCAACTTTCAGGAGAACCATATAATTTATGCCGCCACCGATGCCCCCGACGAAGGAATCTGGCGCTGGGTCATCGGCCTTTCTACCAGCTGGGAACAGATTGATGAACCTATAACTGAGCTGGGGAACGGACAACGCGTCGGTGGCCTAGCTATGAGTCCTGAAGGAACACTCTATGCCCTGAGGCTGGAGCCGGACAGCAATGTAAGTGGTGGAATGACAAGGTCACTAAACCCTGCTGAACAAGATAATAAAGAGGTTAAGTTTGATCTGGTGAACCGGGCACTACCTGATGGCGCTACCTTAGGCTGTCTCAAACTATCGAGGAACCATGAGATGAATGACCTCTGGGCCATTGATACCACAAATGAAACTACCTATCGCTTCCAGGACATCCTGTACCGCCCGGTGAAGCTGGTTGAACCAGTCAATAGGGCTACTGGAGAGGGCATCAGGCTCAGCACCACCGCCCTCACCATGCTGGTAACCCTCTCCTGGGAACCAGCGGCTGGAGCCACCAGCTACCAATGGGAGCTTTGTTATGACGCGGCCTGCGATAGTGTGGCTTTTTCCGGCGATACCACAGGTACGCAGATTGAGGTTCCCGGGTGTTTGCCAGATAAGACCTACTACTGGCGGGTGAGAGCCATCGAACCGCTAAAGAGTCACTGGTCCGAAACATGGTCATTTGCTTCTGCCATTGCTGGCGCTTGGTCACCATTGACTCCTTTATCCCCAGCATATGGTGCCAGCAATGTCCCGATAAGACCCACCTTTAGTTGGGGGTCGCTCGATGGGGCCACCGGGTACGAGTTTATGCTGGCCAGAGACGCCGAGTTTACCGACGTGGTCATTGCCATGACTGGCAAGAAAGCTCTAACCACCACCGTCTGGGGATGCGATAGGGATTTGGACTATGCCACAACCTACTTCTGGAGGGAAAGAGCCATCAGCACTACCTCACATGGTGAGTGGGGAACCAGTATTTTCACCACCGTATCGAGGCCTGCAGTTGAAATACCGCCACAGGAGGTTGAACCAGCCTCGCCTTCTGTATCAGCACCGCCAGTACAACTTTCTTCTCCTGAACCAGTCCCGCTGATTTCGCCTCAAATGTTATGGATAGCCATTGGTGTCGGCGTGGCTCTAGTCATCACCTTGCTTGTCCTGATTGTCAGAACACTGAGATAGCTCGGCTGGTACAGTAACTGGATGAGGGTCATATGTTCATTTAGTTGAGACGATATGAAAAAAAATAATGATAAACAGACTGACTAGAAGGTCGAATTTAGATAGATTAATAACGATGTCTTTTCTACTTTACATCCAATTTCATGTCCTTGAGGAAGGGGCATTCGGTTTCCCCCTTGATAAGTAATGTACACTGTGAGCTTTGCTCATTATGCTAGTAGCACTTGGCATGCAGTAAAAGTTGGGCTAGTGATAAAACATACGTAATCGAGCATTGTTTCAGAGAGAGTTTGACTCTCCCTTCAAATGAGGAGCGGAATATCCGAAGATTTGGGATATTAGCTTTATGAAAAAAGTTAAAGAATGGTAGAAATATTAGGACGATTTGTTGCATTTTAGGGAAACTCTGAACAAGTTCCCCTTCATAAGGTATAATTGAGGCAAGAATAACGAAGGGGGAACTTGAAGAATGGATAACCCATCTTTTGCCAGTCTGGCTTATGATAACAAGAAAA
>Ga0068714_10005011_pt1 | contig 14334 bp, 13 predicted proteins | sample MTBNYHSulfiMetaG_FD_62988 | JGI IMG/M metagenome (GOLD analysis project Ga0068714, IMG submission 62988) | Enrichment culture microbial communities from rom New York Harbor, USA that are MTBE-degrading - MTBE-NYH (New York Harbor Sulfidogenic)... | ecosystem: Environmental > Aquatic > Marine >... | reverse complement strand
AAGTGTGAAGTGTTTTAACACCTTACGTTTAACTTTTTACGATTTACGAAAATTGAAGAGGAGACAACAAAGATACGCACATGAAGGCGACGTGGGTTCAAACCTGATTCTCTCATCCTGAACTTTCTTGACCAACGGTTACTATAATACAGGAGATGAGGATAAGTATTGACCCTACAATCGCTCCTGAAGAAAGGTGCTCGTTAAATATTAATAGTCCCGCACAAAAGTTGAGTAAGGGAACTAACAGCATTAAAAGAGATCCCGAGGTTACTGAAAGGTAGCGATACCCTTCGGTCATAAGGAGCTGGCCGATCGTGGCAAAAATACCGACACCAAGCAAAAACATACCCCCGGAATATCCGATCGCGCGAGACACAAGATTGGCGGGCAAAATCATGAGCCATATGCCAACAACACATTGAGCGAAAAATATGCCGTAGGTAGAATCAGTCTCGTGGAGTCGTTTTATCGAAACTACTGCTATTCCTGAAAAAATAGCGCCAACAACAGCCAAGACTTCATATTTTCCAAATGTGCCGAAGGTAGTTATCCCTGCGGCTCCTTCGTCTGTAAGAAGAAAGATACCGACAAACGCGATGGCAACCGCGACCCACTTCAAAACGCCAATTCTCTCCTTAAGAAAAAGAACGCTCATAATACTTGCGAAAATAGGGTAGGAATAGCTAATGATTGTCCCCTTAGCGATGCCTAATTTCATTATTGACAAAAAAAGAAAAAAGACACCCGCGCCGCCAGTCAAGCCGCGAAAAAAAAGAAGCCAGCCATTCACAAAGTGGAGTTTTAGCTTTCCGAACAAGGCAGCAACACCCAGCAAACCTAAGCCAATGATAAATCGGAAGAGGGTTGTGAGATAAGGATCAAGAAAAGAAGCATATTTTATCAGGCAGGCCATGACGCAAAGGGCGACAGCCGACCCACCCATCAACATTAAGCCTTTCATGGGGTGGCCCTTGTTCATCATCCTGTAAACCTACCTTTACACATCCTTTTTATGGTGCTTACAATAAGAAAAGTTTATACCACGTCGCCTTCATGTGCGTATCTTTGTTGTCTCCTCTTCAATTTTCGTAAATCGTAAAAAGTTAAACGTAAGGTGTTAAAACACTTCACACTTCACGTCTCACTTTTCACGTTTTGATCGTCCCTGCCTCGACCTGCTTTTGAAGGCAACGTGGTATGAGTAACGGTTAAGGCGCAAAATCTTCCGGTATTTGCCACCTACCTCGTAAGGTATCGTGGCGGAGCGCCTTTGCGAGACGCATTAAAAACCGGGAGCGGGAAAGTTCGTGAGCGCCGAATCTGAGGAGATTGGTAGTACTCACCTGACAGTCAATCATGTCAAACCTCCATTTTTGTAACAACCGCGCCAGATAAACGAAAGCTACTTTAGAAGCATTTTCCATATTATAAAACATCGATTCACCAAAGAAGACCCTTCCCAGCGAAACGCCATATACTCCGCCGACGAGTTTGCCGGCAAACCAGCTCTCCACCGAATGCGCAAAGCCGGCTTCATGCAAACGGATGTAGGCTTTGATCATATCCTTGACGATCCAGGTGCCTTTCCCGTCCGGCCTTTGGGCACGCGCGCATCCTTGAACAACCTCTCCAAAAGATTGGTCTAATGTTATCTTAAAGATGTCTTTTTTAATAACCTTAGCGAGGCTTTTGGAGACATGGAGATTTTTTGGTTCAAGGATAAGCCGGGGATCGGGAGACCACCATAAAATCGGTGAACCTTGAGAGTACCAGGGAAAGATTCCTGAGCAATAAGCAAGGAGCAGCCTCTCCACGGTCAGGTCACCGCCAACAGCTAAAAGACCTTCCGGTTCTGCCTCATCCGGGGAAGGAAAAACCAACTCCTTGGGAAGTCGGTAGACTGTCAAGGGGCTACTTATAGACAAAGGAAAGAAGGTTACTTTGATTATTATAGTCTATGAATACGTTCCCGCCCCCGGAAAGTTTTCCAAAGAGGATTTCTTCAGCCAGGGGATCTTTAATCTCTTTTTGTATCAACCGGGCAAGCGGACGAGCGCCATACGTCGGGTCATATCCGCTTCGCGCGAGCCAGGCGCGGGCATCGGGAGACAACCGGGCGTTGACCTTTTTAAAAACTAACTGCTCATTGAGTTCTGCCATAAATTTGTCAACAATCTTCTCCATAATTTCATGAGAAAGGGAATGGAAGTTGATAATGCCGTCAAGGCGGTTGCGAAACTCAGGGCTAAAAAGTTTTTCCACGGCCTTCAGCCCTTTATCGGATTTGTCCTCGGACTTAATGCCGTCAAAACCGATACTGGCGGCTGCCATCTCCCGGGCACCCGCATTTGAGGTCATCATGAGGATGACATGACGAAAATCAGCTTTTTTGCCATTGTTATCCGTAAGGGTGGCATGATCCATAATCTGGAGCAAAATATTAAAGATGTCGAAATGCGCTTTTTCGATCTCATCCAACAAGAGAACGCTATAGGGATGCCTGCGAATCGCATCAGTAAGCAAGCCTCCCTGATCAAATCCTATATATCCGGGGGGAGCGCCAATGAGCCGGGCAACCGTATGTTTTTCCATATATTCGCTCATGTCAAAGCGCAAAAAATTTACGCCCAGAACTGCTGCCATTTGTTTTGCTACTTCAGTCTTTCCCACGCCGGTTGGCCCGATGAAGAGGAAAGAGCTGATCGGCTTATCAGGGATCCTCAGTCCTGCCCGAGAACGTTTAATTGCTTTCACCAGGTTATGGATTGCTTCATCCTGGCCAAAGACTTTTTCTTTAAGCTCCTTTTCCAGATTTTGAATTTGTAATTTATCCGAAGAGGAGACACTGCGAAGAGGCACTTTGGCGATGCGGGCGACTACTTTTTCGATGTCTGCGGTTGTAATGTTTTTCCGGTGTTTATACGCCGGACTCACCTTAATAATCGCCCCCGCCTCATCAATCACATCAATCGCTTTATCAGGGAGGCACCGGTCATTAATGTGCTTGGCGGCTAATTCTGCTGCGGTCTTGATAGCTCCGGGGGTGTAGGTAACATGGTGATGAGTTTCGTAGTAAGTTTTTAAGCCCCTAAGAATTTCAATGGTTTCGGAAACGGACGGCTCAGCAATTTCGATTTTCTGGAAACGTCGGGAAAGAGCGCGATCCTTTTCAAAATAATTCTTGTATTCCTCATACGTGGTGGTGCCGATACAGCGGAGCTTGCCTGAGGCAAGTACCGGTTTAAGGATGTTTGAGGCGTCCATTGAACTACCGGTGGTTGACCCTGCCCCAACCACCGTGTGGATTTCGTCAATCGCTAAAATCGCGCTCGGCAAATTCTTTAATTCTGAAATTACTCCCTTTAACCGCGCCTCAAAGTCGCCCCGAAACTTTGTGCCCGCCAAAAGAGAGCCCATATCAAGCGCATAAATCTCCGTATTTAAAAAAGCCTCAGGCACTTCACATTTAAAGATTTTTAATGCCAACCCTTCAATGATAGCAGTTTTTCCAACGCCGGGATCGCCGACAAAAATCGGGTTATTTTTTAGGCGACGGCCCAGGACCTGTATCGTTCTTTCCAGTTCTGCTTCTCGTCCGATCAGGGGGTCAATCTGGCCCAATTTTGCTTTTTCAATAAGGGCAATGGTAAAGCGCTCCAGGTGACTTGATGGCTTTTGCTTGTCCCCGAGTTCACTTTCTCTTTCTTCTGAGGTTAATGGCCATTCATCCTCTCCTGTTTTTGGTAGGCCATGGGAAATGTAGTTCAAAATATCCAGCCGGCTAACCCCTTGGGATTTAAGAAAGTATACCGCGTAAGAATTTTCCTCCTCAAGCATGGAAGCCAGGATGTCGCCGGCGTCCACCTCTTTTTTTTCGGCTGATTGGGCCTGGAGTAACGCGCGTTGCAACATTCGCTGAAAGCTAACCGTCTGAATGATCTTTTTGCTGCTTCCTTCGGGAAGCGCTTCAAGGTGTTCAGAAAAGAAGGTTTCGAGCTTCTTTTTGAGATCCGGAAGATTAGAACTGCAGGAGCGCAGAATTCGGCTCCCAAGCTCATCATCCAAGAGAGCATACAATATATGCTCAATAGTGAGAAGCTCATGGCGGCGAATTCTTGCCTCCCTGACAGCGGCCGCAAAAACCATTTCTAATGCCTTACTGATCATTATACTTCTTCCATGCTACATTTTAATGGGAAACCTTGCTGTTTGGCTAAAAAATGTACGGTATCCACTTTGGTCTCGGCAATTTCCTCGGTGTAAATTCCACACAATCCTACCCCCTTTTGATGGATATTTAACATGATCTGGACTGCTTCGGATGGGGGTTTATTAAAAACTGTTTCCAGTACCTGGACCACAAAATCCATAGTAGTATAATGATCATTATGCATTAAGATTTTGTACTGAGTCGGTTCACTGAGCGCTTCTTCGGTGTGAACACCTGACTTTTCTTTTAGCTCCGGATGGACTTTACTCATAGTTGAAATAACGCAAAGCGTTTAAGCAAGCTTGAAGAAATAATTTTTTAATACAAAAAGGATTTTTTTAGATATAATTATATAAACTAAAATAGACTATGTCAAACAACCTTAATATCATTAATACCACGTCGCCTTCATTTGCATATCTTTGTTGTCTCCTCGTCATACTCCTCGGCGTACTAAAACGTACGCCTGCGTCGATTCCTTGTCGCCGCCTCGATCTGCTTTTGAATGCAACGTGGTATAAAGGAGGAAGTGATGGGTGTTTATTTAAAATTTTTGGGCATTCTAATTTTTCTTTCCGGTTTTTTGTTAGGGGGTTTAAGTCTGTATTATGACCGAGATTATCAAGGGCTGAACCAAACCCTATCTAAAATAGATAAAAAATATGAAAAGATCGGAAAGGAGCTTGAGTCAGCGGTAACCAAACGCTTGGAGCGTGTTCCTCTTTTAAGGGAAGGGGAGTCGAGGAAGGCAAGGGGAGTATCGCTCATGGTTGGGGGGATAGTCCTTGGATCCCTTTTTTTGGGATTAGGAGAGGCTGTATCTTTGCTTAAAAGAATTTCTAAGAAGTTTTAGGGTCTGCCCACTGAAAACTTGTTGTGAAAAAAATGAGAAAAATGAAAAGTTATAGGACGCGCTGAGTCCGGCAAACGGTTGAATTAGCGATAAAAAAAGATAACCAACTGACGCTACAAAAAAATTCTTGAATCTTCTGTTTTAGTTATGATAGAATTTTAAAAAATTACTTTGGAATTAGTTTCTAAGACATTTAAAACAATAAATTTGAGTTACATTTATTAAAGGAGGAACCATGAAGAAAATAATCTTTGTGGCAATAATTTTTGGGGTTCTATTACTTTCCAAACCGCTTGCTCTTTTAGCTCAGGAATCCATGGGAGGAGAAGAAAGCTCGGTAAGTGAAAAATGTTTAAACACAAGGCCGTGCAATTATTTAAAAAAGAACATTGTTACTGAAGGAATTTATCTCGATACTTCTACGAGCCTTTTAGACGATTGGTTTCATGGTTGCGATACTCGATTTAGTTCTAAGGACTATGTGAATTTTCGAACCAATGAAATTTTTCAGTATTTTATGGAACAAGATAAAGCAGGAATCCTCTGTCCGCTTAAGTCCGGAGACAAGATCATCATTTCCGGATGCGTCGAGTCTTGTGAGGACAAACGCCCGTGGATTGTAGTGAACTCAGTGGTTAAAGCTCCAAGCGAATAATACTTTTTCTCTTGCCTTTTCAATAAATTAACCTTATGGACAGTTATTTCCATCGTTGATGGTAAACGCTGTCCTTTTTATTTATTTAAATACCCCGTCCGCTTGCGACGGGGTGAGACGCGGTGTTAAATAGCCGTGGATGTCATTCCCTCTGTGAATACCCTGAAGGGCACTAGAACGGGAATCCAGAGGGTGGTTATCAGGGGCTAATAAAAAAGTGCTTAGTCGTTTTACCTTAGTTTCTGGATTCCGCATCAAGTGCGGACTAACAGAATTTAAATTCTTTGATACCCCGCTGCTTGAGGCGGGGTAGTTCATTGTTTATTTGGCAATAAGATTGCCCGGTGTTTTTAGAGAGAATTTTTCTGATGAAAAAAAAGGCGATTCAGAAATTTTTATTAGAATTTTTTTTATCTTCTTTTGCGGGAATTCTTCTCACTTTACCTTTTCCTAAATTTGGTCTCAGTCAGGTTGCCTGGATCAGCTTCATACCGTTGTTTATGGCGCTTGAGGGCGCTTCCCCCGGAAAAGCATTTTTTTTAGGTTGGATAACCGGCATCGTTCATTTTTCAACTCTTCTTTCCTGGGTTACTGTATCCATGACCCATTATGGAAACCTTTCCTCGGCAACCAGTTTTTTTATTTTAATACTGCTTACTTCATATCTGGGGCTTTATGTGGGGGCTTTTGGGGGTCTCCTAAATTTTTTTCGGAACCGCTCTTGTGTCGAGCCGGCAGTGATTGCTCCGGTTGTATGGACACTATTAGAATTTCTTCGCACTTACCTGCTTTCGGGTTTTCCTTGGGGACTGCTCGGATACTCGCAGTATCAAAATCTTTTCCTCATCCAAATAAGTGATATAACCGGAGTGTACGGGGTAAGCTTTCTCATAGTGCTTGCTAATGTTTCCTTATACCTGATTGTAAAGTGGGCTCGATTCCGTATTAACCCGTTCCCCTTTCTTTATACGATAGTTACCTTGGGTGTTTTACTAAGCGTAATTTTTTACGGACACTTTCGCATTGAGAAAATCAAAAAGGCAAATAAAACCAGCATCCATCTTCAGGTCTCTCTCATTCAAGGGAACATAGATCAAGCGCAAAAATGGGACCCTGCTTACACCAATGAGACACTCACTACATACCAAAGCCTTACGGTAAAGGCGGCGCAAGATCATTCTGATCTTATTGTCTGGCCGGAAACCGCAGTTCCTTGTTATTTTTCACCTGAACACGAGTATGGGGCTTTTCTTCTCAGTTTGGCCAAAAAGGTAAACGCGCCGATTCTTTTTGGAAGTTTGGCTTATGAGGCAAGGAGCCGGCCGGAAAACCATAAATATTTTAATAGCGCTTTTTTAGTCTCGCCTGAAGATAAAAAAATGAGCCGGTATGATAAGGTTCATTTGGTGCCTTTTGGTGAGTATGTTCCTTTGAAACCCTTCCTGCCTTTTGTGGAAAAGATGGTTGTGGGAGTGGGGGATTTTTCGTCTGGCAAAAACTTCACTTTGTTTGCGATTCCAGGGGCTCGATTTGGAGTCCTTATCTGCTATGAGATTATCTTTTCGAGTTTATCCCGGAATTACTGTAAATCAGGAGCAAATTTTATAGTCACTATCACTAACGATGCGTGGTTTGGTCGCTCAAACGCGCCTTACCAACATTTTTCTATGGCCGTGTTTCGGGCAATTGAAAATCGAACATCAGTGGTGCGAGCGGCAAACTCCGGAATCTCAGGAATTATCGAAGCTACCGGGTATATCCAGAAACAAACACCTTTATTTGAGCGGACTTTTTGTAAAGGAGAGATTCCGGTTAATTTTTCTTCCACATTCTATTCTAAATATGGTGATGTTGGAGTAGGGTTGTGCGGAATAGTCTTACTACTGTTTATAGTAATTGGGTTAATTATAAATAAAAAAAATAGATAATTATGTTTAACTTTCCATTCATTGATGACTAAGTGATGCTCTTTAATTATTTGAAAATATTTAATTTTTAAAAAAATTCAAAGATATTAAAAAAAAAGCTTGACAAACTAAAAACAACTTTATATTTTAGTATTCAAGACAATGTTTTTATTTGATTATTAATTAATAAAATTTTTATAGGTAACAATAATCAGGTAAAAAATTGGGAAAAAATCAAGTACGCAAACTTAGAGAAGAACGCCTTATGAGCAAGGCCGAACTGGCGCGAACTGCGGGTATTTCCCCCTTAACTCTCAATCGAATCGAAAAGGGAAGTGGTTGTCGCATGGATACCAAGAGAAAAATCATTCTTGCCTTAGGGTTAAAGTTATCCGAAAAAAATAATGTCTTTACAGATGATTAATTTTGGAGAAACTTCTCAATGTTTTTAAAGAAATCAAAAGGGATCCTAGGTCTTGATATAGGAACCAGCGGCGTAAAAATGGTTGAACTGGAGGAGGGTAAAAAAGGTTATCAACTTAAAAGTTTTGGAAATTCTTTGCTCCCTAAGGAAACAATTGTCAATGGAGTATTAAAAAATTCCTCTGCCCTGATTACTGCGATCACCAACCTTACCAGCAGCTTAAAACCCAAAACCAAGTATGTTGCCACTTCCATCTCCGGCCACCCTGTTATTATCAAGAAGATTATCACCAATACCATGAATGACGATGAGCTCGCTGAATCAATCAAGTTTGAAGCCGAACAATACATACCGTTCGATATCGAAGAGGTAAATATTGATTATCAGGTTATAGGGATTAATGAAGCCAACCCTGATCAAATGGAAGTTCTTTTAGTCGCAGCCAAAAAGTCTCTCATCAATGAGTACGTTGAAGTTATCAACGAAGCCGGTTTGGAGCCGGTCATTGTGGATATTGATTCATTTGCTTTAGAGAATGCTTATGAATTCAATTATCCCGATGAAAAGGCGCCGGTTGTGGCCTTAATTGATATGGGGGCCGGGGTAATAAATATCAATGTGGTCAAAGAAGGGAAAAGCACTTTTTCTCGAGATATATTTATGGGCGGTAACAAACTTAGTGAAGAAATTCAAAAGCAATTGGCGGTGAGCGAGGAAGAAGCGGAAAACTTAAAAAAGGGCGGGGAATTGGAACACATTGACTATGATCAGTTAGATAAAATAATTCACGATGTATCCTTAGCATTGGCAGTAGAAATTCAACGATCATTGGATTTGCACGCCGCTTCTACCACCGAAGAGGAAGTAAAAAAGATTTACCTGACTGGGGGCGCTTCGCAACTTCCCGGCATCAAAGACTTGATTGCCGAACGGGTTGGCGTTTCGGTTGAGTTCTTTGATTCTTTCCGGGAGATAAAATATAACGAAGCCCAGTTTGATCCTGATCATATAAAAGAAATAAGACCTATTGCGGCTGTCGGCGTAGGGTTAGCGCTCCGAAAACTGGAGGAGTAAATGAGGATAAACCTACTTCCCCGAGAAAAAGTAAAGAAAAAATCACCTTATTTTGACCAAGGGATTTTCGCTGTATTGTCAGTATGCTTGGTTGTTCTTATAGTAATAGGAATTTGGATTTACCTTCAAAGAAGCGCAGACGCCCTCGATAAGAAAATTTTAGACACCAAAAATGAACTTCAAAAACTTAAAAAAGACGAGGAAAAAATTGCTGAGCATAAAAAAAATACTGCGATTTTAGAACAGAAGGTTAAAGTGATTGAGCAATTGGAAGAAAACAAATCCGGACCGGCAAAAAATTTGGCATCTCTCGCCACGGGAATTGTCCCCGGAAGAATGTGGTTAAAGACTTTGAAATGTCAAGGGGTCAAATTAGCTCTCGAGGGCATAGCGGTTGATAATGAGACAATTGCTCAGTTTATGACTAATTTGGAGGATTCTCCTGAGTTTGAAAACATTGAGCTTCAGTTCGCAGAGGAGACTAAAGTAGAGGGTTATTTATTTAAAAAATTTTCTCTTACCGCTATCATAAAAACAATGAAAGACTTAGAGGCAACACAAGGAGCTTCAACTAAACGGTGAGCAAAAAAAGAAAAAATAGAAACACAAGGGGGAAATCTTGGCAATAACCTTTGAAGATATAATGAAGCTTTCAACTCCCAAAAAATTTGGGATCTTAGGGATAATTATTTTACTTATAGTGTTGGTGTCCGGCCAATATCTTCTTCTTCCAGCTTACCAAAAACTTGACTCAAAAGATCAAGAATACACAAAACTGGAACAAGATTTAAATGAAAAGAAGAGAGTGGCTCAAGATCCAAAAGTGTTCGAAGCAAAACTGGAGAGTGTAAAGAGAGATCTTGAAATTAAAAAGGCTCAGCTTCCGGATAAAAAAGAGATCCCTCAGCTTTTAACCACTATTTCATCATTGGGAAAAGAATCCGGACTCAACTTTTTGCTTTTTCGTCCCAAACCCGAAGTTCCCAAAGAATTTTATGCTGAAATACCGGTAGAAATCAAGGTTGAAGGAGGTTATCATGAAGTAGCCAGTTTTTTTAGCAGGGTAGGTAATCTTGATCGGATAGTTAACATAACCAATGTTGTTATGGAAAAACCCAAAGATGAAGGTGAGAAAATAATATTGACGACTTCTTGTTTAGCCACCACATTTATGTTTATCGAAACTTCGGCAGCAAAGGAAGAACCGAGCAAAAATAAAAAACCAAGAAAAAAATAACAACTGATTTCTCAATATTATGAATATGCTATTTTTTAAAAAGAATTTATCTCTCAAACTGACTTTATACTGCTTTGCCATACCCTTGTTTCTTCTCGTTCAGGGCTGCTTAGAGTCGGAGAATACATTAAGCTTGAAAAAGGATGGTTCAGGACAGTTGGAGGTCATGTATATTCTGAGTGAAGATTGGAGTCAGGAGCTTGGACAAGCTCAAAAATTAGAGGGGAACGTTATTGCTAAGCCTCTTCCTGATGGGCTTGTGGCAACCGAAGAAGATTTAAGGGAACAATTCCAAGGAGAAGGGGTTAAAATCGAAAAGGCTGTTTTTGAAAAAAAGGAAGAGAGGCTTCATGTTTTTTATACAGTAACCTTTGATACGCTCCAAAATTTACTTAACACAAAAGCTTTCCGTAAAGGAGGAGTCAGTTTTTATCGAGATAAAAACAGCAATTTAGGTTTTCAAATGGAAACCGAAAGTATCCGCAAAGACTGTGAACAGAAAAAGATGCAAAGACCTTTTTCACTCGCGTTTACTTTGATTTTGCCGGGCAAAATCCTGGAGAGTAATGCCGACCGGATCGAAGAAAACACGCTTTCCTGGCGCTATAATCAGGATAAGGCGCAACCCGAAATTGTGAAGGCAACCTGTGAGGGTACAGGATTAACGTTTTTGGATACATTACCTGCAGGACCCAAAAAACCGAAACCGACCGGTTATATTTATGATCCTACGGGCAAACCTGATCCGTTCAAACCATTCATTCTTGAGGTAAAACGCAGTAAAGAAGAGGCTGAGAAAGTCATCCAGCCATTGCAAAAATATGAACTCAGCCAGTTGAAATTGGTTGCGATTATTTGGAATATTGATAACCCGCGCGCGCTTGTTGAAGATTCAGCCGGTAAGGGGTACATCATTACCAAGGGTTCTTATATCGGGAACAATCAGGGCACGGTAACAGGTATTTTAGAAAATGAAATTGTTATTACTGAGAAATCAGCCGATATTTTCGGTGCAACAAAAACGAAGGAAATACGAATAAAACTCCACACAGGAGCAGAAGAAGAGAGGAAAAGCAAATGAGCTTAATGAAATATCGAGGGTTAGTATTTAAAAGGATATTTGAAATACTAGCTGTAGTTCTTTTGCTGGGGGGGTGCGCAACCCAACCCCAACCCGTAACTCAGCAACCACCGGAAGCAACTTCGGAGGGCGTCACAACCCCGCAACAACTCGCGTTGGTTTCAAACATCGCGGTGGAAGAGAAAGGGGATGCTGTTAGAGTGGTTATTAAAGGATCTGCGCCTCTCACCTATGAAGTTACGCAGGCGGAATCACCGCTTCGACTGATCATTGATGTGGCAGACGCTCGGCTCGCAATCTCCGGTGAACCTATTCCCGTGAGCAAGGGAGTGGTTTCGGAAATCGTTCCATCAGAGCTTGAAAAAGAAGGAAAGAACTTTGCCCGTGTTGAAATCGAGATGAATAACACGGCTCACTATGAGGTGCTCCCCACGGAAAATGATCTTTGGATTGATTTTCCCGCGCCTCTTCCGGCAGTGAAAAAGGCGGAAAAAGTGTTTGATGTTATTATTGACGATACGAATAAGGATTATGCCCACGTTGATATTATAGCGGATGGGATCATTGAAAGTTTTAATTCTTTTAATCTTCCTAAACCAACCCGTGTGGTAATGGATTTTCCTAAGCTTACTCTGCTTGCGTCGGTCAAGGAAAGGGTATCCGCAGGTCCCCTTATTAAAAAAGTTCGGTTGGGGGAACACCCTGACTACATGCGCCTGGTTTTTGAATCCTCTTTGAGTGAATCGCCCGCATTCGAAGTAGTCCCCACCGCCCAAGGAGCTACGATATTTTTTGGCACGGGTTTTGAGGGAAGGAAGTCTCAATTAATGTCGATGACGGGTTCGGCAGCCGCGGCTTCTTCTGTAACTCCAGCGCCGGAAGCTAAACTCGAAGCACAACCGACAACAATAACACCACCTGCAACTCCGGCGATGGAAAAAGAAACTCAGGGAGAGGCGGCTATCCCCCCAGGTGAAAAATCTTCCGAAGCGCCCGCTGAAAAACCTGAACAAGCTCCCGCAAAGGAACAGGAAGTTTCAGCGAAGGTTGCGCAGGGAGAAAAAACAACACAATCTGCTGAGGCTGAAGTAACCCCAGTCGCAAAAGAAAAGACATCTAAATATACCGGTTCCCGTATCTCCCTTGATTTTAAAGATGCGGATATCAGAAATATCCTCAGATTGATCGCTGAGGTAAGTAATTTAAACGTTGTGGCGGGGGACGATGTTGAAGGGACAGTAACCATCAAGCTCAATGATGTTCCCTGGGATCAAGCTCTGGATGTTATTCTTTTGAGCAACAATTTGGGAAAATCCCTTGAAGGGAATATTCTCAGAATTGCTCCAATTGATAAAATAGAAAAACAAAGAAAGGATGCTCTTGCTGCCAAGGAGAGTGAGGCTAAACTTGAACCGCTGAAAAAAGGACTCATTCCGATTAGTTACGCTCAGGCGAGCCAACTAAGACCAGTTATCCAAAACTCTAAGGTTCTTTCTTCTCGAGGGAGCATTGAAGTTGATCAGCGCACCAATACCTTGATAGTTATCGACATTGAAAGAAACCTTGAGGAAGTGCGAGCAATCATTAATAATTTAGACACGCCGACTCCTCAGGTGCTGATCGAGGCTAAAATCATTCAGATTAACCCTACCTATACCAAGGAGCTTGGAGTTACCTGGAGTGGTGATTTTAAAACCACTGCCGGCGGGGGTGATCTTGGGGTCGCGGGGAGAGACGTTAGTAATACCGGGGGAACAGTAATTAATACCGGACCGGTCGTTGACCTCGCGCCCAGTACGATTGGACCGGGAGTTGGCGCTTCGATGGCTTTGGGTTATTTTAGGGATAACTTTAACATTTTTAGTAAGATTGCGGCCATGGAAAAGGATGAAAAACTTGAGGTCATCTCCAGTCCCCGGGTTATGACTCTCGACAACCAGGAGGCCCTGGTTGAGCAGGGGACTGAGGTTCCTTATTTAGAGCTTGATACTCAGTCAAGTCAGACAACTTCCTTGGCCACGACCGAATTTAAGAAAGTGACTCTTTCTTTGAAGGTAATTCCCCATGTAACGCCGGACGAGAGTGTCATAATGGATATTGAGGCTAAAAAAGACCAGGTATCAGCGCAGCTTGGCGCCGGGGACCAACCCGGCGTTGATACTCGAAAGGCGATAACCAAAGTTTTAGTTCGAAGCGGGGATACGGTCGTGATCGGCGGTATTTATGAAGACACTAATCGAGATGTTCGTAACAGTGTTCCCTTTTTTGGCCGGATACCAATTTTAAGCTTTATTTTTAAAGGCACCACCAAGAAGAGAGAAAAAACCGAAATGATCATATTTATTACCCCAACCATTATCACAATCCCGAGGAAACCACCGGAGATGGTGCTTAGCCCTGTAGTAAGTTGAGGTAAAATCAAGCTTGCATTATAATAAAATGCACCCTTTTCACTACGGGGTGCATTTTTTTTATAAAATATCACTTACAATAGATCTCAATTTCGCAGGTGATGCGGAATACGGGAGTAAACCCCGTTAGAAAATTTTCTAACGGGATTTACTCCCGTTGAAAAAATGTTAAAATCTTTAATCTAACCCTGTGAGCGGGGCATTTCTAACGGGGTAAAAAGAGAACACATGGATATACTACGATTCCTTACCGCGGGTGAATCTCATGGGAAATCCCTATCGGTGATTATTGAAGGACTTCCGGCGGGAATCCTCTTGCAGCCGGAAGATATTGATCGTGACCTGAGCCGGAGGCAAGTAAGCTACGGTCGGGGCGGGCGGATGGAGATTGAGGAGGATAGAGTAGAAATCACTGCCGGAGTGCGCTGGGGAAAGACTCTGGGCGCTCCCCTTTGCCTTGTTATCTCCAATAAGGATTG
>Ga0068714_10005010_pt1 | contig 14334 bp, 10 predicted proteins | sample MTBNYHSulfiMetaG_FD_62988 | JGI IMG/M metagenome (GOLD analysis project Ga0068714, IMG submission 62988) | Enrichment culture microbial communities from rom New York Harbor, USA that are MTBE-degrading - MTBE-NYH (New York Harbor Sulfidogenic)... | ecosystem: Environmental > Aquatic > Marine >... | reverse complement strand
CTTTTAATAGTGAACCTGAAGCCATGCTTCTCAAATTTCTCAATGAGCGGAGCCGAAAATTCCCTGATAAACCTGTTTCGTGAGGCAGTAGTCTGCTTTAAACGTGCTTCTATGCTCTTATACTGATCCGGCTCAAGATATTTTACAGCCAGATCTTCCATTTCGGTCTTGATATTATAGTAGCCGAGGCGATGAGCCAGAGGGGCATAAAGAAAATATGTTTCCGAGGCAATGGGAATCCTGTCCTTCTCAACAACCCTCTCGAGATTCCTCATATATTCAAGCCGCTCAACAAGTTTGATAAGGATTACCCGCACATCGTCCGCCAGGCTTAACAGAAGCTTCCTGAATACTTCCGCCTGATAAGCGGATTGCATGGAGTCGATTTCTGTAATCCTGGAGAATCCTTCAAGAATCTCAACACTTTTTTTACCGAACTCTTTTATCAGTTCTTCCCTCGTGCAATCGAGCCGGCCATATGAATCGTGCAGAAGTGCAGTAACTACTGAAGTCAGGCCAAGCCCCATCTCTCCCGCAATTATTTTTGCTACCGAAAGAGCATGTAATATCGACGACTCGCCGGTTATGGTAAAATTATTGTCACAGGCTTTGATTGCCAGATCAAGAGCCCGCCTGATCTTTTTTGTATCAGCTGAAGATACCGAACCACTTGTTGCTTTCAACAATGCCCGGTATTCTGACTGTATCTTCTTAGTCAACATCGGCGACAATTAACAAAGAATCAGGATATCACCTGAAAGAAACTAAATCGTACCAATATTAACAAGCGTTTGGGCTTTTTTGTTAATGAAGAAGCTCCTTATCTGAAAGAAATTCCAAGTCCGGTGGACAGCACATTATAATGAGACCTTGTATAATCAACATGAAATGTGATTACTGCCAGCTTTAATCTGATACCGGCGTTTGCTCTCAAGCCTGAAAAATTCTCGATACTGATGGCAGGAAAATCTTCTCCTGCAATCACTCCATTGTCGTTATATTCGGCATAAGGTGTTTCGGGGTCGGCAACAACAACCGGTGTAGGATATAGTCCTTTAAGGTTGATATCAGTCCGGGTCCTGCTGTAACCCAGCCCCCCGTAGAATGTAATTACAGGCAAATTGACCGATGCTATTATTCCGGCATTCAACGCTTCTATTGTTGCGCTCAGCTGCTGGTTCATGAAATCGATATCCGGGTCAATATCAATATAATTCTGAGGTTCTCCAGGTTCCAGTAAAAGTGCAACATTGCCGGTAAGCCTTGTATAACCTCCAAAGGCCGAAACATCAAGAGGCAGGAACTCGTTGCCGGGTATATACTGAATGATGCTGTGCATTAAGCCAACACCCCAGAGAGAGATATCTCCTCCATCTTCAATATTGATTTTCGGTATAAACCGCCCCTTGATTTCTGTACCAAAGGGAAGTCCTATACCAACAGTTGCTGTCGGGGCAGGTATAATTTTCCAGCCCGTCCCCGGGGGTGTTCTGAAAGTTGCCAGTGTAATACCCTCTGCCTGCACGGTCATTTCCGGGCCTTCTTCACCGGGACCGGCAACTGACGGGGCAATACCCGATCCCGACACAAGGGGTGAAAGACCGATCTCCGAAACATCGAATGTTTCAGCTGATGCCGGAACAAATCCCGCATTTACTCCGAATGTAACATCGAATCCGGTCCATTTATGAGGCTTTGCCGTGTTGTACCAGCTGCCGTTTAGTCCTGCCCCAAAAGCATTAGCCCATGGAGTAATGTATGCTTCGATGAGCTTAACTGCATCGCCGGCGCCAGCCCTGAAAAAATCGGTGTTATCCATCTGTGCCAGTGACACCGGGGCAGCCAATCCAAAGCAAAACACAATGACTATAATCTTTTTGTAATGAAGTGCTTTCATAAAACAGGTTTTGATAAATAACGCACTTCCTGTGCAAATATTATTTTCAACCCCTGCCGGAAATCCAAAGTGATGGACTATGGAACCTTTTTCTCAATATTATCAAGCCCTTTCAGCTCCTCTATCCCGGAACTTTTTGAGATCTCTGAAATGGTCTTGAGATCAAGATCGCCTTCTATAGAGATCAGAGCATTACCACCAGGACCACCGGATATGACAATAAGCTCGGTAATTATGTCTCCTTTCTGGCGGATCAGAAATTTAGTGGTTTCCTGCTTCTCCTTGACCACCATCAATTCTTCATAAACCTTATAATCAAGTTTTTTATTCACTTCATTGTAAAAGTTGATTTTGCTGTTCAGCAGAGTATCTTCTATGGTCAGGATCCTGATGGATCTGAGACGGTTCAAGATGTTATTATTCTCTCCGCCTTCTTTACCGGCCAGCAGACTGAACATTCTTCCGGAGATATACACAGTAGTAAAACCATCTCTTTCTGAGTATTTATTGAACAATTCCTCAATTGGGCTTGTCTGGGCATTAAGGGAGGCCGCCAGACTTAATGTTGCAATTATTGTTAAAATTTTCTTCATGTCTATGTTGTGTATTAAACTGTTAATTATTTCTTAAATCAATATTTTCCAGATCTTTAGCATAATTATCAAAGATATCAAGGCTCTTTTCGATCTTTACTGTCGACCTTTTAATAGTACTGAGGCTTTTACCTGCTACCGTCTGCATTCTTCCCACCGGCTCCAGTGCAGCAGTGCCCTGGTTGAACCTGTACGACACATCATATAGAATCTTCATTGCTTCAGCATAAGCTAATTCGGGATCAGAAAAGGTATCCCGGGGACCGGTACTTCGCAAAAGAAAGAACCACGATCCAAAAATGATCAGTAATCCGGCAGCAATACCGGCAACCGACAAAATCAATCTTCTGTAAATGACATTGTCTCCTCCCCTGCTTTCAGTATCAATCGAAGCAATAAGGCGTTCATTGAATCCCGGGGACAGTTCCGGAATCTGCTTCTCTCCCGAATAGAATTCAAAGATCTCCTTCTCATCAGGGAAGAGTTTCGCCACCTTCCCATCACTGAATGATTCCCTGAGAATCATTTCCTCCTCCTCAGAGATCTCTGCAGCATAGTATTTATCCAGCAGTTTTTTAAGCTCTTCCGTCTTCATCTCTTTGTCTTATATATTCTTCCCTTACACTTTTTCTTGCACGTGACAGTATCACCCGGATGTTGTTTACACTCTGACCCGATCTTTCCGATATCTCATCGTATGACAGACCCTGGATATCCCTGAGATTGATCACCTCCCTTTGCAGGATGGGCAGTTGTTCAATTATTCTCCTCAGAATCATAGCCGTTTCTGCCCTTTCCAGAAGCTCCTGCGGAGTTGCATCAGGCACCTTCATAAACTGGCTATCGGTAATATTTTCATACGTATTGCTTTTGCGCTTTCGGATCTGGTCGATACAGTAATTCTTTAACATCGTTTTACTTAATGCTTCTACACTGTCGTAATTCTCAAGCTTCTCATTCATCTTCCATAATTTTAGAAAGGTTTCCTGAACAGCATCTTCTGCTTCCTGCTGATTTTCAAGTATCCGGTATGCATAACCATACAGTATTTTACTCATCTTCGAAATAATTGTATTGAAATCAGCACGGATCATTTTCAGCCGGTTTTTTCCGGATTATGTTCAAAGATATGCACATATTCCATTCATAACTGACTGCTGACCATTAATATTACTCATTTTTCCTCTTTATGTCATCTGAAAACATCCTGGCTTCCTTCATTGTCATATTGCCCTTCAGCTGGATCACAAAATTATCCTTGCCGCCTGCCAGTAATAATAATTCACGGATAATGTTGCCATCCGTCTTCATCAGCATCTGGATATCCTGGTCCGACTCCTTTACTCTTAACAACTCTTCGTAATTCCTGACATTGATATCTTTTATCACGGAACTATAGAAATTTTCCCCGCCTGATCCTTTCTTGTCTTCGACCAGCAATCTGATTTCCTGTATATCAGCAGGAAATCTGCACCCTTCAATTTCACAATCATCCAGTTTAGCCAATTTAATTAAATCGCCGCTTAATGTCAGGGCAACAAAACCTTCCCTGCCGGAATACTTTTCAAAAAGAGCATCAACCGATTTTTGACCGGACAAAGCCGTCATCAGGCTTAACAGGCAGACAACACAACCAACCAATCTTTTCATGACTTTAAATTTTTAAAATAATGATACATTTAATCACTCTATTATTTTCATTCAATTGCATGACGATTTACCAGCAGGTTCATTACACGAATTCCGAAAAAAAACAGAAGAATTTGCTTTAAAACATTTTTATAGTAAATTTGCACTCGCAAAAAAAGGGGCTGATTCAGTAGCTCAGTTGGTAGAGCATTCCGCTTTGCGGAAGGGTCCTGTGGTTCTTTAAAATATGAAATTTGATTCAGTAGCTCAGTTGGTAGAGCACATCCCTTTTAAGGATGGGGTCCTGGGTTCGAGCCCCAGCTGGATCACAATAAAGAGGATAATTGAAAGATCCTCCTTTTCGTCTCGCTTACTTGCCATTTATACGCTCTATATTCTTTATAGTCATAAGCTGGACAGATATTACGTCGGGTATACAAATGACCTCAACAGACCTCTATCCGAACATAACAGAATCAAGGGTAAGTATACCGACATTGGCTTTCCATGGACTGTTGTACACACGGAAGAATTTAAAACCAGAAAGGAAGCGAGAGACCGGGAAAGATTCATTAAAAAGAAAAAATCAAAACAACTTATTTTAGATCTAATCAACAGTTGGCAGAGCATTCCGCTTTGCGGAAGGGTCCTGGGTTCGCCTGTCCCGATAGCCTGAATGAAATGAAGGCGTGTCGGGAGGCCCCGGCTGGATCACGAAAGAAAAGAGTTATAAATAATTTGACCATCTCCCGGAAAAATTGAAAAAATTTTGGATATTAATAACAGAAAAGGATTTAAAGGTTTTCCCGATGAAGAAAGCTGGTTTAAAAATGATATTTTTAAGGTATAAACGAATTATAATAACACAATAAACCAGCTTATGTTAAAATTATTATCAAAACATGTCAGAAGCAATGGCCAATATGAAATGATTTTTGAATCAGCAAACGGAAAGCCTGAATTCAGTGAATGGGAATTGGAACTGTAGGGCTGAACTATGGGCAATCATTTAGAGTACCCGGGAGAAGGAAAATTCAGGATACCAGGATCTCAGCAAACCCTGGATTAATTTTCTGCAATATTTCGGGTAATAACGCGCAATAAATGTTTTAAACATATTGATAATAAAGAAATAAATGAAATGAAGTTAATAAGATTTTTCAGCGGAGTTTTTATCGTTTTTGTACTACTCGTTGCATGTTCGTGTGCTAAAACAAATCCATCCGTACAATTACACGTAAAAAGCTACCAGGTTCCGGTTTTAAAAAACCTGAAAGAAAACCCGGTGTTACAAATGGAGTTGCAATTAAACGATTCTTTGGCAACTCTCTATTCAACTTCCATAACAGTAAATCTGGAAGGAACAAGTGAAATGGCTGATATAAAACTTGTTCGGGTTTGGTATTCCGGAAGTGATTCGCTCTTTCGGAATGTTTCGGCAATGAACTTGTTTGGCGGAGAAAAGGCACCTGCAACTAACATTGAATTCACTGGTGAGCAACTGCTTGGCCCGGGCGACAATTTTTTTTGGGTTTCGGTTGAGTTAAACGAAGATGCAAACCTGCACAACAAAATTGGAGTGGCGCTGTCAAAATTAAAATTCAGCAACAATACTTACCTGAAACCAAATACTGAATCCGGCAATTTAAAACAACGAATAGGAGTCGCCGTACGAAAACACATGGACGACAACGTGCACACCTACCGGATCCCTGGCATTGCCACAACTAATGATGGCTCATTGCTGGCCGTTTACGATGTCCGCCGCCAAAGCAGCCGCGACCTTCAGGGCGATATGGACATAGGTGTCAGCCGCAGCACCGATGGCGGAAAATCCTGGGAACCCATGCGTATTGGGCTGGATATGGATGAGTGGGGAGGCCTTCCTGAAAAATTCAACGGGGTAAGCGATGCATGTATTTTAGTGGATGAAAATTCAGATAAAATATTTTTAGCAGGGCTTTGGATGCACGGGGTAATTAATGATGAGGGTGTTTGGCAGGAAGGACTTACTGAAGAAAGCACCCATTGGAACCATCAGTGGCGAACCAAAGGCTCGCAACCCGGTTTTGGGGTAAAACAAACTTCGCAGTTTTTGATAGCTACCTCCACCGACGATGGAAAAACCTGGAGCGATCCGGCAAATATTACCGAAATGTGCAAAAAAGAAGAATGGTGGCTATTTGCTCCCGCGCCCGGCCAGGGAATTACGCTGGAAAACGGGACGCTGGTTTTTCCAACTCAGGGCCGTGATAAAAACGGGGAAACTTTTTCAAATATTACCTTAAGCTCAGATGGTGGGGAGAACTGGAAAACCAGTCCCCCTGCCTTTTTTAACACCACAGAAAATATGGTGGTTCAACTTTCTGGTGGTAGTATTATGCTGAATGCCCGCTTTAACGAAAACCGGAATAACAAGGGGGATGATAACGGACGTGTTGTGGTTACCACAAGTGATTTGGGGAATACATGGGAAGAACATCCCACTTCCCGCTCGGCGCTAATCGAATCAACCTGCATGGCATCCATTCATAAACATGTTTATAATGAAAACGGGGAAGAAAAAAGCATGCTACTGTTTTCAAATCCCAACACCAAAACCGGCCGCTATAATATGACCATCAAAGTAAGTTTCGACGATGGCAAAACCTGGCCTGAAGAAAACTGGTTGCTACTGGATGAAGGTAGAAGTTATGGCTATTCCTGTCTTACATCGGTAGATGAAAACACCATCGGTATTTTATACGAAGGCAGCCGGGCACACATGACTTTTGAGAGTATTCCGTTAAAGGAATTGATAAATAATGACTTGAAATAGTAAAATTATTTTACAGGTACCTTCATTAATTGTAAAATCCGGGTTGTATCTTGATTCCAAAAAAAAACATCATGAAACCCACATGATTGATCCAAATCACAAACACAAATGAATATAATTCAAAATCAATCATATGTGGTTCTCCCGCTTAGGCAGGACGGGCTATCCGACCTTAAAAATAAATTATACACGGATGAAAAATTATTTATTTCTTTTATTAATTTCTTTAACTGGAATTTCTGCTCAAAGTCAGCACTCCAACTGGCCGGTACTAAAAAGTTACGATGAAAACCACATTTCAAAAGTAGCGCTTCCAGTTGGGGGTATCGGCACAGGAACAGTATCCATTAGCGGCCGGGGGAGCCTGGTTGACTGGGAAATTATGAACCGCCCGGGAAAAGGGTTCAGCACAGTAACTCCCGGAAATGATGCCCCGTTTTTTGCCATTCACATTCAGGATGGAGAAAAAAGTTACACCAGAGGTTTGATGGGGCCGCTCCTCGACCACGAATACGAGCACATGGAAGGCCGTCCTGTTGATCATCACGGTATTCCCCGCTTTGAAAAAGCAACTTTCGATGCAGCCTACCCTTTTGGAGTGGTAAACCTTTCCGACAACAAACTGCCTGTTGATGTAAGAATAAAAACATTTAACCCTCTGATTCCGGGTGATGCCGATGCCAGCGGGATTCCAATTGCCATTTTGCGGTACGAAGTTACAAATAAAACAGGCAAGCCATTAACCGTTTCAGTTTGTGGTTCCATCCGTAATTTTATCGGGAAAGATGGAAGCAAATTCCACTATGACTGGAAAGGAGATAAAATTTATGACGGTGCTGTAAAGAATACCAATGAGTTTCGCAGTAATGCTAATCTCCGGGGAATTTTTTTTAAACCCGGGGAAGTGGACGAACTTGATCCGGCATGGGGAACCATGGCCTTGACCACTGATGCGGCTTCGGGGTTTTCTTTCCGTACTTCATCTGTTCACAATGCCTGGAGTAACGCGGTGCTCGATTTCTGGGACGATTTTAGCGATGACGGCAAACTAATAGAAAAAACAGAACAGGTTGATAACGACCCGATGGCCTCGCTGGCCGTTCAGCAGGAAATTCCGGCCAATGGCACACACGTTTTTCAGTTTTTTCTTACCTGGCATTTTCCCAACCGGATTGCCTGGGCAAAGGAAGTAGTTGGAAATTATTATACAACACAATACAACGATGCATGGGATGTAATTGACAAAACCTACCCCGATTTGAATCACCTTGAACAAAAAACAGTTGACTTTGTGAATGCTTTTTTGAGTTCTGATCTGCCTGAAGTGGTGAAAGAAGCTGCCCTTTTTAACATCAGCACCCTGCGATCACAAACCGTTTTCAGGATAAGAAGCGGACATATGATGGGCTGGGAAGGCTGCATGGATGTGAATGGTTCGTGCGCCGGTTCATGCACACACGTTTGGAACTACGAACAGGCCACCGCTTTTTTGTTTGGCAATTTAGCCCAAACCATGCGCAACGTAGAGTTTAATTATGCCACCCGCGAAAATGGCGGGATGGCATTCCGTACAGCCTTACCGCTGATTATTGACCAAACAGGGGGAACGGCTGCCGACGGACAAATGGGCACCATCATGAAAATGTACCGCGACTGGCAACTTTCAGGAGATACGGAATTTTTGAAAAAGAGCTGGCCGAATGTAAAGAATGCCCTCTCCTTTGCGTGGCTCGATAACAGTTGGGATGCCAATGCCGACGGTGTTATGGAGGGTAGTCAGCACAATACAATGGACGTAAATTATTCTGGGCCAAACCCGCAAATGCAGTTCTGGTATCTCGGGGCCTTAAAAGCTGCCGGGAAAATGGCAATTGCCTTAAATGATGATGTTTTTGCAAAGAAGTGCGCTGAAATTTATCAGTCAGGCAGTAAATGGACCGACGAGAACCTCTTTAATGGCGAATATTACGAGCACATGGTTCTGGATCCTGAAACTAAAAAGGAGATAACGGATTATGCAGCACCCAACATGCCCCGGTACCAGTTGGCCAAAGGATGTCTGGTTGACCAGTTGGTTGGGCAATACATGGCACATATTTGCGGATTGGGCTACCTCGCCTCCGAAAAAAACATGAAAACTACGCTACAAAGCATTCTGAAATACAATTACCGCGAAAGTATGGCCAATCATTTTAACAACATGCGCTCTTATGCATTGGGCGATGAATCAGCATTGCTGATGGCAAGCTGGCCAAAAGGACGGACCAAAGTACCATTCCCCTACTTTTCGGAAGTAATGACAGGATTTGAATATACCGCTGCCGTGGGAATGATCTACGAAGGGATGGAAAAAGAAGGATTGGAAGTAATCCGGAATATCAGGGCACGCTACGACGGCGCCAAACGAAGTCCGTTTAACGAAGCCGAATGCGGACACCATTATGCACGTGCCATGGCAAGCTGGGCATCTGTTATTGCACTCTCCGGGTTTCAGTACTCTGCCATCGAGAAAAGTATGACGTTTACCTCAAGTCCCGGAACTTACTTCTGGAGCAACGGTTCGGCATGGGGAACCTGCACAGTCTCGGAAAATAAAGTAGAATTAAAAATACTTTCCGGTGAGATCAGACTTCGCAAATTAACGCTCAGCGGAATTGGTACGATAGTTTTTGATAACAAACAGTTAAAGTCGGGGGAGGCAGCCAGTTTTGAAATATAGTGAATTAATCGAACCATTCTGTTAGTATTGAAAAACATCTTGAAAATCAGTTGTATGAAACGAGCATGACCAATTTTTAACGCAAACAAAAATCATTAAAATCATGCGAGTTATGTCAAATACCTCTAAAAACTAACATTAATACTGAGATGAAATTAGTAAAAGACCATAGAATTGTGGATGCCTGGAGAAGGAAAAAACCTGAATACTGGAACACAAAAAAAGCTTACTCTCCAACAAGAATTTACCAAAATCGGATAACGAATTATGTGCCCGGCGAAGATTAAAAAATTCCCGTACACAACGGGAACAAAAAAGATATTTGATTCATGGAAGATGTACAAGGCAGGAAATGAAAAAAAATTGAATAATTAAAATCTGATAAGTTATGAGGAAAGTAGTATTGTTGATCTTAGTTGCTGCCATTTCTGTGCAGCAGGCAAATGCTCAGTGGAAACCGGCTGGAGATAAAATTAAAACCCCGTGGGCAGAAAAAGTAGATGCATCAAATCCACTGCCTGAATATCCACGTCCGCAATTGGAGCGCGAACAGTGGCTTAACCTGAACGGCTTGTGGAATTATGCCCTGGTTGAAAAAGGCGGTAATGTTCCCGATGCTTATGATGGACAGATACTCGTTCCCTTTCCAATAGAGTCCAGTCTTTCGGGAGTTCAGAAGAGTGTAGGCGGAAATCAGGAACTGTGGTATCAACGTACTTTTACTGTTCCTTCGGGCTGGAAAAACAAAAATGTGGTTTTGAATTTTGGTGCTGTTGACTGGCAGGCGGAAGTTTGGGTGAACGGCATTAAAATTGGCATTCACAAAGGAGGATACACTCCTTTCAGCTTCAACATTACTCCATTTTTACAAAAGGGCGCCGAACAAAAGCTGCTGGTGAAGGTTTGGGATCCGACCGACGTGGGATTTCAGCCCCGGGGAAAACAAGTTAATAATCCGAGGGGGATTTGGTACACTCCGGTTACCGGAATCTGGCAAACAGTTTGGATTGAACCTGTTGAGAAGACTTACATTACTCATCTTAAAACCGTTCCAAATATCGATGGTGGCAATGTTACCGTTTTAGCTTCTGCTGAAGCAACAACTTCCGCTGATATAATTGAGGTAAAATTGCTGGAAAACGGTAACGTGATCAGCACAGGAAAAGCTGTAGCAGGACAGGAAGTATTTCTGGCGGTGCCCGATGCCAGACTATGGAGCCCGGAGACACCCCATTTATACGATCTGGAAGTTTCAATCCATCGCGATGGGAAGGTAGTTGACAACGTAAAAAGTTACTTCGGGATGCGCAAAATATCAACCAAACGCGATGCAAACGGAATTGTAAGAATGCAACTCAATAATAAAGATTATTTCCATTTTGGCCCGCTTGACCAGGGTTGGTGGCCCGATGGTTTATATACTGCACCCACCGATGAAGCAATGCTTTACGACATCAAAAAAACCAAAGAGTTTGGCTTTAACATGATTCGGAAACATGTAAAAGTGGAACCGGCGCGCTGGTATTACCATTGCGACCGCGAAGGTATTCTGGTTTGGCAGGACATGCCCAATGGAGACCGATCGCCACAATGGCAGACGCGCAACTATTTTAACGGGCTCGAATTCAAAAGGAGTGCTGAATCGGAAGAAAACTTCCGTCGTGAGTGGAAAGAAATTATAGACTTGTGCTATTCCAGCCCAAGTGTGGTAGTTTGGGTGCCCTTTAACGAAGCATGGGGACAGTTTAAAACAGAAGAAATCACGGAATGGACCAAAAGCTATGACCCATCACGCCTGGTTAATTCGGCCAGCGGTGGAAACCACTATGAAGTGGGCGATATTCTGGATATGCACAATTATCCTGAACCTGTAATGGGACTATTCGATTCGAAGCGTGTAAACGTTTTGGGAGAATATGGAGGCATCGGCCTGGTAATCGAAAATCACCTTTGGGAGAAAGACCGCAACTGGGGTTATGTGCAATATAAATCATCAGAAGAGGCCACTAAAGTGTATGTTGGTTATGCCGAGAAACTAAAAAAACTTATTCCTTACGGATATTCGGCAGCAGTTTACACGCAAACTACCGATGTTGAAATTGAGGTAAACGGATTAATGACCTATGACCGGAAAGTAATTAAGCTGAATGAAGAACAGATAAGAAAAGTAAACCTGGAAATCTGCAATTCATTAAATCAGTAGAACACTGTAAATGAAACATCAAGGGTTGACGGAAGGTGGAAAACGTCCCCTGTTGTTTTGGAATCGGCTTTAGAACAAGAAATGAAGATCAATCAGTTTATATGAAGAATAACATATTTACATATCTTCTGCTGTTTATCTCAATAAACCTGTTTTCATCCGGCAAGTATTTTCAGTTTACATACCTGTCTGACCTTCCTCCAAATTCAGGTTACTCCAGCCAGCCCGGACTGGCAGGCCCTTATACCGGAGTTGACGACAATGTTTTGATTGTTGCCGGCGGTGCAAATTTCCCCAATAAATTACCCTGGGAAGGAGGCATAAAAACCTATTATGATGAGATTTTTATCCTACAAAAAAATACAACAGGTAATTATGCATGGGAAAAGGCGTCTGCAAGAATCCCTTTTGCTGCTGCTTATGGCGGAGCTGTTGAAACGCCCGACGGACTGCTTTGTTTTGGTGGAAAAACTACCGACGATTTTATCTCGGAAAGTTGGTTGATTGACTACAACCCGGTAACCGGTAGCCTTGAAATCAGACCCGGCCCGGAACTCCCCGCCCCCCTTGCCAATTTTGCATTTGCCAAAGTAGATGGGAATGTGTATGTTGCCGGAGGTCTTTCAGACCTTTCAGGGTCATCCGGAAATCATTTTTTCAGGCTCAATATTACCGGCAGTAATCCATCAAACTGGAAATGGGAAGCACTTCTCCCGTGGGAAGGAAAACCCCGCGCCTTTGCCGTGGGTGTTGGGCAAAGCAACGGCGAAACCAACTGTTTTTACCTCTTTTCAGGAAGGAATGTTCAACCCGCGACTGATCCCGAAATTTTGTACGACGCGCATGTTTACAATCCATATTTAAACCGTTGGTCTGTCATTTCAGAGGGAAAGCAAAAAGAATTTCCTGTTATGGCCGGAACGGCCTTTCCAGTGGGCGCGGCTACAATCATTTTTCCGTCGGGTGCAAACGGAGAGATGATGAAAAAGCAACTTGAAATAGAAAACCGGATGGCTTTACTCACAAGGTCAGATGCAAACAAAGTTGAATTGGATTCTATGCAAAATGCACTGCTCATCCATTTAAACAACCTCCCGGGTTTTGGAAATCAATTAATGGCTTTTAACACCATTACGAACGAAATATACAGGGCTGGACAACTTCCGGGAACTGGTCAGGTAACTACCACAGCCGTTAAATGGGGAAGTGAGGTTTTTGTACCATCCGGCGAAATCCGTCCGGGAGTGCGCACACCCGGCACACTAAGAATTATAATCGATAAAGAAAGCAGGCATGTTGGTTTTCTCGATGTAGTCGTTATCACGCTCTATTTTCTGACATTATCATGGATGGGTTGGTTTTTCTCCAAACGACAAAAAACCACCGACGATTATTTTAAGGGGGGGGGCCGCGTTCCCTGGTGGGCCGCTGGTTTGAGTATTTTCGGAACAGCCCTTAGTGCCATCACATTTATGGCCATTCCGGCTAAAACGTTTGCTGCCGACTGGTCCTATTTTATGCTGAACATGACCATTTTCATGGTTGCTCCTGTCATCATTTTCCTGTTTATTCCCTTCTATCGGAAAATGAATATTACCACAGCTTATGAATACCTGGAGGCAAGATTCAATATCGTGGTACGTTTAATCGGAAGTCTTTCTTTCATTTTATTCCAGATAGGACGAATGGGAGTCGTGATGTTCCTTCCGTCCATCGCACTAAACGTGGTCACCGGCATCGACATTTTCGTTTGCATCGGACTGATGGGAATCATCAGCCTGGTTTATACCATGATGGGCGGTATCGAAGCCGTTATCTGGACCGATGTGATGCAGGTAATTGTGTTGCTCGGTGGGGCCTTGTTGTCACTTGTACTTATTATCATTGCCGTGGATGGCGGATTTGTTTCCATCGTGGAGACAGCTGTCGAAAACCATAAATTCAATGTCATTGATTTAACCTGGTCGCTTAGGCAGCCAACGGTTTGGGTGATGCTGCTGGGAGGCATTTTTGCCAATATTACTACCTATGGTACCGACCAAACCATGGTGCAGCGTTATCTTACTACAAAATCGGAAAAAGCGGCAAAACAAAGTGTTTGGACTAACGCCATATTAACTATCCCCGCTACATTGATTTTTTTCTTTGTCGGGACAGCCTTATTTGCTTTTTATAAATGCTTGCCGCATGAATTTAATCCCACCTTTCAAAATAATGATGCCATTTTCCCATGGTACATTGCTTCCCAACTGCCTGCCGGTATTTCTGGATTGCTGATTGCAGGTATTTTTGCTGCCGCCATGAGCAGTCTCAGTAGTAGTATGAACTCGGCGGCAACTGCATATGCAACTGATATCCATTTTAGATTTAACTGGGGCAAAAAAGCAGGTGGATTAAAAGTTGCACGGATTGCAACACTTATTATCGGGTTGATCGGAATTCTCTTTGCTCTTTTTATGGCAACAATGGATATAA
>Ga0068714_10005009_pt1 | contig 14336 bp, 15 predicted proteins | sample MTBNYHSulfiMetaG_FD_62988 | JGI IMG/M metagenome (GOLD analysis project Ga0068714, IMG submission 62988) | Enrichment culture microbial communities from rom New York Harbor, USA that are MTBE-degrading - MTBE-NYH (New York Harbor Sulfidogenic)... | ecosystem: Environmental > Aquatic > Marine >... | reverse complement strand
GCTCTGGAATCGGTGGCTCCGCTAAGCCATCCTCAGGTGAAGACAGCTATCGCCGAAGCTTATCAAAGTCAGCACCGCAGACTTAAAGTTAGCTCCATTTATGCCGTGGGGAAGAGCTGTGACCCTGCCTGGCTGCCAGTATTATTAAAGGAGATGGATAGCGCTGACGACGAAGTACGCTATGAAGCCGCCGGAGCCTGTGCTGAACTGGAGGAAGAAGCGGCTGTCCCCGGACTCGCCAAACTGGTCGATGACACAGATATCAATGTCCAAATGGCCGCTATTCAGGCACTGGGCAAAATAGGCGGCCCTCAAGCTAAGAAGTGCCTGGAGCAATGCCTTGATAATCCTGACCAGGCAATCAATCAGACAGCCAGGCAAGCTATGCTTGAGCTGGAAGCAAAGGAAGACTTCCTTTCTTTTCCAAATCTGAAGGGACTCTCATAGAGTATGATTGTCGGTAGCAAGGTCATACTTCGCGAAAAAAAATTAAGTGACGCCAGGAATGACTACATCTGGGAGACAGACCCTGAACTGGCCTATCTTGATGCTGTCCCCCCTGTGGATACCACCTTTTCCCAGTACCTATCAGAATACGCCAGCAATTTGCGTAACTGCCCGCCAACCAGCTGCCGTCTGGCCGTGGATACCATAGACAAAAAGCATATCGGCAACTGTTCCTACTATAATATCAATGAAACCAGAGGCGAAACTGAACTGGGCATTATGATTGGCGACCGGGACTACTGGGACAAAGGCTACGGCACCGCGGCGGTAATAACTCTGGTTAACCATATTTTCCGCCAGACAAAAATCAAACGTATTTACCTGAAAACGCTGGATTCAAACGAAAGGGCCCAGAAATGTTTTCGCAAATGCGGTTTCACCCGATGCGGACACATGAAAAAAGACGGGGTTAACTTCACACTCATGGAAATATACCGCCACCAGTGGCAGGAACAGCCAACCGAAATCGAAGAAGCAGACAACCATCCAGATAGCTAGGCCGGCAACAAGCTCGATATTTTCCCGGTATACCGGCTAGATAGTAATAATTGACTAGTCACCAGGTTGACTTTTCAGACAGTAATAACTCAGCGCATTTCTGAGAGCAATAGCCGCCCGCGGTATGGAAGGAAAGGCAGGAATACCTGTCTCCTGACACTTCTTAATGACCCCCCTCGCTTCCTGCACGCCTTCCGGGTTCGTAAAATAAACAATGGTCATCAGCGGTTTAGTCGTTTTTCCCCTGACCTCTTCTATCAAATCGATGTCATTTTCAATCATCTTTTCGAAAGGATGCATACCTGGTTTGGTTGATACCAGCATGACCAGATTATCTATGTTAGCATCCCGTACCAGAATATCCATGATGCGTTTCATCTGCACACGGTTCGGATTGGCAGTATCAATAGGGTTACTGTAGCCAGCTCCAACAAGATTAAAGAAGGTATCAAGTTCCTCAATAGATGCACGGGTGAGTGGAGGCAAATTCAGTCCTGCCTCCGCAAATGCATCGGCAGTTGCCACAGAATCCCCGCCGGAAACTCCAGCCACGGCCACCCGGTTGCTATAAACAGGCGGGAGATAAAGAAGAGCCTTCAGCGTATCAATTAATTCTTCCCTCTCAGTCACTTTTACTGCCCCACACTGTTGCACGGCAGCATCCCATATTGCTTGCGGCACAGCCAACGAGCCGGTATGAGAGGCAATAGCCCTTCCTCCAGCCTCGCTGCGCCCGCCTTTCCAGATTACCACCGGCTTCCGAGCAGCCACTCTCCGTAATACCTCAAAGAACCGCCTCCCATTCCTCACTCCCTCCAGATATATGCCGATAACCTTAATCCCGGGGTCCTGCCCGAAGTATTCCAGAAAATCGGCGGAGTCAAGCACCACCCCGTTGCCAAAGCTCACCGACTTGTTAATGTATACTCCCTGCAGATATGCCTCGATACTGATGTTAAGGGCCATGCTACCACTCTGAGAGATAAAACCCACCTTCCCGACGGTATCAGTATACTGCTCTGAACTCTGCCTTATACCCACCTCAGGATTGAAAATTCCCACACAATTGGGTCCAACGAGGTGAAAGTTTGCTTCCCTGGCTCTTTGGACCAGCAGCTTCTCCAGTCTTATCCCTTCCTTGCTATTGGTCTCGGAAAAGCCGGCGGTGAAGAAATGGGCCACGGCTACTTCCTTACGAATGCAGTCCTCCAGAATCCCCAGTGATACCTGTCTCGGCGCTGCCACAATAGCCAGGTCTACAGGCTCTGGAATATCCAGAAGACTGGTATAGTTTTTCACGCCCAGGGCAACAATGTTCTGAATTGTCTCTGGATTGACCTGAACCGAATACAGCCTGCCTTTGAAGGTGCTCTGGCCACGCAGCCACTCAAAATTAGCTCGTTTACTATCCCCCACCACAGCCACACACTGCGGGTTGAAACCCCTATCCAGTTTGGTAAAATCTACCTTCATTTTCCACTCTTACAAAGTACCGCGGCACTTTGCTTTCTCAAACTGAACAGCAATAATCCTATCACACCACTCACGATGATAGCCTGCAATAAGCCGGGAACTCCCCTGATAGCAGCACGATAGTTTTGCCTCAAAGACGGTGATATTTGAACTAGGCGTTTGAGTTATTCTTCAGTCGGTAATACTCAATAGTATTCCTGAGAGCGATAGCCCCACGCTCAAGAGAAGGCAACACCGGAATACCCTTCTTCTGGAACATCTTGGTAGCTTCTCTGGCTCTTTTCATCTCCTCAGGACTGGAGTAAGGGATGATGGCCATCACTGGCTTCGATGACCTCTTTTTAATATCAGCCAGTAACTGACAGTCATTCTCGAGCATCTCAGGAGAATTGAAGCCGACATTACCTAAATAAACCAGGTTATCTAAATTGGTGTCCCGCTCCAGAATTTCCAATATGTGCTTCATCTGCTGGCGGTTCGGATTACCCGTATCAATGGGATTGCTGTACCCCCCACCTACCAGACTGAAGAAAGTGGACAATTCGTTAATGGATTCTCGCATAAGAGGGGGTAAAATCAATCCAGCCTCAGCGAAGTCATCAGCAATAGCTACTGACTGTCCTCCTGACCCCCCGGCAATACCAACCTTATTGCTATGAACTGGTGAAAGATACAGAAGAGCCTTCAGGGTATCGACAAGCTCTTCTATCCTGTCTACCTTCACTGCCCCACACTGCCTCACGGCCGCATCCCATATCGCCTGAGGCACGGCTAACGAGCCGGTATGCGAAGCAACAGTCCGCCAGCCAGCCTCAGTCCGTCCGCCTTTCCAGATTACCACCGGCTTCTGAGCAGCCACTTTCCGTAATACCTCAAAGAACCGCCTCCCATCCCTCACTCCTTCGAGATACATACCGATAACCTTAATCCGGGGGTCACGGACAAAGTATTCCAGAAACTCAGTACAATCAAGCACTGTTCCGTTACCAAAGCTTACTGATTTGGCAACGTCTAACCCCTGAAGATGCGCCACCAGACCAAAGTTTATCGCATGTGTACCGCTCTGGGAGATAAGGCCAACCGGCCCACTAACACCGGTATATTGCGTTGGGTTTTGTCTTATTCCAATCTCAGGATTAAAGAGGCCCATACAGTTGGGGCCGACAAGGTGAAAGTTTGCCTCCCTGGCTCTCTTGACCAGCAGCTTCTCCAGCCTTCTCCCTTCTTCCTCGTCAGTCTCGGAAAAGCCGGCGGTAAAGAAATGGGCCACAGCCACATCCTTACGGATGCAATCCTCCAGAACCTCAAGGGCTGCTGAACGAGGTACGGTAACCACCGCCAGGTCTACCGGCTCTGGGACATCCATCAGGCTGGTGTAGTTTTCCACCCCCAGGGCTTTGATACCTTCAATTGATGAAGGGTTGACCTGAACAGAATAGAGCTTTCCCTTGAAGGTCTTTTCCGTATTGAGCCACTGGAAATTATTCCGCTTGCTGTCCCCTATCACCACCACGCACCTGGGATTAAAACCCCTATCCAGTTTGGTAAAATCTAGCTTCAACTGTATTCCCCTGTCTAAATTATAGATTACTCACAAAAAGAACAGTGGGCACTCTGCCCCCTGTTCCTCACAGAACCCTCTTCACTATCGAAACAAGTTTACCCTGACTTCACCAGATGTGTCAAGGAATCTCCAATCGGACAGCCGGGGGCACAAAACAGGTCTTTGGCTTAACGCCGTTCCATATCAAAAGCAGCCTGATGACCAACCGTTATAGATTCCAGCGCCAGCTTATCCATTTCAATCTGAACTGGAACGGGATAATCGCCGGTAAAGCAAGCCAGGCAAAAGATATCCCGGGGTAAAGCCACCGCCTTTATCAAGCCATCAACACTCAGGTAACCCAGCGAATCAGCCCCGATAAAATCCCTGATTTCAGGCACTGTTTTTTGAGCCGCAATTAACTCCCAGCGAGTAGCCATATCAACACCAAAGAAGCAGGGATAGCGAATAGGTGGAGCACAGATGCGCACGTGTACCTCTTTTGCTCCCGCTTTTCTTAATAATGCGATTACCTTCGGAGTGGTAGTGCCCCGGACAATGCTATCATCAACCAGCACCACCCGCTTTCCAGCCAGCACCTGAGGCAGCGGATTAAACTTCAGCTTTACACCAAGGTCCCTGATCCGCTGTTGAGGCTCGATAAAAGTACGACCAACATACCGGTTCTTAATCAGTCCTTCAGCCAGGTGTATCCCCGATTGATGGGCATAACCGACACCAGCGGCGGTAGCCGAATCAGGAACACCCATAACCAGGTCTGCGTCCACGGGATGTTCAACAGCCAGGCCTTCTCCCATTGCCTGACGTGCAGGATAAAGTAACCTTCCATTTATAGTAGTATCAGGACGAGCGAAATAGATATACTCAAAGATGCATAACGCCCGTCTACCCACCTCCTCACGGTAACTCTCAACACCGTTATTACTGATTGAGACTATCTCACCGGGCTCAATCTCCCGAACAAAGTCAGCTCCAATGTGGTCAAGAGCGCAGCTCTCTGAGGCTATAACCCACCCTCCATCAATAGTCCCCAGACAAAGAGGGCGCACTCCCAGCGGGTCACGGACACCGAACAAACGGTCCGTGGTCAGGAGGGTCAAAGAATAAGCCCCTTGAAGCCGGTGCATGGCATATCTTATCTTATCAACCCAGTCTCTCTCGTGAGAAGAGATAATAAGATTAGCAATTACCTCGCTATCTGTTGAGCTGTGGAAGGTAAACCCTTCTTCAGAGAGTTCCTGATATAGGTGCTCGGCATTAACAATATTCCCATTGTGGGCTATGGCCATCGCGCCCGAGCCTTTGCCTACCACGATGGGTTGAACATTGCTTTTGCGGCTGGAACCCCTGGTGGAATAACGGTTGTGTCCGATGGCCATATTCCCGGTAAGCCGGCTTAATGAGTCTTCATCAAATACCTGGGATACCAGCCCCATCTCGGCATGAACCTGGAGCCTTTTGCCATCAGTGGTGGCAATACCAGCGCTTTCCTGTCCACGGTGCTGAAGAGCGAATTGAGCAAAAAAGGTAAGACGAGCTACATCTTCATTGGGGGCATAGATACCTACGACACCGCAAGACTCGTGCAAATCTACCTGCCTCTAATTTCGCACCTTTATTATAGCCGATGCCACCTTCACTAGTCAATTGACCTGAGGGGGCCTGGAGAAAGCTTCTTGACTCTTTTACCTTTCAAAAAAACTCTCATCCAAATCGCCGCTGTCAGAATACCCCCGTCTCTCCCAGAAGCCACGATAATTTATATCGTCAGACAGCTCGATTTTAGTTATCCACTTTATCCATTTATAGCCCCACTTGCTTTCAGCCACCAGCTGAAAGGGAAAGCCTCTCTCCGGTGGAATGGTGACCTCGTTCATCCTGTAAGCTATTATGATACCGTTGTCCATCAGGTAATCGAGGGGGAAGGAAGTAGTATAACCATCATAGGCATGGAAGATGACCACTTTAGCCTCCGGTAGCACGTCAGACTCGGCTATTAAGTCCCTGACCAGCATACCTTCCCAGAGAATGGTGACACTCCATCCCTCTACGCAGTCCAGCGTTACCACTTTCTGATAACCATTGTAATGGTTGATAGCTTCATCGTAGGTATAGCTGAGGGGATTCTCAACTAGGCCAGTAATCTCAAGACGGTAACTGTTGATATCTACCAGCTGCGGACCTTTAATTGAATTTTCTCTAAATTCATTGATTGAGGAGAGTTTTTCGCCCTGATATTCTCTTACCTCTACCGCCGGCAGTTCCTTCATTTCGTCCCCTCCGGTATCCGTCCCGCCATTACTGTTACAGGATACTAGCATTCCCGAAAGAATGATAACCAAAATAGAGACACCGACTATTGCCTTTTTCACGGCCGCACCACCTCTCTGACCCACTGAAGGAGTGAGTCATCTGTAAAGAACCTTCAGTCTAATTATAGGTAGTGGGCCTTGAGCCAGTCTGTGACAATAGTCATAGCTTTATCATCCTGCCGTAACCTGTGTCCGGCACCCTCGATGATAATCAGTTCCTTTGGTTCCCCGGCCCTGGCGTACATTTTACGAGCATGGCTTACGTCTACCGTCTCATCATGACTGCCGTGCACCAGTAGTAACGGTCTGGGTGAAACCTCCGCGATATAAGCGATGGGGCTGAGTAGGCGGAAACCATCAAGCCATTCTTCCTTCGAAACAGGAAAGTCCTTATCCCTGATGGCTCCAATACTGCGAAAATGCTCTACCATAGATGAAGCGCTATCAGCTCCAGTCATGAAGTTGAACTCGGCTGGACAGGCACAGGCAATAACCGATGATACTCTCTTATCCTGTGCCGCCACATAAACAGAGACCGCTGCGCCGCCGCTAAAACCGAGCAGTGAGAGACGAGACCTGTCCACCTCAGACAAAGCGTATAGATAGTCAATGACCGCCTTCAAGTCTCTTGTCCAGCCCAGCATCTCCAGATTACCCTCACTGATGCCCGTTCCCCTGAAGTTAAAGATGAGCACGGCCAAGCCCTCCCGGCAGATTCGTTCTGCCAGAGCAGGATAGCCTCCATCAGATGGGTCAGCCAGCCTCCCAGATGGAATACCATGACAGATGCAAACAGTGGGGTACGGAGCCTGCTCGCTCTCAGTGGGTAGATAAAGCTGACCACCAATTTTCAAGCTGTCTACTTCCAGAACAATGTCTCTCATCATTATTATGTCAACCTTAGCAAAACAAAAAATTCTCTGTTCCCCGAGGTGCCCGGGATGGGCGACGCTACCAATCCAGCCAACCTGAAGCCATACTCTACCAACCAGGAAATGAATCGTCCTAAAACCCGAGCATGAACTAACGGCTGCTTAATCACTCCCCCCTTATCTACTTCCCGCCGCCTGGCCTCAAACTGAGGCTTGATAAGCACCAGCAGGCACCCTTTTCCCTTCACCAGCCTGGCTACCGACGGTATTACCTTCTGTACGGAGATAAAAGACACATCTATGGTAGCCAGGTCTACTTTCTCGGGTAGATTGATAGGATAGCGGGCATTTACCCTCTCCAGAACCACTACTCGCGAGTCCTGCCTCAGACGGTAGTCTAACTGCCCGTAGCCAACATCAATGGCATAGACACGACTGGCCCCTCGCTTGAGCAGGCAATCGGTAAAGCCTCCCGTCGACGCTCCAATATCAGCCACCACCCTGTATGAGACATCCAGCTGGAACTGGTCGAGGGCATGGTCAAGCTTGATGCCACCACGGCTAACAAAAGGAGGTGGTTCCGTGATAGTAATGTTTACCTCCTCAGCCACCAGCGTGCCTGACTTGGACACTGTTTTACCATCCACCGCTACCTCACCGGCCATAATCATGGCCTGTGCCTTAGCCTGGCTCTCCACCAGCCCACTCTCAACCAACAGACTATCAATCCGCCGTCTGGTCAACTTTATCTCCTTTACCAGTAAATTGGACCTTTAGGGTGCCTGGCCAATTCGTACCGATAGCTCCAGTTCTGTTTTATCTCGCAGCACGGTCACCGTAGACAGTCCACCAGGACTCGTATGCTCCCCCAGGTAAGACGTAAGGTCGGCCACACTCTTAATGGCTACACCATCCATCGCAATTATAATATCATCAGCCTTTACTCCGGCTGTCTCAGCCGGCCCGGCCGCCAGAACATTCCTCACCCAGGCCCCATGAGCTGTGTCCAGCCCTTTTTCCTGGACTATTTTAGGAGTAAGGTCACTCACCTCGACACCAAGCCAGGGATAATCGAAATGCCCCTGATTAATCAGGGATTCGGCTACCCTTCTGACCTTGTTTGACGAGACCGCATAGCCGATTCCGTCTCCCTCATCAGGCTTAACCCGGGCGATGACCAGTCCGATTACTTCGCCTTTAGTATTCAAAAGGGGACAACCGGAGTTGCCATAATTAGCCGCGGCATCAAACTGAATTAGATTAGCCACAGCACGCTGCTGCAAATCGAATTCCACCGGGACATATCTGCTGGTGCCGCTAACAATCCCTGAAGTTAACGTCTCCTGTAAACCAAACGGATTACCGATAGCGAAGACTGTCTCACCAACCTTTATCATGTCTGAATCTGCCAGTACCAGTGGTTCGATATCAGGCCGCTTGTCCAGTGCCAAGACAGCCACATCACTGTATTGAGAAGTGCCCGTAACCGTGGCCGCGGAAACCCTGCCATCAGGGAAAGTGACATATACCTGGTTCAGGTTTTCCACAACATGGTTAGCTGTTATCACGTGAGACTCAGTATATAGAAACCCTGTCCCCGCCAGCCTATCCCCGTCACCGATTCTAACTGTGGCTATGACAGCTTTCTGATAAAGCTCACTGGCATCCGCCAGATATTGAGATAATTGGTCCGTAATCCCGGCTACTTCTTCTTCTAACACATTAACATCAGCCAGGGTTCCGTCTATTTTCTGCCCCAGAGTATCAAGCTTAGATTGAGTTTCTTCTCTCAGACCTGTAACCTCATCGCCTACGGCAGTAAGGCGGGATTTCTGTTCATCCTGATTTTCCTGAAGAGTACTGATACGGCCCGCCTGCTCCTCATGAAAAGCCACTAACTGCTCATTTAGATTATTAACCTCCTGGCTGAGGATGTAGGAATAAGCACCGGTGCCACAGCTAAGCACGACCAGAAAAACCAGCAGTCCAACAACCAGCTTGTTTGCCATTTCATACTCTCCTTCCACTAGCCCGGCAACTGACGTTTTGCCTGACTATACCTAGTATACCCAACAGGCGGAAAGTGCGCCAGCAAATAAACAGAAATATTTTAACTTGTCATAGGGTAACCTTTACCATTATGCTATAATTATTAAAAGGAGGTGCCATATGCCGGATAAACCAATAAAGGCTAACAAAATCGTATTTGAGATATTTAGCAGCGAACAGTACAATGATGACATAGAAGAGCTGCAACTGGCCGTCAATGGATGGCTCAAGAATCAACCAGATAATATTGTAGTCCAGGATATCGTCTGCCACCATTGTGGCCATAATGCCAAGGGCAAGGATATACTTTCGGTGGCTATCATATCCAGCCCTGCTTAGAAACTCAAGCTAAGAAAGAGCACGCTACTTTATTGTCACGGGTGCAAAGAGTGGCCGGTCATTAAGAGTACCGCTACCTTCATTTATGGGCCACAACTATGAGCCGGTCACTCTTTTCTTTGTCATATGGCTCGAACTGGTAAGTCCCGTAAAAGTCTATAGTCCGAAAGCCAGCGGCCTGCAACAGTCTCTCATATTCGTCTCGCAGCAGAATACGGGCGTACTCGATGCTCCACACCTTAAGCGCCGGAGCATCTTTGCCCTGAAAGATGTCAACTATATTATACCGCGCCCCACGGCTAAAATAATCAATGACAAAGAGCCGGGAAAAGTCCTTCCTGTTGACCGCAAGGATGAATCTTGGCTTTTCTTTCCACTGCTTGTCTGTTGTCCCCTGAGTCAAAACCAGAATGCCACCATCACATAGAATCTTATGCATGCTATTGAAAGCACGAATTGTCTCGACCATGCCAGGTATCTCGGCAATTGACGTTGATAAGCACACGACAGCTTCAAATCGTCGGTCAAAGTGCTGGGGCAACTCACGGAAGTCTATTTTTTGTAGAGGTACGTCCACATTAAACCGGGCCAGGTTCTTACGGGCTTGAGCCAGCATTGCTTCTGAGATATCAGACCCGCAAACCTCATAACCCATTTAATGTAATAGATGAAGATGCCTTCCTGTCCCACAGGCGCAATCAAGTACACTACTTACCCGGTTTTCCGTAAAGAGCCGGTTAAAGAACTCGGCAACTACCGGTTCATGCTCGCTGAAGCTATCGAAAAAAAATCGTACCGCTCGGCGAAATCCTGGTATAAATCGTCAACCATGCTACACCCCCTCCCGGTAACGTGGCTAAGTATTTACTCGGGGAGGCTTATCAGGAAAATCTACTACTGTTAGCAAAAAGTTTGACTAACCCACCCGCAAGCGAATCTCCTCAGGAGTTACACTCTCTATCAGGATGTTGACCCCGTCAATCCTTATTTGACTTTGCTCCTTCGGATAGAACATATTCCAGGCATATCCCCAAACTGCATATGGTGCGAACTTCCGTTTTCTTTGGACAATTGAATATACTTTATCGGATGGCATACCAGCATAAATAATGTGGTCTTTACCGGACCTCAACTTGTGGCTATCACCTACAGATAGAACAATTGCTTTATTCATACCAACCTCCAGTCGCTATAAAGCAATTTAGCTAATAAGCCTGTGGCTGTCAAATATTCCGGGATTTTATAAAATAAGAGGCGCTCTAGCGGAATGTGTGTGTTTCTGTCGTAAAATCAGTGTATACTAGCCCATGAATCCTATTTACTTGTCTTAGTTGACGAGATGGTATATATGCTATACCATTCGTTGCAGTGGAGTAACCAGGAGTTAAGAAATGAAGCTGGGCATAGCATTACTAGTGATAGGAGTTGCATTATTAATCCTGGCAATTCCATATTCAATATTGGCTATCATTTCTGGAGTCACTCAATTGGAGGAAGGTAATATCTCTGGGGGAGTCTCAGCTTATTACGGAATTATTGGTGTCGTTGTTGGATTTATGATGACCGCAATCGGTGCTATTAAGGTATTCAAGCGATAAGCTTATTGTTGTAAAACTGAAGTGACCTGAAGTATATTACTTTGCAAGGAGTGGTATCCTTTGTGGAGTAGATCACCATTCTTGCACAAATAGTATAATCGGTGGCTCATAGTGCTACATTAACTTCAGCCAGCTACCACTGAGCAAACATCGGAATATTTGTCCAGCGATGCGTATAAATATTTAATTCCACTTTCTATTTCTATATATTAGAATTCATATTTACCATTTCTGTTGACAGATATTTGAAACCACTGATATTATCTTTATATGTCAGGTTATAGGAAAAATACCGGAGAGGAACAAGGATGAAAAGTAATATTATCCTGGTAGCGGGAATAAGCGTGATAATGCTGTTCACGGTTTTCATTAGCGGATGCGCTGGAGGTACAGTAGAAGAGAAGGAACAGCCAGCATTGATAGGTTTAGTAAAGTTGGATACAAATGATGAATTAAACATTGTGAACTGGAAAGTGGACGGTACGCACGGTGACCCTAAATTAAGCTCCTTTGACTGGGAATTGAAAGAGGATAATTCAAAATTAGTATGGTCAGGGCTTGCCGAAAAAAGTGACAAGATTCCTGATGATGTTGGTGTTTACTATGTCGATGTAAACAAAAATAACGTAATTGATATCGGAGACATCTTCCGTGTGAAAGCTCCTGAGGATGGAGACTTTACTCTGTGCTGGACACAAAGGTCAACTGGAAACCCAGGCCGATATGACTCGCATTATTAATTTGTTGTTACGAAAAAAAGAAACGGGACGGATTACTTTCAACAAGGCTAAATGTCTGGAAATTTGGCTAATAATATACTAGGAGCGATTATAAAAAGGGGGAGCAGAAATGCTCCCCCTTTTTAGTTTAATACCTTATTAACCTATCACCACTGGACAAACATCGGGATGTTTGATTGTTTTGTACTATGACCAAACCTCCAGAAAGGAGTCCGTAAGCATTCTGCCAAATCGGTGAAGTCCTGCCTATTACAAACAGTTCATCGGGATGTCTGATTGTCTTGTACTATGACCAGACTTCCAATAAGGAATCATTTAGCATTCTACCACAATGCACTTCTACTCCAACCTATTGAGCCGCCCCTTCCTTATTCTAAATCTTGATAACATCCATGATTGGGGGCAATCCACCATTGATTATACCCCAGATAAAGAATAGAAGCATCGCCAAAGCATAACTGACAAGGAAAAAGATGATCAGAGGCTGTTGACTAATTCCTTTCCTAGCCCACATTATAATAGACAATGTGGCAAGAACGGAGAAGGTCACTCCAAGTGGTGCCGTGTTCCCCTCCATTATTATGAGGAAATAGCTGAAGCCATAGATTAGTCCTCCAAAGATGATTGGCCACAGCATAGCTCTTTCTCCGGTTAAAGGGTTTCTCCACTGTCGGTAAATAAGCAAAGCGGAAAGTCCGACTATCCCTATGTGCCATAGGTAGTGGCCCAAGATTTCGTCATAGAAATAGGTAAGTTTGTAGACGTCTCCTGTCTCCATTCCCCTCTGCATGAGCAAATTATCAAGCGAGTTGGCAGAAAGGTGTATTCCTTGTCCCGCCGCCCATAACGCCGCAAAGACGATGAATATTACCAGTCCGGAAGTGCTAAAAGGAGTTTTGGGACTGATGCGGAATAAAAGAAAGTAGAGGGGTAACAGTACCAGGGGGGTAAGCACATCGGCCGCATCTTGCCAACTCATCAGGGGAAAAGGGCCGAAAGGTACCCGTAATAAAACTAGGCCGATAAAAAAGACCAGGAATAGAATGGCAAAAACCAGAATTAGAGTAGATAATCGCCTCATTTCGTTACCTCCTCTAGGTAATGTCCTAAGAATGAGATAATTTGGGCTTATACTAACAGTTATCCCTCTTAGCTTCAATAAAAACTCAGCTATGGTATGCGAAATTGAAGCGAAAAGTTATCGCTATTGTATAACTTGCTCTTTTGTAATAGGCTCGAACTGTATTAGCAAACATCGGGATGTTTGATTGTCTTGTACTATAATAATTCTTCAGACAAAGAATCAATAAGTATCTTACCGCAGACAGGCAATCATAAATATCACACCAAATGAGATTTCATGGGAGTGAGGCAGTACATTGCCCAACCCATATATTGGTGCTGGAACTGTAAATAGTCATCCTGGGAAGTACGAAAATGCTTGAATACCTGTTCATGGTCAGGGTGCGTGGGATTTTCTTCAAGCCAGCGTATTAGTCCATACCAACTATCCGAAGAGTACCTCTCCCAGTCGTCGTGGCTGGCACGGATGATGTATTCGAGTTCAAAGCCTTCGTCCCGGGTAATTTGAGTTAGTTCCGGTTCTGTGTGGGTACTTGTCTGTTTTTGGGCATATTCCGGATGTATCTGATCGCTAAGCCAGTGGGTTTCACCTATACCAAGGCGTCCATTCTGATGAATAGCCCGCTTCATTGCCTGGATTGTCTCCTTGTAGCCACCCCAAATAAACGTTGCCCCGATACATGTTGCGGCATCGAAAGCTCTCTCTTCAAATACGTAGTCAGCTCCGTTGGAGCAAACGATTTCGATTCTGTCCGATAACCCTCTCACAGCCAGCTTTTTCTTAGCCCGGTCACAAAAATCATCGGATATATCGATGCCAATACCAGTGACCCCGAATTCCTCAGCCCAGATAATGAGGGGCTCGGCACAGCCACAACCGAAGTCGATGACCCGGTTTCCTTCTTTCAATTTAAGTAGTTTGCCAAGTTTGATGATTTTTTCAGACGTGGAAGGGTTTAGTATCTCCATATAGCGGTGTGAGATACTCATAAGGTCAAAGAAATCCATGGCTCAAGCCTCCTTCAGGAAATAGTAACTTCATTAATAAAGGTGTTACGGGCTACTTTGGAAACTAATTTCGAATGTATTTTATCATATTCAGCCTATGCACGAACATAGGATGTTTGATTGTTTTGTACTATGACCAAACTTCTAACAAAGAGTCGATTAGCATCTTACCGGATAAAATACTTGCTTAAAGTAGCATTGTTATGTTACTTTTCGGATGTTTAATGCCTCACAAAGGAGATGAAGTCTGTGAATGAAAAAAGTATTGTTAACAAGGAACTTTCCGCTACTAG
>Ga0068714_10005008_pt1 | contig 14336 bp, 13 predicted proteins | sample MTBNYHSulfiMetaG_FD_62988 | JGI IMG/M metagenome (GOLD analysis project Ga0068714, IMG submission 62988) | Enrichment culture microbial communities from rom New York Harbor, USA that are MTBE-degrading - MTBE-NYH (New York Harbor Sulfidogenic)... | ecosystem: Environmental > Aquatic > Marine >... | reverse complement strand
CTCGGACAGTCGTTCCGGCGGGGCGTCGACCCCGTCGTGGGCGACCGGGTCCGGGATCGCCGCGAGCAGGCCCGCGGCCGCCGGCGAGTCCACCAGGCGGTAGAACCGCTCCCGCAGGTGGGCGTCGTCCACCTGGTCGCGGAGGTCGTCGACGTCGCGGACCAGGTCCGAGACCGCTGCCGGGTCGGCGGCGTCGAAGAGCTCCCGCAGCACCCGCAGCGCCTCGGAGCCCCCCTCGGCGAGACGCACGACGTTGCGACAGGTCTGCTCCTGGGCGCTGATCTCCTGGTCCATGAAGGTCCGAAACGGCGGCACCAGGGCCGTGTCCTTGGCCCGCAGGCGGCTGCGGACCGGCTCGCGGGCGATCCTCTCGCCGGCCTCGACCACCCGCTCGCCCGCAGCGGTCATGAGGCGGTTCCCCACGATCGCGTAGACCCCCCAGGCGGTCGCGCTGAACTCAACCATCTCCCCCTCGTGGAGCGGCACCACGGCCCGGGTCAGCTTGAGGACGCAGGACAGGTCGGAGGAGGCGATGGCGAACCTCCCACCCACCGGGTCGGTTCCCACGCCGAAGTAGAGGCTGGAGCCCTGCTTCACCGCGTACACCGTGGCCGTTGCCGGGTCGACCACGACCGCGGCGTAGGAGCCCTCGAGGCGAGCCGCGGCGGCCACCAGGGCCCGGCGCATTGCAGCGCTGCGCCGGGAGGCCCCGAGGGCGGCGTCGCCCCCCTCGCGCTCGAGCTCGCCGGCGAAGCAGTGCTCGACGGTGTGGACCACCATTTCGCCGTCGTTGTCCGAAATCACCGCGTGGCCCTCGCGGCGCAGGTGGAGCTTGAGGTCGTCGCAGTTGGTGACGTTGCCGTTGTGGGCGCCGTAGAGGAACGCCTTGCAGCGGACCAGGTGGGGCTGAGCGTTGAGGTCGTCCACCGCGCCGAAGGTCGCCCAGCGTACCTGGCCGCAGAACACCCGACCGGACATGCCGGTGATGCCCAGCTCGTGGACCAGGACCGACGGCGCGCCCACCCCCTTGACCAGCCGCACCTCCTCCCCCGCCCCCTGGACGGCGGCGCCGGTCGAGTCGTAGCCCCGGTACTCCAGCGCCCGCAGCAGGCTGGCGGCCACCGCCCCCAGACCCGGCATCTCCCGCTCGTAGACCAGACCGATCACACCGCACATGGGGTCATCCCTCCGATTCGAACGTGTGGGCGAGCTGTCAGCTTTCAGCTTTCAGCTTTCAGCTCCCCAGCCCTCCCCGGCGCCTGCCTCCGTCCTCGTGGCGGATCATGCCACAGCATCCCACAGCTCGCGGGGGTAGTCGCGGTACAGGTTGGCGAAGGCGCGACGCCAGCGCCGCTGGGCCTGCCACACCCGCACCAGGTCCCCCGGCGGCGCCGGCCGACTCTCGCGCCGCATCGGCGTCCGAGCCACCCCCTCGGCCACGAGGTCGGCGTACCGGGCCGCGAACCGGCGCAGCGGCAGGGTGGTCGGGGTCAAGGGGTGCATGCAGTCGTGCAGGTCGTAGGGGTTTGGCACCCAGATCCGGGGCTTCATGGCCTCGTAGTCAGGGGTTCCGGGGGACGGGGTACAGACGGTGATGCTGCACTCGGCGGGCGGAAGGTCGCGGAGGTAGCGACCGAGATGGTCGAGCTCCTCCTCGCCGTGCTCCGGCAACACCATGAAGGCGGCGTGGACCGCGACCCCCATGCCCCGCAGGCGGTCGAGGGCCCGCTCGTTGCCGGCCACCGTCGTTCCCTTGTGGGCGCGCTTCAGCTCCTCGTCGGAGGGAAACTCGAAACCGATGAAGGCGGCGTCGAGCCCCACCTCCCGCCACCGACGGAGCAGCTCGGGGTGGCGGTTGACGGTGGTGGCCCGGGTCCAGGCGTAGTAGCGCTTACGCACCCTCCGGCGCTGGAGCTCGTCGGCGAGCGCCGCCGCGAACCCCTCGTCGATGAAGTTCTCGTCGTCCGAGAAGTAGACGTGGTCCGAAGGAACCGCGGCGATCTCCTCCGCCACGTCCTCCACCGGACGCGGCAGGTGCCGCCCCCCGCACAGGAAAGGGACAACGCAAAAGGAGCACTTCATGCGGCAGCCCCACGAAGTGCGCACCATGCTCACGGTGCGGTAGAGCGGTTGCCAGTCGGCGCGGGACTCCGACAGCCAGACCGACCGGTACCGGCGGTGGTCCCACAGGTCGCGGCGGGGTCGGGGCAGCGTCGCGGGGTCCGGGAACGGGGGCCAGTGGTCGAGGTCGGCCGCCTCCCCGCGGGTCACCACCTGCGGGATGCCGGACAACCCGTCCCGGGCGGCCAGCCGCTCGACGATGGTCCGGAACGGGGCGCAGCCCTCGCCGCGGACCACCGCGTCGACCGCGTCCACGGCGAGGTCGTCCGGGGCCACGGTGGCGTGGTGCCCGCCCACGACCACCGTGGCCCGCGGCAGCCTGCGCCGCACCTCCGTGGCGAGCCGCTTGACCTCGGCGCCTTCGTGGCTGTACCCGGTGAAGCCCACGAGATCGGGCGCGAAACGAGCCAGCGCACGGTCGAAGGTGCGGTCGGCGAACCGCTCGAGGCGGAGGTCGAGGACCCGCACCTCGTGGCCCGCAGGCACCGCCGCCGCCAGGTAGCCGAGCTCGAGGGGCTCGAGGAGCTGGAAGCCCTCCAGGCCGAGCACCGCCCCCAAACGGGCCTTGGGTTTGACCAGCAGGATTCTCATGCGCCGCCCTCGCCCGCATGATAGCCGACGCGACATGCCGGACCGGTCTGCTATCGTGGCCGGGTCTCAGATCGTCAGCGGAAGCCGTCCGAAGGGAGAGGGCACGATGAGCATTCCCCACACCTGCGACTCCTGCGGGCACGAGATGGCCGTCCCCGAGCGCTACGCCGGGAAGGGGCTCTATTGCACCGCCTGCAAGCGCCCCTTCACGGTGCCCTCGACCACCGCCCCGCCAGCTCCACCCGACGCCTCGGTCCCGACTCCGAACCCTACAGCCTGTCCCGCCTGCGCCACCCCTCTGCCTCCGTCCGCGGCGTTCTGCCCCACCTGCGGCGGGGTGGTGGGGGTCATGGACCGCTCCGGCCTGCTGCGTCGCCCGGTTGGCGTCACGGCGCTGGCGATCCTGAACGGCATCGCCGCCGGTCTGACCGGCCTCCTGGCGCTCGCCGTCATGCTCGGCGCGGCCGAGGAGGAGCCGGCTCTGGCCGCGGTGCTCGGGACCGTCTTCGGCGTCATCGCGATCCTCCAGGTGGCCGCCACCGTCGGACTGTGGATGCTGCGGCCGTGGGGTCGCGTCATCCAGATCGGGCTCAGCTCCGTGGGGCTCCTGGCACTCCCCCTCGGCACGCTGGTGTCCGCCCTGGTGCTCTGGTACATGCTGCGCGGCCGCACCCGCGTTCTCTTCTCGGGCAAGTCCCCGACGGACCTCGCCCCGGCCGAGGTGGCGCTGCTCGCCCAGAGCACAGAGAACGCCGCGGTGGTGGTGGCAGTCGTGATCGCCGCGGCCCTGCTCCTCGTCAGCGTGGTCGGTATCGTCGCCGCGATCGCCATCCCCAACCTGGTCAACGCCGTCAACCGCGGTCGGCAGAAGCGGACCGTTGTCGACATGGGGAGGCTGGGCACCGCCGTCGAGAGCTACGCGATCGACCACGACCGCTACCCCGCCAAAGCCGGCTCGTTGGAGGACCTTGGGCGGTTCCTGGTTCCGACCTACCTCGACTCCCTGCCGGCGGGCGACGGGTGGGAGCACCCCCTCGAGGTCGAGTTTGGCGAGACGACCTACCGCATCGTGTCCCTCGGCCGGGACGGACAGGTCGGTCCCCGACCGGGTGGAACCACCACCGACTACGACGACGACATCGTCTTCGAGGACGGGCAGTTCGTGCAGTGGCCCGAAGGTACCGGCCCCTGACCGCGCCGGCACGCCTGCGGCTGGTTCGTCCCGTACCCGTGCCGGTACCCGACGGACCCCCGTCATCGAGGCCGATGCGATGTGGTTCTCCTGAGCATTCGATGAAGACGCCGGTGGCGGTCGAGAGGTGGAGGGGCGGGTGTGTTGGCGTGGGACCGGGTAGGTGGGGCGGTCGAGGTCGAGCCTGACGCGCACCACGCGGCCGAAGCTGGTCTCGTGGCCGAGCGCGGCTCGCTCGCATTCCCGCCGGCCCTTGCACTCGAAGCCAGGCGTGACACGGACCGCGGCAGCGGCAGGGAACAGCGACGGCGTCAGGGGCAGCGTCAGGAACAGCGACAGCTGTCAGCGTCAGCAGGCAGCGGCAGGTGCGGCGTCGCCCCGGCCGCGGTCAGGGAGCAGGCGCTCACCCCCTCGGATGCAGCAGCCGCCAGGTCATGGCGCGCACCTGGTCGAAGAGGTCGAGGGCGACTCGGGCGCGCCCGACATCGACCGCTCCCGCTTGGGCCAGCAGCCGGAGGTGAGTGTCGAGCTCCTTGGCCGAGGCGTAGGCGATGTGCCAGTGGTGGAGCCGATCCCGGCCGGATCGACCGTGCCCCTCCGAGAGGTTGGCGGCGACCGAGGTGGCGGATCGCACCACCTGGTCGGCGAGGCTCGTGAACGGGGCCGACACCCGCCGCGCGATGGCGAGGGCGATTCCCGCGGCCTCGAGGGCCGTGGTGAGGGCGATGAGCTGGTTCGAGGGGGCCTCGAGCATGGTCACCTCCGGGTCGTTCATGACGCGTGCCCCCACTGCTGCCGGGGCGGTCGGGGTCAAGGGTCGCGCAGCGACCGGCTCGAGGCCGGCTTGCCCTTGACGCCTGCCTCCCCGGCAGCTACCGCGCAAAGCGGCATGGACGACCCGGCGGTGACCATGCCGCCCCGCGCCACCCGCACCCGCCTGCCCCAGGAGCGCCGCAAACGCCGCTCGCTGCCGCTGTCGCTGTCGCTGCCCCTGTCGCTGCCCCTGCCGCTGCCCCTGCCGCTGTCGCTGCTCACCGTCGCTGTCCACGGCCCCATCCCCGTCACCGCTGCCTCCGCGTGGCGTGAGACGCTGCCGCTACCCGGCGCAGCCCCTCCTGCAGCAACGGCCTGTCGAGATCGCAACAGCCTCGGTGAGGCGTCCGCTGGCAGTGGCGCCCCATCCACGCTACCCTGCCCCCGTGACTGACCCGACTCCGCTCAGCCCGGGCCCGGTGGTCCCCCACCCCCCGCTGACCCGTTACTACGACGACGGGTCGAAGCGACGGGGCTGGGTGGACCGCATGTTCGACTCCACCGCCCGCCACTACGACTGGATCAACTCGGTGATGTCCTTCGGCTCCGGGGTCTGGTACCGACGCGACGCCCTGAAGCGGCTCGGGGTCGGGCCCGGCGCCCGGGTGCTCGACGTCTGCGTCGGCACCGGCCTGGTGGCCCGGGCCGCGCGCGACCTGGTGAGCGCGGACGGCGAGGTGGTGGGGCTCGACGCCAGCCTGGGCATGCTCTTCGAGGCCCGCCGGGTGATCCCCCTGCCGCTGGTCCAGGGCTACGTGGAGAAGCTCCCCCTCGCCGGCGAGCGCTTCGACTTCGTCACCATGGGCTACGCCCTGCGCCACGTCGCCGACCTCGGCGGCACCTTCGCCGAGTACCGGCGGGTGCTGAGGCCGGGGGGGAAGCTCCTGATCCTGGAGATGACCCGCCCCGCCTCCCGCGTCCGCTACCGGGTGCTCCGCTTCTACCTGCGCTCGGTGGTGCCGGCTCTCTCCCGCCTGCGCAGCCGCGACGCCCGCACCATCATGCAGTACTTCTGGGACACCATCGACGCCTGCGTGCCGCCGGAGACCATCGTCGCCGCCATGGCCGACGCCGGCCTTGTCGACCCCGACCGCTTCGTGCTGTTCGACCTCTTCTCGGAGTACACCGCGGTCCGACCGTAGCGCACCCGATCCCGAGCTCGCCTCACTCCGGCAGCGCCACCGCCCGCAAGCCCGCCGCGGCGACCCCCTCCAGCACCCTCGGCAGCGCCCCGAGGACGACCGGGCTGCCCTCCCCGTCACGGGCCGAGCCGCGGTCGTGGAGGAGCAGGATGTCACCGGGCCGGAGCCCTCGCAGCAGGCGCCCCGCCACCCACTCCGGGTCGCGGCTCACGGTGTCGAGGCCCCGCCGGGTCCAGGAGACCAGGTCCAGACCCCGGCGGGCGAGAAAGGGCTGCAGCCACGGGGGACGGATGCCGGCCGGGGCGCGGAAGTGCACCGGGGTGTGCCCGCAGGCTGCCTTCACCGCCTCCTGAACGCGGTCCAGCTGCGCCGCCAGGGCCGCCGGCGGCAGGAACCAGAAGCCGTGGGGGTGGCTGAAGGTGTGGTTCTCCACCCGGTGGCCGCGGCGGACGATCTCGGCGACCAGGTCGGGGTGACGGAGCGCCCGCTCACCGATCACAAAGAAGGTCGCGGTGGCGCCGTGGGTGTCGAGCAGGTCGAGGACCGCTGGGGTGACGTCCGGGTCGGGGCCGTCGTCGAAGGTCAGGGCAACCCGGTCGCCGGGGTCTCCGGGCAGCCGGGTGAGGTTGGGCCCGAGCCACCGGCTCCGCGGCAGCAAGCTCGCACCCACCACCAGAACGTGGTCCGCCACCAGGGCGACCACAACCCAAGGCCACCAGGAGGGCGCGGCGAGCAGCACCGGCACCGCCACTCCGTGGAGCGCCACCGTCAGGCGGAGCAAGGCCGGCAGGGGCCGCGGCCGCTCAGTGGTCATGTCCGGCCAGCGCCCGCAGGGCGACGCGGTCGAGCTTGCCCCGGGTGGTCCGCGGCAGGCTGCCGACCACCACCACCCCGCGCGGGACCTTGTGGGGTGCGAGCCGGCTCCGGCACCAGGCCAGCACCGCCTCGGCTCCAGGCCCGCCGGGACGGCAGGCCACCACCGCCCGCACGACCTCGCCGTCCCCCTCGGGCGCCGGGACGCCGAGGACCGCCGCCTCGTCGACCCCGGCCAGGGCGGTGAGGACCTCTTCCACCTCGCGGGGGTTGACCTTCTTGCCGCGGACGTTGACGAGGTCGTCGCACCGCCCGAGGAGGACCAGCTCACCGGCGCGGAAAACCCCCAGGTCGCTGGTCTCGAACCGCCCGCCCGCCAGTCGAGGGTCGGGCTCGGGGTGGTAAGCGGCGGTGACGGACGGCGAGGCGACGGTGACGACGCCCCCTTCGCCCCCCTCCACCGCCGGCTCCACGGTCACCCGCACCCCGCTGACCGGGGTGCCCAGGGTCCCCCTCTCCCCCGCGCCGCCGTCGCGGTCGAAGCAGATCCCGCCGCACTCCGAAGCGCCGTAGAAGACCTGGACCGGCCGGCCGTAGAGGGCGCGGAAGCGGATCGCCACCTCCGGCGGCAGCGGCGCACCGGCGGTGATCACCAGGCGCAGCGACGGCGGCAGCGGCGGTGGCTCGGCGGTGCGCAGCAGGGCCTGGAGGTAGGCGGGCACGGTCGGCAGGAAGGTCACGTTGCCGGCGAGGGCAGCCTCGACCCCGTCGAACGGCCCCTCCCCCTCGGGGACCACCAACCGGGAGCCCCGCATCAGCGCCGGCATGGCCACGCTCGATAGGCCGTAGGAGTGGGACATGGGGATGGCCGCGAGGATTCGCTCGTCCTCCACGAGACCCATGGACTCCGCGAGCTGGGCGTCGTCCGCCACCAGGGCCGCGGACGGGGTGACGATGCCGCGCGGGGCGCCGGTGGAGCCGGAGGTCAGCTTGAGCACCGCCACGCTCGGGTCGAAGAGGGCGTGGTCACCCTCGAGCCGGGTCAGACGGGGCCCGTCCCCGCTCCCGGGCCAGCCGCGGCCGACCCTCAGCTCGGCGGCGGCGCCGAGCTGCCGGGCCACCCGCCCCTTCTCCTCCTCCGGGGTGCGCCAGTCCACCAGGAGCGCGACACACCCCGCCCGCCGCAGGGCGAGGAGGCCGGCCAGGAAACCGGGGCCGTTGGGCGCCGCCAGGGCCACCAGCGAGCCCGGCCCGAGGTCCGACGCGTCCAGTTGGCGCGACATGGCGGCGGCGCAGGCGTCGACGTCCGCCGCCGTGGCCCGGTGGAGACGCGAGGTCAGCAGGGGCTGACCGGGTTGGCGGGACAGCCGGACGGCGAACGCGGCGACGATGGGGTCCTCGGGCACGATCCGCTGCGGCGCCCGGCTGTGGCCGGCGCCGGGGTGAGAGTATACTTCGTGCCGCCATGGCCGCCCGATCGGCTTCCGACACCCGCAGCGCGGGATCTGACGACGGGCCGGCCTGGACACGCTCAAGGTAGCGGAGGAGCAGCGGATGTCGGCAGGCACTCGGGCGAGGCTCAAGGAGCTGATCATCGAGCACCTCAAGCTCGACGGCATGACCCCCGACATGATCGAGGACGACGCGCCGCTGTTCGGCGAGGGGCTTGGCCTGGACTCGGTGGACGCCCTCGAAATGGTGGTCGCTTTGCAGAAAGAGTGGGGGATCCGGATCGAGGGCGCCGACGCCACTCGGGAGACGTTCTTCTCGGTGGCCACCCTGGCCGACATGGTCGAGCGGCGGCGCGGCTCGGCGTGAACCGATGACCGGCCCGAGGGTCGTCGTCACCGGCCTCGGTGCCGTGACCCCGTTCGGCTGGGGGATGTTGCCGCTGCGCGCCGGCTTGCGGATGGGGGTCACGGCCCTGGCCCCGACTCGCCAGCTCGACACGTCCCGCCACCGCACCCGGATCGCCGGTGAGGTGCCGCCCGCACCGCCGCGAGCCGGCGCGGGAGTTGCCGGTTGGCCGCACCTGTCCCGGGCCGAGCAGTTCGCCATCGCCGCGGCCCGTGAGGCCTGTGGACAGGCCGAGCTCGACCCCGCTGCCGGCGAGGTGGCGGTGCTGTTCGGGGGGTCCACCGGCGGCATGCTCGAGTGCGAGCACTACGTTGCCCGCCTGCTCGCCGTGGAGCCCGGCCGACCGCGGTTGGCCATGGTCGCCTCGCAGCAGATCAGCTCCCCCGGCGACGCGGTGGCGCGTGCGCTCGGGGCGCGCGGCCCGGTGGCCACGGTGTCGTCGGCGTGCGCCTCCGGCGGGCTCGCCCTCGGCGCGGCCCTCGACGCGATCCGTTCCGGCGAGGTGACCGCCGCCCTTGCCGGCGGGGCGGACGAGCTCTGCCACCTCACCTACGCCGGGTTCAACTCGCTGCGGTCGGTGGATGAACGGCCCTGCCGGCCCTTCCGGGCCGACCGCGCCGGCCTGTCCATCGGCGAGGGCGCGGGGGTGCTGGTGCTCGAGGCCCTCGAGCGGGCGGTGGCCCGTGGTGCGCAGCCCCTGGCCGAGCTGCTCGGCTGGGGCGCCTCCTGCGACGCCCACCACATGACAGCGCCCCACCCCGAGGGGATCGGGGCCGCGGCGGCCATTTCCGCCGCCCTGGCCGACGCCGGGCTCGAACCCGACGCCGTGGCCTTCGTCAACGCCCACGGCACCGGGACGCCCCACAACGACTCCGCCGAAGCCCGCGCCCTCACCAGCGTGTTCGGGGGCCGCTCGGGACCGCTCCCGGTGACCGCCACCAAGGCCGCGGTCGGGCACCTCCTCGGCAGCTCCGGGGCGATCGAGGCGGTCGCCACGGTGCTCGCCCTTCTCGACGGCGCGGTTCAGCCGACCCCCGGCGAAGAACCGGCAGACCCTGATCTCGGCGTCGACCTCGTCGTCGGCCACCCTCGACCCCTCGCGGGCTCGGGGGTGGGCCTCTCCACCAGCTTCGCCTTCGGCGGCGCCAACGCCGCTCTGGTCCTGGCATCCTGGGGGGAGCGCCCGTGACCCGCCCGCCGGTCCCGCTGGTGGTCACAGGCCTCGGCGTGGTCTGCGCCGAGGGCGCCGGCCGGGAGGCTGCCGCGGCGGCCCTGGCCCGCGGCGAGGCCCCTCTCGCCGAGGTCGACCGCTCGGGTGGCTACCACCTCGCCGACGGCGCCCGCTTCGCCGCTCTGGCGGCACACCACGGCACTGCCCGGTGGGTGCCGCCCATGGCCGCCCGACGGATGTGCCCGTCCTCCCGCATGGCGGTGGCGGCGGCCAGGATGGCGGTGGAGGAGGCGGGGCTCGAGCCCGGATCCCCCGAGCTCGACGGCGCCGCCGTGGTCGTGGCGACCGCCTATGGCTCCGCCCAGGTGACCGAGCAGCTCCTCCACCAGATCCTGCTCGAGAGCCCGGAGACCGTCTCCCCCGCCCTGTTCACGGAGTCGGTGGCCAACGCCCCGGCGGCCCAGGTAGCCCTCGTCTGCCGGGCCCGCGGCGCGAACATCACCGTCACCCAGCGCCAGGCAGGGCCGCCGATCGCCCTCGGCCTGGCCATGACCGAGCTCGCCGCCGGTCGCTGCCGGAGAGTGATCGTCGGCGCGGTGGACGAGGTCAACCCCCTGCTCCACGCCGTCCTCGACCGGTTTCGGGCCCTCGCGCGGTCGACCGGGGACGCTCCCGAGCTGGCGCGCCCGTTCGACCGGCGGCGCGACGGCTTCGTGGCCGGCGAAGGCGCGACCTTGCTGGTGCTGGAGGGGGCGGACGAGGCACACGCCCGTGGCGCGAAGGCCCTTGCCCGCCTCGAGCTCACCGCCTCGGCCTTCGACCCCAGCGCACCGCGAGCGGGCTGGGGCCGCGATCCGGTCAGCCTCGCCGGCGCTCTGCGGCGGCGGCTGGAGCGAGCCGGCATCGCCCTCGACAGCTTCGGCGCAGTGGTCACCGGCACGTGCGGCAGCCCCTCGGGCGACCGTCTCGAGGCGCTCCTGCTCCGCTCCCTGTGGGGCGAGGCCCGGCTCCCGCCGCTGCTCGCGCCCAAGGCAGTCCTGGGGGAAAACGGGGCAGCCCTCCTGGCGGCGGCCGTGCTCGCGGTCGAGGGGGCCGCCTTCGGGTCCCCCGTGGGTTTCGCCCAACCCGACCCCGAGCTCGGCGTCGAGCCGCACGGCGGGGGGCCGACGAGCTCGGCGCCGCGGGTCCTGGTCAGCTCGCCGGCGGTGGGCGGCGCGGCCTCCTGGGCGGTGCTGGGGAGACCATGAGCAACCTCGTCGCGGCCGCCATCCCGGCCTTCAGGGCCGCACCGTGGGTGGCGGAGGTCGTGCGCGGCACCCTCGAGCAGCTCACCGAGGTCCTGGTGGTCGACGACGGCTCGGACGACGCCACCGCCGCCGAGGCTCGAGCCGCCGGCGCCGAGCTCCTGTCGCACCCGCGCAACCTGGGCAAGGCCGCCGCCCTGCGCACCGCCTTCTCGGAGCTCTTCCGCCGGGGTTTCTCCGCGGTCGTCACCCTCGACGCCGACGGGCAGCACCTGCCGGCCGAGATCCCCAAGCTGCTCGCTGCCCACCGGCAGGGGGGAGACCTCGTCCTGGGCTCCCGGGACCACCTGTTCGCCGGCATGAGCGGGCTGCGCCGCCGCTCGAACCAGCTCTCCTCCGCCGCCATCTCCTGGGCCGCGGGCATCCCCGTGCCGGACGTCCAGACCGGCTTCCGGCTCTACACCCGCGAGGTTCTCGTGACCACCGGCTTTGCCGGCGATCGCTTCGCCGCCGAGAGCGCGGTGGTGGTCCGCGCCGCCCGCCTCGGCTTCCGGGTGGTCTCCGTTCCAATCACGCTCGGCTACGCCGACGGCCGCTCCTCCAGCCACTACCGGCCGCTGCTGGACAGCCTGCGGATCGCCCGCGCGGTGATCGCGGCGCGGCTGCGACCGCGCCCCTCGATCAGTCGAACCTGATCCCCGCCGCGCCGAGCGCCCGCTCGGTCGCGACGAGGTCCTGACGGGTCCTGGCCGCCCCCTCCGAGTCGCCGGTCGACTCCAGCCACTCGAGCTCCAGCCCGAGCAGCGACCGCTGGTCCACCAGCGGGCCGCCCACCCTCGCTCGCGCGGTGTCGAGCCCGAAGCGCCGCCGCTCGGCGCCGGCGCGACCCGGGGTGCGCCACGCCGCCGCCGCAACGCCGAGCAGGACCACCAGCAGCCAGCCGGTCACCACCGTCGCCACCCCCACACTGCGGGCCATCCACAGGAAAGCGGCAGCCACGAGCGCCACCAGCCCCAGGGCGAGGAGGAGCAGCGCCAGGAAGCCCGGCTCCGAGAGCGGCGAGCGCAGGTGGTGCACGCGGGCCGACCACGGCGCGACCACAGCGGCGCGGGCCAGACCCGCCCAGTCGACGACCCGGGACAGGTCGAGACCCCGGCTGCCGGCCGCCACCATGAGTCCCGTGGACCACAGGGCGGCCGCCGCCGCGAGGACCGTCGCCGGCCGTCGCCACCTGCCGGCGAGCGCCGCCGCGACTCCCACCGCGAAGGGTACCGCGAGGTCGACGAATCGGCGCGGCCCGAACGAGAGCCCGCCCCACCAGAAGCGGTCGAGGGTGGAGTTGGCGAGCAGCTCGAGACCGAACGCGAGCACGAGGAAGGCGCCGGTGGCCCGCCGCGACCGCCACTTCGGGGCGGACCGCGGAGTCAGAGCCAGGGTCACCCAGCCCGCAACCGCCACCGCCGCCACCGGCGACCAGGCAAGGAGTCCCCGCCACGGCGACAGCAGGACCGGCGCCAGGCTCCACCTCGCGAACGGCAGGTAGGTGGTGCCGGCGGAGGTGGCGCCGCTCACCAGCGGCCCGAGGGGGTTGCCGTAGACGCCCCACCAGGCTGTCGCCTGGATCGCGGCGGGCAGCGCCAGGCCGAGCACAGCACCGAACCAGAACGACCGCGGACGGCGGGTGTAGAGCCCCGCCCACAGCAGGAGCGGGGCCAGCGCCGCGTGCTGGAGCCGGGTGAGGCAGGCCAGCCCCAGGGTGAGCCCGATCAGCAGACCCGAGACGTCGCGTCCGTGCAGAAGCCGCACCACGAGCAGGCACAACGCCCCGACGGTCGCCACCCCGGCCGCATGGGTGCCCAGCGGCATTCGGAACGCGTACCAGAACCACGGCGTGCCCACCGCCGTCACCAACAGCGCAGCCGCGATCGTGCCGGGCCCCACCTCGGGGTCGAGCTGGCGCACCGCATGGTACGCACACAGGCAGGCCAGCGCGCTGCACAGGACGGAGACCCACCCGAGGGTCGCCAGGTCGAGACCGAAAAACCCGTCGTCAGGCAGGCGATCACCGGGCGCGAGAAGGGAGAGCGCGTGGGACGCGAGGTAGAACGGCGACGCCAGCACGGACGACCCCGGCCCCCAGTGGTTCGCCAGCGCCCCGGCCGGGGTGACCTCCTTGAAGTGGGCATAGCCGTCGCCGAGCATGCGAAAGCCGGCCCACTCGTCGAAGAACAGCAGGTCGCCGTCCACCACCGCCGAGCGCAGCCACGAGGTCACCCCGACCGAGTCGGGCCGGATGTACCGCGGCGCCAGAAAGACCAGCGCGAGCAGCACGTGGACAAGGCAAATGACCAACGCCGCCCGGCGGTCGGCGGGCGCTGACGGCGGCGGGATGGCGGGCGGCCCGAAGCGCTCCATGTGTCCCTCTTCAGGGGCACTCGACCCGCTCGAACCGGAAGCCCACCACCCGCGGGCCGGTCTCGCCAGGCCCCTCGATCTGCGCGAGGAGGGAGCCGTCCTGCCGGCGACGGTACCGCACCACCTGCGGGAAGTCGTGGTCCGGGTTGGAGAACTCGACCCACGTCGGGCCGAAGCGGATCAGGCGGAATCGGGTCTCCACCTGGCCGGAGGGCACGGCGACGTAGACCAGGGCTCCCTCCCGTTCCTCGATGCGGAGGTGCTCGAAGGCCACGGTCCGGCCGTCGACCACGGTGCGGCTCATCCCCACCATGCTGCCCCCGAGCGGTCGCATCCACTGCTCGTCGGTGACCCTGTCACCCTCGACCGACCGCCAGCACCCGGCGAGCCACGCGACCGGGTCCATGGGATCCGTCGGCTCGTGGGCGCCGACGGGCGCCACGGCGGCGACGACGACGACACACGCGACGATCCGCAGGGCTCGGTCCATGGCGCCAGTGTACCTCCGCCACCGCGTCCGGCCGGCGGGTCGAGGCCGTTGCGACGTGGGTCTTCCGAGCGGCCGGAGCTCGAGGGGGAGGTCCGCGTCGCAGGAACCGCGTTGACAGGGACAGCGGCTGGGAACAGCGACGGCGTCAGGGGCAGCGGCAGCCGGCAGGGACAGCGGTCAGCGTCAGCGACAGGGGCAGCGTCGTCACGACCCCGCTCGGAGTGGGGCCGCTCACGCCCGCGGATGCAGCAGCCGCCAGGTCATCCCGCGCACCTGATCGAAGAGCTCGACCGCAGATCGGACGCGTCCGGGGTCGACCGCCCCCGCTCCGGCCAGGAGCCGGAGGTGGGTGTCGACTTCTTTCGCGGAGGCATGGGCGATGTGCCAGTGGTGCAGCCGGTCCCGGCCGGATCGGCCGTGCCCTTCCGAGAGGTTGGCGGCGACCGAGGTGGCGGATCGCACCACCTGGTCGGCGAGGCTCCTGAAC
>Ga0068714_10005007_pt1 | contig 14339 bp, 12 predicted proteins | sample MTBNYHSulfiMetaG_FD_62988 | JGI IMG/M metagenome (GOLD analysis project Ga0068714, IMG submission 62988) | Enrichment culture microbial communities from rom New York Harbor, USA that are MTBE-degrading - MTBE-NYH (New York Harbor Sulfidogenic)... | ecosystem: Environmental > Aquatic > Marine >... | reverse complement strand
ATCGCCGCAACGTCCGGCGGATTGCCGGCCTTGAACCGGGTGACCAGGACGGTCGCTAGGTCGCGTCCGATCGGCTCAACATTGACCGTAATGCCCGTCTCCTGTTGGAACTGGTTGATGACATCCTGGAACGCCTGAAGTTCCTGGCCGCTCCATGTGACAGCGATCGATACGGTCTTCTGCTGGGCGACCGCCCAGACCCCGAGACCGCCGATCATCGACACGACGAGCAGCAGTGTGAGTGCTCTCTTCAACATGCTCATCCCTCCTTAGGAACGAATTGTGAGTTGTCTATCCAGTGTCTCCTATCCGTGGTCAACCCTCCTTCGACCACCTCCTTTCCAAAACGCGTCATGTCGTCGGCCCGGCCAACCCTTCGATCAGCCCGCTCGGGCGGGAGAACAGGTCATAGAGCACGGCCAGTGCGCCTCCCTTCGCGCCGCTGCACTGGCGGTCCCCCGCGGGGACCACGCTGATTGCACCCGTCTGGACGGGACTCAATCCGGCCTTCACGGCGGCCTTGATCTGCCGGACGAAAGGGGCCTCGGCCCGGCCGAGGACGACGGCGTTGATGACAAGCCTATTTGGGTCAAACATCCGAGCCATCTGAACGACGGGCGAAACGAGCTGGGAGACGATGTCCCTCATGGCCTTGGCGGACAGGCGAGGGACCTTCCCGCCTTGGGATGCGGCGACGGGCAGCGGCGTGTAGGCGTCTTCGAACAGGACGGCGTTGCCGTTGCCTCCCCGGAAGATCTTGCCCTCGACGAGGACGCTGCCTCCCATCCGGAGCTCCTGCTGCTGTCCTCGTCTCAGGGCCACGTAGCTCATCACGGGAACGGGATCGCTCATCACGTGGCTCTCCGCCAGGGCCATGTAGTTCACATCGTTGTCGACGAACACCGGAATGCCGAGCGCCTGCTCGAGCATCGCGCGGACCGGGACGCCTTTCCATCTCGGCAGCGTCGCCCCGAGGAAGGTGATCGCATCACCCTCCAAACGCGCTGGGGCGCCGAGGCCAAGCCCCACCACCCGCGCCAGGCTGATCCCCGCCTCGTCGGAGAGCGCCTTGATGCTTCTTGTGATGAACGAGAGCGTCTTCTTCGGATCGGGCAGGAGATCGGCGGGCACGATGAGTTCCTTCTCCAGACCGGGAGTCCCGTCCAGGCCGCACAGGGCCAAGTTGAACTCGGGGATCTCCAGATCGCCTCCGATCGCGTAGTTGGCGTGGCTGTTGAACGTGTACAGGACCGCTCGCCGTCCGCCTTGGGACGGGCCGTGACCGCTGCGCACCACGAGGTTTGCCGTCACGAGGCGTCGGATGGCGGCGTCCACCGTCGGCCGACTCAGATTCAGTCGCTGACACAGCTCGTTCTTGGTCATCGGAGAGGCGTCCCGTAGCGCCAAGAACACCCGGATCTGGTTCGTCTCCTTGTGGCTCCGCTTTCCGGGTAATGACTGTGGCATCGCGCCTCATTTCAGGATTCTCTCGGCAACTTTTGCATATGTCTTTTATAAAACTTTATCACCTTTCCCGCCCCATGTCAAGCAGTCCCCCCAATTGACGTGCACAACGAACGAGAAGCGGGAGATTGGACGGCGTATCGGGGGAGCTGTGTCGAGCTGCGCTTACGCGGAACGTTCCCGGGCCCGCTGGGCCAGGGCGATGGCCCCGTATTCCACGGCGCCGGTGCCAAGCGGCGTGAGCCGCACCTCGGGGGCGGTAACGTTCAAGTGGTGACGCATCTCGTCGGCCATCGGCGCAACGATCTCCGGATGCGCGATGGCGATGGCGCCCCCGAGGGTGATCGTCTGCGGATCGAAGGCGTTGGCGATGGCGGAGAGTGCGATTCCGCCGTAGCGCACCGCGTCGTCGATGACCGTGCGGGCAACCGGATCGTCGGCCGCCGCGGCCTCGAATACCCTCGGAGGCGTGATGAAGTCGAGGAGCCTCAGCTGATCCTCGCTCGGACAGCCGGCCTCCCCCGCCGCAGAGCGCACCAGTCGCAGGAGAGGCAGGTCCGCCGAGAGATCCATGTCGGCGAGCCGGACGCGGGCGTTCTTGACGATCCCGCTTCCCGAGCAGTACGCCTCCGCGCAGCCGTTGTTTCCGCAGCCACAGCGCAGACCGCCCTCCTTCACGACGACGTGTCCCATCTCGGCTGCGTTGCCTTCCTTGCCGAGGAGCAGACGGCCCCCGCTCCAAACGCCGGCGCCGAGCCCGGTGCTGACCGTCACATAGACGAGGTGGAGATCCTCCTTGTCTTGCGTGCCGCGCCCAATGCCGTAGACGGCCTCTCCAACGGCCGCCGCGTTGCAGTCGTTTTCCAAGCGCACTGGGGCATCGAACGCCTCGGCGAGGGGGGCGGTCAACGGAAGGTAGACCGGGCGCCCGGGAAGGTCGGACGGGATCGCTGGAAGGTCGATGTTGGGGGGATTCCTGATCGCGCCGTGTCGTAGCGGTCCGGCCGATCCGATGCCGATCCCCGAAAGGGTCGCGATGTCGTTTTGCCCAAGCAGTTGGTGGAGCAGCGACGCGATCTGCTCGACGACGCCGGAGAAGGCGACGCCATCGTGGAAGCGGGAGAACCGGCCATCCGCCGCGGAAAGCGGTCGTTGGCTGCGGGCGATGAGGGTCCCCTGATGATCGGCGATGAGTGCGGTGACCTTGGTTCCACCGAGATCCACACCGCCGTAGTATCGCGCGCCCATTGCCTCGCCTCCTTTGGCTGTCTCTGCCTGGCAGATCCTAAGCCGGGGGCTCGTCCACTGCAACGGCGTCCCCGTGATCGGCTTGACAGCGCCTCCCCGTGTCGCTACTCCTTGACAGCGCGGGAGGAGATCGATGAGCGTGACGGTGAAGGCTGATCTCGAGCGGATCCTCCACTCGGCGCTCGACGCGGTTCGGCCCGAGGCCTGCGTCGAGGCGGCCGTGCGGCGTGAGGGCGACCGGCTCCTTGTCGGGGAGTCGGTGATCGATCTCGCCGCTGTCGGGCGTCTCTACCTGCTCGGAGTCGGCAAGGCAGCGGCGCGGATGGCCGGCGGGCTGGAGACTGTTCTGGGGAGGGGGATCGATGGGGGACTGGTGATCACGACCGACGGGTGCGGGGAGCCGCTTCGGTGTGTCGACGTCCGAGAGGCGGGCCACCCCGTCCCCGATGATCGGGGAGTGGATGCCGCCCGGCGCCTCGCCACCCTGGCGGAGGGGGCGACTGCCGGCGACTTGGTGATCGCCGTGATCTCAGGGGGCGGTTCGGCGCTGCTCGCGCTTCCCGAGGACGGTCTGACCTTGGAGGACCTTGCGTCGACGGAGGCGCTCCTCCTTCGATCGGGAATGGCGATTCGCGAGATGAACGCCGTGCGAAAACACCTCGCCGCGTTGCGGGGGGGAGGGCTCGCTGCGCGGATCTTCCCCGCGCGACTGGTCGTCCTCGTCCTCTCCGATGTCCCCGGTGATTCCCTGTCGGTGATCGCCTCGGGTCCAACCGTTCCGGATCCGTCGACGTTCGCGCAGGCGGTTGCGGCGCTGCGGCGGTTCGATGTCTGGGACGGGCTTCCCGCGAGGGTGCGCGCGCACCTATCCCGGGGACAGCGGGGAGACGTCCCGGAAACGCCCAAGCCTGGAGATCATCGTCTCGAAGGCGCGTATCATCTGATCGTCGGCTCGGGGCGGACCGCGGCGTGCGCCGCGCTCGCGACGGGCGAGCAGCTCGGCTACCGAGGCCTACTCCTGACGACCACGCTCGAGGGGGAGGCGCGCGAGGTGGGCAAGGTCTTGGCGAGCTTCGCTCGCGAGCTCATCGCCTTCGGCCGGCCGATCGCCCCTCCGTGCCTTCTCGTTGCCTCAGGGGAAACGACCGTCACCGTGCGCGGTCGGGGAACCGGCGGCCGGAATCAGGAGGTCGCGCTGTCCGCGGCGCTGGGAATCGCAGGCACACACGATGTTGCAGTCGCGTCGCTCGGGACCGACGGCCGCGACGGCCCGACCGACGCGGCCGGCGGGATCGTTGATGGGAATACAGTGGGCCTCCTCGAGTCGAACGGCGTCGACCCGCTCCGAGCGCTCGCGGACAACGACGCCCACGCGGCGCTGCGCGCGGCCGGCGCTCTGATGTGCACCGGGCCGACCGGGACGAACGTCGCGGACCTCATGGTGGTCCTCGCGGCTTCCTAGCCGCCCAGCTTCTCGGCGAGCGCCTTCTTGAAGCCTTCGATCAGCTTCACCGGCGTAGGATCGACCTCGCCCAGAACGGCGAGATAGGCGCTGAGGTAGTCGCCGAAGTAGATCTGGGAGACGACCTGTGCGAGCTCGGTCTCTCCCTTCGCGGTGAGAACTTGGAACGGGACGCCGTGCTCGCTCATGAGCCCCATCATGATCTCCATGCGGGCCCGCAACTCACGCCGATCGAAGCCGTTTTGTAGCAGGAGGACGTACGGGTTCGCGAGCAGGTCGGCGCGGACGAGCGCGAGGATCTCGTTGTGGTTGAGTTCGGGAAAGACGTTCCAGAACGCCGGTTGCTTCGCGTTCTCGTTGATCTGCGTCTTGGTGCGCATCGCGACGAGGTCGGTGTTGCCGACGGTCCCATACACGATCGGGATGCGGCCGTCCAGGGTCTGCGCGAGGGACTTGGCGGGATTGTCCGAAGCGGCGACCGATGGCGTGCACTGCGCCTTGACCTCCTCGAGCCGGTGGAGGAGCGCGCCGAACGGTCCCAGCTCGACGAGCAGTCCTAGCCGGTGAAGGAGGATGAGCAGCGGTAAGGCGAGGTATCCCATGGCTGCGCGAGGCTGGTAGCCCCGGGGGATCTCGAGGAACGGGACGCCGTGTTCGCGGGCGGCGTCCTTCAGGCGCCCATCGCTCGAGATGGCGACGGCGCGGGCCCCCGCCGCGATTCCCTGTTCGAACGAGGATAGTGTTTCTGCGGTGTTTCCCGAATAGCTGACGGCCACGAGCAGGGTGCGAGAATCAACGAAGCCCGGCAGGTCGTAGCCGCGGTTGACGAAGAGCGGGGCCCTCGCGAACCGATGGGCCATGTCACCGGCCATCGCTGACCCGCCCATGCCGCAGACGACGACCCGCTGGATGGCCTCGGCGTCGTCGTAGGTGAAGCCCTCTCCGAGCTTGATCGCCTCCGCGCACTGGGAGGGGAATGCGTCGATGACGTTGAGCATCCCTTCCGGATCGCGTGTTGCCAACAAGTCCGTGCTGTCAAGGCGTTTCATGGGGTGATGGTACGGCAGGAGCCGTGGGCTGCCAAGGCCGTCGGCGGCGGCCCGGTCCCTTGAAACGCCAGGCGCGATGAGGAAAGATCTCATAATCTTGACTCGAACGGAGGTATGACGTGAGACGATTCTTCCTCTTCTTGCTTGTGGCGGTCTTCGCCCTGTCAACCGGTGCCGTGGCGCAGGACGCGTCGACGGCGACGCAGACGGGATCGAACACCGTGGTCGCAGTGGTCAACGGAGAGCAGATCACGCAGGGGACCCTCTCCTCGGCGGTGAATCTGAATCAGATTCTTCAGGTGGTGTTCAGCCAGTTGCCGCAGAGCTTCGGCCAGGTGCTCTTGTCCACCCCCGAGGGCACGGCATTTCTCGATCGCTATCAGAAAGCCGTTCTCGATCAGCTTGTCGACAGCCGGCTCCTCGTTCAGTTGGCCAAGGCGCACAACATCAAGGTCGACGAGGGCAAGGTCGACTCGCAGGTCGAGAGCAAGATCCAGCAGATCATGCAGCAGAACAGCCTGACGAAGGATCAGATGGACAGTATCCTCAAGCAGCAGGGCTCCTCGCTCGACGAGTACAAGCAGAAGCTCGCGACCAACGCCCGCGAACAGCTGATGGTCCAGGGGCTCCACGATGAGATCGTCGCCTCAGCGACTGTCAGCGACAAGGACATCCAGAGCTACTACGATGCGCACCAGTCGGACTACAAGGACAAGGACGGAAACGTGCAGCCCCTGGCCGACGTGAGCGACCAGATCAAGAGCACGCTCCTCTCGCAAGCGCAGTCCGACCTGTGGAGCTCGTGGTACAGCAAGCAGAAGTCGGAAGCCAAGATCGAGATCTACTTCCAGGCCGACGAAACGCAAACGCCCAGCACGACCTCGCCGTAGCGCGGCGGGACCGGTCGGGCAAAGGAGGGTGTGGCGGTGGGGAGTCGAGCCGCAGTGGTGTTCTACTCGGCGCTCCTTGGCCTCGGAGCGGCACTTGTCGGCTTCGTGATCGGGTTGATGGTCGACCTGACTTCGGTGACGGTCGTGTCGATCCTCTTGGTCGCGGGTCTCGGCGCTGTTGCCGGAGCCATCCTGTTCCTGCGGTGGCGCCGGCGGCGATCCGGACCCTGAGACCCGGTCTTGTCGCCGGCGGCGCCTTGTGCTAAGATGAGCCAAAGGAGGTGGACGATGCCTTTGACCGCTTGGCTGCTTCTCGCTTTCTTCTGGGGGTTCTGGGTTTTCGCGTTCGGCGGCTTCTGGTGCGGAGGCCCCTGCTAGTTCATCGGTTTCCTGCGGCCCACAGGGCCCGCCCGATCGGGGACGCGAAACAGATAGAGAAGGGATTGGTGTGGCCCTGTTGAGATGGATCGGGGTTTTCGCCCTCTTGCTGCTGCTCATGGGTTTCGGCGTGCTCGCCGAAACCCATGAGCAGCTTGCTTCCAAGACAGGGTTGGCGCCGGATCTTTTCAGCGAGCTGACGGTCACCGTCAACGGGACCGACCTCGGCATCTTCCTCGTCGCTGTGGATCAACGGGCTTTTGACAGCCGGGTCTCCCCCGCGCTGCGCCAGACGCTCGGTCCCTATGTCGGGCAGAACGCGCTCTACGTCAACGCGACGGTCAAGGAGGTCGTTTCTTCCTTCCCGTTCGACCCGGATCGGCTCACCGTGACGCAGGACGGGAAGCCCGCGTTCGTGCCTGTACCGAGCGACTGGGTCGAGATTACCCCGGGATTCCTCGAGGGGCGCTTCACGGAGAACCCCGCAGGGACGTCCTACGGTTCGGGCAGCGAGGGGGTCCTCATCATGGGAGACCACATCGATATCACCGAGCCGTTCACGGTGAGTTACGCGGGGCAGCAGACCGGCTTTGCGCTGCGTCCGCAGACAGCGGCCGATGTACAGACCGGCTCGAGCGTTGCGCCGTCCCATCCGCCGGTGTCCATTCCCACCGTTTCCGGGGTGAGCGACCTTCAGGATACGTTGACGCACGGCGAGTTCTCCGCGGAGCGGGTCGCGGGGCTGCTCGGGATTCCGCAGGGCCTTCTGGGAACGATCACCCTCACCAACGCGGGCCAGGAACTCCGACTCTTGTGCATCCGCCTCGAGCCGGCGCTCCGCGGGAGTGGGCTCTCACCGGACCTGCTTTCGGCGGTCGACCCACTCATCGGCACGGGGGCTGTGATGGTTTGGGCGTTGTCGCCGACCGGTGCGCCGTTCGTTCCATGGAACTTCTACATCCAGCAGTCGGGCACCAACTACGTCTTCTTCAGCGACGCGTCGTTCGTCGAACTGACAAAGGGATTCCTCCACGTCGGTCAGATCGCTCCCGGCGAGATCGTCGCCGGCGTGATCCGCCTTCCGAATGGGGTCGACCCCCGCGCTTCCTTCAGCCTCCGGTACGGAACGAGTGGGGTCACGTTCGCCCCATCGACTCCGTGACCCGCAGGCCTTCGGAGCGGTCCGTGCGTCCGGTCGGTGAGCAGCTCATCCTCGCCTCGGCCTCGCCGCGGCGCAGGGCGCTCCTCTCCCTGTTCACCCGAGACTTCCTCGTCGTCCCGAGCCGGATCGACGAGACGGCGGACGGTCCGGTGGAGGAGCGGGTGGTGACCGTCGCGCGCGCGAAGGCGCAGGAGGTCGCCGCGCGTTGCGATGGGCTGATCCTCGCTGCGGACACGGTCGTGGCGTGCGGCACAGAGCTGCTTGGCAAGCCTCGGGATGCCACCGACGCCCGCGCGATGCTTGAGCGGTTGAGCGGCCGCGAGCATCGCGTCCTGACCGGCGTCTGCGTTCTCTCGACGTGGGGGGGCGAGCGGCGCGAGGCGTGCGAGATCACGAGGGTCTCGTTTCGTCCGCTCCTGGAAGCGGAGATCACCGCCTACTTGGCGTTGAGCGAGCCCCTCGACAAAGCGGGCGCTTACGCGATCCAGGGCCGCGCCGCAGCCTTTGTCGCCGGGATTCACGGGGACTACTTCAATGTCATGGGCCTTCCGCTGTGCCGCACGGTGCTGCTCTTGCGGGAGATGGGTTGCGAGCTGCTCGGTCCGAGCGGCTCGCTTCGTTAGTCCGTTCTTGGAAAGGAGACGAGAAATGGGGGACAAGCGCAAGAAGGTGTCGATCCTCGACCTTCAGGCGATGAAGGATCGCGGCGAGAAGATCACCTGGCTGACCGCCTACGACTATCCCACCGCCCAGTTTGCCGAGGCGGCCGGCCTTGAAATGCTCCTCGTCGGCGATTCGTTGGGGATGTGCGTCTATGGGTACGAGGGCACCGTGCCCGTGACGATGGACCAGTGCATCGTGCATGCCGAGGCGGTTCGCCGTGGTGCGCCGAGCGCCTTCGTCCTCGGCGACATGCCGTTCCTGAGCTACCAGACGAGCGATGTCGATGCCGTGCGCAATGCCGGGCGCTTCCTGAAGGAGGCGGGCGTCGACGCGGTCAAGCTCGAGGGCGGTGTGCGGGTCGTCCCGCGGATTCGGGCGATCCTCGACGCGGGCATCGTCGTGTGCGGTCATATCGGGCTGACGCCGCAGAGTTCGGGGCAGCTCGGAGGGCACAAGGCGCAGGGACGGACCGTCGATTCGGCCCGTCTGGTGATCGAGGACGCTCTGGCGATCCAGGACGCCGGTGCGCAGTTACTGCTTCTCGAGGCCGTTCCCCCGGAGGTCTCGGGGTTCATCGCCCGGCGGCTGTCGATTCCCGTCCTGAGCATCGGCGCGGGGCCGTTCTGCGATGGACAGCTCTTGATCGTCTCGGACCTGATCGGCCAGTTCCAGGCCTTTACACCGAAGTTCGTCAAGAAGTATGCAAACGTCGCCGAGGTGATCACCGAGGCGATGAGGGCCTACGCGAAGGACGTCAAGGCGGGGACCTTTCCCGACGACGAACACTGCTATCACATGCTCAAGGGTGAGACGGACGGCTTCGCCGAACTTGTGAAGCGATACGAGAAGGGGGGCGCCTGATGGGCGATCTGCGAGACCGATTGAGGATCGACTCGGAGCACCTTCGTGCGATCAACGACCTGCTTGCCGATCCAGGGAACGAGGTGGTGAATGCCCTTCTGGATGTCGTGGAGCGCTACGGCGGTCCGGAGGCGATCAACGGGAAGGCGCGGGAGGCCCGCCGCCTCGAGGGGCTCCTCGAACGTCTCGAAGCGCAGGGCTCGCCGTACCTTGCCGATCTGCATTGGCTCAGGCGCAAACGCGATGAAGGCGCGTTCGTCTCCGTTGCGGGCTTTCGTGAGAAGGTGCTCGGAGCGCGCGCCCGTTCGATGACCTTCCGCGAGGACCGGCCCGTCACGCTCGAGATCAGTGCGCTGCAGTTCTTCCCCTGGCTCATCAGCGAGGCGAGACAGGCGATCGCGAATCGGGAGCTCATGCCCGGCCGGTTCATCCGTGTGCGGTGCATGAAGGAGCAGGTCGCCGATCGGGGAGACACGCTCGCCGTGGCCGCAGCGATGCAGCTCGTCGGCGCGAGCTATGTGGAGACCCTCGACACGCGGGGAACGGACGGGTCGAACGTGCACCTCGGGGGACCGGAGACGATCACGGGGTACTTCGGCGGGATCGGCCAGCCGAACGGACACGCGCTCGCCTGGGTCGAGGAGTACCTTCACTACTACACGACGTACGGGATTCGGCAGGTGCTGAACGTGAACCCCGGCACCGTACTCCTTGCCTACCTGCTCCACAAGCTCGGCGTGGACATCGAGTTCAAGATCTCCGTCTACATGGGGAACGACAATCCCTACGCTGCGCTGTGGACGCTGATCGGGGCGAAGCTGTTCGCCCGCGACGACGGAACGACCTCGCTCATCGGCTTCAACTGGTCGAACTCCGTGGACAACGAGACCATCGAGCGGACCGCGCCGTTGCGGAACGCGCTCGGGTTCAGGGATGTCGTCCGGTTCGAGCACCACATCACGGAGACCTACAAGTCGATCGTCGTCCAGCCCTACGACCGGACCGACGAGTTGGTGACGCTCGCCGCGCGCGTGGCGAACCTCTCAGCGAAGCACGAGGGCGCCGGTCCCCGCGTCGACGCGACCCGCGATCATCCCTCCGACATCCTGGACTACTTCCTTCCCAAGGAGGAGATCGAGGCGCGGGGCTTGATGCCCGCGATGGAACGCAACTACCTGGACAAACACGACGCGGTCAACCGGACCGCGGCCGCGCTGACGGAGCGAGGCCTGTCGTTCATTGCGGCGTCGGCGCTTCACCACTAGCCGTCGCCTGGCGGCGCGGTGTGGGCAGGGTGAAGGAGAAGGTGCTTCCCTCGCCCGGTACCGAGCTCTGCAGCCACATCGCGCCGTTCATCCCTTCCACGAGCCGGCGGGCGATAGACAGGCCCAGGCCGGTCCCATCGGCCTTGATCTCCTTGGCTGCGGGGGTGCGGTAGAATTCGTTGAACACTGCGTCTTGTTCCCCGGTGGCGATCCCGATCCCGTTGTCGCTGACGTCGACCTGGATCCGATTGGGGAGGTCGTGCAGGTCGATCTGGATCTGTCCGTCGACGGGTGTGTAGGCGATCGCGTTCGTGAGGAGGTTCAAGAGGACCTGTTCGACCGCCTCGGGATCGCCGTCGACCTCCGCTGACCGCCCGCTGAAGATCATCGCGTGTCTCTTCTCCTCGAGTTGCGGCCGGAGGGCCTCGATGGCGGTCTGGATGACCGGGCGCAGGTCGAACGTCTGCGTCGTGCGCCGGGTCTTCTCCGGCTCGAGACGGCACAGGCGCAGGACATCCGTCAAGAACATGTCGAGTCGCTCGGATTGGGCCTTGATCCGTTGTAGCCGCTCCCGCCAGTTGTCCTGGGGGACCTCTTCGTGGGTGAGCAGATCGACGAAACCGCGGATGATGGTGAGCGGCGTGCGCAGCTCGTGGGAGATCGTCGACAGGAAGCGGTCCTTCTCTTCGCTCAGCTCAGTGAGCGCCTCGGCGTAGGCTTGAAGGCGCTCCTGATCGTGACGCTGCTGCGTGATGTCGGTGCCGACCACTACCCAGGCGGTGACGGTGTCGCCTTCGAGCAACGGGGTGCCGCGCCACGCGATCACCCGCTCCCGACCCGATTTGGTGCGGATCGTCGTCTCCGTGTTTCGCGAGGCGGAGTTGCCCGAGCGCATCCGCTTCTGCCGTTGCCAGATGCGATTGCGATAGGCCTCGTCCGGGTACAGCCACTCCCAGATCCGGTCGCTACCGATGACCTCTTCCCGGGAGTAGCCGCTGATCCGTTCTGCCTCGCGGTTCCACAGGACGATTCGCCCCTCGCGGTCGGTGACGTTGATCCACGCGCCGATGATCTCGATGAGCTTCTCGTTCAGTTGGTGAAGCCGATCGATCTCTTCGGCGGCGCGGCGCTCTTCGGTGATGTCACTCAACACGCCGATCGATCCGGCGAAGTGGCTCTCGTCGTCGAACACCGGCACGGCGGACACGCGAGCCCAGAACGGTGATCCGTCCTTCCTGCGGTAGAGGGCCTCGTAGGTGGATTTCTCGCCGGCCTCGCGCTTGCGCAGTTCCGCTTCCATGACGGGGAGGAAGTCCGGGTCGCACCAGAATTGATAGCCTTGCCCGACCAGCTCTTCCGATCTGTACTGGAACAGCTCACACGCCTTGCGATTCACGCGGGTGATCCGGTGCCGGGCGTTCATCACCACCAGCCCCTCGCCCATCGTCTCGAGGATACGCTCCATCCGCTCCTTGGCGTCGAGTTCCGCCCGCTGGGCGCTGCGGCGCTCCCGGGTGTCTCTGGCGGTCCCGATCCGGCCGATTTCGTGACCGTCCGGATCGAGAATGGAGGTCACGCGGATTTCGACAGGAATCCGCTGACCGTCCTTGTCGATGATCTCGACCTCGTAGCCGACCGGGTCGCCCTCGATCGACCCCGTGCGGAAGCGCGCGAGCGTCGGCTCGATGTCCTCCGGGGCGAGGATCTCCCGAAACGGGCGGCCGAGCCACTCCGCGGCCCGGTAGCCGGTCAGGCGAGCGAACTGCGCATTCAGATAAGAGAAGCGTCCCTCGAGGTCGATGATGAACAGTACGTCGGCGAGGTGCTCGACCAAGGTGCGATAGCGCGCCTCGCTTCGCGCGAGCGCCCGCTGATTCTCGACCTGTGCGGTGACGTCCCGGCTGCCGCCGACGTAACCCAGGAGCTCGCCGCCCTTTCCCAGGATCGGCAGGCCGGTCATCTCAATGATCGCGTCCTGCCCGTCGTTGCGGGCGGTCCGGTGCTGGAAGCCGAGGAACGCCTGCCGTTCCCCGAAGATCCGTAGGGCGTCCTTGGTGCGCGCCTGCCGCTCGTCGGCGTGAAAGAACGCGGTGAACGGTCGACCGACGATCTCCTCGACCGGTTGACCGAGGATCGCCTCCGCAGCTGGGCTGACGTCTGTGTAGACCCCCTTCTCGTCCACCTGCCACAGGAAGAGCGAGCCGTTGCCCGAGGGCTCGACAAGGCGCAGGGATTGGGCCCAGAAGCCGCTGGGTGCGGCCCTCAGTCCGACGCGCGGCCGAGGGTTTCCGGTGCGATCCTCTTTGGGGGAACGACGCTTCTCCAAGAGAGACCTCTCCTCTCCCGCGGTGGGGTCGATCGCTCGCCGGAGCTAGTCCGATCCCTTGTCCGGCTTCTCGGTGTCCCCGGCCTCCTCTTGCTCGCGCCGCAGGAAAGCCGGCAGATCGAGGCGCTCGTCGAGCTTGATCCGGGCCCGACGCTGCGGCCGGTTCTTGCGCTCGAGCTCCTCCTCGATCTCCTTCTGGAAGTCAGCGGCGATGACCGTGATCTGCAGGCCGTCCTCGAACGACTCCTGCACCACGGCTCCGAACAAGAGATCGCACTCGGTCGCCGCGACGCGCCGGATGAGGTCCGCCGCGGCCGTCACCTCGCTCAGGGTCAGGTCGGTTCCTCCGGTGACGTTCATGATCATCTTGCGTGCGCCGCGGATCGAGCCGCCCTCGAGCAGCGGATTGGTCGTGGCGAGCTTCGCGGCGGTCACGGCGCGCTGGTCGCCCTGCGCGACGCCCATGCCCATCATCGCCTCGCCCGCACCGGCGAGCACGTTGCGGATATCCGCGAAATCGAGGTTGACGAGCCCGCGGATCGTCACCAGATCGGAGATGCCTCGCACCCCCTGGTGGAGGATGCCGTCTGCCAGTTCGAACGCTTGGGTCACGGCGAGGCCCTTGGCTGCGGTCTGCAGGAGCCGGTCGTTGGAGATCACGATCAGGACGTCGGCCGCGCTTTTCAGTTCCGCGAGGCCCTTCTCGGCGCGCGCGTGCCGTACCATGCCTTCGAAGGAGAACGGCTTGGTGACCACGCCGATCGTCAGTGCTCCGACCTCCTTGGCGATCTTGGCGATGACCGGCGCGGCCGCCGTGCCCGTGCCGCCGCCGAGCCCCGCCGTGAGGAAGACGAGGTCCATGCCCTTGACCAGTGAGTTGATCTCCCAGCGAGACTCGAGAGCGGCCTTGCGCCCCTTCTCCTCGTCGCCGCCGGTTCCCCGGCCGCGTGTGATATCCATGCCGAGCTGCAGCGTCTCCGCCACCCGTGCTTCGCCGAGGACTTGCCTGTCGGTATCGATGGCGACGAGCCGTACGCCCTGGAGCTGCTCCGCCTGCATGCGGCACACCGCGTTCACCCCGCCGTCGCCGATGCCGAGGACCGCGATCCGCGCGTTTGGCCCGCTCTTCGGCCGCTCCTCCTGTGCCCGTTCGACGAGAGGAGGCTCGCCGATGACCAGGGCATGCGGTCCCATGATCTCGTCGGCAATGGCCTTGAGCTTGTCCTGCTTGCGGAGGCAGTACTCCTTCTTGAACTCGCTGTCGACCGTGATCGTGATCGTGTCAGGGGTGACGGTGACCGCCTGTGGATTCTTGGGAAGGCAGGCGCGAAGGATCCGGTCGTCGATGCGATTCAGGACCTCGCGCCAAGCGTCGCGCAGGCCCCCCTCCGTGGGGCGATCGCTCATCTCTTCGTTCCTTTCATCTTCCTCTCCTCCTTCCATTCTCTGCTGATCGCCTCGGAAAGTCAACAGGAAAGGGGAATCGCGCCTTGCCGGTCGCGCTGGCATGACCTACCATCTGCGCGAGGAATGAACGCAAGCGACGTGTGGAACATACTGAAATGGGTGCT
>Ga0068714_10005005_pt1 | contig 14350 bp, 12 predicted proteins | sample MTBNYHSulfiMetaG_FD_62988 | JGI IMG/M metagenome (GOLD analysis project Ga0068714, IMG submission 62988) | Enrichment culture microbial communities from rom New York Harbor, USA that are MTBE-degrading - MTBE-NYH (New York Harbor Sulfidogenic)... | ecosystem: Environmental > Aquatic > Marine >... | reverse complement strand
AGATCTTCTCTCAAAACCTGAGCCAAGGTCCTCCTCGGTTCTATTAAAAGTTCATATATCTCACCATTGATTCTCAACTTTATCCCTTGCCGCATCTTGAACTCCTTTCTGATAAATGCTCTTTAACAAACTTCACAAGCTGTTTTTTAAATGCCATTACTTTAATTGAGCCAAAAATTTCCTGGAACCTTGTGTAAACCAAGAACAGATAAGGCCCAGAGTCCGGTCAATAAATTGATTAAAATCCTTCAATAGGTGAATAATAAAATGCCTTTTTGATCCGACGAATCCCTTTCTTGACAAGGCTGTTGCCAATAATTAGTGAATTTATTCACTCGATTAAGGCATTACGTATACCGGCCCGATTTTCTGATCCAATTTTCTGGGCCATCCCTAAGGACTACAAGTATACGCTCGTATATATCTATGCGCATTATCCACCTCCATAAGGTATCAAAGTGATGGAGATCACATCATTATCCTCTAAGAGGGTATTCATACCTTCTTTAAATTTTGAAATCTCCCTTCCTCCCAGCAATATCCGGTAGAAAGTTTTTATTTCCTCAGTTTCCGGATCGAAAAAAATTTCTCTAAACCTGCTCCCATAGCTTGCTGCCAACTGCCTCAAAAGCTCATTACAGGATTTCTTGGTACCCGTGAGCCCCAATTCATCTCTTATAAGCTCAAGCAAAGTCATATTAAAATTAACCTTGATTTCATGAACCTCATCATTTACCGTTAAGCGAACTAACTATTTCATAATTCTATACTTCCTTGAAACTTTGACATTTAGTGTAAGACAAGCAAATCAAAGTTATCTTGTGGAGCTACCAAAAAGGCGGTTCGGAAAGGTTATTTTTAAAGGCAATTTTCTGGAACGAATTATTTGGCAGCCATTTTTCGAGGATACAAACCCGTGCCGGGTTTCCGGCGAAACGGTCACGCTCAAAAGCATTAATGTGGTAGTATGGCATCTCCATGGTCGTAATATTTTTATTTGTAGAGTACTCTCCCACAAGTATACAACGACAATGGTCAAATGATGTTCTTACGATATTTTTGACAAATCGATTCGCCGCGGACCTTCCGAAAGGGGTTCTTTCAAAAAATGCGTCTAACCTCATCACCATCTCAACCATCGCTCTGCAGGTAAATTGGAACGCCCAGTGCCTCAGCGCGCTCCCAGATTACCCAGAACTTCTTTTCGTCGAGAAACTCACCATTAGTATGGCCATTTATTACGGCTCCATTTAATCCGAGTTGGGTAATTGCCCTTTCGAGTTCTTCTGCGGCAGCCTTAGGCTCCTGCGTTGGCACTGAGGCCAATCCTCCAAAACGGCCGGGGTGCCTACCGATGATTTCAGCCTGGGTGTCATTGACTTTTTTGGCCATAGTAATAGCGGTCGCTGCATCTCGGAATCCTTGAATACCTGGGGCGATGTGTGATGGCACTTGCATCGTGATGTTATTTTCATCCATACAAGACAGACGAAATTCTTCAATGTCCCTTAATCTGGCGAAAGCAATGGAAGGTATATCGGCGGGGTTGATCGCGGAGAGAAAGCCTGCCTTAGGGAGCTTCTCCTCTAATTCGCGGGAAAGCCAATGCTCCTCCATACCGATTCTTTTACGAATTTCCTTTTTTATATCCATTTCAATGTCATTAACTTTGCCTGTCACTTAGATCTACTCCTTTCAATAAAAGCAGCCTTTATAATCAAATCATCTATTTTCTACTTCTCCATTACAAATGGATTTTGAGCATTCCTTGGTGTGATGAAAATATGATAGTGGTTTTTTGATTCCTCGTGGTGCCCGGTACCGGTAAGGAGAGCAACTTTGTCTTTTAGTCGCATTTTATAACCTTCTTTTGAAATGCATTAGGATATAATCACAAAAATTCTGGTTCATCATCACACGGAATCTTCATGGGCACTCATTAAATAATACCCTTCACTTACACGCTGGTTTTACTTTTCCGCATTGAAAAACTTTGCCGGTAATCTCTGCCAATAGACATCTAAAGAGGCAAACCAGAGGAGATTACGTTTCTGGCTCTATCATTTCTACCATGTTTCCTCCAGGATCAAGAAAATAAAACATCTTCAACCCTGGCATTTTTTGCGGTGCACAGACAAACTTTACACCTCTTTCTTCCAACCTTTTATAAGCCACCTGGATGTCTTCTACCTGAAAGCAGAGGTGTCCGCGGCCGACTATCGCATAGGGAGCATCAGGGAAAACTGGCGTATGTTTCGGCTCAACCAACTGAAGCAATTCCCATGCTTGTGAATTCATTTCCAAGATAACTGCTTTTACGCGCGCGCCAGGAATACCCTTAACGGTATCGCTGATAGGACTGCTCGGCACTTCCATATCCAGCACCACTTTCATTCCCAAAAAATCACGATAAAAGGGGAGAAGTTTATCGATGTCTTTTACCCATATGCCCGTATGATGTATTTTCGTTATCATTTTTTTCCTTTCGGTTTCCTCGCATTGCAGGACTATGTGAAACCCACGAAAACCAGGGCATCTGTCGCGTGTTCCTGCTTAGTCTTTTTTCCTCATATTTCAATCACTCTCACGTAATTTTTTTTCACGTGCTTCAGTACCTTTTCGGGAGTTAATGGCAAGGAATTGACTCTTTCCTTTAAAACAGCAAAAATCGCATTATTAATGGCAGGTGCGGTGGGTATACTCCCCGACTCGCCTACTCCCTTGGCTCCAAAGGGACCTTCAGGGTCATTTGATTCTATCGTCACTGCCTCTATTTCAGGCACGTCCATTGAGGTAAGAACCTTATATTCCAAAAAAGAAGGATTGAGAACTCTGCCCTCTTTCAGCAACATCTCCTCAGTTAGTGCCAGCCCCATTCCCATCAAAACGGCCCCCTCAACCTGACCCTCGATAAACATGGGGTTAATAGCAAAACCGCAATCATGGGCAGCAACAATTTTCTTCACCTTGATCAAACCTGTCCCCGGGTCAATCTCAAGCTCCACTACCTGAGTTCCGAAGGTGAAGGCACCGGCAGAATTCCCTTCTCCTGTTTGGAAATTAAAGTGTTCGGTTTTGGTGTCATAAAAACCCCTTGCCAAAATCGGTTTTCCTTGTTTGTAACTAAGTAACGCTGCCTCAGCAAAACTAAGATAGTGATGACCTGATATTTTGTGATATATTTTATTTTCCTTGATATCCAGATCGTTCAAAGATGTGCCTACCTCTTTCGCAACTACCTCGAGAATCTGTTTTTTTGCCTCTTTTGCAGCATTCCTGACAGCATTGCCTGCCACAAAGGTAACTCTACTCCCATACGTTCCCAAATCAGGAGGCACAATTGCAGTATCTGTGGGATTAACCTTACTAACATCTTCGAGGTTTATCCCGAGTTCTTCTGCCAAAATTTGGCATAATGCAGTATCAGACCCTTGCCCAACATCTGAAGCACCTGTCCAAAGAGTCAACTTTCCATTATCTTCAACACTTATCAGTGCCGATGAGGAATCATGCGGGCCTAGTCTACTGGCTGCCGCGGTATGAGCGCCACATGCAAGACCCTTACCAGCATATAAAGCACTGTCGATATCTTCTATACCCAACGGTGATCTTTTTCTGCTCTCGGTAAGACATCCTTTCATCCCACAGCTATTCACCCTGAACTTACTGATTGTCACCGCAGAAGATTCTAACGAATTCATCAGCCTTAAGTCGAATGGATCTATACCAGCATCCGCTGCTAATTGATCTAATAAAGACTCCAAAGCAAAATATAGCTGTGGACTGCCGGCGCCTCTGCGAGCATTTGAAGGAGGATTATTTGTATAAACCAGATAACCATCATAACTTATGCTCTCTATTTGATAGGGAAGGTTAAGGTATAATCCTGTGCTAAGTAAAGGTACAAATGCAAGATTGGTATAGGCCCCATTTTCAGCGATTACCTTTGATTTAAAATACTGTAACTTCCCCGCCTTGTTCATTCCCACTCGGATTTTAATTTTCATCGGTACCGAACCCCCACCCGTCACGAAAACCTCTTCTCGGCTCAGAGCAAGCTTAACAGGCCTACCAGTCTTGAGAGCTAAAAGGGATGCACAAAATTCATGACTTTGCAATGATACTTTACCGCAAAAACCACCCCCTAAATAAGGTTTAATAACTCTTACCTTTTCATCAGCAAAGCCTAAGGTCCTCGCCAAGTCCCTCTTTACCATGAAAGGGGTCTGAGTTGACGACCAGAGACTTAATCTCCTATCCTGGTCAACCAATGCTACGGAACAATGGGGCTCAATCGCACCGTTTGCAGCCTGTGGGATTATGAAGCTATCCTCATTTTCTATGCTTGACTTTTTAACCGCCTGTTTTTCATTCCCAAGATTCATGGTGAAATGAAAAGCGATATTTCTCTCTTTCCCATGGATTAACGGGGCTTCCCCAGACATTGCTTCTTCAGGGGTAAAAACCGCCGGCAGTTCCTCATATTCCACGGTAATAAGGGATAAGGCCTCTTCAGCCAAATCCTCGTCTATAGCAGCCACCGCAGCTATTTCATCGCCGATGAAACGAACTTTTTCCTTGGTTAAAGGATATCTGTCCATAAGTTCCGGGTTAACGCCAAGCTTTTGCTCTGAGGTATCCCTCCCCGTAATGATCCCTTTGACACCCATGAGCTTTTTTGCTCTTGTCATATCAATATGAACTATTTTGGCATGAGCATAGGGGCTTCTTAGAATCTTCCCGTGTAACATATAAGGGAAACAAAAATCATCGGAAAACTTTGCCTCACCGGTCACAATAGCTTTACCATCCGTGCGGGGAATACGTTTCCCGATTACCTTGTAACTTTCCATTGAAATATTTTTTCCTCACCAATCAGTCTGACTTGTAAAATATAATAGTAATATTAACTAGTTAAGGAACTTGCTTCAGGTTTTCTGGATATTATCTGCAACTGACCTTATCGCTTCAACAATTTTAGCATATCCCGTACAGCGGCAAAGATTCCCAGAAATTGCTTTTTTTATTTCATCGTTGTTGGGATGGGGATTCTTTGATAAAAGGGCCGTCGCCGACATCAGCATCCCTGGAGTACAAAAACCACACTGAATTGCACCGTGTTCTATAAAGGCTTTCTGCAAGACAGAAAATTCCTGCCCTTTGGCTAAGCCCTCCACCGTGCGAATTTCCTTCCCTCTAACTGTTAAGGCTAAAGTCAAACAGGCTAAAACTGCCTTGCCCTCTATTATTACCGTGCATGCACCACAGGACCCCAAGCCGCATCCCTCCTTTGAACCGGTAAGCCCTATCTCTTCCCGCAATACTTCCAATAAGGTGCGGTGAGGATCAACGGCAACTTCGTAAGGCTCTCCGTTTACCGTAAGCTCGACTATCTGTTTCAATGAATTTTCCCTCCTTGTATACTATTCAAGTATATTTGCCCTGTTTACGGCCTCCCTTAAAGCCTGCTTTGTTAGAAGTCCAGCCATTTTCCGCCGGTACTCGGGGGTGCTGACCGCATTGGGCATCGGTTTGGCCGCCTTCTGAGAGATCTTCCCAACTTCTTCAATCAACTCTTCAGTAATCGGGTTCCCCCGTAAAACACTTTCTGCCTCTGTTACCTCAATCGGTCCAGAGCCTACCGCACCCAACACTATCTTCGCATCTCTGCAAATATCTCCACTCATAACTACCTGAACCGCTGCCCCCACTAACGGAAAATCTATCGCTTCCCGAATCCTTAGCTTCTTATATGAACTCCCGCTCCCCGGATCAGGTAAAGGAACTAGTACCTCGCTGATTACTTCAGTAGGCTTAAGCGTATTTGAATTCTTCCCCTCCTGGGTGTAAATATCCTTTAATAAACACTGCCTTCCTTTTCCGTTACCCTTAATGGTAACTTCTGCGTTTAACGCCACGAGGATCGGAACCGTATCAGCCGCAAAATAAGCATAACACTGCTTCTTTGATCTCTTTACCACATGGCACACTTTTCCTCCAAGTTTGATACATCGCTCAATGGACCTCCTCCAAGAATGAGACTGGTTAAAATACCAGCACCGGGTCTCTAAAGCAATGTTTCCCCCAATTGTCCCCATGTTCCTTAACTGGGTAGCCCCCACTAAACCAGCTGCTTCGGCTAAGGCGGGAAACCTTCCCTTGACCACGGGGGATTCCTCTATCGCTGCCAGGGTACTAAGGGAACCAATCCTTACTCCTTTTTGGAAATTATCTTCAATCTCACCTAAACCCGGAATCTGCCTTAAATCTAAAACATATTCAGGAGTGAATAACCGCTGCTTCATCGATGGGAGAAGATCAGTGCCTCCGGCAAGAACCTTTACCTTCCCTTCATGCTCTTTTAACAATGAACACGCCTCCTCAAGTGACCGAGGAGATAAATAGTTGCATTTTGGTAACCGAAGCATGAGTCATCTTCCTTTCTTATCTTATCTTTATCCCTGCTGCGTGCCCTTTTTTTCCTCAAGCGCTTTCAGAATTTTTTCCGGTGTAATCGGAAGTTCCTTAATCCTTACCCCAATCGCATCGTAAATAGCATTGGCAATGGCAACGGGTATTCCCGCAATAGCTGCCTCACCACCTTCTTTGCAACCAAAAGCACTTTTGGGTTCCATACTCTCCACGGTAATCGTTTTTATCTCTGATATGTCTAAAGATGTAAGGCACTTGTAATCTAAGAATGAGGGGTTAAATACCTTGCCCTTTTCCATTATCGTTTTCTCAGACAGCGCTATCCCTTGACCCATGTATGTCTGACCTTCAATTTGCCCTTGTAGTCCCTGAGGATTTAAGCAAAAACCACAATCATCAGCTGTGGTTATTTTAAGCACCCTCACCTCACCTGTATCCGTATCCACCTCTACCTCAGCTACACTGGCGGTAAATCCCATAGCAGGTGTATAATGCCCTTCAGCAGTTTTGGTATTGGCATAGGAGTCAGCCTCTGGATAAACCTTATAAAAACCCTTTCCAAGTATAGGATCCCCACCCCCTTCTTTAATACTAAGCAGAACGGCATCAGCAAAGGGAATCCCCCGTTCCGGGCTCCCTCTAACGTAAATCCTGCGATCCTTCGCCTCTAAATCGTCTATGTTTGCCTCCAGTTTCTCTGCTGTTATTTCAAAGAGTTGTTGTTTTGCATCAGCAGCTGCCGCCTTTACTGCATTTCCGGTGCAATAAGCGGCACCTCCAAGGAAGCTGCCGATCTCTATAGGCGTAGTTTCGGTGTCCCCGGAAACTATCGTGATGTCATCCAACCCGACACCCAATTCCTCAGCAGCAATCTGAGCCATAATAGTCAACCCACCTCCCCCCTGTTCAACCATTCCTGTAAATAAGGTGGCCTTCCCGTCTGGATGGAGCTTTACTACTGCCGCAGAAGCAAAGGGGTGAATCATAGCCCCGGTAAGAGAAGCCCCGGTTCCAATACCAATTCCTCGTTTGACTTGCTTACGCCATTTTTGCTTCCACCCGGCACTTTCGGATGCCTTTTGGATACATTCACTCAGACCACAACTACCCAGAACATCTTTACCGGGAGCATGTCTATCGCCTCGTTGCACCGCATTTTTCAGCCTGATCTCCACCGGATCCATCCCTAACTCCTCGGCTATCATGTCAAGCTGGGAGTCAATGCCAAAACGACCTAAAAATGCACTAAAGGATCGGAATGCAGAGGTAAGGGGATGGTTGACATACACAGCATACCCTTCATAATTCATATTGGGAACCCGATAGAGGGCAGTAGGAAAATAATAAGCAAGGAAGGTCCAAAAGCTCCCTCCCCCCCGATATCCTCCACTTTCGCTGATGGTTTTGATTTCTTGGGCTACTAAGGTACCATCCTTCTTGACCCCGGTTTTGAGATACATAATTATGTTATTCCCCTGGGGGACAGTGGTAAATTCCTCCTCCCGAGTTAAAACTATCTTTACCGGCCCTCCCGCCTTCTGGGAAAGCAATACCGCGCACACTTCAAAAGGACGCAAAGAGATTTTTCCCCCAAAAGCGCCACCAACATAGGATGATAGAATTCTTATGCCACCTTCCGGGATATTCAATGCATTGGCCAGGGCCCAACGCCTAAGAAAGACACCCATACACGATACCCATAGGTTCAACTTTCCAGCAGGATCGAAAGAGGCCAGAATCGCATGAGGCTCCATAGGACAATGAGCTATCCTTGATTGACGGACAAACCTATCTTCCCGGACATAATAGGATTCCCTAAAAGCCTTTTCCACATCCCCTACGTTCACCGAGGTCCTGCCGCTAATATTGTTTTCTGCATGATCGTGTATCTTCGGAGCTCCAGGCTTCATCGCTTCTTCCGGGTCAAAAACCGCCGGAAGTTCCTCATACTCTACCTTAATCAAGTCTAAGGCTTCCTCAGCTGTATCCTCATCTACCGCAGCTACCGCAGCTACTTCATCTCCCACATAGCGTACTTTGTCGGTTGCCAGAGGCGATTCATCAAAGGGATAAGCCGTGGGATCAACCAGCCCGAACTTAATCCCTGCCGTGTCCTTCCCCGTGAGCACCACTTTCACACCGGATAGCTTTTTAGCCTTGCTTACTTCAATATTGATTACTTTCGCATGAGGATAAGGGCTCCTCAGCAGCTTCCCATACAGCATCCGGGGTAGTTCCATATCAACAGTGTATTTAGCTTCACCGGTAACCTTGACTGCTCCATCTACACGAGGGAAACTCTTCCCTACTATGGAATATTCTTTCACCGTACCTTCCGCCTTCTTCATTGTACTATCTGTTCATTGAAATTCAATAGAGAAAACTTGAGTATATCGAAAACTCACTATAAAGATGAATTTAGTATTCTCTTGTTTCTAAGAAAGTATGGCTCTTTTTATTAATGTTTTTGCAATCTCAACTTTGTATCTATTTCTGTTAAGTGGTAACGCAGGGGAAATTGCTGCCTCTGATGCTGCTTCTGCCATTGCTGCATCAATAGCCCTCCCTTTGATTGTTTGCTCCGCCTGGGTTGACCTTATGGGTCGTGGAGCAACAGCCCCAATGACTATTCTGGCGTCCTCGCAAATCCCATGGCTGATCGTGATCACTGATGCGACGCTGACAATGGGAAAATCAACTGCCTTCCTTAAACGGAATTTAAGAAAGGTTTGCCTGGAATTCTCTAAAGGCCGGGGAACCTGAATTTCCGTTACCATCTCATCCGCTTCAAGAATATTCCTCACGGAGCCAAAAAAGTCCCTGATTGGGATAGTCCTAATACCACTCAGCCCGGCAATCTTGACCTTGGCATCCAAGGAAGTCAGTGCTATCGCGGTGTCTGACGCGCATACCGCACGACATACGTCGCGACCAAAAATAGCGTGGTAGCGATTATCACCCCGAAAAACGAAGCACTTGTCCCCACCTTTTCTCAAACAAAGAATGCGGCCTCCTACCTGGTGTGGATACCGATAGTACCAACAACGCACATCTTGACAAAGGTTTCCGCCTATGGTACCCATGTTACGGATTTGGGGAGTGGCAACTGACTCTGCAGCCTCCGCAAGCAATTTATATCGCTCATTAACCGCGGGAGATTCGGCTATATCTGCAAGTTTGGTTAAAGCCCCGATCCTCAACCCTTTCTTATCAACTTTAATAAAGTCTAATCCGGGAATAGTTTTGATGTTGATAATGACTTCGGGGTAGTCAGGTAAAATTTTATCCTTAAGGGCACCAAGTAGATCTGTACCGCCTGCTATAAGCTTTGCCCTATCTTTATAGTCTTGCAGCAATGTAACAGCTTCCTCAACCGTTTTCGCACTAATGTGGTAAAATGATTTCATCATTCTTTCCCGCCCTCTATTTTACCCAAAGCCCTGAGAATCTTGTCGGGGGTTAATGGGTAATCATGCATCCTTTTCCCGATGGCATTGGAAACCGCCATAAGCACCGCGGAAGGTCCCGGTGCGCACGTTATTTCGCCGACTCCTACCGCCTTGAAACGATGACTTGGAAAAGGTGTCTCCAGAATCACATTTTCAAAGGTTGGGAGTTCAAGAAATGTGCGCCATTTGTAGTCAATCATATTACCATTTATTGTACGGCCCGTTGCCCTGTCCAGAATTGATTCCTCAAACAACGCCGTATCTATCCCTGCAGAGCCAAGAGAGCCATGAATCTGGTTGTCGAGAGAAGGTGGATCTATAATTTGTCCAACGTCGGTTGCAGGAACGACACGGAGTAACTGTACCTCCCCCGTCTCAAGATCAACTTCAACTTCTACAAATATCATCATAAAGTTAGACAGGGAATAGTCGGGTTCATAGCGCCCGAAACCCGTACAGGTACTAAAAATACCCATTACCGCCATCCACGATATTCCTTCCTCCGTTTTTCCTTTAACAAATACTACTCCATCTTGGGTATCAACATCTTCAGGCGTCGCTTCGAGCACGGCAGCAGCCTTTTCCAGAAGCTTATGCTTTGCGTCTTCTGCCGCCGCGATGACTGCGCTTCCTATAGCATAGGTACCTCTTGAACCTCCAAGGCCAAATTCAAATGGATTTACAAGTGTATCCGGTGGTGTTATGTTGACGCGTTCAAGCGGCAGGTTCAATATTTCAGCAACCATTTTACACACGTTACTCCTCTGTCCCATTCCACATTCGGATATGGCGGAATATATCATGGCCGTACCGTCTGGCCTTAACTGTACATATGCCTCAGACGCATCTTCACCCACATCAGCGTTACCATGTACTCCAACACCTACTCCTCTTCTTTTTTGACCTTGCGTTGCGGTCGGCATACCCCAGCCCTTCCACTTTTCCTTCCATCCAAATACTTCAGCGCCTTTTCCCATAGCTTTTGTAAAATCCACGCCCCTATAAACATACCAATTACCATCGCGCCAATAATACCCATCACCAGGTTTAACAAAATTTTTCTTAAAAAACTCAACCGGATCAATACCAGCCCTTTCCATGGCTAGTGTCAAAATGGGTATAAGGGCACACTTAAGCTCCTGACCCCCAAAACCACGAACTGCTCCTGCAGGCATTCGATTCGTAACGACAACCTTAGGTTTAAATTTCCAATTGGGACACCTCAGCATGAGTTGGGCTTCTCCGCAACCAACAGCAACCTGCGCCTGTGTCCAGTTTGAAAATGCCCCGGTGTTAACAAGCCAGTCGGCTGAGATTGCCGTTACTGTTCCATCTCTTTTGAAACCTACTTTACCGCGAATACGGGACCCCGGTCGGGAAGTGAATGCATGAAAATGCTCCTCCCTGGTATAATATACTTTAACCGGTCTGTTCGTCACTTTTGCCAGTGCAGCAGCATAGAAAACGATTTGTGGATAGGCAGCCTTTGATCCAAAACTCCCCCCAGTTGAAACTGCTATTGATCGTATATCAATATCAAGCCCTATAAATGCCTGAATAATATACCTATGAAAAAATGGGCCAGAATTGCATGACCAGAGGGTTAATTTATCAGGTCCTTCCCATTGAGCTATAACTCCCGGGGGTTCGATAGGCAATGGATTGGGGAAGTTTTCAAACGCATAGGTTGCCTCAATGGTAAAGTCCGCCTCTTGAAATCCCTTTTCTACATCACCCATAACAACTTCCTGCAAGGGATGCGGCCCGTAAATAGGACAACCCTGCGGAAGAACGTTACCAGGAATTTCGTTGTATAACAGAGGCGCATTAGGTTTTACGGCTTCTTCTACATCATAAACCGGCGGTAGTTTTTCATACTCTACATCTATGAGTTCCAGTGCGTCCTCAGCTATTTTCTTTGTCTCTGCCGCCACTAAAGCTACGCCATCACCAAAAAAACGAACTTTGCGGTCAAGGACACATGCTATTGGGGGCATTCCTGTTTTCCAATGGGGAACATCCATGTAGGTGAGAACAGCCTCGACGCCAGCTAATTTTTCCGCCTTACTTGTGGCGATTTTTTTTATATTTGCATGAGGATACGGGCTTCTCTTCACCTTGCCATAAAGCATCTTTGGCAGTTTTATATCATCAATAAATTTTGCTTTTCCGGTGACAAGTTCAGCAGCATCTTTCCGCGGTGTTGCTTTTCCTATGAATCTGTACTCTTTAGACATATAGTACCTTCTTTTTCAGCTGCGTCTTTTACAGACTCGATAACGTGGTAGTGACTTATGCACCTACAGTAGTGGCCGGAAAGGGCTTTCTTTACATCATGTTCCGCGGGAGAAGGGTTTTTCGACAGCAGTGCTTTTGCACTCATGATAATTCCTGGGGTACAGAATCCGCACTGAAAACCTGAATTATCGATAAAGGCCTGTTGAAGGGGGTCTGGCCTTCCCGTTTCCTTATCTTCAAGTCCCTCAATCGTTGTTATGCTTTTTTTGTCGCATTCAACAGTCAGCGTCAGGCATGATAAAACCGGCTTCCCGTCTATAATGACTGTGCAGGCCCCACATGCTCCGTGATCGCACCCTATTTTCGTACCGGTAAGGCTTAAGGTCTCCCTGAGAGTGTACGCCAGCGTGTCCGAAGTGTCAATTTCGCCGGGCTGATCTCCAATCTTTAACTTATATTGCGTCCCATTCACCGTAAAAACAATTTTATCCTTTACATTAACAAAATTTTCTGAAAGCTTGACCAATGTGCCTTCACGCTTCAAAGAAGCCCTTTCAATGCCCACCGTATTCAAAAACTCCATTCTGCTTTTATCTTTTCTTTTACCTTTTTTCATTCCTACCTCTAACTAATAATTAAAACCAATAAAAAAAACTGAAGGAGCCCTAAGTTTTATCGTGCAAAATCTACAAAATAAATAATGTTTACCCTCCAGTGTAGGGTAAATACATAGAAACACTGGTTACTCCTTATTTGGGGCGCGCGCTCTTTGATTAATTTATCATCTTCTTTACGGATTGGGAGGTTGGACGGTCCCATCCTTCTTTTTCCACTGAAAACAGGTTACTTCCTCGAAGGCCCCCTCAGCCTCTCGGCACTTGTTGCAGTAAATACATTGCAAAATGTCCTTCTCGCGACCTTCCTTATGCTTCTTTGGCCAAGAAGGATCGCAAAGAATTGGGCGCGCAATCCCCACCATATCGGCTTCATTGTTTTGAAGAATGCTTTCAGCAATCTCGGCGGTGGGAATTCGACCGGCGGTAATAACAGGAGTTGTAAATCCTGCGGCATTTATTGTTTTTTTAATATCTGCGGCGAGATAAACGTTCACTTTCTCGGGCATCCAGTCGGGCGGCATTGACCGGTGGCCGCTATATCCCGTATACGGATCCAGGGATTCTCCCTCCTTGAGAATGGCATCCTCAAACTTACCCCCAGCAGAAACGCTGATATAATCAAGGCCCAGCTCTGCAAGACGCAGCGCGATTTCACGTCCCTGTTCAAGACTATTACCACCCAGAGTAAACTCATCTCCGTTTATCCGCACCCCCAGCACAAAATCATTTCCCACTGCTTTCCGGCTTTCGTTCACTACTTCTTCGGCCAATCGAAGCCTTTTCTTCAGCGGGCCGCCGTAGTCATCTTTTCGGTGATTGTACCGGGAGAGGAATGAGGACATAGTGTATGCATGGGCAAAGTGAAGTTCTGCCGCATCAAATCCTGCTTCCCTGGCCCTGTAAGCCGCTTTACCAAAAAGCTCCGGAATCTCCTTTACTTCTTCTAGCGATAAATCTTCAACTTTCTGGCGATAGCCACTACGGGCAATCTTCAAAAAATGGAGAATTTGAGGCGCTATCCTTGCGTCAGATTCTCCGTGAACTCGTTTAGTCAACTCCTTGAGTCCAGGAATAAATTCGTCCTCACTGAGCCGTAACAATTGGCCGCTTTTCTGCTTTTTCACGGAAATCGCCTCAGTAACCACTATGCCTGCCCCTCCCTTAGCATAAAGCAAGTACCGGTCTATCAAGGCCTCAGTAACTTGTCCCTCGGTGGTTGCCAGCCTGGTGACCACCGGCGGCATCATAATACGGTTATTCAATTGTAGCTTATTATTGACTCGGTATGGTTCAAAAAGTTTCATAACTACTGAGACCTCTTTAATAGTGGTTCTTACAATCAACGCTCATTACTTTCCCCTCTTGTCTTGACAGAGCGCCTAAGTGTTGCACCCTGGTAGGTCGGTTAAGCTTTTTCCCCTTTTAAACGGTCAACCTTGATTATGACGTTATGTAAAATCGGCATCCCAACCGGAGCAGCCTCAACCTCTATCTGCGTTCCGCATCCCGGACAATAAAACTCCCGGTATATCATCCATTCTTTATCAGGACCCAATCTCCCCGGTTGGATATCTTTGGGATCACGATCATAAATTAAGCAGAAAAGTTTATAAT
>Ga0068714_10005003_pt1 | contig 14354 bp, 18 predicted proteins | sample MTBNYHSulfiMetaG_FD_62988 | JGI IMG/M metagenome (GOLD analysis project Ga0068714, IMG submission 62988) | Enrichment culture microbial communities from rom New York Harbor, USA that are MTBE-degrading - MTBE-NYH (New York Harbor Sulfidogenic)... | ecosystem: Environmental > Aquatic > Marine >... | reverse complement strand
TCCATAGCCTCACTCACCATTAGAGCGCTCCATTTGATAGGCATAAGTTTCACCTCCTCTAAAGACTATTTACTCTTGCCCTTAACCACGCATAAAGAGAGGGGGTATCACTCCCACGCATGGGGAGCAGTACCCCCACTCTTTTACAAAAAATAAGCACAAAAAGGGTGCTTCACAACACCCTCTTTGTGCGTGTCTTTTTGAGTTCAAGCGTTCTTGTTTAGGCTACAGCTACAGGCTCTTTTGCCTTGCGCTTACGCTTCGGCTTTGACTTCGGCTTACTCTCGGTTTCAGCTTCAGTCTCGGTACTGGCTTCGGCATTATCAGCTACCTCTACCTCTGGTTCAGTTTCCGCTTCGGCTTCTGGCTCGGCTTGTTCTGGCTTTACCTCTCGGCTCTCACTGGTAAGCATTGGCATTACCACTAGCTTATAGCCGTTAGAGGTAAAGAGCACTGGAGACTTACCATCGGCTAGCTTAAGCTCTACCATCCCCCCGCAAGCCTTAAGGGCATCGGCAAGATAGCTACCATCAAGCCTTATCCCTAGCTCACCTTGAGTTTCGGCTGGTATCTCGGTACTTCCCTTATCATCGGGATTAGACATTACTATCTTACCCTCACCTATGGTAAGGTCAATCGGGTATGAGTTACTATCGGATAAGGCTTTCAGTGAGTTTACCGCTTTTAAGGCTTCGGCACTATCGAAACTGGTATAGCAGTTGTGCTCCGAGGGGATTAGCTTCTCATAATCGGGAAACTTGCCATCATCGCTTACCCACTTATAGCGGATTAGCTCGGTATCGAGTATGAGGGTCTTGATATCGCTACCCTCGAAAGCCAGCCTTACCCTCTTTGCTCTCCGTAAGGCGCTGGCTATCCCTTTCAGTTCCTCTCGGTTAATTAGGGATTCACCCTCTCCATCCTCATAATCGAGGCTAACCACGGAAAGCCTAAAGCCATCGGCGCTTACCAGATAGAGCTTACCCTCTATCGCCTTAAAGAGGACACACTGTAAGATAGGTCTAGTATCCTCTTTAGCGGTAAATGGTAAAACCCTTGATAGTGCTTCGGATAGCTCAAGCGCTCCGAGATTAGGCTTAACCGAGTTACTAGGGCTTACCCTAACCTCACACATGGTGACAGGGGTGTTATCCCCTATCCACTGGCTATCGGTAAGGTAACTGGTATTGGCTCCGCATACTACCTTAAGGCTTTTACCTGTAACCTGCGACCCGCTAGCATTACCGTTAGGCGTTATCTTTACGATATTACTACCGCCCAAAGCCTTAAGATAGGTAAGGAAACCCTTTCTACCGAGGGTAACATCGTTAAAGAGTGTTACCCTCTCGGAGAGTGCTCTTTCAAGAGCGTTTACCAGTTTAGCCTTATGCGCTACGAAACCCTCACCTGAACGCTTGCCCTCGATATTCAGTTGTTCTATTCTCTTTCACCCCCTGTATAGCTAATCGGTAGTCGGGCAAGGCTACCTAAATAGCTTTAGTAGTAAGCTATCCGATAATCCGCAACCCGCTGGCATTATCGGTGCTCCCACTATATATACTGTAAATAGAGGGTGAAACGTTATCATCCCGCTAGTGTTTTTTGCTCTCGTTTTCTAAACCTATATAGGTAAACCCTTTCGTATGAGGTCAAGGCTTCACCCCTTTGCTTTTTACGTGCTATCTGGACTAATCTTATCGGGCAACCGAGTAGCCATGTTTTGGCATCAAGCCAGGCCGAGAGGTCAATCGCCTTATCATCGGCTATGGTATCTATTAGCTCGGTAGTATCTCCGTCTCCACTAGCTATCTCGGTATCGAGGCTTACCATAAGAGGCTTTCGAGTTTCCTGTCTCCAGTATAAGGCTACTACCAGAGAGGCTATGCGGTAAGCTCTCTTTATCGGTATAGGCTTTCCGTCTCTGGCTCTAGCTTTCGATAGCTCAATTATGATATTATGCCGAATATCCCCTCTATCCTGTCGGGGCACTTTGTGCTCAAAGCGGTGAGCGACTTGATACCAGCTAAGCCATTCACCATCTAGCCTCGTATAGGATAGGGGGTTATCATCTTCTGGAGAGGTTAATCCTGTAGTCATTCGCTTATCCCCCTTTACGTTTAATAGGGCAAGCGCTCAGGTCAAGACTTCGTTATTCAGTTGTTAAAGTGCTTTACGTTTTCCGATTAAATTATTGAACAAAAAGTCATCTTGTGATACGTGAGGAAGCAATTGCATCCGCCAATAAGGATTGAAATGGATGATAAATATCCCAAAAGTTGAAAAGTATTATATAGGGGTAAGAGAGGCCTCTAGCGCCTTATGTAGGCTTTCTTCTTTGCGCTTCTTCTCTCTCTTGAGTAGTTATAGAGGGTAATTAGGGGGTCTGCCATTTCGGCTAAAGTTGCCTTCCAGCCGGCCTGGGTGAGTCGGTAGTAAACGCGGGGTGGTGCTAGGGGATAGTCATCCTGGAAAGTCGAGGACTCGGTCTCACCTGTTGCCTCTACCCATCCCAGCCTTTTAAGGTGACCGAAATATCTGGTAAAGCTTGCATACCGCATACTGAGTAGCTTTTGGGGGATGCGCTCGAGATAGTAGTTAAGCCTTTCCTGGTACTCCTTTTCGCTATAGGCTAACCCACCCTTTCTCATCCTTCTTTCCTCATCCTTTTCTGCCCTATCCCTGGCATGGGCACGGTGGAGTGCACCCTTATAGCTATCATGGATATCGGTCATGGGTGCTCCCTCGTAGGGCTCTATCTTAACCGAGCCCTCAGGAGCATTACCCTTGAGATACTCGATAATGAACCAAGTGGTGCCGAAGGGACGTATAAATCCACCGGTAACAGGCCTAAGCTCCATCTTGATCCTCACCCCAGAGCTTGTCGTACCATTTTCTCGATTCCTCGCCAGAAACCTTTCTGTATCTTGCGGTGGTATTAAAGCTAGAATGCCCGAGATGCTCCTGTAAGAGTCTTAATCCGTCCCCGGAATCGTCTCTTTTTACCGCGTTTACCGCAAAGCCGTTCCTCAATCTGTGGGGTGATACATAGTGCACCCTTCCCGTTTCCGGATTAACCAGCCTCGGTATCCCCGCTTTCTCAGCCAGATCTCGGACTATCTGCCAAGCTCTGTGTCGGTTGATTCCAAAGAGTAGATACTTATCCCCTTTCTTTACCGGCCCTCCTCTTTCGATATATTCCTTGAGCATATCTAGGCTCTCCTTATCTAAAGGTAAGGTCCTTACCCTTTTATGCTCTTTTTCGGCAGTGATTACGTCTTTAACCTCGCTACCACATCCCGGGCAGTATGTATGATGTTTACCCAGCCTGAATCCGCACTTCGGGCAGCTTACCTTGAGCCTTATCTTTAGATGACGTATTGTCACGGTACCTGCCATGAGATCTATATCCTTGGTCTCTATACTGAGAAGCTCGCTGATCCTGCATCCTAAATGAAAGAGCATTCTTACTAATAGAAAGTCTCTCCAGTTGGTTGCTTCCTTCTCCATGCGCTTGATATCTTCGGGCTCAGGGTATGCCTTCATCATCAATCACCACTATTACTCACGGTTGATAATGGATGGATGGCTTAAATCTTTAGCTTCTATATACCTGCGCTTTATCGTGTCTTTACTAATAAACTTACCGGTCATGTTACGGTAGGTTTCAGCCATCCGCGACCACCCCATATTTTCTTCGTCACGCAAGCGCAAAACTATCGCAAAATCCACTGAAATCCTTGGTCTAACCATATCTATTTATCCAACCAATAATGCGCATTTATTAGGGTCGTATAATAAAATGGGGGAGAAAAAGTAATTAAACGGGCGGGCTCCCCATCCCTCCTTGCAATTCAATTATTATTTTCCTCCCCCGGTTAAAGTTTTCCTGCGTGGCCTACCACCCATTTTTCCCCAACGAGATCGATCCTCATGGGTATATCTCGACTTTAAAGTTATCTGGCCTTTCTTGCCTGCGTTTACATAATGTTGGCGCCCATACTGCTGCAACACTCTGATACCACCCAAATGACCAGCTTCAGCACAGCTAATGTTTACTTTGGCGTATAGCGGTTTTGGTTCGATTTTCATATTCTTGACTAAAAACAAAACCGGCTACTTCCAATCTCGGGAAGTAAGCCGGCTTGAGTTCGTGGTTTTCTCCGTGCCTAGCTCAATTTATATTTAGTTTTCTTCGGTTTTACTACTCAGTATTTTCGGGCATTAGATCTATCTTTCGGCGTATTTTATATTCGACAATCTCCCAAGGGACGCATCCGCGGTACTCAATTGTTAGCTGATGACGCACATTAGGATCAAGATTTCGCCCAAACGTAATTAGTTTTTTCTCTCGTCTATTAAGATTCATACACCCATCTTCTAATTCATCAACTTTAAATTCATTTTTCATCTTTCTGGTTCCTTGGATCCAGCTGCTGAGACTCCGCAAGCTCTCTGAGCCAGGTAGCGATCCACCTTGGTAAAGGCAAGCCCTCATGTGGTAGTGCCGGCATCCAGTCATAAATAGCATCAGCGGGAGTCCACTCAACGTTTTGTCCATATTGATCCGGTTTTATATCCCGCACATAGGAAAGAATGGTTGTAGCACTCGTCTGATATCGGGCAGCGATCTCTCGAAGTGGTGCTCCTGCTTCACGCATACGCCGCATCTCTTTAATATCATTGCCGCTAAAGGGGATTTTTTTAGGCATATTAATTAACCTCTTAGTTCTAACATTGTCATTATAACAATATTGTTACGATTTGTCAATAACGAAAACATGGAGAATTTTCCAAATGTGAGGTAAGAACCGAGTCAGCGTGTATGTTTTACATAACGATGTAAGAAAACTGGTTTATACGTAAATACTAATTAGATATCATCCTTATAGTGGAGATAGAAAATTATTTTTTACTGTTATCCTTTATCCAATCTAGTGGTCCACTACTTTTGTATGATTCTAGAGCATCTTCTGCTTCTACATATGCTGTATATCTATCGGTCATATCATAGGTATTATGACCAAGTAGGGTTTTAAGTCCTTTCATATCCCTATTGTGCCTATAATGTATAGTAGCTCCGGTATGACGCATTTTGTGTACAGACCCATGAATATGTTCCAGATTAGCATCTCTTTTAAGCTGTCTGAAAATCTCTTGAATTCCACGCCAACTCAATGGTCTTCCTTCTTCCGATATCCAGAGTGATGTGCTAGAGGTGAGTTCTTGACGTAGCCCTAAATACCGCCAAAGACTTTTTCTAGTATTGGGCCCAAAACCAGCCCATCGCCCCTTACCCATCTTAGCTTTTTTCACAAGTATACGCTGTTCCTGTAAGTTTAGATCTCCGACTGTCAATAGGGATAATTCTTGTAAGCGAATGAAGCTTTCCAAAAACAATGAAACCACAGCATGATTACGAGCTGCTAGCATTCTTTGGCGAATCGTGCGGGCTGTTTTCCAACTATGATCCAGTACCTTAAACATCTGTCTAATATGCTCGGGTTGCCAGGGCTCTACTGGACGATGCGGAGGACATTTTAGCTCCAAGCTACTTATTGGATTGTGTTTGAGGTATCCTTCCTTCTCAGCCCAGCCGAAGAAGCGTTTTAAGGATCTATAGTATGGCCAGATACTCCTACTGGTGCGATTTACTGTTCGACAAGCTCCATTACCGCCAACGACTAGTTCGGTATCATTGAGTAAGTGATAGAAGAAAGCTTGAATGTGTCGCTTGTCAATCAAGTCAACTTCTTGGGGAATACCTGAGCCCTTAGCCCAGTTTAGAAATCGGCGAAGATGTCTGTAATAATAGGTTAATGTTTGTGGATTACGAATTGAACCAAGCTCGTATTTGAAACCCTCAAGTAACCATTCCGTTGTCAAACCTGTTTGCACCATAGCGCTTTGGGGAGCCCGCCCGGTGCAAGTCGTTTAGACTAGCTTTATTTACGTTTATTTCCTTGGCCTGTGCAAGTGCTTTAAATTTTTATAGTTAGCTTTGTGGAGCGGGTGAAGGGATTCGAACCCTCGACGTCTTGCTTGGGAAGCAAGCACTCTTCCGCTGAGTTACACCCGCTCAAGACGTATCTATTATAGGTTATTTTATCTTGTTTTTCTAGTAAATGATGCTTACCAAAACTGCTTACCATTTGCTTACCACTTACGCTCAACAATCCCTCTTTAATCAGTTTATGAGCTATCTTTTCGCTTGCTGGTCGCTTACCATTCATAACCTGAGACAAGTAACTATGTGAGACACCAAGCTCTTGCGCTAGTTGCCTGAGTGATTTCTTTTTTAAAGCTATTCCTTTATTCCCAGACATTTTAATAATTCCATCTTCCTTTCGTTAAAATCATTTTCACTGATAGTATCTTCATACATTTTCTTACTATGCATTTTTTTCATTTCTGCCTTGGTTGCATTGTTTATCACATTAAAAATATGGTTGCGATTCTTAGTTGACCAACATTTAAAGCGAATCTCACAACTGTCACAATATTTTTTTGTAAAACGTGAAATAATCATACAAGGTATTTCTTTACTTATTACCTTTCGTAGGATTCTACTTTTATTTTTAACAATCCTTCTCCCTTCTGGATGTTGGTTATTACAATACCAATCAATGTCTTTAGCAACTAGGTAGATATCTGGATTTAGATGCTCATCTATAATCTGCTCGCAAATATCCTCACTATTGAGGATTTCCTTAACTACTGACGTTATATAACTTATTTGCCTATTTATTTTTTCGCAAAAATAATTATCTTTCATTCTCTCTAATTATCTTCTCCTTAATCGCTTCCTCTAACCATTTCCCAAGCGTCTTCTTTTCAGTCACAGCAGCTACCTTAGCTTGATGCAATACTTCAGGGTCAATCCTGATTGATACGTTTGGTTTGCTTTTACTTGCTCTCATAATCATATCAAGAATCAGTTTTACCTGTAATTACAGTGACCACATACTTAGAATCAGCAGTAGCACATAGAAACAGAATTTCAGTTAGCTGTGCTAGTTTTATCGGGTTTTTCTCAGGATATCCCTTTTTATTGTGAGCGTAATATTTCAAATCCGAAATCAAATTAACTGCTTTATAGTAGAGAAGATCAGAGGAATATTCCCAATTCACTGCTTTATTCATATATTTGAAATTAATAAACAAGGGACTATCTCCATTAACACCTTTACAATTATGCTCGTATACACAAAAACGGACAAAATAACCTTCCATTTTTTTGTAAATGAGATTAGTCAAACAGATCCTATATAAAATCATTCTATCTAAAGAGTTTCGAGCATCCTCACCGTTAATTTCCTTAATAAGTTCCTCTGGATTTCTAGGTTTATGGGTGCTTTTTAAATATTTAACAACGGCGACTTCAGCCTCTTCTTTAGAGGGAATCGCTCTAACAAACCTGTGTATTTTTTCCTTCCTTAGTCTTTCCTCATTTTTTCTTTCTTCTATCCTAAATGCTTCCTCCTGTCTCGTTGTAAATTCGTCAATCATCTTGGTAATATCCTGATCTGTGTAATCATTTCCGCTCGTTATAATCTTTGACTGCATTTTCTCTAATTCCTTCATTGCCCGTGTTAATTTAGATGTTATAGATTTTGGTAAAGATCCATTCAATTGACTAAGATCTAACGCTTTATCATAGTTTTCAATTGCATCAAGTATTTTCCCCAATCTAACAAAACAATCACCACGTAATAAGTAGTAAAGCGCATCTGAGTCTTGGAGTTTGAGTAAACGCTCCGCATAGAACAAAGCAAGTTTGTAATCCTTATCTTTAAATGCTTTTGAAGCTTTATCAATTAAATCTATTTGGTGCTTAGTCCTTGCAGGAATTTTCGCATTTGAATGATAGTCCGATATCATTTGATTTTGCATTTGTGCAAGTATTCTCGTTTGTCTTGCGGATTCCTCTTCAAGAACCATACCAGAACCTATAATTGCACCTAAAAAAAGCCCATCTATCATTCCATAACCTCCTTATATATTGTATTACAAGTATGCCTTGTATGTCAAGTTAAGCCTTTAAAATTTGTACTGTTGTATTGTATATTAGTCAAAATATTATTCATAACGGAGCATTTGTTTTGAATAGCAAGATAGATAGAATAATGCGACAAAGCAGAAAAAGAGAACAGTCAAATAAAATAAAAGACAGCGAAATGATCCTGCTGCCTAAGGAAAGCGAAGTCCTCAAATATATTGTGCAAGAAACACTATTTCAGAGAAGACGTTGTGCTATTCTTTCTTTTGGGGATATATCCAATCAAACTGGTATTCACAGAGGTACGGTAGGTTTTCAGTTGGAGCAGTTGGAAAAAAGAAACTTATTAAAATTGATACTTATTGAAGTGATAATATCATATTGTTAAATATGTCATAACAAATTGAATAGAACGGTAACTCCCTTGCTGTGCTCAAAATTTAATAGATTTCTTATATTATCCTTTTTTTCAAAAATTCCCTCCCTATATCCAATTTGTAGCTTTTCTATTTTCAGTATTACTTCCTGTAACAGTCTAGGAAACCGTAGTATTCAATTACAACTACTCATCTTTTCTTTTCACTGGTATACTTTCTAACCACGAGAATAATATTCCAACTTGAGTACCGTGCTTGATGCATATTCCTATTGCGTCAATAGACCCTTGAAATAATTGAGGTTCCTTCTTAACTTTAAGCTTGCTCTCCGCTACAAATTTTTCAAACCTATTCGCTCCGAATAGACTTGATATTTGTAATGATTGAAAATTTGTATGTACTCCCCAGTCACTAAATGCTTTTTTCATAGCTCTTAGCAAATCACTGTACTCAGAGTTAGTAATAAAATCCTCAGCCAGTTTCTGATTTACTCTACCATTACCTAAGAGGGAAAGAGCTTCATTATCGCACCTTTCAACGATATATGCACTAAGTAGAGCTTCTAGTGATGTTCTTAGGTTCGCATAAGCAACATTTAGCACCCCGATACACATCATCAAGTATGCTGCTTCAAGTCTCCACAAAGCGTCATTATAGAGTAAAGCTGAGAGTATCTTACGTCTAGAATCGCTTTTACAGCTTTTTAAACTCTCTACAGTAATCGGACTATACTTGGTTGGATTGTGAAATTGAATATTCATAACTCTTATGGTGCATCTATTCTCAATTTTATGAATCAACTCTTTTAAACTATCAAGTTCTTTCCCTGATACTTCACGGACTTTCGATTCATACTTACCGAAGAATCCTTCAGTTGAAAATATTTGCTTACCCTGAGCATCGTCTCTTAATTTAGACTCAGTCATTGTTTAATCCTACCCAGATTATCAATTGGACTACCTTTGATATGTGCTTGATAAACATCTTCGAATCCTAGACTTTGACAATATTATTTAGTCTATATATTACACCTTTTGACTAGGTGTCATAAGTTATGCGTCACCTTCTTTAGCAGCTAAGCAAATCACCAATTTTGCTTAACGATTTCTTAAGCTGTTTGTTAACATCATCAAAGCTAAAATCCCTAGTATATCTCTGTACCATATCCACGCTATTCCATCTACCTAAATCCTTTATAGTGAGGTCGCTTAAACCTATCTCCCTACCTATTACAGCAAATGCACGTCTAAATACATGAGCGTTAGTTTTCACACCTGTTTTTTTCTCTAGTCTTAAGAAGAAGCTCTGCATACCGTTTGTATTTAGGTCAAAGAGGCTACCAGACTTTTTCCCTGATTCAAGTAATCAATCTTCAACGTACTTCGTTGCGAAACTAACAGGTGCGTATGCTTCCTTTCCACCTTTACCATTAGTTTTGATTTTCCCTTCCTGCAAATCTAAATCTTCAACCCTCACGTTAGCTAATTCTGAACGTCTCAAACCACTTGCTGTAGCTAGCATTATAATTGCTTTATCTTTTATAGATTGATTTCTTATTAAATCCTTAATCTGGTGCAATCTAAGTGTTGGAAGAATTACATTTGTTAGCTCTGGTGCAGGGACTTTAGATATTGGGTTGGGTAAATCATATACATCGCTTAACCATCCGTAAAAAGTCCTTAACACCCTTCGGTAAGCGTGTCTGGTTGAAAATCCACGTTGATTAGGTGGAATAGTGTTTAGAAAAGCCGTTATATCTTCTGGTTTAGCTGAATAGGGATTACTTATTGCGCTTAGAGCACGTGATAATACGGTTTTATAGTACGATAGACTAGCTGGACTTATCCCTTTAGCTTTTCGGGATTCTATGAATAATTGAAAGGGGTTATCTGGTAGATTGCTTACCATTTGTAGGTTGTTGGTAAGCATTTTAGCTTCATTTTGACGATTGGGAAGCAAGCACTCTGCCGCTGAGTTACACCCGCTCAAGACGTATCTATTGTAACCTTAAAAAGTTTGACTGTAAAGTATCTAAGGGATGACGGCTGTAGCCATTTAATTGTATCATATTATAGCATCTATTAAGTTTGCTGAATTTTATCGATAGAGGAGGATTAGATGGCCGAAGAACTGGGGCAGGTTGAAAAACCTTCGGTAGAAGAGTTCAAGGAAGGAAGAAAGCTCTATTTTGTTCCCCTCGTCTATAGCGGAAAAGACTCACCCGCAGATTATCTGACTATATGTAACCGTTACTGGAACCAGGTCGAGGATCAACTGAGTGCGATGGAACTGAAGCTGGGTAAGATTAGCCGGATATATCACGAGCTTATTCCCGAGTCTGGGGAAGAGGCAATAAAGCAGATAAAAGAGATCAACGAGAAGAGCTACGAAGTTGTGCTGAACAGGCTGGATAAGGGGGCAGAGCTCGAATCCACTGAGGATAATGATCTCTTAACCGAGCTTGTCGACTGGAGCAGGTGCCTTGCCATTGGGTTACAGAACCACAGGGTTATGGGCCAGGTATATAGTTCCTACACCGAGGTTGGTAAAAAGAGGAATGAATTTGTCGCCGCCAACATTGATAAAACCCTCAAGGCCGATGAAATCGGCATCCTCTTTTGGAGGGAAGGACACCAGATACAGTTTCCTCGCGATATACAGGTAATCTATGTCTCTCCGCCTGCACTAAACGAGATAGGCCGCTGGCTTAGGGACCGCGAGGCACAGATGCAAAGGCCTCAGGAAGCCGGGGAAGAGATGGCTGCAAAGGCCGAAGATAAAGAGGAGTCAGAAGGGAAAGAAAAGCAGTCGTCTTCGGAAAAAGAGGAAAAAACGGAAGAAGGGAAGGAGTAAAGAGGGGGGCTAATCAAGGCCGCTTACATATCAATAGATAAAATAGAAGGTGGAGAGGACTACATCGAGTGCTCTCCACCTGTTTTGTTTTTTCTGTTAGCCCAAACCCAACTCACTTGCGGTTACCTTCGCCGCATCGGGCTCTTTACCTTATCTAAGTCCACCCCACTTAAATTTTACACGAGCCGGGCTTGAGGTTCCTCCCGCCCCGCTCCCAGCGGGGCGCTACCTGTCAACCTGCCAGACTCCTAACCTTGCATGAAGCCTCATAGACACACCTCCTCCAAGTTTAGTAAACCTTGCAGGCTCTAATTGGCCTCCATATTTAATAAACCACAATACCATTTGGTTGTCAAGAGGGCAAAAAAGGACGAAAGCGTGAGATTTGTGTTTGATAGATGTTATAATAAGGCGAAATTTAAAATATTTCCCCCGTCAAATTCCCTTAGGAAGTTTATTTGTTGGTTCCTTTTTTGTCCAGCGTTGCTCTGGTCTCGATATCAGGGGTTATGATGCCCGGTCCAATGTTTGCCGTAACCGTTGCCCGAAGTTACCGGTCTCAGCTGGTTGGCCTCAAGGTAGCGCTGGGGCACGCAATAGTTGAAGTGCCCATTATGCTCCTTATTTACTTCGGCTTCGGCCGCTTCTTCGAAAACGAGATGGTCCAGGTCGTTCTCTACCTGGTAGGTGGCTCCATAATGATATGGATGGGTATAAGCATGTTCAGAAAGACGGGCGGTCTTGCCGATATGGGTAACTGGATGGAAAAAGGCGGGAAGATTCCCGCTAACCGCTCCATCCTTACCGGGCGCTCGGTGGTGGCTGGGGTGGCTACCAGCCTTCTAAACCCCTTTTTCTTCCTCTGGTGGGCTGCTGTGGGAAGTATGCTCATAATGAAGTCCCTCACCTTTGGCATCATCGGATTTTCTCTTCTCGTCGTGGTTCATCTTCTCTGTGACTTCGGCTGGCTTGTTTTCGTGTCGGTGATGGTTTACCGGACCAGGTCGCTATGGGGCGGGAAGCTACAGGAAAGGCTGATCAAGGGCTGCAGTCTTGCACTGGTGGGCTTCGGGGGTTGGTTTCTTTCCTCGGGCTTCAGGCTTATAACCTGAAAAAGCGGGGTTGATGTTCAAGACGAGAAAGAAATTACTGGGCTTTATATCCAAAGGAGGTAGCTATGAGTGTGGGATATGTATACGACCCGATATACCTGAAACACGATACCGATGGTCACGTTGAAAATGCTGAAAGGCTTGTAGCCATCATGAATCGCCTTGAGGAAAGCGGCCTCAAGGAAAAGCTTGAATATATCAGGCCCCGGGCTGCTACCCAGGATGAGCTCACGCTCGTCCATTCGCCCGCGCTGATCGGCCTGGTTCAGGTGACGGCTAAAAAGGGGGGAGGTTGGCTTGACCCGGATACGGTAATGTCCTCCGGATCTTACGACGCTGCCCTCTTTGCCGTCGGGGGCATGATAGAGGCCCTAAATTGGGTTATGGATGGGGGCGGGAGCGCCTTCACACTGGTGAGGCCTCCGGGACACCATGCCACACCAGACCGCGCGATGGGGTTCTGTCTCTTTAACAGTATTGCCATTACAACCAGGTATGCATTGCAAAAGCTCGGCATCGGGCGTATCGCCATTATCGATTTCGATGTCCATCACGGTAACGGGACCCAGGAGGTTTTTCACAGTGATCCGGGTGTGCTCTATGTATCTGCCCACGAAACGCCGCTTTTTCCGGGCACGGGTAGGGCAGATGAAACAGGCACTGGCGAAGGCAGGGGCTATACGGTAAATATCCCCCTTCCGGCAGGAAGCGGTGATGCCGAGTATATGGAAGTATTCAAGCAAATAGTTGCTCCCGCAGTAAGGCGCTATAAGCCCGAACTTATTATGGTATCGGCAGGCTATGATCCCCACTGGTCGGAAAGCCTTGCCATGATGGAGGTAAGCGTAAAGGGGTTTGCTGGCATGGTGGGTATCATAAAGAATTTGGCCGATGAGCTCTGTCGCGGACGCATGGTCTTTACCCTGGAAGGGGGCTATCCCCTCGAGTCGCTTTCAGCCTCGGTAAAGGCTACCTTCGACGTTCTTCTTGGTAATGAGGAAATTGACGACCCTTTAGGTCCGGCAAAGGCCGGCTATAAACTGCGTGGTTTTCAAGAGCCGGATATCGGGTCTCTATTGAAGCGCATAAAAAAGCTCCACGGCCTTTTGTAAAAGCTTGGGTGTGACGCTTATATAAAAAGCGGGCCTTTCGGGTTTTAACCTTCCTTGGCTTCCGCCGCCTCGTGGGGGTTCCGTTTGAACAGGTTTCTCCACTTCCCTTCCTGCCAGACTATCAGAAGATTAGGGGCAATGCACACCGAACTGAAGGTTCCGGCTATGATGCCGATTAACATAACCACCGCGAAGTTCGCAATCGACGAGCCAACGAAGAGTAACAGCGACAGAACAACGATCATTGTGGTGAGGCTTGTATTGAGAGAGCGGCTGATGGTTTCCACGAGACTGGTATTTACAATTGTCTTGAAATCCGGGCTTATCCTTCGGCTCTGGTTTTCCCTTATTCGGTCAAAGACGACAACGGTGTTATTTACGCTGTAACCGACCACAGCCAGAATGCCCGTAATAAACATCAGGTTTATCTCCCAACCCAGTACACCCCCGAGGACAGCAAATATCCCCAGTGCGATGAGGACATCATGCCCCAGGGCTATCAGGGCACAGGCGCCGTAGCGAAACGGGCTGGGCATTTTCCGGAATGCCCAGGTGATGTAGAGCAATATCCCCACTGAAGCCACCGCGATAGCGATGCCGGCGTTCCGGGCCGTCTCCGAGGCGACCATCGGTGACACCGAGTAGAACTCTGCTTCTGTAACGTCACCGAATCTTTCCCGCAGGCCTTCCTCTAGGGCTGCCTTCTCGTCGGTGGATAGCTCGTCCGTGCGGATAAGGTAACCGCCTGTGCCTGTCTCCTGAATGATTGCCGTAGGGTAACCGATTTCGGCGAGCTCTTCCTGCAAATCTGCCTTGGTTACCTGCTGTTCGAAGTTCACCGTTAAAAGCGAGCCACTGCTGAGTTCTATGCCCGGCTTGAGGCCAAAGTAACCCAGGGAAATAA
>Ga0068714_10005002_pt1 | contig 14356 bp, 11 predicted proteins | sample MTBNYHSulfiMetaG_FD_62988 | JGI IMG/M metagenome (GOLD analysis project Ga0068714, IMG submission 62988) | Enrichment culture microbial communities from rom New York Harbor, USA that are MTBE-degrading - MTBE-NYH (New York Harbor Sulfidogenic)... | ecosystem: Environmental > Aquatic > Marine >... | reverse complement strand
AGCGTCTTCAGTTCGGTCAGGATTTCTTCCGCGCGCCGCCGCCGGCCTTGCTGAAGCAGCAACTGGACGGCTTTGCAGTACGCTTCGGGAACCAGCTCGGGATGATCGTAAAGAAAGGCGACCCGCAAGTAAGCAGCCAGCGCCTCTTCTTGCTTCCCCAGACGTTCGTGGGCCTGCCCGAGGTACAAGCCAGCTTGGGCTGCCACTGCGGGGTCGGGCGAGCCGAGAACCGCTTCGAGGCGCTTTGCCGCCTCCTCGGGGCGCTGCTGATCGAGATCGATGCGCGCCAGGGCCAGCAGCGCATCGTCGGTAAAGCTTCCCTGGGGAAATTCCCGCACGACCTCGTTGAAAAACTCGGCCGCCCGTTCCAAGTCGCCCAGTTGGAAGTAGCACTGCCCGATCTCGTAGGTGGTTTCCTCGACAAAGTCCTGCCGGGGAAAGCGCTCCACGAGGCGTTTGTAGACCTCGATAGCATTCTCGTACCGTCCCGAGCGGGCCAGTGTGGCGCCGGTCCAGAAATAGACCGAAGGCTCAAGCCCTTTCGGCGGTTCGGCCGCGCTGATCAGCACTCGGAAATGTTCAGCGGCTTTCTCGGCCTCATCGTTCTGATAGTAGAGCATCGCCACCCGATGGCGCGCTTCGGAGGCATACTGGCTTTTCGGGTAGTCCCGGATCAGGGTCTCGTAAGAACTGGTCGCTTCTCCCAAGCGCTCGCTTCGCTCGGCCTGGTAGGCCGTCCAGAAGAGGGCCGTCGAGCGAAAAGCGCTGTCGGGATATCGCTCGAGCATCTGCCGATAGGTTTCAGCGATCTTGTCGAACTGCTCCATCTGGAGATAACACTGCCCCAGCTTGTAGAGCGCCTGTTCGGCTTGGGGTTGCTCGGCATACTCCTGGAGGAACCGCTCGTAGGCGGCGGCGGCTTGGGGATAATCCGCCGCCTCGTAGAGCGCTTCGGCCTGCATGAAGGCCGCTTGGGGCACCAGCGCCTGCTCGGGGAACTCGGACTGAAAGGTCTGAAAGATCTTCGCCGCTTCCTCGAAGTGGAGCATCGCCATCTCGCACTGGCCGAGCTTGAAGGTCGCTTCCGGGCGATATCGGCTTTCGGGATAGCCCTCCAGAATCCGGCTGTATTCCTCCCGGGCGCTCTTATACAATTCCTGCCGGAACAGCGCCTCCCCCTTCACGAAGCGGACGTCGCCGCCCAGCGGGTGATCCTCGAACGCCTGCAAAAACTGGTCGGCCTCCCGGCGAGCGCCCGCGTTGTCTCCCTTGAGGAAGAAGGACCAGACCGTTTGATAGCGGCTTTTCGCCGCATATAGCTCCCACTCCGGCAGCTCCTTCGGCAACTCGAGTACCTCGCGGAACACCCGGATCGCTTCGTCGTACGCCTTGGTCTCGAAGTAGGTCATCCCGATGAGATATCGAGTCCCGGTCCTGATGGCGTCCCGCTCCGGCAAGCCCGGCCGTTCCAGCAATGCCTCGGCTTTCTGCCGCGCCTCGACATAGTTCCCCGCCGAAAACCAAGCCCACGCTTCGCGATACAGCGAGGAGGTCAGCAGCGCGCTGTCGGGATACTTGGCGGCCAGCTCGGCGAAGGCTTCTGCGGCCTCCTCATACCGGCCCATCGTGTCCAGGGTTTCGCCCAGCCGGAAGAGCGCTTCGATCGCCAGATTGCGAAAGCGAGGCTCTTTCGACTCGCCCTCGCTCGCAATGACCTGCCGCCAGAGGGAGATTGCCTCTTCGGGCTTTCCCATCTGCTTGACCGTGGTGCCCAGTCCCAATTGGGCGTAGGAAGCGAACAGTCCCTGGGGAGCCTCGTCGAGTTGCAGCGTAAACATCTCGCGGGCCTTGGCGTAATCCTCTCGGGCCAGGTGGGTGCTGGCGAGGTAATAACGGGCGACCTCGGTAATATCCGCCGGGGGCTTTTCATCCAGCAGCCGGGAGAGAATCTCCTCGGCTTGCTCATAGAGTACCCGCTGAAAGGCGATCATCCCGAGCCGCAGGAGTGTTTCGGATCGTTTCTCTCCTTGGGGAAACTTTTTCAGGAGCTCCTGATAGACGGCCGCCGCCTGCTCAAACTGCTGGAGATTATACAGGCTCTCCCCCCATTGGAAGCGGGCGTACTCCTCGGTCGCATCGCCCGGGTAGGCGGCGACGTAAGCGGCGTACTCGGCGGCCGCCATATCGTAGATCTTGCGCAAGAAGAGTCCATTGGCAAAATCGAGCTGCCGAGCGGCGCTGTCCCGCTGTGCCAGGGCGGAGTCGCCCAGTACGGGCGTCAGGGCGACGACAAGCAGGAGCAAGGCTGCTCGGACGCGCGTTCGCTCGGCGGTGGGGTATCCCGAGGGCTTCACCAGCGATCAGCCTCCTAGTCTTGGACTCTCGCTCGGCGGCTCCTTCAGGGCGGCGAACGAGATGTTCCAGATATCGGCCTGGGCGCAGGCGTTGAGAACGTTCATAATGTCCTGATGGCGCGCTTCGCCGTCGCCGCGAACGATGACCGCCTGTCCCTGATACAGCTCGGAAACCCGCCGCAGGATGTCCGTCAACTCCGGCAGGCTCATCTCCCGCTGGTTGACGACGACTCGGCCGTCCTTGTGAACGTTGATGATGATCTCGCCCGTCGAGCGCTCGGCGAGCTGCGCCTCGCTGGCTGTGGGAATGACAATTCCCATTTCGGCCTCCAGGCGATAGAACACCGACGTGGAGACAAAGAAGATGAGCAACAGAAAGATGATGTCGATCATCGCCGCCATCGGGAATGTGTTTTCTTCTTCGAATGCGTGACGCCCCGTGAATTGCATCATTCCCCCCTGTAGGTTTCGTGGGAAGGCGAAGCGTGGCCCTGCACTTCAGCGATTCGCTCGCCGAATTCTTCGCTGATGTCCTCCATCATTCCGATCAGCCATTGGACACGGCCCCGGAAGTAGAAGTAAAACGCCATGGCCGGAATGGCAATGATCAGCCCGGCGGCTGTTGTCACCAACGCCTTGGAGACCGCCTGGGCCAGCAGGATCGGCTTGACCACCGCCGGGTCCAGGGCGACGACGTTGAACGCCTGGATCATTCCCAGCACCGTGCCCAGCAGCCCGAGCAGGGGCGCCAGCGTAGCCACGTCGAACAGATACCGAATCTTCTGCCGCAGGTAATCCGCCTCGCGGCGGCCCGTGACCTCCATCGCTTGCAGAATCGTCTCCGGGTCTTTGCCCCAGCGCTTGAGGCCCTCGGCGACCACGGTCGGAATGAACCCTCCGGCGGACTCGCACAGGCTGACGGCGTCCTGAAAGTTCTTCTCGTTGATCAGCGCGTAGGTTTTTCGCAACAGCTCCTTGGGAATCAGACGGCTGACCTGAAGGGTGAGGGCGTAGTTCAGGATAAGCCCCAGCGCCACGACCGACAGGGCCCCAATGGCGATCATCACCACGCCGCCTTGCTTGATCGTTTCCCAGAGGCTTTGGGCAGTGCCCCTCCCGGCGGCGTTCGTTACGTCCGCCTCCTCCGGTGAGGTCACGGTCTGTCCTAAAGCGGCCGTCGCGGTCAACAGGATGACCGCCACGACAAGCGCTCGGGTGAATTGTCTCCTTCGCCGAATCGAATGCCGCCCGGTCGCTTGGCTCACAATCTTGCCGACAATCATGCTTTTGGCCTCCTGACGCAGTTTCCAAGGATTCCAACGGGAGTATGAGAAAGCAGTGACAAGTTCACTGGTTTCAGGATGCTACCTATCCCCTCAATGCTTGTCAATACAGGGATTCGCACTCGCCAGTCGAGGGACAAGGTTGCCGATGAGGAGATCCCCCGAACCCTCCGGCAAAACGGCGATGATGCTGGAATCGTAACGGTTATCGGCTCAATTTTGTCGAGCGGTTGAAGACACTGCCGGTAAGTGGTGAATTGTGAGCCGGTCACAGCAGCTCGAGGGAAGGGATGAGATCAGGCCGACATCGCCCGGCGCAAATCCCTTCGCCAGGGAAGGGATTCTCTGATATGCTTCCCTGCGAGCTTGGGAGGATGGCCTCCGGAGATGGTGCGCTCAAAGGATAACAATCCGGGGCGCGGGGTCTGTCGCCCCCGAGGAGAGAGCACGAGGATGCCGAAGATTCTGGGGTGGATGTTGCAGGTCATTGCCTCGGCCTGGCTTCTCTACAGCTTGGCCGCTGAGGCCATCGCCGTGCGTGCCGGGCAGAAAGGAATGGGGGAGGCGTTCGGCCGCGCCCTTCTTGTGGGCGTGCTGCCTTTCCTGCTGGTGGCCGGGCTTGGGGCGGTCTTGCTGGTTTTCTGGCGGAGACACGAGGAGGAGCGAAAGACCTTCGAGTTTGAGCAGCAGATTCTGGCGATGCTCCATCAGGAGGGCCGAGTCCCCTTCAAGGCCATTGCCGAAGCGGTGCCTCTCAACCGGCAGCAGATTGGCCGGCTGCTGACCGGTATGGGGGAGAAGCGGCTCTTTACCGGTTATATCAACTGGCGAGGCGCGCAGGTCGTCAGCAGCGAGGTGGCGAACGAGCTGTCCCCGGGCGAATGCCCCGTCTGCAATAGCCTGACCAGCTCGGCCGATCCTCACACCGAGGTCTGTACGCGATGCGACGCCCGCATCTTTCGGCCCTCCTGAGGGCCAACTGCGATGTGGGGAAAGGTTGAATGCACACGCTTAGGAAGGCGTGGGAAGACCCGTTGCCCCCGGGAGACGTCCGGGAATCGGCGGGTGAATCGGCACAAGGTCCCGATTCACGTCATTCCTGCGAAGGCAGGAATCCAATCTTTTTCTGATTCAATCTTGTTCGCTATCATTTCGAGGTCCCCGCCCACTGCTTGCGGGGATGAAATTCCCGCCTAATGATTGCGGAAATGACAACCTTAGATATGTCGCTATACATAGAAAAGGGCCGACAACGCAAATGTCTCGGCTTGAGACCCGCTCTAGCGAAGCTGTTCGAACAACCGGTAAGCGTGGGCGAAGCCCTCGACGGTGTAGCTCAGCGGATGACGTCCGAGCTCAGGCTGCCCTTGCCTGAGCTGCTTCAGGGTGCTCCAGCAGATGGCGTCGTGTTCCTCGGACAAGCGAACCTCTCCCGAGCGGTACCGGCAAAGGAAGTCAATGCTGACGGCCGGGCCTTTGCCGAGGTCTCCATACCAGACGCTCGCCGGGCCGAGCACGTCCACTTCGAGACCTGTTTCTTCCCGCACCTCGCGCACAACGCCCGCCAGAGGAGCCTCGTCCAGTTGCAGATGCCCGCCGGGCGGCGTCCAGAGCAGCGGCTCCGTCGCCCGGTGGAGCAGGAGGAACTCGTCGCCTCGCAGAAGGTATGCGCTGACGAGCAGCCGATGGGTATGCCCGCGCTCCAACACCCCACTCCCCTTGTGGATCGATTCTGAAATGCTGCCGGGCCGCCTTGCGAACCCTTTCAACCTGTGCCTGTAAGCATAGCATCCTCTTCAGCCATCGGCCAGTGTTTGCGGCGCTTCTGCCCGTCTGATATACTGGGGCAACAAAGAAGCGGCCTTCCAGCGTCATCAAGCCTTCCTTCTTGCTTCGAGGCCTACGACGGGATGGATCGGATCATGACTTCTTTAGGGTGCAGCCGAGCACTTCGGTTCTTGTTTTGGGCTGCCTGGGCGGCGCTCTGGTTCGGCGGACTGTATGGCTGCTTTGTCGGCGCGCGCGTGCTTGCCGCCAATGTTCATCTGGAGAGTTATGGCGCGAAGTTGGCGGTGATGCTCTACTTCACTTTCGGATTCGGCTGCGGCCTGTTGGCTCTGGCGGGTGCAGTCTGCCTCCTCTTTTGGCTGGCGGTCGCAAGGAAAGTGGAAAGTGGCAGATTTCGCCGCTGGAGAATGGCTTCCTGGATTGCTCTCGGCGGCTTTATCCCGCTCCTGCTTCTGGCCAGCCTGACGGCGCTTGGCGTGAACCGGCCTCGCCCTCAGCCCTCGGAAGAAGCGCTTGGCGTCGCGCTGCCGAATCTCGCCCAGCGCTGGAACGGGCGCAAGTTGGTCGTCCTCGGCCTCGACGGCCTCTCCTGGAAGCTGCTTCGTCCCTTGATGGAGGAAGGCCGCCTGCCTCAGTTCAAGCGGCTGTGCGACCAAGGCGCTTTCGGCGTCCTCGAAACGCTGTCGCCGACGCTTTCCCCGCCGATCTGGACTACGATGGTTACCGGGAAGTATCCTGAACAACATGGTGTTCTGGACTTCACCGAGCGAACGTTCTTCCCGTTGCCCTATTTCATCCGGGTTCTCCCCACAGGCCTCGGGCTGAATCGGCTGTATTTGACCTTGAGTCGCTTCGGGCTGGCGGATCGCTCGCTGGTAACGCGCCGGGCGCGGCGGACCAAGGCTCTCTGGAATATCTTCGACGACGCCGGAATGCACAGCGTCGTCGTTGGCTGGTGGGCCTCCTGGCCGGCCGAAACGATTCGCGGCGTGGTCGTGACCGATCACGTCAATGTGGCGCGGATGAGCGCCTACCGGGAGCTGGGGATGAAGGCCACATCTTCCCCGGCGACTTCCTTCGTCGGCGACGTCGCGCCGATTGACCTCCTGCCCGAGCTGCTGCCCCTGCTGCAAGACCCGCAGTTGCTGTCCGCCTCCGACATATTGCGTTTCGCCCGGCTGAATGAAAAGGAGTTGCGGGCCGTGGCGGACGCCGCGCATTACTCGCGTGACAACCGCTATAGCATTATCAAGTTTGAACTGGCTACCGACCTGACCAATTATCGCCTTGGCCGGAAGCTGTTTGAGGACTCGCCCTGGGACGCCTTCTTTCTCTATTTGCCCGGCCTCGACGGCTTCCAACACCACTTCTACCAGTTTCGATTCCCCTCCGAGTTCAAGAGCGTTGATCCGGACGAACTTCGGAAATATGGAGAGAGCATCAACGCCTATTACGTCTTCCTGGACGGCCTGCTGGTGGAGATGCTGGAAGGCCTGGACGACAATACCTATGTGCTCATCGTCTCGGACCACGGCATCGAAGCGAATCCGGACTACTCGCCCGGCGAAGGACGGGGCTACAACCAATACGCCAGCGGGATTCATACCGAAACCGCGCCCGGCGTGTTCATTCTCAGCGGCCCGGGCGTCCGCCGGAATCACGAACTGCGGGGGGCGAGTCTGATAGATATCACCCCGAGCATTCTCGCCTTGCTTGGGCTGCCGGTCGGCGACGATATGCCCGGCCGGGTTCTCAGCGAACTGCTCAGCCCCGAGGCCGCGGAAGGCTTCGCTGCCGAGCGGATACCTACCCATGATCTCGGGTACTCGCCGGAGATATCCGGGAGCGCCGCAGCGGCGGACCCTCGCCTGCTCGATCGCCTGCGCGCCTTGGGCTACTTCGATTAGGACCGCTGGAAATGCGCTGGTCGGACGAGGAACTGATGCGTATGGCGGAAGAGCTGATTGAAGAGCTGCCGGAGGATCTCCGCCGGGCGCTGGAGAATGTCGCGATCCTGATCCAGAACACGCCCAGCCCCGAGCAGGCGGCCCGGCTCCGTCTTCCCCCGGGCAGGCTGGTCCTGGGGCTTTACGAGGGAGTGCCCCTGTCCCGCCAGAGCGTGTTTCACCCAGTGGTGTTTCCGGCCGCCATCTACCTGTTTCGTACGAATATCGAACGAGTGGGGAAGGGGCTGGCCGAGATCAAAGCCGAGCTGCGCCGCACGCTTTTTCACGAAATCGGCCACCACCTCGGCTTCAATGAAGACGATCTGCGCCGGCGAGGGCTTTGACGACGGACGGCAGGCCCCGGCCAGTCTGCGCGAGTATCTTGACGAAATCCGCTGCCACCGGCATAGTACCCTCTAACGATTTGCCGAGTTTTCCACTTCACGATGACACGACAAACAGGAGACAAAGGTCTGATTGTCGGCCCCCGGCGGCTTTGGCGGGCGGTGAATGAGTGCGGCCGTCACCGGGTGATCGGCATTGATACCGAGTCCAACTCGTTTTGGGCTTACCGGGAGCGGGTGTGCGTCATTCAATTGATCGCGGGTGAAAGGATCTTCCTGATCGATCCGCTGGCGCTGGAGGATCTTTCCCCGCTGGGACAAGTCTTCCACGATCCGGGCATCGTCAAAGTCTTCCACGGCGCGGACTATGACCTGCGCTGCCTATATCGCGATTTCGCGCTGCGGGCTGTGCCGATCTTCGACACCATGGTAGCCGCCTCGCTGCTGGCCTATCCGGCGGTCGGCCTGGGAGCCTTGGTCCAACATCATTTCGGGGTCGATCTTCCCAAGACGAACGCTCTGACGCGCTACAACTGGGCGACCCGCCCCCTGCCTGAGCAGCACCTGGACTATCTCCAGAACGACGTCCGTTACTTACTGCCGCTGCGAGAGGCGCTGTTGAAGGAGCTGGAGGCCAAGGAACTGGTAGCCGAGGCGGAGTGGGAATTCCGGCAATTGGAGCAGATCACGCGCCGGGCCACCCCGGCCGCTTCGGAGGGTTTCTTTGCTATCAAAGGGGCGAGGCAACTGGAGCCTCTTCAGCAGGCGGTCATGAAGCAGGTCTATGAGTATCGGGAACGGATGGCCGAAAAGCACGATGTGCCCCGGTTCAAGGTGTTTTCGGACTCGATTGTGCTGACGGTCGCCCGGGAGCTGCCACACCGAACGGAGGCGCTGGCGAAGATCCCCGGGCTGAGTCCCCGCCTGGTTCGCCGGCACGCTCGCCATCTGCTGGAAGCGGTCCGAGCCGGCCAGGAGGATTTCCGGCAGGGCCGCATTCCGGTGCCGCCGACCCACCGAGCGGTGCGGGGACCGCACCGCAATAGCGAGCTGGTTCTGCGCTTGAAGCAGTGGCGGGCCGCCGAAGCGCAGCGCCGGGGGGTCTCCCCTCAAGCGGTCCTGCCGACGGCTTGCCTGAAGGATCTGGCGCGCTCCTCTCACGTGGACGAGCTGGCGCTGTCCCAGATGCCCGGCATGATCTCCTCCCGGATGCAGCGCTACGCAAAGCGCATTCTGGAACTGGTTGCGTCCTGAGCATCGCCCCGGTGGGGCGGACGACGGAAGGGCAGCGAGAAGTGGCAAGACGCGAGAGAGCACTCAGTGCCAACGAGGTGCAAGTCGCTCTGTGCGGTATCTTTCTGGCCGCCTTGGGGCTGAGGCTCTTTCTCGTGTTGGCGCTCGACCGTACGGTCTGGGGGGAGGAGCCGAGCCACTTGGTCCTGGCGCAGAACTTCTTCTCGGGCCGGGGCTATACCCAGTACGCGGGCATCGCGGATATTCTGGTGCCGCCGGGCTACCCGCTGCTGGTGGGCCTGCTCGAGAAGGTCGTGCGGGACTGGATGGCGGCCAGCAGTTTGTGGTTTGTCCTGGGAGGAACGGCCGCCATTCTGCCGCTGTTCCTGCTGGGCCAGGCGCTGTACGACGCCCGCTCGGCGCTGATCGCCTGCCTGTTCTTCTCGGTCAGCCCGGCGCTGGTGGCGGGCACGTTGTTAAGCGGTTCGCTCACCGGTCCCCCTTATTTGTTCTTTCTGCTCAGCGGGCTTTATTTCACTTATCGAATGTTGAGCCGGGATCGGATGAGCGACTCTTTACTGGCCGGGCTTTGCCTGTCCGCTGCCTATCTGATCCAGCTGGAAGGCCGTTTCTATTTTCTTGTCTTTCTCGCCTACCAGCTGCTCCGGTTGTTGCGCGGCCACCAGACGGATTGGAGAAAGGCCGGCAGCCGGCTGGCCCTGTTCGTTCTCGGGTTCGCCCTTCTGGCGCTGCCCTATCTGCTTTACCTTCATTCGGTCACCGGCAAGTGGACTTTTTCAGGTCATTCCACTCAAACCTACGCTGCGGCCAAGGCGCTGGTGCACAATGATCCCCTGCTTTACGACTTGGAAATGTGGGGGCTGGACCCCAGGGAAAGCGAAGTCCGTTACTACTCGTCGGAAGTCATGGAGATCCCGCTGCTGACCTTGTTTTTCGACGAGCCGCTGGCCTTCACCCGAGACGTTCTTGCCAATATGAGAAGGACGGCGCAACTGCTCAGCGAGCCGGAGTATTTCGGGCCGGGGCTGATGGTCCTGGCGGCCTTGGGCTTGCTGGCGGTCTCCTGGGATTGGCGCAGGCTGGCGCGCGAAGGATTCCTGCTGCTCAGTCTGTTGCCGCTGAGCGGATTCTGGCTGTTCTATGTGACCCGGCAGGACTTGAGTCCCGCTCTGCCGATTTTATTTCTGTGGGCCGGGCGGGGCATGGCCTATTTCTGGCGCTGGGTGGAGCGGACCGGGAAGAATCTGCGCACGACTCGCGCCCGGGGCAGCGCGGAGTTGTGGATGAAATCGGCCGTGTTGCTCGGCGTCGGCCTCGTGCTCGCCGCTCGCAATGAGCGTCTGTGCCGAAACCCGTACCCTCCTCATATCCATGAGCTGAAGCGCGTCGCCGCCTGGGTCGATGTGAACACGCCCCCGCATTCAGTGATCATGACCCGGCAGCCCGAGATCGCCTTTCATGCGAACCGGCGCTGGGTGGTCCTTCCCCATGCCCCTTATCCGAAGTGCCTGCAATATGCGCGCCGCCACGGCGTGAACTATTGGGTGCTGGAGCTGGACGTGATTCGCACCCGGCGTCCCCAGCTGATTCCCTTGCTGGAGGGCCGCCAGCTGCCGGAGCCGCTGCAAGAGATCAAGCGAATTGAGATCCCGCCGAATAAGGTTTATGTCATTTGCGCCATGCCCCCGGGGCCGGGGTCACAGTAGGCGCACAGACGACCACGGGCGCTTCGGCCCGCTTAGCGAAACTGGCTCAGATTTCGTACTCCTTCACTTTGTACAGCAGCGAGCGATAGCTGACCCCCAGGAGAGCGGCCGCCCTTTTCTTGTTCCATTTCGTCTGTTCCAGGGCTTGCCGGATGGCCGTTTTCTCGGCCTCGGTCACCGCCTCCTGCGCGATTTGCTTCAGCGAGCAGCTGCCCGGGGCCAGCGGCAGCGAAACCTCCTGCCCGGGGGCATCGTCGGCCGTGGGCTTCAGGGGAATCGAGAATGCGCCGGCGCCTTTCAGTTGGCGCAAGGCGTTTTCGTACCCCAGCACCATCATCCTTTTGACAAAACTCTCCAGTTCCCGCACGTTGCCCGGCCAGGAATAATTGCCGAGGTCTTGTGCGATCTCGGCTGTCAGCGGGACAGGTTCCTTCCCGAACTGAGGGGCGTACTTCTTCATAAAGTGGTGGTAAAGAAGGGGTAAGTCGTCCACCCGGGCGCGCAAGGGCGGCAAGGAAATCGTCACGTCGTTCAGCCGGAAGTAGAGGTCGTTGCGGAAGCGCTTCTTCTCGATATTCGCTTCCATCTCCACGTTAGTGGCCGAGATGATCCGCACGTCCACCTGGATGTTTTTCTTCCCGCCCACCCGGAAGAACTCCTTGTGCTCGAGAACCTGGAGCAGCTTCGCCTGCAAGGACAGCGGCATCTCTCCGATCTCATCGAGAAAGATGGTGCCGCCGTTGGCGAGATCAAAGCGGCCGACCTTGCTGGTCAGCGCGCCGGTAAAGGCCCCTTTCTCATAGCCGAACAGTTCGCTCTCCAACAGGTGCTCCGGCAAGGCGGCGCAATTGACCTTGATGAAGGCCTTCTTGCCGCGCGGGGAAAGCCGGTGGAGCAGGCGCGCCACGATCTCCTTGCCCGTACCGCTCTCCCCCTCGACCAGGATATTCAAGTCGCTCTCGGCCACCTGCTCGATCTGCCGCTTGACCTCGTAAATCGGCTGCGATTCCCCCACCAGGTCGTCAAAGACCGAGGAGACAGACAACTGCTTCTTGAGGCTCTCGAGCTCTTTGAGCAGGCCTTCGTGTTCGAGGCTCTTGCGGATGACCATCTTGACCATATCAATGTCGAAGGGCTTGAGCAGAAAGTCCACCGCCCCCTTCTTCATCGCCTGGACGATAATTTTGGCATCCGGGTAGGCCGATAAGACAATCAGCGGCACCCCCGCGCTGAGAGCTTTGATGTGCTCCATGGCTTGCAACCCGTCCATCCCGGGCATTTTGACGTCCATGAGGATCAGTTCCGGACGCTCCTTCTTGAAGCAGGCAATGGCGCTCTCGCCATCCTCGGCTTCAATCACCCGGAAGGTTTCATCTTCAAGCCCCTGGCGAAGGACCCAACGAATCTTCGGGTCGTCATCGACGACGAGGATCTTGGCCCGCGTTCCATCGATCACCTTACTGTTCTCCCTGTTTCGCCGCCGGCGTTTGGTTGCCCCCTAGCGCTGGGGGATGTTGACAAAGAAACTGGTGCCTTGCTCTTTGACGCTTTTGACGTCGATGAATCCCTGATATTTCTTCACCACCCGGTCCACGATCGAAAGCCCCAGGCCGGTCCCGGAGGGCTTCGTGGTGTAGAATCGCTCGAAAATCCGGTCCAGCTCCCAGCGGGTCATGCCGATACCGGTGTCGGTGAACTCCACCTGGACGTACCGGCCCCGCGCGGGCGAGCCTTGGGAGGTCATCTTCTGGTGAAAGCTGACCCGGGTGGCGATGCTCAGCTGCCCCCCGTGGGGCATCGCTTGCGCCGCGTTGACAATCAGGTTGACAAACGAGTCGATCAGTTCGTTGTCGTTGGCCCAGACCATGAGCGAGTCTTCGCTGAAGTGTTTTTCGAGTGAGATGCCCGCCTTGGCCAGGGTGTTCCTCGTGATGCGCAGGGCCTTGGTCAGCAGCTGATGAATGTTCCAGTAACCGATCTCCAGCTCCTGGTTTTTGGCGAAGGCCAGCAGCTCGACCGCCAGATTGTCGGCCCGGTTGATCTCCTCGTGCATCATCTGCACCGCTTCCTCGCGCAGGGACTCCTTGTCCCACTTACCTTCCAGAGTCTGAAGAATGCCCTTGACATTGCTCAGCGGAGTCTTGAGATCATGCGCGAGCTCGCTGGTCAAATTGCCCATCGTAATGAGTTGGGACGTCTGCATCAGGCTGTGATTCTCCTCACAGATGGCGACCGCCTGGGAGGCCACGATGGACAACATCTGCCGGTCGGCGAACGTATAAGGCGAACGCCCCGGATTGACCAGGCACAGATAACCATAAAGATTCTTCAGGATGATCAGCGGGCAAACGATGAGATTCTCAAAAGCCTCCGACGAAAGACCATCCTCGAGCAGCTGGCGCTCCACGGCCTGCGACACCTCGTTGATGTTTCGCCCTTTCGTAAAAGCGACTTTGAGGTTCGGCGGCGGGCGCAACAGCGATTTCAGTAACAGATCCCCCAGCTCGGACGGCTGCCCCCGGTCCAGCTGCAATACCACTTTCTCACATCGTTCGTCGAACAGCAGGCAGAAGCAGCTCTGGAGATCGATCGCTTCGCCCAGGTGCTCCATCACCTTTCGCAGGGAATCCTCCAAGGTCGGCAGGCCGCGGGTGTCCCGGATGATCTTATACAGCGCGGCCATCCGCTGGTTCAACTGCTGGAGATGAATGACCTTCTCCTCAAGCGAGCGGGTGATCTCCTTGTGCCGGAATCCCTCCATCTGGCGGCCGAGACTGCGCTCGACGACTGAAACCAACTTGCCCGGCTCGATCGGCCAGCTCAGGTAGTCATAAGCTCCCTGCCGGATACATTCGATGGCTTCTTCCAGGCAGCCGTTATCGGAGACGATGATCACCAGCGTGGAAGGATAGCGGCCCTTGACATAGCGCAGGAGGTCTTCCCCGTTCTCGCCAGAGGTGGACCGGTAGAGAATAATCAGATTGAAGAAGGTGTCGCTCAGTAGTTGCTTGAAGTGGTCGCTCGTGGGCAGAGCGGTGACTTGGTAGCCTTCCCCCTGGAGGATTTTGGACAGGGCTTCCGTCAGGTCTTCAGGCAGTTCGGAGAGAAGAACCTTGGCATTCTTCTTCAACTCATCGGTCATAGAAATCCATACCCTCTCCAGGCCCCTTCCTGGTAATTTTAATCTACTCGTTCCTGCAACCCTTGTCAACATAATCAGGAACCCTCTTTTCAGTTATAGTGCAACAATTGTTCACTTCCGGGACATTCGCAAGAGCAGGGCAGAGGACGCTAGAGTAGCCCTATCTATTTTATTCTCATAGAGTTAGAGTGACTGCATTCCCCGCAAAGCCCGAAGCGATGGCACCTGCCTGGGTTATCGGCCAACCCTGAACGAGAATTCAACATTTCAACAAAAATTTGCGTCCTTGGGGGCGCTTTACGGAAGCAGGCGGGCAATTGGCAGTTGAACTTTCTCCAGAGATCGGCTAGAGATTCAAGTGCTCAAACTGAAGTTTGAACTCTGAGCGGGGCGGATGGACGGTTCGGAGTTCAGCCTTCAGGCTGTGGGAGAGCGGGTGTCGGGCAAACTGAAGTTTGAACTCTGAACCCTAAACCCTAAACCCTAAACCCTAAACCCCAGACCCCAAGCTCAGAGCGGGGTAGAAAGGACAGCCTTAA
>Ga0068714_10005001_pt1 | contig 14357 bp, 12 predicted proteins | sample MTBNYHSulfiMetaG_FD_62988 | JGI IMG/M metagenome (GOLD analysis project Ga0068714, IMG submission 62988) | Enrichment culture microbial communities from rom New York Harbor, USA that are MTBE-degrading - MTBE-NYH (New York Harbor Sulfidogenic)... | ecosystem: Environmental > Aquatic > Marine >... | reverse complement strand
TTGCCCTTGACGCCGGCCGCCCCGGCAGCTACCCGAGAAGCGGCATGGACGACCCGGAGGTGACCATGCGGACCGCCACGGTCAGTCCCACCGCTGCTCGCTGTCGCTGCCCCTGTCGCCGTCGCTGTCCACTGCTCCCTGCCCCTGCCATCTGCCGCTGCCCCTGCCATCTGCCGCTGGGGTGAAATCAGCCGAGCCGGCTCCCTGGCAGCATCGCCCTCCCCCTCACCGCTGACTCCGCCTGGGGTGACAGCCCCCTACCACCCAGCTCAGACTGCGCTGCAGCAACGCCCTCGCGACAGCGCAACGGCCTCGGGGCAGGAGCGGGGGGGATCGGATCGGGTGGCGGCGCGTCCGGGTTCCGGCTGCGTGGCCGGGTTCGGGGCGGCGAGGGCGTGGGTGGTAGACTCGCGCGGTGGGGAAACAGGGGCCTCGCCCGCATCTCGGGGCTCGGGTGTCGGGTCTCGGCCTCGAGGTGACGGGCTGAACGGGAGGACGGTGGCGGTCGTGGTCCCCTTACGGCAGCTGTGTCGGCTCGCGATCCTGGTCGGCCTGATGGTGGTCGGTGCCCCGGCGGGAGCGTGGGGGCAGGGTGACGACCCTCCGGCGCCCCAGGCGACCCCCACTCCGCCCCCTGGGGTGGGAGCGCCATCCGGTGAGGAGCCCCCGAGCGCGGTCGCCGAGCCCGGCGCCTCCGGCGAGGCGCAGTCGTCGGATTCGACCTCGCGGGTCGAGCCCACGGCTTTGGAGACTGGCGCGCTGACCGAGGAGGAGGTGCCGATCGCCAGGCGAAGCCTCGCCGAGAAGTGGTCGGCCTTTCGGCAGGCGGCCCAGGGCCTGCTGCTGTGGGACTTCTTCAACGGCGGCCTCACCGTCCGCAGCCACGCCCGGGTGAAGGCCGACGGCACGGCGGCGTGGGGCGACGACCCGTTCGAGAGCTACTACGGCGAGCCGGACGCGAGTCTCAAGCTGCGGGAGCTGTCCCTGTTCGCGCAGGGGACCATCGACCACCGCATGCGCTACAGCCTCGGTTTCGACTTCGGCGCCGACATCGGCCTCGCGGAGGCCTTCGTCGAGGGCCGCGAGCAGGGTCTCACCGTCTACGGCTACAAGCTGGGCCAGTTCACGGTCGGATTCTTCCAGGAGCCGTTCAGCTTCGAGCGCGTGATGAGTGGTCACGACATCGCTCTGCTCGAGCGTGCGCTGCCGGTGTGGACCTTCAGTCCGGGCAACAACTTCGGGTACATGCTGTACAACACGGCGCTCGGGCAGCGGATGCAGTGGGCGGCCGGGTTTTTCTCCCTCGGCAGGCACAACGAGGCGAACGCGTCGAACTCCGTGCTGTCGGTCTCCGGCCGGGTGTCCGTCCTGCCCATCTACCGCAACGAGGGGCGCAACCTCCTCCACCTCGGCGTCTCGTACTCCAGACGCGATCCCCGGGGGGGCGTCGTTCAGTACCGATCCCGTCCGGAGGCCCGCTTCGTCGACTTCCTGGTCGACACCGGAGAAATCGAGGCCGGCGGGATCCAGCTCTTCGGGGCCGAGGCGGTGGCGGTGGCGGGTCCGCTCCACGTCCAGTCCGAGGCGATCCTGTCGCGGGTGGAGAAGACCGACTTCGGCGACCTCGACCTGTGGGGGTACTACGTCCAGGTGGGGTGGTTCATCACCGGCGAGCACCGCTCCTACGACCGGGGGAGCGGGGTCTTCACCCGGCTGGCGCCGACCACCGATTTTGTCGGCGGGGCAGGCAACGTGTTCACCGGCCGACCGGGCGGCGCGCTCGAGGTCGTCGGCCGCCTCTCCGGCGTCGACCTCGACGACCGCGGGCTCGAGGGCGGCGAGATGCGCAACCTGAGCGTCGGCCTCAACTGGCACCTCAGCGCCACCTCGGTCGTCAAGCTCAACTGGGTCAACTCGTCGGTCACGGACCGTGGCCGGGCCAACATCGTGCTGCTCCGCTTCCAGTACCGCCCGATCCCGCTTCCCGGGTGGAGGTGAGCAAGCCGCTCACACCACCAGCGCAGGTTCTCTCGGGGCGCGATGGTCACCCCGAGGTGCAAGCGTTCGCGGGTTGCGGCGGTGTCGGCCTCAGGAAAGCCGTCTACCTCTGCCCGCCGGGCGAGCCGGGCTTCCGGCGCAGGGTGTCCGACGGCAGCTCGCCGAAACACCTCTTGTAGGCCCGCGAGAACTCGCCAAAGTGCCAGAAGCCCCAGTTGAGCGCTTCGGCCGAGACCGTGGTCGAGCCCGGGGTCGCTGCCAGCAGCGCCCGCCGCACCCGGTGCAGCCTGAGCCGGGTCAGGTAGGCCATCGGTGTCAACCCCATGACCTCCTTGAAGGCGTACTCCAGGGCGCGCTCGCTCACCCCGGCGGCACTGCACAGGTCACTCACGTGGAGGCGCTCGCCGGTCTGCGACAGCGCGTAGTCCTCGGCGGCCTTCACGATGAGACTCTGCGCCTGCCGCGCCCGTTCCTCCCGGGTCGGCTCGAGGTCGTTGGCCTCGCCGAGGACGGCCAGGAGCGTTTCGAGCAGCTCGACCCGGGCGGCGACCCGCTCGTTCCTCCGCTCGTCGAACAGGTAAGGCCGGCGTGCGGCGACGCCCACCAGTCGCTTCCCCCAGTCGAAGAGCCTCCGCGCCCTGTCCTCTCCCACCCGCAGATGCTCCACGCCGCGCGGCAGGCGAAGGCCGCGTCCGCGGTGACGAGCCGCCAGATGCACACTGATCTCTTGCGGCGGGAGCAGGAACGCGACGCTCTCCCACCCGGCGTCGCTGACGAACCTGGCCTCCGCACCCGGCCCCGCGGCCAGCACCAGGCCGGGGCGGACCGGCAGCCCGTTCACCGAGCCGCTCGCGTGCGGACCGAAGGTGACGTAGGCGACCATGCCCCGGCGGACGCTCGTGTGGGTCCGCACGCGGAGGCTGGTCGAGTGGAACACGACCGCGGCGTCCTCGAGGCGCACGATGACCCGTTGTGCCCGAAAGGGCACGACGTGCAGCTGGACCACCTCCTGGTCCAGCAGCTCGACGCTCGCGCCGGCTGCCGTGGGTTCGTCGAGCTCGGTCACCGTGACGGCAGGGTTGGCTGTGGCGGGGGCGCGGACGGTGTTCTTCACGTTCTGCGGAATTCCGATAGAAGTTCTCGACGTGCTGTTGGAGACTCATGTTGACCGTGTTCTGGCGACCTTGAGGAGGAGAAGTTCCGACCTCCCAGAGACCGGCCTGAAGCATATCACCCGCGTGCGGCAGGGGCGCGCGCGCCGGGCCGGGCGGTTCTGCCTTGAGGTTTCGATTGACGCTGTTGTTCCCCCATCGGGTGGACGCGCGGACCGCTCGACGAGTCGGCGCCGGAGACTTGTCACGAGGAACAGATGGACAGATGGAAGAAGGAGCTGACAGTGAGGACCGAGCCACGGCATGGAACGCGCGTTGACGGGAGGAAACCGGGAATACTGTGCCGGTTGCCGATCGTGTGGGGCGTTATCGGCGTGGTCGTGGCGCTGGTCGCGCCCGCCATCTGCGCCGCGGCGGATCCGCCCCGGCCGCCGAACATCGTCGTCATTCTCGGCGACGACATGGGCTTCTCCGACATGGGCTCGTTCGGCAGCGAGATCAAGACGCCGGTCCTGGACTCGCTGGCGCAGCAGGGGGTCCGCTTCACGAACTTCTACACCCACGCCAGTTGCTCGCCCACGAGGTCCATGCTGTTGAGCGGCGTCGACACCCACCTCAACGGCCTCGGCAACATGAGCGAGTTTACGGCGCCGAACCAGATGGGCCTGGACGGCTACGAGGGCAACCTCAACGACCGCGTCGCCACGCTGCCGCAGCTCCTGAAGGACGCCGGCTACCACACCTACATGGTCGGCAAGTGGCACCTGGGGAAGGAGCCGACCCAGATCCCGGCCGCGCGCGGCTTCGAGCGCGACTTCACGCTCCTCGACGGGATGGGCAGCTACTGGGACGACTGGAACTTCGCGGCCGCCAACCCCAAATCGCTCTACACCGAGGACGGGCGCTACCTGAGGAGCCTGCCGAAGGACTTCTACGCGACGAAGACCTACACCGACAAGCTGATCTCCTACATCGACGCCAACCACGGCGACGGCAAGCCGTTCTTCGCGTACGTCTCCCACCAGGCGCCGCACGAGCCGTACCACCTGCCCAGGGAGTGGCGCAGCCGCCACGTCGGCGAGTACGACAAGGGCTGGGACGCCCTGCGGCAGGAGAGGCTGAAGCGCCAGGTCGAGATGGGCATCGTCCCCCCCGGGACGCAGCTTTCCGAACGGATGTGGTTCGTGCCCGACTCCACCCTGCTGGCCCCGGCCGCGCGCGCGGTCATGGGGAAGAAGATGGAGATCTACGCCGGTCTCGTCGAGAACCTGGACCACCACGTCGGACGGCTCATCGACCACCTCAAGAAGATCGGCGAGTACGACAACACGATCTTCATCGTCTTCGGCGACAACGGCGCCGAGGGCAACGACCTCTACGAAATGATCGCCGGCTCGCCCGGCTCACGCGACTACCTCTGGGCGGCCATGCACTGGTCGCAGAACCATCCCAACGCGTGGGGCGACCCGGGCTCCTGGCTCGCCTACGGGCCCGCCTGGGCCCAGGTCTCCATGACGCCCTTCAGCCAGTACAAGGCCTGGCTCGCGGAGGGCGGCATCCACAACGCGCTGATCGTCAGCGGCCCCCCGGTCAGGCGACCCGCGGGGAGCATCAACAACGGACTGATGCACGTCGCGGACATCATGCCGACGCTGCTCGAGCTGGCTGGCACCAGCTATCCGAGCACCTACAAGGGGAAAGACGTACCCCCGGCCCTGGGCAAGTCCTGGGTCCCCGTGCTCGCGGGCCAGACCGAGTCCCCCCGGACCGACCGGGACGTCCTCGCCTGGGAGCTCTTCGGCAACCGCGCCGTCCGGCAGGGGAGCTGGAAGCTGCGCTGGGAGTGGAGGCCCTTCGGGAGGGGTGACTGGGAGCTCTTCGACCTCGCGGCGGACCCCGGCGAGCTGAAGGACCTCGCGGCGGAGCACCCCGACAAGCTGAAGGAGATGGTGGCGCTCTGGGACGACTACGCCCGGAGGAACAACGTGGTCCTGCCCAACCGCTCGCCCCACGAGACCCTCGAGGACGTGCTCCCGCAGCGCGTCCCGGTCCAGGCCGGCTACCCGCCGCTCAACCTGAAGCGCCAGTACGTGCCGCCCGCGGACATGCTCGCGGACCCCAAGCCGTGAACGCCGAGTCTCTCCGTGCCATCGCGAAGGAGTCAAGGCAATGAAAGCTGAACGAAGCTCGAGAGTCAGTGGTCTGACGCTCGCCCTGGCGTCGGTGCTCGTCATTGGCGCGCTCTGGCCGTCCCAGGCGTCCGCCCAGGTGCCCCCCCGTTTCTACTGGAAGACCCTCTCCGGCGCGAATGCCGTGCCGGTCATCGTCAACTCGATGAGCGGCAACACCAACCCGTTCGACCCGTCGCACCTGGTGTCGCCGGGAGCGAACCTGGACGCCACCCTCGCCATCGGCGGGTATGCCCGCACCTTCACGCTGCTCGACCGCTCCGCCCTGGTCGCGGTCCTGCTGCCGATGGGGCGGATCTCGGGGGAGGTCGCCGCCGCCGGCCAGACGGTCAACGCCTCGGCGCGAGGGTTCGGCGACCCGATGGTCGAGCTCGACGTCAACCTCATCGGCCCGCGGGCGCAGAAGAACCTGGTCGACGTCCTGCGCTACGAGCCCGGGTTCTCGCTCGACGTGATCGTCGACCTGGCGCTTCCGGTCGGCGAGTACGACAACGACCGGCCCCTGAACCTCGGCCAGAACCGATGGTACGGCCGCCTCGGCTTCCCGGTCGTCTGGCAGCTCGGTCCGTGGGTGCCGGGTCGGCGGACGACCCTGGAGCTGCTACCCGCGGTGTGGCTGTTCGGGACCAACGACGACTTCGTGGGGGCGAAGCTGGAGACCGACCCGATGGTCCAGCTGGACGCCCACCTGACGCGGGACTTCACGGAGCGCCTCTGGGGCTCGCTCGACGGCGCCTGGTACACGGGCGCGGAAGCGAGCGTCGACGGCGTCGAGGGGGAGAAGCTCGACAACCTGGCGTTCGGGCTCACGCTCGGCTACCAGATCAACGACAACCTGGGCCTCACCATGGGCTACAAGTCGACCGTCAACGACAGTGCTCCCGGTGACCTCCAGATGGACGGCTTCATGATCTCGCTCGTTTCGGGCTGGCACTCGATCATCGAAGGTGCGCGACGGTTGCATGGCGGGGAGTAGGCCGAGGTCGCGGAGACGACGGCGCCGTGGACCTCAGGCCGCTGCGGACGGGTGACGCGACGAGAGGGATCGCGCCTGGAACCCGCGCGTCCGATGGCAAGGACCCGCGGCATGAAGCCACGAACCGTAGCCCTTCGCGTGGAGTACGATGCTGAGGGTTCGGCAGCCCGCACCAGGGGTGCGGCCGCGCCAGAGGAGGAGATACGGCAATGACCGGGACTCGGCGGAAGGGCACGCCGGCGGCTTCGAAAGGACGTGGCCAGCCGGGCTCCGAATCGGCTCGGCTCTTCGTCCCCCGTGGGTCGAGGGCGGAGCGCCTCGCCGCGGGCAAGGCCCTGCGGGCGGCCTGCCCCCGGGAGGCCCACGCCGGGTGGAAGCCGCCCGCCGACCGGCGGGACGCGGTCGAGCTGATCCTGGAGGCGGAGAAGGGGCGCGTGCCCGAGCTGCTCCCGCTGCGCCACGGGCGCATGGTCCGCTCCGCGTTCACGTTCTACCGGGGGGCGGCCCTCACGATGGCGGCCGACCTGGCGTCCACGCCGGCCACCGGGGTCCGGGTCCAGTGCTGCGGCGACGCCCACCTGTGCAACTTCGGCGGGTTCGCCACCCCCGAGCGGCGGGTCATCTTCTCCATCAACGACCTCGACGAGACCCTGCCGGCGCCCTGGGAGTGGGACGTCAAGCGCCTCGCCGCGAGCTTCGTGGTGGCCTGTCGTGACAACGGGCTCAAAGAGGCCGTCGCCAGGGACGTGACCCTGACCTGCGTCCGCGCCTACCGCGAGTCCATGGCCGAGCTCAGCCGGATGCGAACGCTGGAGCTGTGGTACCAGGCGATGTGGGCGAAGGACCTCCTGGAGGGCCTGGAGAGCCTCGAGCACCGCAAGCGGATCATGAAGCGCATCGAGAAGGAGCAGGCGAAGAGCCGAGGGGAGGAGCTGTTCCCGAAGCTCGTCGAGCACAAGGGGGACATTCCCGTCATCAAGGACCAGCTCCCCACGATCTTCCACGCCGAGGGGCACCACCCGGGCGAGGTCCAGAAGGCGCTGCGCGACGCCTTCGCCGGGTACCGCGACACGTTGCTGCCCGCCCACCAGTCGCTGCTCGACCGCTTCGAGCTGCGGGACGCCGCCGTCAAGGTGGTCGGGGTCGGCAGCGTCGGCACCCGCTGCTGGGTGTTCCTCCTCATGGCCGGCGAGGGCGACCCGCTCTTCCTCCAGGTCAAGGAGGCGCGCGCCTCGGTCCTGGAGCCCTACGCCGGCGCGAGCGTGTACTCGAACCACGGCCAGCGCGTCGTCAACGGCTACCGGCTCTTGCAGCCGGCCAGCGACATGTTCCTCGGCTGGAGCAGGGGCCCGCGGCGCGACTTCTTCTTCCGCCAGCTGAGGGACATGAAGATCAGCGCCATGGTCGAGACCTTCGGCCGGGCCGAGATGGACGTCTACGCCCGGTGGTGCGGGCGCGCTCTGGCCATCGCGCACGCCCGCTCCGGGGACGCGGCGACTCTGAGCGGGTACATGGGCCGGAAGAGCGACGCGTTCGACGACGCGATCGCGGCCTTCTCGGTGGCCTACGCCGACCAGAACGAGCAGGACCACGCCGCGTTCGAACGTGCGGTGCGCGAGGGCACGGTGAAGGCGCTCTTCGAGGAGGACCGATGACCGGGCGCGGTCGCACCGCCCGGCAACCGGCCCTGCTCGCCGTTGCGATCGCCGGCGCGGTGGTGGCGGCCGCCTGCACGCACATCGGGCCGGGGACCGTCGTCGTGGACCGGTTCGACTACAGCACCGCCATTGCCGACTCCTGGAAGCAGCAGACGCTGCTCAACATCGTCAAGATTCGCTACGTGGACCTGCCGGTGTTCGTGGACGTGGCGTCCATCGTCAGCGGCTACTCCCTGCAGACCGGCGTCAACGTCACCGGCGTGCTCTCCTCCGAGAAGGCGGTGCAGGGCGACTACGCGTCGATCGGCGGCCAGGTGGTCTACACCGACCGCCCCACCATCACCTACGTGCCGCTGACCGGGGAGAAGTTCCTCCACGGGCTCATCACGCCGATCGACCCGAAGAAGATCTTCTTCATGCTCCAGACCGGCTACGCCGCGGACTTCATCCTCGGGCTGACCGTCGAGTCGCTCAACGGGGTGCGGAACCGCTCGACGGCGGGCGGCGTCGTCCGGGAGGCGGACCCCGAGTTCGTCCGCGCCCTGGAGCTGCTGCGAGACATCCAGGCGGTCGGGGGGTTCGGGATGCGGGTCGAGGACCACGAGGTCAAGGGCTCGACCGGCGTGGTGTTCTTCCGGCGTGACGACGTGCCCGCCGAGTTCGCCGCCAAGGCAGCGGAGATCCGGCGGCTGCTCAAGCTCGCGCCGGACCAGCAGAAGTTCGAGCTGACCTACTCGCCGGTCCGCGGGACGGACGCCGAGCTGGCGGTGAACAGCCGGTCGATGCTGCAGATTCTCGCCGCCTTCGCGACCTACGTCGAGGTGCCGGAGGCGCACGTTGAGGACCGCAGCGCCGTGCCCGCGCTCGAAGGCTCGGCCCCGGGGGGCCGGCCCGACCGGATCAGGATCCACAGCGGCACGGAGGAGCCCGCCAACGCGTATGCCGCCGTGCGCTACCGGGACCACTGGTTCTGGGTCGACAACGGCGACTGGCAGACCAAGCGGGCGCTCACGGCTGTGATGTTCTTCTTCACGCTCGCGGAGACCGGCGCCGGCGACAAGCTCCCGCTGGTCACCATCCCGGCGCAGTGAGGGCGCCAGGCGAACGATCGGCTCTGAACCGTCGCGAACCGACGGTGCTCGCTCCTCCGCCGGACGCCGAGATCATCCCAGCCTTCACGGCAGCAGAGCTCCTGGGGAGCGAGGGGCTCGATTGAGCGGTCCAACGATCGGCTTGCAGCGGTGGGGGTCGCCTTACCCCGCCTTCGCCTCCCCCGAGGTCCAGCGCCGACGAGCCCTACGGCGAGATGGGCGGCGGCGGGTTGAGGTGGGCGGGCATCACGGGGCGGCACCGCAGGTGTGGTCCGAGACCTCGCTGCGATCATCCACGGGCCATGAGTGCGGTCGCCCTGCCGGGGCTTGTCAGGTCGGTGGCTCGGTAGCCGCCAGGCCTCGCCGCGACGTCCCGAGAATGGGCACCCGAGACGACAGTGCCCGGGGGCTGACCCCCGGGCGCCGCGTGCATGGCCTCGCCCCTGCGGTTCGTGGCCTCAGAACATCCAGCCGATTTCCACCATCACCACGTCGAAGCGGGGGGTGGTCGACGCCTTGTCGAAGTCGGCCCACTGGCTGGTGTAGCTCCCCCGGAGAAACGTGCTCGGGTTGAACTCCCAGCGGACCCCCAGGGTCGCCTGGTAGGAGAAGGCGTCGGTGGTCTTGGTCGGGTAGTCGGTGTAGCAGACGTAGCCCCACCAGGGGTCCCACCAGCAGCCGGTGATCGGCGGGCCGCTGGGCACGTTGGTGTCAACCCAGCTGTAGCCGATGCCGGCGCCGAGGTACGGGGTGAGCGGTCCCTCCATGAAGTGGAAGACGCCGTTGGCCGACATGGTCCAGGCCTCGTAGGAGCCGGAGATCCCGAGGACGCCTCCTTCGTCGTCGATCACGTTGGCGTCGTAGCCGATGTCGGCCCACTGGAAGCCGAAGGTGGTGGCGAAGCTGTCGCTGAAGTTGTACCCCCCCATCATCGCGAAGCCGAAGTCGTCGTCGGTCTTCAGGGTCGAGCCACCCTCGGAGCTCACGTCGGTTCCGAGCTGCCAGGCGGCCCCCAGGGTGAGCTCCCAGCGCCCCTCCCGGTCCTGGGCGCTTGCCGGAGCTGCCGCGGCGAGCAGCGCCAGGGTGAGTCCAGTGATGCAGATCTTCAACACGGCACGGTGCACTCTCACACAGCTCATCAGGTCCTCCTTCTTCGAACGCGTTCGAGCTGGGAATGCCCAGCCGATCGCCATTGCGCGCCAGAGAGTACTCCCACTCCCTCAGAACGTGAACGTCACGCCGAGCTCGGGACCCTGGTAGGTCACGTCCATGTCGAACAGCCCGCGCTCGCCGGCGTCCTCGAAGTCCTGGCTCAAGGCGCGGTAGCCGAGCCAGGCCGTCACCGAGTCGCCGAGGTGGAGGCCCAGGTCGAGCTTGGCCTGCCACTGCCACTCCATGCCCACCCCGAACCCGCCGACATCCCCCTGACCTTGAACCACCCATTTGCCCGACAGCGGGGCCACGAACCGGAGCCCCACGATCGGGTCGAAGAACTCGTCTCCGCTCTTCACGTGGACCGCCTCGCCCGAGATCGGCCTGGTGGCCGCGACCTCGGCGCTCAGGTCCGTGTAGCGGACCCCCGCGAAGGCCTCGAAGGCCTCGCTGAAGCGGTAGCCGGCGTCGACCTCCGCGACCGTCATGTCGACGTCCATCGAGCGACCGTCCTTCGACTGCCCGAGGCCGAAGAAGGCGCCCTCGACGGTGAGGCTCCACCTCGGGGCCTGGAGGCGGTAGCTGGCGAGCCCGCCCATCTCGAGGTTGTCGATGAACTCGTCGACGTCGACGTCGATTTCGGCCGTGGCGTCGCCTACCGCGGCAGTCCCGTCGACCTGGAGGCCGGCGCCGTAGAGGGTCACGCTGTGCTCGAGCTGGGCGAGCGCGGCGACGGGCGTGAGGAGCGTCGCCACGATGGACAGGGTCACGCATTTCAGGCGGGTGCTCATGGTGGGTCTGGCCTCTCTTCCCGGGCGTCTGGGTCAACGTTACGCTCGGGCATCGCGGTATTCTGCTCGTCCCCCGAAGAGCCGTCACCTCGAAAATCTACGGGGTCGCGTGAGCGCGCGGGGGGGGCGCCCGCCCCGTCAGACCTCGGAAAACTGGATGACGACCTTGATGCCGCGCTCGGTGTAGCGGCCGTTGCGGCACATGTCCCACTCGCCGACCGCGCAGTTGGGGCAGGGGACCGGGTCCGGCCGGCGGACGATCCCGACCACCAGGTCGCCCACTTTCAGCGAGCTGGTCGGGCCCGGGTCGAGAACGCGGCCCAGCGACTCGTGGCCGAGCACCAGGCGCTCGGAGCCGGGCGGGGCCCAGCCGTACTGCCCCTCGACGATCTCGACGTCGGTGCCGCAGACCCCGACCGCCACGGCTTCCACCAGGACCGAGCCCTCGTGCGCGCCGGGCTCCGGGACCTCCTCGTAGCGGGCGGTTCCGGGCTTCCTGGGTTCGACAGTGATCGCTTTCACGGCTTCATCTCCTTTCAGGCACGCGCGGCCGTGCCGACGTCACGCCCCCCACGCCGAGCGAGTCCGCCGAGGTGGCGAGGGTTCGATCCTCGGGGTCGGGGGATTCCGCGAGCAGGTGCGGGTACACCTCGCGGATGACCTCCTGGCCGGCGGCACCCACCCTGGTGAGAATGCTGACCGGCCGCAGGGACCTCACCACGTTGTCGATCCGGTAGATGAAGACGCCGATGCAGAGGACGCTCGAGCAGGCCGCCACCCACACCGAGACCTGGGGCACGGTGTCCTCGATGCGGCAGAGCACGGCCAGAGTGAAGGTGAACGCGAAGACGAGGAACGTGAGGCAGAGCCTGACGACCAGGCTCCGGTGGGCCAGTGAGATGATCCACGGCGCGAGCCGGGCGCTGGCGAGCTGCACGGAGAGCAGGAGGATCGAGAAGACGAAGACGATGAACGTGAGCATGGACGCGGCGAGCGCACCGAGCAGCGTCCTGGCGCCGTCGGGTCCGAACCAGGGCTCGACGCCCAGGATCGCGTCCACCCGCCGGATCACGGGGAAGAGCAGGAGCGCCGCCGCCATCCCGAGCAGCGGCGGAGGCCAGACCGAGCTCCCCACGAAGCTCCTGATCCGGTAGCGCTGCAGCCAGGTCATTGCTCCTCCGCCTTTCACCTCGGCGTCACTGCGCCGGAATGGTGACCAACGGCAGGCTCTCGGTGCCGCCGGCCTCCGCGAGCGTGAAGAAGAACATCACGGCCGCGAGCGCCCGCTTCGTCTGCCAGTCGCCGTTGTCAACCGAAAACCAGTAGTCGCGGTAGCGCACGGCGGCGAATGCGTTCGCGGGCTCGGCTCTGCCCCTCAAGACCCGCACCCTGTCCTCACGGCTCCCCGCGGCGGAGTCTTCGAATGCAGGCAGGGCGCTGTGGTCTTTCAGGTGCTCTTCCGACACCCCTTCAGGTTCTGTGATCATCGGCGCCTTCGTCCGGGTCTGCACCGGGCTCTGTCACCGCTCGTCCAGCGTCCTCCCGAAACGCCGCCGCCGCGTGCCGGTTGGTCGGGTAGAAGCGCTTCGGGTCGACCAGCTCCATCAGCTCGTACCGCTCCAGCCAGGAGCGGAACGAGCGGTCGGCGCGGCTGACGGCGAATGTGATGTCCTGCCTCTTCACCATGCCTATCGCCTGCCGCAGCACCCCCGCGCCGGTTGTGTCGACGTCGGTCATCGCCTCCGCGTCCAGCACGAACCAGCGGACCGGGGTGGACGCCCGGGCGAGGAGCTGCTCGACCTCGTCGAGGAACAGCGCCGCGTTGGCGAAGTACAGCGGGGCGCCGAAGCGATACACGACCAGGCCCGATGGGCTGACGGCGTCGCCCGCGAGCGCGGGAGCGAAGTGGCTGCCGTCGGCGGCTTCCAGCAGCGCCGCGGTCTCCGGACGCGACGCTCGGCGGATGACGTCGATGACGGACATCAGGAAGGCGATCATGACGGCGCGCAGCGGGCCCAGCGCCAGCACGCTGAGCAGGCAGACGGCGGCGATCCAGAACTCCGAGCGGCGCATGTGCCACAGCTCGCGGAGCTCGTGCACCTCGATCAGCGACAGCACCGCGTTAGCGACGATCCCGGCCAGCGCCGCGTTGGGCAGGTACGCGAGCGTGTCGGTGAAGAACAGCATCACCACCGCGATGGTCCCCGCCGCCACCAGGCTCGGCAGCTGGCTCTTCGCGCCCGAGGCGTCCATCGCCGCGGAGCGGGAGGGGCTGTTGCCGGTGACCAGCGAGCCGGTGAGGCCGGCGGCGACGTTGGCGGCGCCGTAGGCGAACAGCATCTGGTCGCCGTCCGCCTTGTAGCCGTACTTCTGGCTGTAGCTGCGGACCACGAGCAGCCCCTCGCACAGCAGGATGGCGACGATGGCCATCGCGCCGGGCAGCAGCCTCAGGTAGTCGGCTGGCGGGATCGCGGGCAGGGCCAGGGCCGGCAGACCCGAGGGGATCGCGCCGAGCACGCCGACCCCTTTCTGGGCGAGGTTGAAGTAGGCCACGGCGAGCGTGAGCACCACCAGCGCCACCAGCGCCCCGGGGACCTTTGGCGCGTAGCGCTTCATCAGGCGGACGATCAGGAAGGCGGCGACCCCGATCGCCACCGAGTAGAGGTTGGCGCGGGGGATGGACTGGATCAGGGCGATGACCTCGACGAAATAGCCCTCGGTGCTCACGGAGCTCGCCATGACCTCCTTGAGCCGCTCCGCCGCCGCGAGCGCTCCCGTCCCCGCCTCGGCCCCGTGGGGGGCGGCGAGGATCTTGCGCACCTGGTTGGTGAGCACCTCGACGCCCAGGCCGGTGATGAACCCCGCCATCACGGCGCGCGACAGGAAGTTGGCGAGGAAGGCCAGCCGGAAGATCCAGAAGATGAAGAACAGCAGCGCGCACACCATGGCCAGCGCCAGGGCGGACTGCAGGCGCAGCGGGTCCCCGGGTGCGGCGAAGGAGACCAGAGCGGCCCCGACCAGGGTGGCCATCGAGGCGTCGGGGCTGGTCACCAGGTGACGCGAGCTCGCGAGCAGGGCAAACACCACCAGCGGGACGATGGCGGCATACAGACCGGCCGCCGGGGGCAGGCCGGCCACCTGCGCGTAGCCGATGTTGAGGGGGATCATCAGGGCGGCGAGGGTGACGCCCGCCATGACCTCCCGGGGGACGTCGGCCGGCGCGATCCCCCGCAATCCTGCGAAGGGGCGGGGCCAGGAGATCCTGGAGAGCATGGTGCGTGACTCGTCGCTCATGAAGTCACTCCTCTGTCTCGCGATCCCCGATGTGCGCCGTCGGCCGAGCGTCGCCGCGGTGGCGCAGCGAGTACACGAGACGGGTGACCGGGCCGC
>Ga0068714_10005000_pt1 | contig 14359 bp, 9 predicted proteins | sample MTBNYHSulfiMetaG_FD_62988 | JGI IMG/M metagenome (GOLD analysis project Ga0068714, IMG submission 62988) | Enrichment culture microbial communities from rom New York Harbor, USA that are MTBE-degrading - MTBE-NYH (New York Harbor Sulfidogenic)... | ecosystem: Environmental > Aquatic > Marine >... | reverse complement strand
TTTTGACGGACTCGAACCCTCGACGGCCGTTTTCTACCTGGGGCATTACCTGATAGCAGCCGACTATGTGCAGGACGAGGACACGGATGTATATCGCCAGGCTGTGATCCATCACCTGTATCGGGTCGATGACAAAGCGGGATTCCCCATGATGGCGCTCGGCGTTGCGACTTGGGCATTGGTCCTGACCGATACGCCGGCGGACACCCCGATTCTTGCACACGGTGTAGTGACGAATCCGTATTGGGATGGAGTCACGGTGGGTGATCTGCCCGATCTACTCGCTGGTCACCAAGTCCCAGAGGGAGAACCGTTCGCCGGGAGTTTCTACTGGCTGTTCGATCACACGGACGGCGGAACGGGAGGAGTGACCGCCGGATACACCGAGGATGCAATATTCGCCACGCTGGGCCTGGTTGCGGCGGCATCGAAGAGTGCGAACGGAGCCAACGAGGAGGCAGACCAGGCAATCGAGAGTGCTCGCGAAGCGCTGTTGCTGGGGATCGACGAGGAAGGTCATGTCTATGAGCATCTGGCACAGCAGGGCCTGGTGTACAACGTGTTCGCTGGGGAGATGTTGGAGGCTCTCTGGAGCGTTGAGGAGTATCTGGGCCGTGACACTGTCGTCGAGACGGCCCTGGATGCGGTGGTGGAGTAAAAGTGCTCTGCGGAGCAGATGTAAGGTAAGGCCAAAGCCGTATATGAATACTGTCAGGTGGTAGACCGTACGCATGGTTGCGGGCGGTAGAGAAGATGGGACGATGAGAACGCCTGTGGTAGTTGTGCTCTGTATGCTCGGGATTGTGTTATCGCAACCGGCCGTGGCGGCCAGCGAGTCGGAGACGGTGCAGGCAGTCAGAGCTATAACCGATCGGCTCGCGGGCAGCCAATTGGCGAGTGGGCCGCTGGAAGGAGCGTGGCCTGACGAGGAGGCATACACCGGCTCGATTGTGGCTGGTTTGGTGGACGCCTATGGAATGACATCGGACGAGGATGCCTGGGTCGCTGCGCTTGTCGGAGGCAATTTCATCCTGCGTGCGGCGGCCGGCAACTATTACGGCGATGAAGCCTATGCATTGATGTGTCTGAGCCAGAGATCCGAAGACGATACGGCCGACATGTGGCGGTTCGCGCTCGAGGAGTTCTATGGAAGCGTGTCTCTGCGAGGCACCCAGGACTACATCTCGCAGTTCGAACAGGCCGATCCGTCGGTGGCCGTGTTTTATCTGGCCCACCATACTGTTGCCGCATTCCACGTGGATGCAGAAGACCGCGAGCTGTGGCGACAGGCTTTGATCGACAGCCTGGTGAGGGTGGAGGACGATTCCGCCGAAGCCCCGGTGATGGCGCTGGGTATCGCTACGTGGGCGTTGGCCAGCACCGGGACGCTGGGGGATTCTCCGCTCAATCCTGATGTGCAGGAGACATCTTACTGGTATGCACGGACGTTGGGCGATCTGCCGGAGTTGTTGCTGACACACAGAATATCGGAGGGTGAACTGGCCGGGAGCTTCTATTGGCGGTTCGATCACGGCAGCACCTTCATCGGAGGGCCGCCGGGGGGATACACCGACGAATTGGTATCCAGCGCCTTGGGACTGGCGGCCGCCGCCGATCTCGAAGGGGACCCCGAAATTGGGGCGGCGATCCGGCAGATCCGGGACCTGCTGGTTGGGAGCGTCGCTGTCGATGGGATGGTTCGGCAGCACCTGACTCTCGGAGGTGAGGCTTACTACTCGGAGGCGGCTGGTGTGCTACAGGCCTTGGCCCATCTGGCGATTCTGCCGGATTCGGCTGCTGAGGAAGCAGATTAGGTCGATGCGTGCGACTCATGCCCTTGATCTTGCGGCGAACGATGACCCAAAGATCCTGGACATGAGAGAGCGTTCGAGTCTTCACGCTTGTGATTCGACGAATGCAGGAAAGGAGGCCGTGTATGGCTGTGAAGAAGAAAAGGAGACAACGGATGAAATGGAAGAGTGCGCTGTTGGCTGTTCTGGTTCTCGGCGTAGTTCTGAGCTTCGTGGAACCATCGGTCTTTGCCGCATCAAAAGAGGGCGAGAAGTCGTCGGAGAAGCAGGCGACGCTGTTTGACCCGTTCGCCATGCAGTCGGTTGCGCTGGCCAGCGGCGACGGCACTGCCGTTGTCCCGGCGGAACTGAAGCTGACGCGGCGGGCCATTCGGATTCCGTTCCGGCCGGGGATGCGAAGTGCATTCAGACCGGTTTGGTAGACGACGCTGAATCAGGGCGAACGGCTGGCCTGATGGTCGGCAAGAGCCTCTGGAGCAAACTCGTCCAAAGGACCTCTCCGGGCGAGGTGGTGTGAGAATTGTTGTATGCCTTGCTGTGGGCTCAGTGTGGGGGGTCTGCGCCTATCAAAGGTGTCTGACGCCCTGATGGGCCCGCTAAGCGCGCAGGTCAGAACGTAGCTGTAGAGATCAGTCTTTGCTGCCAAGGAACTTCGTTGAGGTGGTGCGTCGGACGGTGTTATTGCCTGTAGCGCCGTTGACGAGGAGGAGTGGTGTCTTGCTGAGGTGGACCTGGAGCAGGCCCTTGTGGCGTATTCACGGGGCAGTCGATGCGCTGTGCACACAGTGCTTGTGCCTGTGTGGGCAGTCGGCGCAAGGACTCCGTTGCGAATGCGTCGTGCGGTCAGGGCGCTGCCCTCGGGAGTGCTCTCAGTACATCTCGACATGAAGCGACCCTGGGGTTCGCCTGCGTCGGGCCCCGATGATCGAGCGTCCGTTTGTCAAGGTCGGTGTGGACGAGATCAACAGGAGGAGTGGAGGTTCATGCGATGATCACGACAAGAACAACCGTCGCCGAATGGGTCCCGTGGTGCGCCCTTCTGATAGGATCGGCCCAGTGTCTGTCCGGCTGCGGCGATCACATTCAGTTGCCTACGGCGGACAAGCTGGCCGCATTCGAAAATGCCGGACCGAGTGGTCCTGTGGTGGACATGGCCAAGGTCGTGCAAGCCAGCCTGCCGAAGGGACCATACCGTGTCCATGTCAACGATGTGCTGGAACTCCAACTGCCCGCGTTGCTGTATCCGGATGTTCCGCAGGTGCAGCCGACAGGCGTCGGAAGGAACGCTCACGTGTCTCGGGTCAACGATGCTGGCTCCATCACGCTTCCGGACGGGCGTCAGATCGAGGCCGCCGGAAAAACCCTGGCACAGATCGAATCCGACGTGGTCGACGCCTATTACCCCGAACTGGTCAAGACCAGACCTCCAGTGTATGCGCAGGTAACCGAGTATGCGACATCGCGTGTGCGCATCATGGGAGCCGTTACCAACCCGGGTCTCTACGAACTGCGATATGACCAGATGTCGCTGGTGAAACTCCTCATGGAGGCCGGTGGGATTATCGGGGAAGGGGCGGCTGTGATCAAGGTTACACACAATCAGGGGACCGGCGTACGCCCTTCTATCGAGGCGAGTCCCGCCGCGTTTCCTCCGGTTGGTCCAGCATGGTCTTCAAGCCCTGGGCGCCCGGTTCCCGTTGCCTATCTCTGTTTCGAACTCGAAGGGCCGCTGGAGACAACCGGATGGCTATCGGTCCGACGCGCCGGCGAGACGGTCTTTCGCGAATGGCTCGACATCGGCAGCAGCCGCCAGCGATGGGCGGCTTTGGGCAAGATCGATGCGGCTGTCGGCATACGGGGACTGGCCGCGACCGATGTGAAACTCGCCGGCTTGGCTCGATTGCTGACGGCTCGACCACGCAGCAGTCGCGTCCATCTTGCCGCCTACGAGACGCCGAGGGACTGGAGACACAGCGATGGGGATGTCTTCATCACGTCGCTGGATGCCGGCAGGAGCGAGGATGTCCATGCCGCGGCGAATTCGCTCGATACTGACTCATCGGCCATGGAAGCGTCTGCCGACGCGGAGACGACGGTAATCTTGCCCGTGAAAGGAATGAACATTCCCTTCGCCGACGTGGTTCTGCGAGAAGGGGATTCGATTGTGGTCGAACGGCTGACCCTGCAGACAATCTCGGTCCTCGGACTGGTGACCACTCCCGGGAGTTTCCCCTATCCCCCCGGCGTCACGTACAACCTGGCCGAGGCGCTGGCGCTGGCCGGCGGATTGGATCTCGTCGCTCAGCCTCGCTACGTGAGCGTGTACCGGCCCAAAGCCGATGGCACAGTGGCCAGCGCCACGTTCCAGTTTGCCAAGAAGCGGCGGCAGGAGCAGCTCACCGAAGCGCTGACGGTCAAGGTCAAACCGGGGGACATCATTTCCGTGGAGCATACGCCGCGGACACGGACCAATGTGTTCTTTGATCGGATCGTTCGAATCAGTCTCGGGTGGTACTTCAATCCTGACCAGTTCTGGAATAACAATGATTGACCGAAATGACATAGCCCCCTTGAGGGATCGCCCCAGGGACCTGACGGCGGGACGGTTGGAGAGTTCCCTGCCGGCTTGGCCCGGGCCGCACTTTCCGCGAGCCATGACGGCGGCCTCGGACGGCTTGCCGAAGATACTGTGGCGCAGCCGCTGGATCATGCTGGCGTGTGTGGCCCTCGCTCTCGCCGGTGGGTTTGCCTACATCCAGAAATCGATCCCCATCTACACCAGCACATCCAAGCTCTACGTCCAACAGAAGGAGGTCGCTTCTCTCGCAATCGACCCTGGGATGATGCCCCGCTACAACCTTTATACCCAGGCCGAGGTGATCAAGTCTTCCTCGGTCCTGAGAGAGGCGGCCAAGAGCTGGCAGAATGGTACCATGCGGACCTTTGCCGGCAGCGCCAACTCGGTGGCGTACCTACAGAAGAACATCCATGTGACGGTGGGCAAGAGCGATGATGTCATCACCGTATCCATCGATTCACCCTACCCCGTCGAGGCGGCAGAGATCGTCAACGAGGTTGTCAACGCCTACAAAGCCTATCGCGATAAGAACCGGCGTACGAGTTCGGCCGACTTGGCTCTGGTGTGGGAAACCAGGCTGGTGGCATTGCGCGAGGAACGCGATGCGAAGTTCCTCGCTTTGACAGAGTTCACCGCGAACAACACGTTGCTGGCTCTGGACGCAGAGCAAACGGTCGGAACGGCGTCACGATATCAAACGCTCGAGACACTTCACGATGAGGCCCAGAACCGCGTCCGAGAGGCTCAGCTCCACAAGGAACGAATGGAGGTGCTGGCGAAGGACCCCGCCGTCTTGCACCAGTCGCTCAGTGCCGGGGCTGGGCTCTACGGCGCGACGCTCAACGAGCGGGCCCAACTCGAAGCGCGGTTGTTCGAGAGGCGGCTGGAACGAGCGGACCTGATAAAGCAGAAGGAATTGACCGACAGTCATCCAAAGGTCGCGAGCCTCGATGATGAGATCCTTCAGATCGAGGCCCGCATGGCCGAGTTGGATGCACGGACTGTCACCGCTGTTCTTTCGGATGCCGCACTACGATGGGAAGAGGCTAAGAAGAACGAGGAGTACTGGGCGGCCGAATTGAAGGAGGAGGAAGAGCGTGTTCTGTCACAGAGTACGGCCCGGGCCGAACTGCGACGTTTGGAGAAAGACTATGAAATGGTGAACGCCGAGTGTCAGGCGCTGACTGACCGACTCAACGATGTCGATCTCAAGACGGATTTCGACGTCCAGGAGATCCGTGTTTTGGAGGTGGCGTTGGCGCCGGCCAAGCCGTCCCGGCCGCAGCGATCGCGGATCCTGTCGATCGCTTTGATTGCGGGGCTGCTTCTGGGCGGCGGGATCGCCGTGCTGCGGGACATGCTGGACCAGACCCTTCGGTCCGCCGACGAGATCTCGACGTGTCTGGGCCTTCCGGTCCTCGGCGTGGTACCGGCCATGTCGCGGCGTCAGAAGATCCAGATGCGTGGCCAGCGAGTCCATATCGAGCCGGAATCATCCGAAGCGGAGGCGTTCCGGACCATTCGGACCGCCGTCTTCTTCGGTGCTCCAAAGGATGCGGGCAGAACCATGCTCATCACGTCGCCGGCGGCCGGCGACGGTAAGTCGACCCTGGTCAGCAACCTCGCCATCGCCATGGCTCAGGCAGGCCAGCGTACGGTTCTGCTCGATGCGGATTTCCGCAAACCGATGCAGAATACGATCTTCGGAGTTGCACACGATGCGCAGGGGTTGAGCGATGTGCTCGCCGGAAGGATCAAACTCAGTGCGGCGGTTCGTGCCGTCGGTGTGGAGAATCTGGATCTTCTGCCGGGCGGCCCGAATGTCACCAATCCGGCGGAGTTGCTCAACAGCCCGCAGTTTGCCAAGGTCCTGGCGCGTTTGACCGAGGCATACGATCGGGTCATTGTCGACGCCCCGCCTGTCACCGTAGTCACAGACGCACAGATCCTGGGTGCTCTGTGCCACGTTACGATTCTGGTTGTGCGCGCGGCCAAGTCGACCAAACACACCAGCAAGCGTGCAATCGAGTCGCTGAAGAGCACGGGATCGCGTTTGCTGGGTGTCGTGGTCAACGACGTGCGTCGCAAAGGTAGTCGCTATGGCTACTATGGGGGCTATGGGGGCTATTACGGTTCCGGTCGCAACGGGGGGAAGACCGCGCGGAGTCGAGAAATCGACAGCACCAAGCTGGGCACCGGCACGCCGGTCGCGATGCTCACGAAGGGAGGCCAGTGACGTGGGAAAGAGTCCCAAGATACATCTGCCAATCGCAGGGGGTATCGATGCGGCGCCGTTGAGGACGCGGAAGGGAGGCCGACGCATGTCGGCATGCGAGGCAGACAGGAGGTTCTGCGATGTATCGAGCTGAGACCCTGTGGGAATCGGGCGAACGCGCCGAACGGTTTGACCACGTCATCGAAGGGCTGGTCATTGGATTGCTGGTTTTCATGCCCCTGGCTTTCGGCGCTGTGGAAGCTTGGAGCGAGGAGATTGTGATCGCCATCGCGGCCGCGATATCGGTCTGCTTCGTGCTCAAGAAGCTCGTTGTGCCGGCGACCCCTGTGACCTGGAGCTGGGTGTACGTTCCGGTCATGGCATTCGTTCTGGTCGTGATCGTTCAACTGATTCCCTTGCCTGCGTCTTTCGTCCGGCTGGTTTCGCCTCACACCGCCTCGCTGAAGACCGAACTGCTGGGTGATCTGCCGAATTCGTCCCACGTGCTTTCGCGCCTGACCTTCACTTTCTATACGTATGCCACACGGCACGACCTTCGAATCGTTCTTGCAGCCGCCGCGGTGTTTGCGGTCATTCTGAATGTGTATCGCCGTCCGGAACAGATCAAGAGGCTCCTGGCGGCCATCGTGGTGATCGGCGGGGCGTTCGCTCTACTCTCGTTGGCTCAGACCGTCTTCGGCAGCCACAAGATCTACTGGCTGGTTCCGCTGCCTGAGGAAGGCATCGCACGCTCGGGACCGTTCGTCAATCACAGTCACTACGGCCAGTTCATGAACCTCTCGATCGGTGCGGCTCTGGCCCTGGTGTTTGTCAAGCTGAGGGAGGCCTTTGGGCAAAGCGAAACCTCGCCCGGCAGGGTGGCCGATTACCTGGGCTCTCCCGATGCTCGGCAGATCTGGGCCCTGGTAGGTATGATGATGCTGGCCACCTGTACGATCTTCCTGTCCATGACGCGCGGCGGAATGATCAGCACACTGGTCGCGGCGGCCTTCACGGCGGTTGCCTTGAGTTTCAACAGGTCCCTGAGGGATTCGGGCTGGATCATCGCGTTTCTGGCGCTGGGCGCCTTCGTGTGCGTGCTGTACTTGGGTTTTGATGCTGTCTACGATCGCCTGGGGACCCTCAGCCATCTCGAATATGCCCAGGGTAACCGCCTGCAAATCCTCAAGGACGTTGCGGCTGCCTGGACGAAGTTCCCCGTGCTGGGCACGGGCCTGGGTACGCACGAGTACGTGTATCCGATGTTCGATCGCTCTGTGATTCCGCTGTTGGCTGCCCATGCGGAGAATGAATACGCCCAATCCGCAGAAGAGACAGGGCTCATGGGCCTGTCGGCACTGCTCGTTTTCGGGAGCATGGTCGCCTTTCACTATCGACGCGCCGTCCGGTGCTCGGGAATCCCGATCTGCGCGGCGGTTTACGGGTTGGGCTTCGGCCTGGTGGCCATCCTCATCCACAGCCTTAGCGATTTCGGACAGCACCTGCCGGCTAACGCCTTTTTGTCGGCTGTGTTCTGTGCTCTGATTGTCCGCCTGTCACACCGAGAGATAAATGCCGATAAGACGGTGAAAATGGACCGGTCCAATCGGGCCGTCTGGACTGGCGTTCTGGTTGTTGCATGCCTCGCCTGGGGATGGATGCTGCTCGAGGCCGATGCCGCCCGCGTGGCGGCGGCGCACTGGTCGCAGGTGGTGGCCCTGGAGAGCGATCTCGCCGAGAGGGACTGGGAGGGCAGTGACGAGGAATACCAGTACCTTTTGACCCATGCGGGCGGTACCCAGGAGTCGGAACCGGGAAACGTCAAGTACAGACACTGGCTGAACACCTACCGTTGGCGTGCGATCAGTCGCCCGGTCGATCCGAATGTGGATCCGGCCTCGCTGCTTGCGGAGATGCAGAAGCACACGAAACGGATTGCCGACGAGTTGAACGAGGCCCGTGTCCTTTGTCCGACGTTCGGCGCCACCTGGGTGGTCCTAGGCCAGTTGGAGAGATCGGTCCTGGGGCTCAAGGAGGAGGGGGCTCGACACATCCGCAAGGGCGTGGCGCTGGCGCCGTGCGACGCCACGGCGTGTCTGGTGGCCGGGATGCTCGAGGCCGAGGAACAGCATGTCGAAGCCGCGCTACGCTACTTGCAGAAGGCCGTGCAACTGGACAAGCAGTGGTTCGACGAGGTGGCTCTGTTGATGATTGAGCAACTGGACCTTCCGGATACGGCGATCGAACTGGCCCACGGCGACATCAACCTGCTCGGTCGCCTCGCGACTCTTCTGGAGAACTCCGAGGAGCAATCGGAGTCGGCGGACCGGGTCCGGCAGCGGATGATGGAGCTTCTGGAACAGCAGTGCCAGTCTGCGGATGCTCCGGCGCACGCGTTCGCATACCTGGCCTCGATCTATCAGAATCAAGGCCGGGATGGTGAGGCCATCGAGTGCTACCGACAGGCCGTGCGCCTGGACTACGGCCGGACAGACTGGCGGTTTCGCCTGGCGGGACTTCTGGTCAAAGCCGGCCTGGCGCCGGAGGCAGCGAAAGAGCTGGAGATTTGTTTGACCCTCCAGCCGGAGTTCGAAGCGGCCCGGATGCTCCTGAATGAGCTTTACGCACGGGTTCGAATCGGCATGACCGGTCTATAGCCTGGCGAGGCGAAAGCCGTAGGCCGGATGTGAATCAATAGCAGTTGGATGAGAGGGTAAAGCACGGATGTACACCCACGAGGACGGAGTCTGCGCCCAGATAGACGCCCGTGACGTGAATGCACATGTGAGGTGACCAATGATGAAACCGTTTGATCAACCCATCTATGTGACGCGGCCGTTTCTGCCTCCTCTGGAGCAATTCTGTGAGGGACTCAAGGAAATCTGGGACAGTCGTTGGCTGACGAATGACGGCCCGATCGTTCGGCGTTTCGCGCGTCAACTGTCGAACTACTTCCAGACGGACAACATCTGTCTGTTCAACAATGGCACTCTGGCCCTGCAACTGGCGCTGGCGGGCATGAACATCTCCGGCGAAGTCATCACGACGCCATTCACATTCGTGGCTACCACGCATGCGTTGTTCTGGAACAAGCTCAGGCCCGTCTTCGTCGACATTGAGCCTCACTACTACACTCTGGATCCGGAGAAGGTGGAGGCGGCGATCACGCCCTGGACGACGGCTATCCTGGCAGTGCACGTCTATGGGCACCCGTGCAACCTTCACGCGCTCGCGGATATCGCTCGGCGTCATCATCTCTGGCTTCTCTACGACGCCGCGCACGCTTTCGGTGTTCAAGTCGGTCGTCAGTCGATCGCCCATTTCGGCGATCTGAGCATGTTCAGCTTCCACGCGACGAAGCTGTACCATTCCCTGGAAGGCGGCATGCTGGCTTTCCGTGATTCCGGCCTGAAGAAGACGTTCGACTACCTCAAGAACTTCGGCTTTGAAAACGAACTGGAAGTTGTCATGCCGGGCACCAACGCAAAGATGAACGAAATGCAGGCCTTGATGGGCGGCATGATGCTCAAGTACCTGGAGGAACTGATCGAGAAACGCAGGCGGATCACCCAGGTCTATCGGGAATGCCTTCAGGATGTGCCGGGGCTGAAACTGGCATCCCGCGTGCCGGACGACGTGGACTACAACTATGCCTATGTGCCCGTCGAGATCTTCGAAGGGGAATTCGGCATGAGTCGCGATGAGCTCTATGCGTCGCTGAAGCAGTACAACATCTACGCACGACGCTATTTCTATCCGCTTGTCTGCGATTACCCGTGCTATCGCAATGTGGTGGTGGGCAAGGCGATGCCGGTCGCGCGGGCGGTGGCCTCGCGGATTCTGACGCTGCCGATCTACCCGGACCTGGCTTTGGAGGATGTCCAGCGGATTTGCGAGATCCTCGTACACCTGGCGGGCAGAGGGACGGTGCGGTCGCCGGCGAAGACGCCGCTGGTGTCCGTCGGGGTGTCGCACCAGGAAGCGAAACGACCGAAGGAGCGGTCTGTTCCCGAATCGAAGGCTCTGGTGACGCCGTGAATCAGCCGATGTTCCTCCGCGGGGCCGTCATCCGTGGATAGGTTCCTCGATATGCGAACGCTGCATGAGACCATTGGTGGCTACCTCCACGCCGGATACGCCAAGTCGTTGGCCCAGTTCGGCACGCCTCGGCCGCTGCCGCACAGTGGCGGGTGGATTCTCGAACGCCCGATTCCCGGCACGGCGCGCCGCGATGCGACGGGCTGCTATCCGCTGTTCAGTTGCCAGGACTGGCAGCATCTTGCCGATGACATGGAAGAGCTTAACGGTCGTGTCGTGAGTCTGGCCGCCGTAACCGACCCCTTTGGGGGCTACGGGCTGGCAGATCTCGAGCGATCCTTCAATCACATCGTGTTTCCTTTCAAAGAGCATTACTGCGTCGATCTGAGCCATCCCGTTGACACCTTCGTATGTCCCCACCATCGACGTTACGCGCGCAAGGCATTGGAGATGGTGGAAGTCGAGTGTGTGGAGGCGCCCTGGGGACTGCTCGACGATTGGGTGAGGTTGTACGACGTCCTGGTGGGCAGACACGAGATCACGGGAATCGCCGCCTTCTCACGCGCGGCGTTCGAGAAGCAGTTCAGTGTTCCTGGACTAGTGGTCTTTCGGGCGCGTCACCTTGCGACCACTGTGGGGATGCTGCTGTGGTATGTTCAGGGCTCGGTTGCTTACTATCATCTGGGGGCCTATGATCCCCTCGGCTACGAGCTGCGCGCGTCATTTGCCCTGTTCTTCTGTGCCATCGAGCACTTCGCTCGCGTCGGTCTCGACTGGCTCGCGCTGGGAGGCGGTGCCGGTCTCAAGGCGGACGCCACAGACGGGCTGGCTCGCTTCAAGCAAGGGTGGTCCACCGGCACGCGGACGGCCTATTTTTGTGGACACATCTTCGATTCGACAGCCTATGCGAAACTGACGGAAGCACGGTGCCCGTCGGGCACCACCTACTTCCCGGCGTACCGCCAGGGGGAGTTCGGATGAGAAAGGCTGGGCAGACGGCCGCACCGTACGATGTTCGAGAGCAGTTCAATCAGGTTGTAGTTGCCCCACGGCTGGGAGGTGAAACATGAGTATCGTGACATGCGAAGGGCCCAGGTCCAGAGCCAAGGGAATCGTCACACTCAGGGCAAACGAAACACGGCTGGGCATAAACGAAAGCTATCAGACCCCTGCGCGAGTGCAGTCCTATGTGGCGACCCAGGATCTGGTCGTTCCGAAGGACGCGCTGTTCAATCGGATCATCAGCGTGCTGATCAACGAAATGAATCCGACGACGAGGTCGATTCGGATCCTGGAGCCGGGGATGGGCCCGGCGGCGTTCACGCGGTTCGTGCTCCGCCGCCCGTTCACCGACCGATTCGACGAGATTCACATCGAGGGTGCCGATATCTCGCACGGCATGCTGACGTATGCTGCCGAGGTCATTGAAGCCCTCTACCAGTCCAACGTCAACGGATCGCGGGTGACCGTGTCACTGAGCGCGGGAGTCAACTGCGTCGACGTGGCCGACGCGTTCTACTGGGCGATCAAGTCGCAGAATCGACGGTTCGATGCCATCGTGGCCTCGCAGTTCGAGCACTACTGCCCGAACAACTCCGCCAGCCCACTGGCCGGCCGATACAGGGAACTGAAGGTCCCGTTTTCCACGAAGACCGAGTTTCGCCGCCATTGTTACGACCTGCTGGACGAAGGAGGGTTCTACTTCACCGTCGACGACCGATTGGGCGAGTCACCCGAGGAGCACAAGGAGATCTGCAACGCATGGGACGGGCATGTGGTCCGCCAGTTCACCGATGACGTCATCCTCGCGCATCTGGATTCGCTGAATCCGGCGCTGGCGCGAAACCTGCGGCTCAACTACGACCGCAAGCGGCCGCTGGCGGCGCTGATCGGTGTGGCCGCCAAGGCCAGAGAGCACCGCCGCGCGATCTGCTGTGAGGAGATCGAACCGCTGAGCGCCACGAGACGGGATTTCATGGAGATTTTCGGCGAAGACAACGTCTTCTGTATGATGCATCCATCCATCGAAACGCATCCCGGTTTCTATCTCATGTGGGCAGTGAAGAGGGACTGAGCGACTATTCTTGGAGGGTCCGCCATGTCATCGCAAGTTCAGGACAAGCTATTGGATTTCATCAGCGAGCATTTTCGGATTCCACGGACCGAAATCGACCCGGAAACCTCTCTGGTTGACCAGGGGGTGATCGACTCGTTCGGCTTCGTGGAGATCGTCGCCTTCCTCGAAGAGGCATTTCACATCACCATCGCCGACGAGCAGATCAACGGGGAGAATTTCGGCTCCGTACGGAGAATCGTGACCTTCGTGACGGCCCTGTCGGGACCGGCCGTACACGCTCACGAGCCTCCGTTAGTGCGATAGCCGTGATCAGACACCGCAGCGAACCGTTGCCACATTCCGGCACATTCAGGCAACGCCTGTGGCAGGAGGGCGATCGCGTGCTTTCACGCGACGAGACACCCGTTCCGGAGAAGGAGAGCTCCATCATGGAAAGCGTAGAGTATCGAGCGCGACCGCGCGGATGCGGGCTGGAGGAGGTCGGCGGCGGCCGAGGCAGCGGCGAGACCTCGACGTTTCCGACCTCGACGGTCCAGAGACAGTTCTGGCTGCTGTATCAGCTTGCTCCAAAGAGCGCCGCGTACAATATCGGCTATGCGTTTCGCATCGAGGGCCACCTGAACGGCTCTGCGCTTCGCCACGGCCTGGAGACAATCATCGACCGTCATGAGATATTTCGGACGACCTTTGCCACGCGGGGCAACCAGCTTGTCCAGGTTGTCTCCTCTCGTATGCCGATCGATGTCCCGTTGATCGACCTGGCCGGTCTGACGCCAGAGGAGGCGGACGCCACCGTCGCGGAGATGATCCATGCGGAGGTGGCACGTCCGTTCGACCTGAGTGAGGGGCCGTTGCTTCGTGCCTTGCTCCTGAGACGGTTGCCTCAAGAGCATGTACTTGTGCTGGCCATGCACCATATCGTTACGGACCTTCATACGATGAATTGCTTCTTCCGCGAGCTGACGACGCTCTATGACGCCCATTCTGTGGGTGCGCCATGTCCTCTGGAGAAGCCGGCGCACCACTACTCAGATTACGCCTTGTGGGAACAGCAGTGGCTCGCAAGCGACCAAGCCTCCTCGATGTTGTCGTATTGGGAGCAGGAGCTCCGGGACCGGGAGGCCCTGCTGTCCCTGCCGACGGATCGCCCCCGTCCGACAACACAGTCTATGAACGGGCAAGAGACCCCGTTGCGATTGTCCCGCTCCCTCACCGCCGACCTCAAGCAATTCAATCGCGACGCGGGAATCCCTCTGTTCGTCACTCTGCTCTCGGCATACGTAGTTCTGCTGCACCGCTACAGCGGGCAGACGTCTATCACGGTGGGGGTCCCGTTCACCAACCGCCGCCAGAACAAGTTCCAGGACGTGATGGGATGTTTCGTCAATATTCTCCCGATCCATATCGACCTGTCGAGCGATCCGAGTTTTCGGGAGGTCGCACGACGCGTCCGACAGGCCATGTTGGCGGCGCACCGATGTCAGGAAGTGACCGTCGAACTGATCGTCGAGAGACTCAAACTGAGCCGAAACCTCAGTTACAATCCTCTGTATCAGGTGGGCATCACCTACAGCCCACCGATCGACTTCCAATTGCCGGGCTTGACGGTTGAGCCGCTCAGGGCCCACACCTCCGGATCG
>Ga0068714_10004999_pt1 | contig 14369 bp, 14 predicted proteins | sample MTBNYHSulfiMetaG_FD_62988 | JGI IMG/M metagenome (GOLD analysis project Ga0068714, IMG submission 62988) | Enrichment culture microbial communities from rom New York Harbor, USA that are MTBE-degrading - MTBE-NYH (New York Harbor Sulfidogenic)... | ecosystem: Environmental > Aquatic > Marine >... | reverse complement strand
TCGCGTCGAGGTAGTTTTCCCGGTCGAGCAGCTGAACCTGGTCCGTTATCTCCGGCAAGTGCTCGATTGTTATATTCGGGACAACCTGCGGGCCAGATTGATGCAAGCGGATGGCACCTACAAACGTATCACTCCCGCCGCGGGAGAACAGGGCCTGGATGTCCAGGACTGGTTGATCCGCAACCCGTTCAAAAACACCCGACCATCGCATCCCTGAACGCATCGGTGTTAAACAGACTATAGTAATTCTCTGAAGTTTTTCATTTTTTCCAGCATGAAATTATTTGTGGCTTTCTACTTGATACTAAGCGGTCCTGTTCGTCATTCCTGTGACCTATTCTGCTGTCTGCTTCGGAAGAATCTGATCATAGTTCGTGTCTGCGCAGTGAAGCCCCGAGGGGGCGTCAACATATCAGCCCGGGGCAACGCCCCGGGGTGCGATGAGGGGGAGAAGAGAGCCCTGAAAGGGCGATACATGCCGGCAAGCATTCAGCTCCGAGGTTACGACAGGTCCCCGCGAGATACGCACACAAGTGCGGTTGAACGGAAGGAATTATCACTGGTTGCCTGTTTTTGGTACTGAAGACCAGGTGAATGAGAATTTTGGCCAGAGATTGTGACATATTCCACCTCCGTGCACCGTTGATTATGTTCACGATATGATGAAATGTTTCGCCCTGACAGGGCTCTGACTCTTCTTATCCCTCCACCCGGGGTTTCACCCCGGGCTGGTATATTGCACCCCGTTGGGGTGATTTTTCCTTAAATCGTTTGCGGAGTGTGCAAAAATTACTCCGTGTCCTCAAAGAATACGTCAACATATTGACGAACAAGACCACTAAGAAACCGTTTGCACGTAAGCACATATCGCGATAGGTTCAATGATTGGTTTGCGGTTACCCATATAATACAGTGAAGAATTTATGGCAAACGGTATAGCCGCTGCGATCCGGCTGGCTTTTGGGCCGGAACTCTCTCCCACGGCTCGAGCGGGCCTTGGACTACCCTGAAAAGAGGATGAGACAATGGTGAGCTGATGTGGACTAATTCCTTGTAGCATTCAGGGGCCCGGACCCTGAGTTTGTCCTTGAGGAATTGAAATTCATACTCGAGCTGAGCTGTCGTTACGGTCAGCTTCATCGCAGAAAAAGATGGTCCGATTTTCGCGAGATTAAAGGCGTAGCCACGTCCTCTTGCTTCTTCCCAAATGAACGACAGATAACTGTCCAGAACAGCCACAGGCTCATGGTGGACCTTGAAGCGGTCCAATTGCGGGTGATTTCGGTAGCCCTTCGTTTCGCCCTTCAGCACCTTTCGGGCCAGAAGCCCCTCACGCCAGCAGGCAACCAGACCTTTGACGTCGAGATACCGTGGATGCACAGACCATAACCGCAAATTGTTCTCTCCGAAATCTATTGAGAAGTAAAACCTGGTCCTTTGGGTCTGGTTTTTTATTCGACTATTTTATGTTCCGACTGACACTTTTTGATCAGAAGAGCCGCAATAACAGGCAGCAACACGAGACATACAATTGCGGTCCATGCTCCTGTAGCTATGATGGCGATGCCAGTATGTTTGACCGCTATTCCGATGTAAGCCCAGATGATGACCAGGACAAATGCGATATCACTCCTGGTCAGATAAACAGCAGAGGCAATGCCAACTCCTGCCAACAGCATGATCAGTGTCCATATCTCCGGGGCCAACCCCCATCCGCTCCAGCCAAGATAGTCCAATACAATGGTGATGTTCGATATGGTCGCGACCGTAATCCAGCCCAGATAAACACTGAAGGGAATGTCGACACACCAACGCTCGACGCGGGAAATAGTGGCCCTGCCTATGTCAAGGCGGAGATAAATGAAGATCAGAAGAAGCAACAGGACCAGCATGACCACAACCGTCAGAATGAAATACTCATAATGCCAGCATACAAGCCAGAGCATGTTCGCCAGACAGCTGCCCGCGAACAGATAACCAATTTTTTGCACTCGCCTGTTGGCCCGTTGACCCGGTAAAATCTGATAGATGGCGAAAACGCACAAACCGGTGTAAATGAGACCCCAGATCGAGAAAACATAGCCTGCCGGGACGAAATAGACCTGAAAGCGGTCCGAAATTTCTCCCGTGGTCAGCCCATTCAACGGTAAGGCATTTGCCAGCCCATTGAAGATAATCATCGCCAGGACCATAACCAGATTCACGGATTGCCACCAGATATTCTTGTTGCTCTTGCTTTTCATGTCAAAATACTCCCCTTTATTCTTCTCTCCATATTGCAGCACCAAATTTTCGCAAATATCGATCAAGCAGATGGGGACAGACAAAATATTTTCCACAGGGGGACAGCAGATGGGGACAGTCAAATTATTGTCCACAGGGTGACCCTGAATTATTCGACCAGAAAAGAGCAGATGAGGAGAATATGCCAAGAGTCAAAAATCCTATATCCAGATTCAGGATCGCTTGATTTGTGGCTCGATTTCCGGTAATATCGTCACATTATCAAGGATGGTATTTTTCAGAGGTCTGCAGTTGTCAGTCGACATGAGGGAGGTGAATAGTGGATACAATAATGATTGGCTTCAGTGTGTTTATACTGTTGGCCGGAATGGTTTCAATTGATGATGAAGCTCGGGAACGAGCGGAGATTGCCCGGGTCATCGATGATAGTATTGGTTGGTTCAAGACCAAAGATTTTGATCGTCTGGACGAAATATTCCCTGAGGACCCGGACCTTTTTCTTTTTCAGCCGACCTCGAAAGGAACCGTGGTAGGCGGCGAGGCTTTTCGTGAATCCACAAAACTGTGGCGTGATCCGCAGAACGTATATCTCAGTCATTCCATCACCGATCTGAGGATTAAATTGTCTGAATCCGGCACCGTAGCCTGGTGGTCAGCCAGACTTGATGATTGTGGCTCATATGGGGGGCAGGAGTTCTGCTGGAAAGATTGCCGCTGGACCGGTGTGCTCGAGAAGCGTCAAGGCAAGTGGGTGATTGTGCAGGGGCATTTCTCCTTTGCTAAGGACAAGGTCATCGAAGAGTTGAACAACGCAAAGAAAGAAAGCTCAACTGAAGAATTCACGGATTATGCCCAGATGCGAAAGCGTGCCGGTGAACTCTTCAGCCAACAAAATTTCGCCGCTGCCTCAGTCATTCTAAAAAAAGGTTTTGAGCAGTTTCCCGATCACCTGATGGCCAATACTTTCAATCTGGCCCAGTCAGCCCTGTTCCAGAATGAACATGAAAAGGCCATCTACTGGCTTGAAGAAGGACACCGGCGAAATATTTTTTACAGCAAACCTTTGTTTGAAACTGAAGTCTGGTTGCCTCTGGCTGAGCATCCTCGATATCTGGCTTTTCTAAAGCACAACGATGCTCTCATTGCTGAAGCGCAAAGTAAGGCAGTCATGAAACTTGATCTTGTCAAACCGGCCGGATATTCACCTGAGAAGCGTTACCCCGTGTTCATCGCTCTGCACGGTGGTGGAGAAAATATAGCGGAATTCAAGCCCCACTGGACCTCACCACGGCTGCAAAACGAGTTTATCGTGGCCTATGTGCAGTCATCACAGGTGCTCTCGACAACGGGTTTCCATTGGCAGGATGATAAAATCACAAAACGTGATCTTGCGCTTGCCTGGCAACAAATTCAGGAAGAAAGCTCAGTTGATCCGAATGCCGTTTATATCGGAGGCTTCTCCTCGGGTGGTTATGGTTCGCTGCAAGCTTTGTTTTCTGGAGTGATACCGGCCCGAGGCTTCATCATACTCTGCCCTGAACTTCCGGCACTTCCGAGTGATATAGAAATTGATCTGCTGATCAAAAACAAGGTCAAGGGGACTTTGGTGACCACTGAAATGGACGCACGCCTCGAGCGGCAGAAGGAATTTGCCACTTTTATGACTGGAGTCAAGGTCCCCGTTCAGTTGGTAATTACTCCCGACATTGGTCATTGGTACCCGGAGAACCTGCCTCAATTGATTGACCAGGCCCTTGGACAGAATTGAATGCTCCACTAACAAGTTAACCAGGCGAGGGATTGTGTTATTTCTTGTCCTTCTCATTAAGGTGCGCGATGGTAATCAGAACAGCAAGAGAAAGTGATTTGGAACAGATACGGGAGATATTCATCGAAGTCTATGGACATGATTATCCGTATACTGAGTTTTATCAGCTGGATTGGTTGAAGAAAGCGGTCTATGATGAGGCGACCTGCTTTATGGTCATGGAATTGGACAATCGAATTGTGGCAACAGCCTCAATGCTTCATACGGTTGGAGGATTGGATGACATGATCGGTGAGGCCGGACGCTTGGTCGCCACTACAGACCCGCAGTATCGGGGAAAGAACCTCTTCCAGGATTTAATCCAGACCCTGGTCGAGGAAACCAGCCATCGGCTGCAGTTTTTAATGGCCGAGGCCCGCACGACGCATCGTGGGAGTCAACGTATTGCCACCAGGCTGGGCTGGCGTCCGATTGGTTTCGAACCGCTTAAATACTGTGTCGGTAAAAATCGTGAAAGTATGGTTTTGTATGCCCGGCTTTTCGATGTGGCCAGGCAACTCAGAAAAAATAATCCCCGGGTTATTCCAGAAGTGGCGACCCTGGCCCAAACAGCCCTTCATGCACTTGAATTACCGCAGGATGCTATCGTGGAGGATGACACGGAAGGCTATCCCACATCCCAGGCATATTCCCTGAAACATTTCAAGGACCAGCAAGGGTTGACCTCACTGCTCCGGATTGAACGAGGGAGAGTGCTGCATCGCGAGGTATTTGGAAATTTTTCATTGTCTCACAGCTTCTTTCGCATCAGCAACACCAATACCGATTACCTTGTCGCTTCTGAAGGGTCTGCCATACTCGGGGCGGTAGGTTTTTCGTACGATCCGATCGACCGAAAAATCAGGATTATCGAACTGATCGAATTCGATGATAAGGTCAAGGGCTTCCTGCTTGCCGCTGTGGACCGCTGTGCCTGCCAGGAATACGATGCGGTCTACGTTGAAGTGGACATTTCAGCACATTCGCCGCGGATGCAAAGGACACTTGAACGTCTGGGCTTTTTCCCTGCTGCATATTGCCCAGCCATGGTCTTTGATCGCGTCGAGCGAATTGATGTGGTTCGTATGGTCAAACTGAACGCGGCTTATCAGACCGGACTCGTTCAGGTGTTGGACGAAAGTATGCCCATTCTGACCATTGTCGAGAAAACTATGGAGGACCGTCTGACCGGAATAGAAATAACCAATCTGACCACAAAGACGGAGTTATTCAAGGATATCCCGGCCGGTGATCTCCTGCTATTATCACGCCTTTCAAGTTATCAGACGGTAGCACCTGAAACCGTCATCTGCCGTGAGAACGAGCCTGCGGATAAAATATTTATCGTTATGGAAGGGAGCGTTCGGGTCTGCCAGAATGATCGCACTCTGGCCATTCTGAAGACCGGGGCTGTTTTTGGCGAGATGGGACTCGTTGATGACACTGTCCGGGCTGCCAGTGTCATTTCGCACGAGCCATGCAAATTGATTGTCATCGGAATTGCTGCTCTGAAAAATCTGATGCAGGTCCGCCCGCGTCTGGGTTACGCTGTGGCTATCAATCTGGCCCGCAGTTTGAGCACAAAGTTACGCACAGCCTCTCGCGAGCATCTCGAAAACTAGATTTTCCCGGACCTTGGTTTTCGAACAATTATTTCTGACAGAATACTGAGTAATGTTCAGGTTGAAGGAGGAAAGGAGCTTATGAAAGAATTGATTGACAAGGTTATTGATTTTAAACGCAGGATTTCAGCGAAAGCACCTTTGGTCCATAACATCACAAATTATGTGGTCATGAACCTGACAGCCAATGTGACCCTGGCACTCGGTGCCTCACCGGTTATGGCCCATGCCGAGGAGGAGGTCGAGGAGATGACCGGCCTTGCTTCTGCTTTGGTGATCAATATCGGGACCCTTTCGCAACACTGGATCAAAGCCATGTATCTGGCCTGTGAGGTCGCCCGCCGCAGAAATATCCCGGTTGTGTTCGACCCGGTCGGTGCCGGAGCCACCAAGCTCCGGACCGATGTATCACGCTACATTCTTGATTATCATTCACCGACAGTCCTTCGTGGAAACAGCTCCGAAATCCTGGCAATTGTCAAGGAAGGCTCCTCGACCAAGGGCGTGGACAGCATCCATACTCTCACTGATGTCAAAACCGAAGCAGTTGATCTGGCTAAAAAGAAAGAAATCATCATAGCCATTACGGGCCCGGAAGATTTCATCAGCGATGGCCAGACCAGTGTGCTCGTCAAGAATGGACATCCACTGCTCGCCAAAATTACCGGCAGCGGGTGCAGTTCAACGAGCGTGATCGGGACGTTCCTGGCTGTCGCTCGAGATAAATCCGAATACCTGTGGGCAACCGCAGCCGGATTGGCCTATTACGGGCTGGCCGCTGAATATGCGGCCCGTGAACACAATGCCCCCGGCAGTTTTGGGTTTTCGCTCATTGATTGGTTGTTCAGCCTTGATGAGCAGCAAATAGGCGAGGGAATTCGGATTGAAAAAGCTTGATGCCGAGCGACTCTCTTTATATCTTGTAACGGACCACACCCTCTCTCTGGGCAGAAGAACTGAAACCATTGTTGCCGAGGCAATCCGCGGAGGGGTCAGGACTGTTCAATTGCGGGACAAGGGACGGCCCGTGCTCGAACTTCTTGAAATCGGAAAAAATATCAAGAATATGGTGCAGGGAACAGGCACGCTTTTTCTGGTCAATGATCGGGTTGATCTTGCTCTCGCCCTCGATTGCGATGGGGTCCATCTCGGCCAGAACGATTTCCCGATCTTCGAGACACGGCGCTTGCTCGGACCCGATAAAATTATCGGCAGCTCAATTTCGACGGTCGAACAAGCCCTGGAAGCAGTGTCACAAGGAGCTGATTATCTTGCTCTCAATGGCATCTTTGCCACGGCCACAAAAAACGATCTGGGCCCGCCACTCGGCCTCGACTTCATCCGGCTCGTCCGCACTCTCGTCTCCTGTCCCCTTGTCGGAATCGGCGGAATCAAGGTCGAGAATGCCGGTGAGGTTATCCGGGCCGGGTGCGATGGTATTGCCGTGGTCACAGCCATTACTCAAGCACACAACATCCCGGACGTATGCGCCCGATTGCTCGAGGCCATTATTTCAGCAGTTCAAAATTCTGGGTCCGGTTGAACTCGGTCAGACGTTTGATCAGAGACTCGTCGCCCGGTCTGATGAATGTTCCGCCGGGAGTTGCCAGACCTTCGTCGTGAAGGCCGACGAAGATCGAGAGCGGGCTGCCTTCAGCATAAAGGACTGCCTGACGGACACTTTCCAGAAGCGGAGGCTGATAGCGACCTTTCAGGAATTCCTGCTCCAGCATAGTTCCGGTGGCCACAAAGGTGGGATTAAGATGGACATTGATCGCCACGGAGAATTTTTCTGAGACAGCGGCGAGGTATTCAAAGCCTTTTCGGGCATCTTCAATCGCTTCCTGCTCGGAAATCTGCGGCACCGGCTTCAACATGAAATATACCTTCAGGTGGAACGAATAATCACCAGCTTTGCGGGCCAGTTCTTCAAATGTCGCCAGAGACAAACCCTTCTGAAAATAGACGTTCCGAATGGTTTCGTCATAAGCTTCGAAACCAATGGCCAGTTCAAGGTCAGCCGGGACCTCGGCTTCCCTGAGGGCCCGTGATAAAAGCTCGAGCTCTGCGAGATCAACGTATTCAGCTCGTGTCTCGAGCGATAGAATTGAGACATTTGGGCAGGTCATATTCATCTTGGCCACAAAATAGAGTAATGCCGTTGTCGAGAATGTTTCTTGATCAAGAACTGACCCGTTATTCGAGAGGATAAATTTGGAAATGTCTGTCTTCTGCCCGGTGGTCAATAAAAAATCAAAAATAAAATCAACCTGTTTCAGCTGATACGAAAAATGGACCGGATGTTGCGATACCCTCGAGGATAAATTGCAGCCAAGACATCGGCCCCAGCGACAGGCTTGGGTATAGAACACGACAAACAGGGTCAACCCTTCAGCCGGGTATTGAAACCAATAATCAGCCGGAAAATGGGGGTTGTGATCGTTCCTGAACTGATAATATTTCTGCCCTTGTTGATGCAGATTCAGTATGGCTTCAGCACTTGTTTGATGAGGAATATGCTCTTTTCGTTTCATCTGCGGCAGGCCCTGTTAAAATGATTGTTCAATGAACAACATCGTGGCATACGACCTGTTCGTTCTCATGTCAATCGTCGATCACAATCTCGTCCGAAATACTTGCGATACCAGCGTTATCTTTAACGCGTTTCAAATAGCTGTTGGCTTGTGAATGATGGCCCAAGGCATTATAGCACGTCCCAATCCAGGCGTATGCCTCAGATGCCAGATTTTTTTGGGTTGCTGCATTCTGAAATTGCCTGATCGCTGCCTGAAAACAGCCAAGATCGTATAATGCGGCGCCCAGATGGATTTCAAGAACATCAAGAGACCGCAATCTGTTTCGCTTTTTTGCGGGAGGTTTCCAGTGAGTACCCACAATGGCATCGTATTGTTTCGTAGCATTTATTAGTTGATGATGGGACGGGATTGTCGCAGAGTTGAAGGGATTATAGTCGGCAATAAAAGCAGTTAACTCATCTTCATCCCTTTGCAGGTCATCCTGATTGTGAAACAACCGGGAATATTGTTCGAAGGGGGCCCCCTTTTTTAAATGATCATGAAGAGCAATTGCCCTATCCCTATCATTACTGTGGTGATACAGTCTGATCAGCTTTTCCAGTTCTATTTCAGAAACAGGTTTGAGACCTGAAAAATGAAGAAGAGAAATAAAAAGTTCTTGCAAGGCCACATCATTCCGGTCAAGGGTTTGAAAAACAGCAATGAAATCCCGCAGGTATTGCTTGTCCGTTTCATTGCCAACCAGCTGGGCCAAGTCAATACAATAGTGCAGAGCTTCATTTATCTGGCCCCTTTGCATCAATAACGAAATCATCCGAATAAGGACGTTGCAACTTTTGGGATTGCGGACAAGATATTTGCGGTAAGCCTTGATTGCACGCCCGATATCGCCTCGTTGAGTCAGGACCTCTCCAAGCATGCGATAACCCCTGGTGAACTCCGGGGCATTGACAAGTATCTGCTTGATCTCAGCCAATGCCTTATCAGGAGCATTGTTTGCATATAATGTTCCACCAGATCGCAAGCCACATCGAGATTAGCAGGATCGAGTCTGACGATCTTTACCAGAATTCCTTCCACCTCATGACCCAAGCCAGTCTCTCTGACTATTTTCAGGAGTTGTTGTAACTCAGTGACTGTTTGAGCAATGTGGCCCTCCTTTTCATAGAGATCAACTAAATCAAGATGGGCCTTAATATTCTCGGGCTTTACATCACATATCTTGCGATAGATACCTATGACCTGATCACTATCATTCATCTCTTTGAAATAGTGAGACGCCAGTTCATAGTAAACGATTGCTTCCTTTATTTTTCCATAACAGGCATAAAGATCACCGAGCTTGACATTGAGATCACGCAGTGTCGGTTTTAATTTTAACACTTTTTTTATCAAGGCAATCGCTTTTTCGTAGTGCTGAGCTTCTTCTTCAAGTCGTGCAGCCGTCAGAAATTCATTGATGGCCGCAATTGTGTTATTGGTCAACAGCAGGACTTCGGCATATTGCTTGTGCAGCCCCGCCTCGTCTGGTATGAAATCAAGCAGGACTTCATATTCACGAGCAGCTTTGTGCCAATCTGAGGCAGCTTTGTAGTGCTCGATATTCTTTCTGATTCGGTCCAACGGTTTTTCGGTCGGCATCAAATAACCCTACCCATTCCACGATAATGATAATCATTCACGTTCTCACAATTCACGATGGCATCATAAGAATATATTTTATTGCTTCGAATGTCCATCAAAAAGAGGAAATGGGGACACACAAACTATTACTCCACAAACTATTACTCACAAGATATTATTCGAGTAACAAAGCAGACCAGTTTTGTTGAGGGTGTTTCAGGGATTGATGGGCTTTTCAAATTTACTCTGACTGTAAAGATTCTTACCCTTGAAGAGAAAGAACAATTTCAAGCCACATTGCTGCAGAGAGGAAAAGTGTTTCTTATAAAAGAGGTGTTGCGAGTTCCGGTAGTGTTGCGAGGCAGAAAGCGGGGTTTGAGCGGCTGAGGCCCCACCGAGGTGGAGCAGGGAAAGATGGGGGCAATAGATGACTTGCCAGCCGTTGTATTTAGCCCGGAGACACCAGTCAATATCTTCATAATACAGGAAAAAGCGTTCATCCATCAGGCCAATGTGAGCGACAGTTTCATTTCTTATCAGCAGGCAGGCACCGCTTACCCAGTCAACCGAGCGATTTCTGGCATAGAGCTTCTCGATAGACAGGCATGTATCGGGATCATTTTGAGAATATTTTTGGTGCAGTTTTCTTTGAAGGAACTCGTTTTTCAGAGTTGGTCGTGCTCCCCATGAAATCTGCACTGAACCATCAGGGTTACGGATGCATGGACCGAGAATGCCGGCAGAGGGAAACTGGTCCATGAGTTTGAGTAATTGGGGAATAAAACCGGGCGGGGCCACTGTATCGCTGTTCAGTAAAAGGTAATGGTCTGCTGGTACGGAGTTAATACCCGCGTTGATAGCAGTGGCGAAACCTTTGTTTTGGGTAAACTCGATGATTTCGACGGCCGGGAAATGCTTTTTGATCAGTTCCGGGCTGCCATCTTCCGAAGCATTATCGACGACAACAATGCTGGAATGGCTTGACTGCGAGATCTGAAGAGATTCCAGGCAGGAGAAGAGCAATCGTCCCGTATTATAATTAACAATAATGGTCCTGACTCGGTCACGTTTTTGCTTCGGGTGCGTTCCGTGCGACCCTTTTTCCTTCAGAAATGGTCCGAGTGAAGCCGGTGAAATAACCGGTTTGAATATCCTGTCGTATCTGCGGCGATACAAGATATCGGGCAAAGAGGCTAACAGAATGAGAATTGAGCTGAATAAATAAGGCTGGATGAGAGGTTTCAGCACAATTCTGAACAATTCGAGCCCCAGATTATAGGGCAGTAACAAAAGAAACTCAGTCACTTTTTCATGCAAGAGATACAAGCGGAAGCGATTGGCATAAGCCCTGATCTGAAAATATTTTTGCTGTAAAGCAGCGGAACCTCCGCGCACGTGAACAGCCTCAGCAGTCGGAATGCAGAAGAACTTCCAGCCAAGGTTTCGGGCCCTCCAACACACATCGACATCCTCGAAATACGACACATAGTTTTCATCGAAGAAGCCTTGTTCAAATTCGATCGAATCAAACATGGCCCGACGATAGAGTGCGGCGGACGCATTCAGGGCAAAAACCTGGACCGCTGTGTTCGGAAGGCTCACATCTGCCACAGCTTGATCGGTTTTGACATCCAGAGGACGTCGTCGAAGATGGTCACGTTTTATACCCAACGAGTCGATGGTCTGGCCATCCGGGCGTTTCAGGAAGCCCATGGCCCCACCGGCATCCGGTTTAAGCGTCAGTGCTGCGAGCAGTTTTTCACAATAGGTTCGCGATAACACGCAGTCAGTATTCAACAGCAGAATATATGGTTGTGTTGAGCGGTTGATACCCATGTTGGCTGCCGCTGCAAAACCGCGGTTTGTCTTGTTTCGCAAAATTTTCCAACCCGGATAGAGATGTTCCGGGATGCTTTCAGACCGATCACTCGAACCATTATCGACCAGAATTTTCTCGACTGGTTGCAGCGTCTGTTCTTTCAAGCTGATGGTCATCTGCTCGAGCCAACGGGCCCCATTCCAATTGATGACTACCACCGAATATGGCCCTGTGATATGGTCTAGCCCTGACGTAATCGACCTCCCAACTTGACGAGCCCTTTCTTAAAACCGAGCAGGGTCATTTCCCGTTGCACATTAGTCAGATAGAAGGAGGCCAGTTGCAGTGAATTTCTGAATGATGAGCTTGGTTTTGGTCCACGTGCCAGGAGGCGTTCGACAGCACTGCTGAGATTGGCCATGATTGTCTGCCAGCGAAAACGCTCACCCAGAGCGTGTGAGGCACGCCCCATTTCTTGTCTGCGTTCTTTGGAACTGGCTAATTCAACCATCTGCCGAGCCAGATACTCATGGTCTTTCGGTGGAATTGATATGCCGGCCCCGGCCTGCTTTATCATTTCCGACATGTCATCTCCTGAACTGAGCACAACCGGCAGACCGGCCCAAAGATAATCCAGCACGCGTGTTCTGAAGCTGAATGATGCTTCGAGACTGTGTTCATGAAAACTTGTGCCCACATCCGCATCACGCAGAAAAGTATCTCTGCGGTCAAAAGGGACCCACAGTTCATGGAAGAAAACATGCTTGTCCAGGACCTCAAGCTCAGCTGCAACCATTTTGCTGTCAGCGAGCATACTCATGGGCGGAACGGCCGGATTCGGGTGTTTTCCGGCCAGAAAGAGCGTTTTAATCCGAGGATTCGTTCGAGCAGCCAGGGCCGTCGCTTTGATAATAATTGCCGGATCGAGCCAATCCCACAAACCGCCGCCCCAATAGAACACAATACTATCTGCAGAAATGCCGCTCATTTCACCTTTGATGGCCCCCTGACCGGTTGTCTGAAATGGAGAGTCCTCGATCCCAAAAGGGAGCTGGACCAACAAGCCCTCGAGCATTGGGTCCATAGCAACACGATCATGATTGATCGCACCCATAGCCAGAAGATTGCCCAACCAGAAATCTCGCTGCCTCTGTGTGGCATATAAAAAACAGTCGCCTCTTGTCAACAAGAGATTAGTCTTTCGAATGGTCCAATCGAGCAGGACCATTCGTTCAGAAAGTTCGCCCTGCTTCTGCTTTAGACCCAAAATCTCGAAGGGGAGCGGATCGTAAAGGTCGATAATAAGCCTGCTCCTGGTTTGAATTAGAGGTTTCAAGGTAAAGTTGAATCCCTGGGTGACGATGACTTTGGCCTGGTCAAGCAGGGTCAGAAATTCTTTTCCTCGACTGTTGACCATGGGAAAGGGTAGTGTTATTGTTTGTTCAGCGGAGGGCATGGCCAAGACCGTGCTCCATTTTCCGGCAAGTGCTTCAGCCATCTTCAAATAGCGGATGGCGGGGCCTGCCATGTCAGGCCCGATCAAATCAGCACTCAGGACAATGATGTCGGCTCTGTGAACGATGTTTTTCATTGTATCCGTAGCAATATGCTCATACTGTCAATTGGAAATGGTTTCATCAGAAGCCGTCCGCCCTCAGTGGGTGCTGGAGATCATTACAATAGCCCGCTCAATCCCGGCTTCATCCAACAGTTTCAGTATCATTTCCGGCGGGTCCAGCCAGGGACATCCGGGGTGTCCTTCAATATGTGCGTGAGCATCGATTATCATCTGGGCTACTCCATCCAGGCACGTATTACTATAATTGAATTATTTCTTTATAGCATACTAATCAAACCTGATGCAATTAAGGTGGCACGAACATCTGGATTGAAGCGAGGAGGAGATGATTTGGAAAAAGAAAAACGTCTTGCTCATGAACCTCGCATTCCTGTCGATATTGGGCGATGGCGCTGTCAGGGGTGAATTCATCTGCCCGAACAGTTTCATCTTTGTGCTTATTGAACTAGTAAGAAAATAGAAAATCAACGACGCTGTAACGCAGACCAGTCCTCAGAAAGGAAATATCATGACCCCCAAAATCGCTCTGTTTGCCTTTAATGGCGAATTGATGTGCTTTGTCCATGTCCTGCTCAATACCTGGGATTTGTATGAACGTGGGTATACGGTTAAACTTGTCATCGAAGGTGGAGCGACCAGACTCATCCAGGAAATTTATCAAGCGGAAGCAAAATTTGTCGAGCTTTACGAAAAAATCAAGGCTGCTGATCTGATTGATTGTGTCTGCCAGGCGTGTGCTCACAAAATGGGGACCCTTGCAGAGGCTAAAAAACAGGAATTACGGCTTGCCAATGAAATGTCCGGCCACCCGAGCCTAGGGAATTACATCGATCAGGGATATGAAACGCTCCTGTTCTGAGCCCTCCGATCGTGCTGAATGAACACGGAGTAACCATTAAAACTGTGACACCTACTAAAATCATGAAGAAAATCAATTATTTTTTTGTATTTGTTCTTGACAAAATTCACACCGTTAATTATAAAAATCAGTGAATAATGTTATGGTTTCCTTTCAGATCCCGATGTGGCTTAAGGACTATGTCAACAATCGGATTGTTGACCCCGCAGCGGGTCTGAAACGCAATGGGAAAGCGTATTTCCCAGATAGCCGCTTCGGCTGAGTGAGGTTTGTATGGAA
>Ga0068714_10004998_pt1 | contig 14386 bp, 13 predicted proteins | sample MTBNYHSulfiMetaG_FD_62988 | JGI IMG/M metagenome (GOLD analysis project Ga0068714, IMG submission 62988) | Enrichment culture microbial communities from rom New York Harbor, USA that are MTBE-degrading - MTBE-NYH (New York Harbor Sulfidogenic)... | ecosystem: Environmental > Aquatic > Marine >... | reverse complement strand
AACAGGTCTCCGTCTCCGCTGAACACCACCACGTTCAACGACGGTTTGGCCAGTTTGAGGCCGGTGGCGAACGGGACGGCACGGCCATGGGTGGTGTGGTAGGTGTCCATGTTCAGGTACCCGGCCACCCGTCCAGTGCAGCCGATCCCGGAGACGACAACGGTCTCGTCGATGGACAGTTCCAGGCTGTCCATGGCCTTGATGAACGACGACAGAACGATGCCCAGACCGCAGCCCGGGCACCAGATGTGCGGGATCCTGCCCGGCTTGAGATACCGGTCGGCCGGGTGGAGGCCGTGCGTTCGGTCCACGACTTCCTGCAGGGCCGATGGGTCGAACGGGTCGGGCTCGGTCATCTTGTAACGCATTCCCTCTTCTCCTGTTCCCGCGTGACGCCCCGCAGGACGTGCCCCGCGCCGCCGTCCCGCAGGGACCGGGGCCAGAAAGCCCACAAGCCGATCCGCGCCCGCCCTAGGCCAACTCTTCGATCGCCTCCAGGATCATCTCCGGCGTGTGCACCGCCCCTCCCATTCGGCCCAAAAACAGGACCTCCCGCCCCCCGGCGCACCGTTCCACCTCGTGGACGACTTGGCCGTAGTTGATCTCCGGCACGACAAACCCTTCCACCCCGCCCGCGGCCAGATCCCGGATTCGCTTCTCGGGGAAGGGCCAGATCGTGAGCAACTGAAGAAATCCGGCGAGGATCCCCTTCTCCCTCGCCATCCGCACGGCTTCCCGCGCGCTGCGGGCCGTGCAGCCGTAAGCCACGACCACGATCCGGGCGTCTTCCAGGAACGATCCGCGGACCTGGATGATCGCATCGGCGTGGTTCCGGATCTTGTCGCACAACCGGCGGACGAGCCGCTCCTGGGCCTCTGCCGTGATCACCGGGTATCCCCGCTCATCGTGGGTCAACCCGGTGACGTGAACGCGGTACCCCTCCCCGGCACAGGCCATGGCCGGCACCCCGTCCGCCTCGCCGAGGAACGGGAGGTACCCCTCCCCCACCTTCTTGGCGGGCCTCCGCCGATGGATCCGGGGCAGATCCTTCCGCTCCGGGATGATGACGCGTTCGTACATGTGCCCCACCATCTCGTCGCTCAAGACCACCACCGGCACCCGAAACCGCTCGGAAAGTCGGAACGCCTCAACGACCAAGTCGAACATCTCCTGCGGGGAGCTGGGAGACAGTGCGATGGAACCGTAGTCGCCGTGAGAGCCCCAGCGGGCCTGCATCACATCCGCCTGCGCCACCAGGGTCGGCAGGCCCGTGGACGGCCCCCCGCGCATGATGTTCACCACCACACAGGGCGTCTCCATCATCATGCCCAGCCCGAGGTTCTCCAGCATGAGGGAGAAGCCCGGCCCGGAAGTGGCGGTCATGGCCTGCGCCCCCCCCCAGGACGCGCCCAAGACCGCCGCCATGGACGCGATTTCATCTTCCATCTGGATGTACACGCCCGCGACCTCCGGAAGTCGCCGGGCCATCCGCTCTGCGATCTCCGTGGCGGGCGTGATGGGATACCCGGCAAAGAACCGGCACCCCGCGGCAATGGCGGCCTCGGCGCACGCTTCGTCTCCATTCAGGAAGTGCTCCCCCGTGAGGAGCGATCTATCGATCTTCACGGTCGCCTCCAGGGCCGCGCCTCTCCTGCCGGGGCAACAGATCGCCGCTGGAAAAGCAGCGTTTCTGCCGGATCCGGCTGTAGATGGCGAATTCCGGGCAGATCACCTCGCAAATCCCGCAATGGTTGCACTCCCGCTGTTCCCGGATGGCGGGAGGGTGGTACCCCTTCCGGTTGAACTCCTTGGACTCCACCAGGACCCCGTTGGGGCAGAATTCGATGCAGAAGCCACACCCCTTGCACCGGTCCACCAGGATGCACAACTCCCCCACCGGGATCGCCTGTTCCTCCGCATCGAGAGGCAGTCGCCAGTATTTCATGCACAGCGCTCCGTTCATCCCGCCGTAGGGAAGCCGCCGTCCAGATGGTCCTGCCTCTTCCATGGCCTTGCCACGGTGCAGCGAACTCGCGCGGATTCGGTGCCCGGCACCCTCGAGACCTCGTCCCGAAGGCCCGCCGTCATCGATCAAGACGGTCGGCGTAGGCCCCAGAAGGCCCCGACCGGTGTGGCTCCAGAAAGGAAGCGAACAAGCACAGAGCGGGTCACGGGCCTGCGTGGCGGACGTCGCAGACCCGTTCCAACACCGCCGGCACGTGGGACAGCGCATGGATGCGCCCTGTTGGCTCCATACGCAAACAGTGCATTATAGGGGAACACTCAGGCCGATTTCAAGCACGGCACCGACCCAACCGGAAACCCTCCCGTGAACGGTGAGGCCCCCCAGAGCGGCCCCGTGTCGCAGAGCCCCACCCTTCATCGAAACGCCGCGTTCCGAATCTACTCCTTCCATGGAGAACACCCCGGCCTGCCAGCGGGACGGGCACTCGGGACGAAGAAACATCCCGCTGGCACCGGTGCCGCATCCCGCCCCCCCTCCCGGAAAGACGACACCCAACCGTCATTCCACAGGAGACGGTGGTGCGGGGGGTGCACAGGGCGCCAAGACCGGGGTGTCATCCAGGCCGGCAGAGGAAGCCTCCGTGTCGTCAGCAGTCCCCTGGAGCATGCACCGTGAAGGCGCCGTACCCCAGGGTCCGCAGGGCCGCGGCGATCCGCTCGGCCACGGCCTCGTCCGTTGCCAGGGCCAGCATACAACCACCGCCCCCGGCTCCGGTCAACTTGGCCCCCAGCGCACCCTGTTTCCGGCAGACATCCACCATCTGATCCAGGACCCTGCTGGAAACCCCCAGGGCCTCCAGCAACGCCTGTGCCCGGTCCATCAGGCGACCCATATCTGCCAGGGCCCCCACCGCCATCGCGTGCCGCATCTGCTCGGCCGCACCGCGCGCCTCTCTGCAGGCTTCTTCGAAGCGGGTCCCGTTCGCCGCCCGGTACCGGGCCACCTTGTCCACCTGCGCCCGGGTCAGAGACGGAAGCCCTGAACTGCCGACCACCAAAGGCAGCGCGTCCGCCCCGGCGAGAAAGGTCCAGGGCGTGCGGTCACCCCGCCGGAACCACACCGCCCTGCCGTAGGTGGCCACCGTGTTGTCGATCCCGGAAGGGTTGCCGGCAAAGACCTTCTCCCCGGCAAAGGCGGACTCGTTGACCCGCTCCGCCGAGCAGGAGATGCCCAGGGCGTCGCAAACCGCCCGGGCCGACGCAACGCAGAGCGCGGCACTCGATCCCAATCCGCTCCAGTCGGGCAAGTCGTCCCGGCAGTAAAAGCGAAATCCACGGTCCTCCTCCGATAGATGCAGGGCCCTGACCACCTCCCGCAGGGCCTTGGACGCATCGGCGCCCGCCGGTTTCGGTTCCGGAGAACCATCCCCGCTAACCCGGTACACCTCCAGGCCACGGCCAGCCCGCACCTCCACAGACACCGAGACGGGCCGTCGGACGGGCAACGCAATGGCCGGGACTCCATACACGACGAAGTGCTCGTTGATAAGAATGGCCTTGCGGAATCCCAAGCCGACGCCCCTGTGCTCCTCCATGCCCGCCCCCCTTCTGGTTTGCCCCATCCCAGGCGGTATGCTAGCATGAGGCGATTCAGGAATGAATGCATCCTGCCATGCACGCCTAGCAACCACTGCAGATGCGCACCCGGGGCCATGAGTGAGCCGTTCGCTGTTTGCCATTGACCCTCTGCACGCACACCGTGCGTTTGGAGGGGTTGGTTTTCCGAAGACTCTCGGTCGGCCGCCGGCGCTTCTTGCCCTTTCGTTCCCGGCACCCCTTGGGCGGACGGGAGCCCGGATCTTCGAGTCGAATCGTTCATGATAGCGTGCCGCCGATCGCGTTCTTCTCTCTCCCCGGACCGCCACCGCCCGGTGCTCCGGGTGCGATCCGTCTCGTCCGTGCTCGTCACCGCCCTGGGATTCTCTGCCCTTGTGTTCCCATCACCGGCCTACGCCTACATCGGTCCCGGGGCCGGCTTCGCGTTTCTGGGTTCATTCTTCGTCTTCTTCGTCACCTTCCTCGTGGCCTTCACGGCCCTGTTCACCTGGCCGGTGCGCGCGCTGCTCCGCCTGCGCCGTCGCCGCCGGTTTCGCCGCCTGCCCGCCAAGGTCCGCAAGGCTATCGTGATTGGGTTCGATGGCATGGAGCCCTCCCTGGCGGAACGATTCATGAACCAGGGACACCTGCCCCACTTCTCCCGTCTCAGGGATCGAGGGACCTACCGACACTTGAGGAGCACCCTCCCCCCGCTTTCCCCGGTGGCCTGGTCCACCTTTCAGACGGGGGTCAATCCGGGAAAGCACGCCATCTTCGATTTTCTGCACCGCAACCCGAAGAACTACCTGTCCGAGTTGTCGTCCGCGGAGATCCGCGCCGGTAGCCGGCGCTTGAAGATTGGGCGGTTCCTGATTCCCTTGGGCAAGCCGATCCTACGCCTCCTTCGCAGGTCTCAGCCCTTCTGGAAGATCCTCGGGGAGCACGGGGTTTTCAGTATCGTGCTCCGGGTGCCCATCACCTTCCCGGTGGAGCGGTTCGAAGGGATGAGCTTGGCGGCCATGTGCATTCCGGACCTGCGGGGAACCCAGGGCACCTTCAGCTGCTACACCACAGGTCCCCAGGCCGAGGGGCACAGGACCGGGGGCGAGTTCGTGGCCGTCCGATGGGGCCAGGACGCCACGATCCGCACGTGGATCATCGGCCCACAGCATCCGTTCCGCAGCGATGCGGTGAGTCTGAAGGCGCCGCTCGTCATCCGAGAACAGGACGGTGGCGTTCGTCTTCTTCTGGGAAGGGAAAGCTGTCTGCTCCGGCCCGGCGAGGACTCCTCCTGGATGCCCGTGGCCTTCCGTGCCGGGCCGGTCAAGCTGAGGGGGATCGTTCGCTTTCACCTGGCACGCATGGATCCTGACCTGCACCTGTACATGTCCCCGTTACAGATCGACCCCTCGGCTCCATCCCTGCCCATTTCCCACCCCGCTGCCTTTGCCATGTACCTGGCCGGAAAGCAGGGTCCGTTCGCCACGCTGGGCTTGGCCGAGGACACCTGGGCACTGAACGAGGGGGCGTTGGACGACCAGACCTTCTGGAACCACTGCTGCGACATTCACCGGGAGCGGGAGGCCATGTTCTGGGACTCCCTGGAGCACCAGCGGCAGGGGCTTTTGGTCTGCGTCTTCGACCTGACCGACCGGATCCAGCATATGTTCTGGCGCTACGAGGATTCCGGCCACCCATCCTATCCGGCCCAGAAACCCGAAGGGCTCCAAGACCCCATCCTGGAGACCTACCGCAAGGCGGACGCTTTCCTGGGGAAACTGATGGACCGCATGGATCCGGAGACCCTGCTGTTCGTCATGTCCGACCACGGCTTCCGGTCGTTTCGCCGCTGTGTAAACCTGAACAGCTGGCTGCACCAGAACGGCTACCTGTGCTTTCTGCAAGGCGAGGAACGGGGCGATTGGTTCCGGGGCGTGGACTGGTCCGCCACCCGGGCCTACGCCGTAGGCCTGGGTGGGGTGTACATCAACCGCAAGGGGCGCGAGGCGCGAGGCATCGTCCCGGAGGGGGAGGCGTCCGAGCAGCTCAAGCAGGAACTCATTTCCCGCCTGAGCGGACTCAAGGACCCCCAGACCGATCAGACGGCCATTCTGGAGGCGGTGGACACCGCGAAGGCCTACCGCGGTCCGTATACGGAAAGCGCCCCGGACCTCATCATCGGGTACAATGCCGGGTTCCGACACGCATGGGAATCGACCGTGGGCAGGGCCACGGACGAGGTCTTCTACGACAACGCGAAGAAATGGAGCGGAGACCATTGCATGCTGCCGGAAATGGTTCCCGGGGTTCTCTTCTCCAATCGAAAGGTGGCCGAAGAAGATCCAGCGATCGGGGACCTGGCGCCCACCCTGCTGGACGCGTTCGGGATCGCACCTCCGGCGTACATGGACGGGAAGATCCTCGCCTGGGATCCGACGTCCACCCCCGGCTGAACCCGAAGCCTTCGAGGGCCGCTGGGCATCCGGATGGGGGGTGCCGGCATACAGGTCGCCGCCTCCGCCTTCGGCACCCGGCCCGGCCTGGGTGCGCACGGCCAGACGACGAAAAGGGAGGAATCATGCCGAAGATCAAGATCGAAAAGGATCTCCTGCAGAAGATCAAACACTACGCGAAAACGGCCGGCTACTCGTCGGAGGAGGAGTTCATCACCCACGCCCTGGAGAAGGAGATTTCCAAGCTGCAAGAGGCGGACTCCGAGGAAGAGGTCAGAAAGAAACTCCAGGGGCTGGGTTATATCTCCTGAACCCCGGTCCTCGAGAAACCCGCATTCACAGGGGCCTGGATCCCGTGCATTTCATCGGCAGCGTACTGAACAAGATCTTCCACGTGCTCATGTTCCCGTTCCGCGACGCGGACGCGACCTGGGGCCTGCTGTGGATATCCTTACTCACGGCCGTGGCTGCCCTCCTCGTGTACCGCTTCTTTTCCGAGCAGACGGCCATCCGCCAAGTCAAAGGCCGGCTGAAGGCCCACATCCTGGAAATGCGCCTCTTCCAACACGACCCGATCCTGATGGGTCGGGCGGTGCTTTCCGTACTGAAGTCCAATGCGCGCTATCTTCGCCTGAATCTGAAGCCGTTCTTCTTCATGTTTCTCCCGGTGGTCCTGATCCTGATCCAGATGGATGCGCGCTACGGCTACCGACCGCTCCAACCCGGCGAGTCCGCGCTCATCCGAACCTTCTGGACAACAGGGGCCGAGGCGCAAGCGGACCCCTCGGGTCCTCTGCTCGCCGTCTCCTCAGGGCTCGACCTGGAAACCCCGGCCTTGCGCATCCACGGGCTCGGGGAAGTGGACTGGCGGGTCCGGGCAACCGAGGAAGGGGGTTCTTCGCTTCGCATTCGGTCGGGCGGCCAGGATGTCCGCATTCCGGTGGAAGTGTCTCGCCGGATCCTGCCCGTCTCACCGTGGAACGGCCGGAAATCCTCACCGAAGATGCTCTGGAACCCGGCCGCTCACCCGGTGCCAGCCTCCGGGGATCTCCTGTCCGTAGAGATCGACTACCCCCGCAGGGACTTCCGGTTTTTCGGGGTTCCCGTGAGCTGGATCTGGCCCTATTTTCTGCTCAGTCTGATGGCAGGATACCTGATGAAGGGGGTGGCCCGGGTAGAGATCTGATGCCGCAGCCAGGAGGCGCTCGCTGTCTGTCTCCGGGTCCGCACCCAAGGCACGCGCAGCGTGAACAGTCGGCGGGGTACCGACCCCGCCCAAAGCAGACGGCGTGTGCTTCTCGTTCCCCGGATCAGGCGATCTCCTGGAAGAGCTTGCCCCACTTCGTGTTCATCATCTTCTTCACGCGTCGCTTCCCGATGAAAGGATACCAGATCCCGTCGTAATACGTCCGAGAAGCCAGGTACGCCCAGGGCACGATCCGTGTACGAAGAAGGGTGCGTTCCAGCGGCTTCAGCAGCCCGTGGTAGATCTGCTTCTGCCCGCGGCTGGCAAAGTTGTCCGTGGCCTTGAAGTGCCAGTTCACCTCCGATACATCTTCCCCAACGATCTCGATCTCCTGGAAGTCCCCGCAACCCAGACCCCGCTCGTGCGCAATACGTATGAACGGGATGGAGAGCGGGTCAAACCCCATCATGTGCGCGGACACGGCATCGATGGCGACCATGTCGTGGCTGGCCAGGATGTAGTCCTTCTCGTACGGGATCATGGCGCGCGGGCCGGCCCCTTCCCCCACAAAGGTACCGTCCATCACGGCGAACAGCCCACCGAAGATCTCCTTCTGGATGGTGAGCAGATCCACCAGGGTTTCGTGGATGGTGGCGTGGGCCCAGTGGCGCTCGTGATGCAGCAGGGCCCCGAACGCGTTCTTCATGGCCCCTGTCATGGTGGTGAACACGTGGGTCTTGACGGTCGGGAAGTGGATAATGTTCTCACCCAGGAACTTCTTGGGGATGAAGATGCCCTCCGGGAATACGTCGTTCAGGGTGATCATCTCCCCCTTGGGTTCGTACCGAATCCACTCGCCACGCGCCACGAACTCCTTGAACTCGGACAGCTTGTCTGGTTGCAGGTGCTCGTTCTTGAGCCCGTACTTCCCCACGACGATCTGCTTCTGCTTGTTGTTCACCTCGCCGATCTTGCCGTCCACTACCACGGTCCGATTGTGGCACCCGTACAGATTCTCCTTCGGATAGCCGTCGTCCAGGAGCGTCTTGATCACCCCGTCCAGTTGCCAGGGCGTGGTGGAACAGCCCGGATAGAAAAGCTGCCAGGAAACGTTGATTTTCAGGCAGACCCGCCGGTCCTTCCGCACGTACTTCTCATACTCCGCAAGCTTCATAAGCTTCTTGTAGTCGTCGCTGACGGTATCGGGGTGGGTCTTCAGGATCGCCACTCTGGAACGGGCCATTCGGATCTCCTCCTGCCTGGGGAATCAGGCCTTCTTCCTCCACGGTTTTCCCTTGCGGAAAAAAATCCCGCCGGGGTTTGTTTTCAAAAAGATTCGTTTGTGATACTAACGATGTGCCGGCCGTGTACAAGCATACCGGTGCATAGAAAAAACGTCAACGGAACCCGCGGTGTTCACGGGGACCGAACAAGGCTCCGGCCCGGGTCGCGGGAGACGAATCTTCCCGACGCGCAAGGCCCCTCCCCTCTGCGGCAGGTGGTTCGTCCGGTCCAGGTCCATCCCCCGCCCGTGAACCCTCTGCGCACTGCCGCGGGACCACCGAGCCGCCCCGGTGCGGCGCACACGGCCGATCCGCTCGAAAGGGCTCTGACACGCCATGATCATCAACTGCCCCAACTGCCAAGAAGAATGCCTCGCCCCCGACCCCCCGCTCTCATCCGACGGGATCGAGGTTCAATGCCGACACTGCCAGTTCTCCTTTACCGTACGTTCGCACGAATCCGAGGGCCCCCCCGAGAGGCCCACGCCCAGCGCACCCCGCGACACAGAAGCACACCCCCCCGGGGATCCCCTTTCCCGGTCGCCACTCCCGCCGCCGCACACACTCCAACCCATCCCCACCTGGATGGTTCAAGCGTACGAGACCGCGCCCCAGACCCAGCCTTCCGACTCCCCCGACCTTGCCCATGCGTCTCTCCCCCAAGAACCCCTCATGGACGCACAGGAGCCGGACCCCCTCACACGACCCATACATCCACACAACACCGAGGAGGACGCGGCAGACATCCCGCTCATCGTGGACGACGCACTGAATGAGGCTGCGGCCTCCTTGCAAGCGGAGCCGCATGTGCCCGTGCCGGTTTCCGGCGGACGACGCGAGATCGCCAAGCGGACCGGCGGACGCCGCAATCCCGGTCGCTGGGTCCTCCCCGGAATCCTGGCGAGCGTGGGCCTTTGCGTGATCCTCCTCCTCCTCGCAACACGCAGTGGCCAGGGCGTGCTGCAGAAGACGGGCGATGTGTTTCGCTTCCTGCGCACCTTCCTGCCTTTTCAGGGCGCCGAAGAGGGCACACTGAACTTCTCCAATTACAACAGCGACTTTGTTTCCCGGGGAACCGGGGCCTCACCGCTGTTCGTCATCGAGGGCAAGGTGACCAACAACCACCCGAAGCCCTGCCAATCCATCCTGGTCAAGGGGATCCTGTTCGACGAGAGGGGCAAGCGATCTACCGAGGAGACCGCGTACTGCGGGAACATCCTGACACGCAAGGAACTGGGGTCAGACCCCGAGGAGGTCATCCGCAAGCGCCTTCAAAACCCGCTGGGTTCCAGCCTCTCCAACCTCAACCTCCAGCCAGGAAAGTCCATCCCCTTCATGCTGGTCTTCTTCGACCCACCGGAAAAACTCTCTGAATTCAGTATCGAGATCGCCGGCTACAACCTGCAGGAGACGCCCCCCGAGTGACACACGGCTAGCGGCCCGTTGAAGAACTCACCTCGGGCAGGCCGTTCAAAAGGTGCCGGAGGCAAGGCGCGCGACATCCTGAGGAGGGAGGCGTACTTCAGCGTTACGTTGACCGACGAAGGATGAGCGCAACGCAGCAGACGGCACTTTTTCAACGCCCTGCTAGCGGCTCTCACGGGTGTCTTCCGATTCACCCTTGGATTCTTCCGGGATCTCCTTGCTGGACGCGGTAATATCCAGTTCCTCCGGCTCGCGCGTCGCCTTCTTGAAGCTCTTGATGCCCTTGCCCAGCGCTCCACCGATCTCGGGCAGTTTGCCTGCACCGAAGACGATCAGGATGATGACAAGAAGGATGATCAGTTCCGTGGGTCCAATCCCGCCAAGCATCGTGCCTCTCCTTCGTGGTTGCGACCCGACCTATGGGGTTTCCCGATGGGACCGCATGCGTCCCATCGTAGGCCGTCTCCGGTCTATTTGCAAAGATCCTCTCTCATCGTCGATCCCGCCGCCGCAGGGCCGGTCAACCGCGCCCGCATATCCTCATCGCAGAGACCCAAAACGCGGAAGGCCTTGAGCCGCGATGTTTGCCCCTTCTCCAACACGACCCGATCCGGCGCGACCCCCAAGGCCCGTGCGATCTCCTTTGCGCACGCCCGGTTGGCCTGTCCTCGCTCTGGAACCGCTTTCACCTGCACCTCGAGAAACCCGTCCGGGGTCCACCCGAGGATCCGGTTCCTCGATGACCGAGGCTTCACCCGCACCCACAGACGGCTTTCCGTCTCTGCGGGGGGAGGCTTCCGGCGTTTTCCCTCCATCACCGGCAGAGGTCCCCGGCTCGCCGCGTCGCCGCCTCCACGGCCTCCAGGACGGCACCCCGCACCGCACGCTCCTCCAGGACTTTCAGCCCGGCCGCCGTGGTTCCCCCGGGGGACATGATCATTCCTTTCAGCTCGGAAAAGGCCTTCCCGGACTGCCGGGCCATGATCACGCTTCCCAGAAACGTCTGCAAGGCCAGGTGGATCGCCGTATCCCGGGAGAGTCCCACGCTCACCCCCGCATCGGTGAACGCTTCCAGCAGCATGAACACGTACCCGGGACCGCTCCCACTCAGTGCCGTGATTCTGTCCATTTGTTCTTCCCGGTCCACCGTCACCGTGACCCCCACGGCCCGGAAGATCTTCAGCACGGCCTCCCGGTCCCGGGCATCCACACGCGGCGTGAAAAACAGGCCTGTGGCGCTCTGCTGCACCACTGCCGCGGCGTTGGGCATGGCCCGCACCAGTTTCCGATCTTCCCCGAGCCGGGGAAGGATCCAAGACGTGGAGATCCCTGCCGCAATGCTCACCACAAGCGCCTCTTCTGGCGCTCGCGCTTTGAGTTCCGGAAGGACCTCGCTCATGTCCTGGGGCTTGACCGCCAGCAGGTACACCTCGGCCTCCGGCACCTTCTCCAGCGTCCGGATCCCATACTGTTTCTCAAACCGTTCGCGTCGATCGGACACCGGATCGAGCACCCGGATCTGCGCCGGCTTATACACCCGTGCGGCCAGCAATCCTTGGATCAGAGCCTCCCCCATCTTCCCGCCCCCCACGGAGCAGAACCGAACCAACGACTTGGATGTCCCCATTGGAATCCTCCTGTACTGTTGGTCTATCCTCTCTTACCGAAGATCGCCGTGCCAATTCTCACGTGGGTCGCACCCTCTTCGATGGCCACCTCGAAGTCCCCCGACATTCCCATGGACAGGGCATCCAGTCCCACGCCCGAAGGAACCAGCGGGCGCAGTCCATCGCGTAGCTCGCGCAGCGCGGCGAAAAAGGGGCGTGCCTTTTCAGGTTCGTCGTAAAAGGGGGGAATCGTCATGAGTCCTTGGCACCGTAGGTTCGCGCACGCCGCGGCCCTCTGGATCAGTTCCAGCGCACGCCCCCGTTCCGCCCCGGACTTGGTGGGTTCCCCCGACAGGTTCACTTGGATCAGGATCGAAAGCACCTTTTCCACCTGGCGAGCATGACGGTCCAACTCCAGAAGGACCTTCTCCCGGTCCACCGTTTCTACGGCATCGAACAGGTCGACGGCTATCCGGGCCTTGTTGCTCTGCAGGTGGCCGATCATGTGCCAACATGCCGTCCGGCCCAAGGCCTCCTTCTTTGCCCGGGCTTCCTGAACATAGTTCTCTCCAAAAATCTCCACGCCGGCTTCCGCGGCCTGCGCGACCCGTTGCGGATCCACGGTCTTGGTGACGGCCACCAGGCGGATCTCTTCCGGCCGGCGACCCGACCGCACGGCCGCCCGCGATATCCGTTCCCGGACCCACTGCAGATTCTCACGTATCTCGCCACCGCCCATCGGTCCCCCCGGCACGCTTCACGAGATGCCCGCGCAACGCAACATCTCCTGCACGCGCTCCACGGGCAAGCCCACCACGTTGGAGTAGGATCCATCTACCCGCATCACAAAGCGCCCGGCACGCCCCTGGATTGCGTACCCACCCGCCTTGTCGAACGGCTCCCCGGACCCCACGTAGGCGTTGATTTCCTCCGGTGCCAAGCGCCGCATCCACACCCGGGACCGAACCGCGTCCTGCAGGCACACGCCACGGGTTCCGTTCAGAAGGCAGACCCCTGTGAACACCTCGTGATCCCGGTCCTGAAGCCCGGTCAACATGCGACGGGCCTGGTCCGCGTCCTGCGGTTTTCCCAGGATCTTCTCCCCAAGCACCACGATGGTGTCCGCACCCAGCACCCAGACATCCCGTTGCCCCAGTCCGTATTGAAAACTCACCGTCTCGGCCTTCCGCCGGGAGATGCGCAAGACATAACCTTCGGGCCGTTCCCCCGGAAACGACTCCTCGTCGATGTCCGCTGCAATGACAACGAACTCCTTCAACAAGCCTCTGAGCAACTCCCCCCTGCGGGGAGAGCCCGAGGCCAGGACGAAAACCCCTTCGCGGCCGGTAACCCGGCATACATCCTTTTCGGGGTGCACGGTCCCGTTCATTTTCCTTTTCCTCCACCCGAACCCTCTGCTCCTTCTAGGAAATGCGGTGGGCATTGTCAATGGACCGGCAGGCACGCCGCACCGAGCGATTCCATTGTGGAGCGGGTGCTCCATCATCCGTGAATCCTCCTTGTACCCCTGGCTCGTCCGCGGGGAGCCCTCCCCTCGGGCCGGGAATCTCGCCCAACCAAGCGCTTCCCGATTCCTGCTTTCGCAGGTAGACATTGGCGGAGCGATGGGACCACCGCCGAGGCACGGGCCTGCCGCTTTTCTTGACGCTATGCATTACATGTGGTAGCGTTGACCATGTACGATGGTGGGTACCCGCTGGCGAGGACATCCCCAAGATGGAGACCCTTCCCGTTCGATCTTCCCATCGAAGCGAATGGATCGACATCACCGCTCGGGTGCAGAGCATCGTCACCGGAAACGGCATTGGCAACGGGTTCTGCGTTCTTTTCGTCCCGCACACCACCGCCGCCATCACCATCAACGAAGGGGCAGACCCCTCCGTGGCGCGGGATATCCTCGATGTGCTCTCCCGGCTCGTGCCTCGCGGCGGATCCTACCGCCACCTCGAAGGAAACGCGGATGCCCACGTGAAAAGCACCTTGGTGGGCTCCTCGATCATCGTTCCAATCGTCGATGGGAACCTGACCCTGGGCACCTGGCAATCGGTCTTTTTCTGCGAGTTCGACGGCCCGCGAAGCCGCCAGGTCCAGGTTCACCTCCTCCTCGAGGCATCTGGCCGGGGCCCCGGGTGACCCGCTGCACGCCAGCGTTGCCGAGGCGCCCCACCGGCCCGGAAAGCAACGCATCACGCGGGAGGACGAAACGCATGGCGCGGCCTGCTCCGCGGCGTCTGTAGCACAACGGAATCCGGGTTCCGCGAGGTGCGCGGAATACCGCCATCGGGAGGAACACCCTGGTGTCAGCACGGAAAAGAGGCAACGGACCGCCCCCGGCGGTCACCATCATCAAACGATACGGAAACCGTAAGCTCTACGACACCCGGAGCAGCCACTACGTCACCCTGGAAGAGATCTCCCGTATGGTGCGCAACGGGGACGAAATCCGGGTGGTGGACAACAAGACCCAGGAAGACCTGACGTCCGTCACCCTGGCGCAGATCATGCTGGAAGAGGAGAAGAGCCAGAAGAACGCCTACCCGCTTTCCCTGCTCAAGAACCTCATCCAGCAGAGTGGGGAGTCCCTCACGGAGTGGGTCCAGAAGGGAAAGGAATCGATCTCCTCCATGCGGAGCGAAGGGATCGAACAGATCAGTCGGATCATCGAAAAAGGGCACGAAACCACCGGGGAGGGCACCCAGTTGGTCCGTGAGTGGATCGCCCATCAGCACAAAGCCCTTGATCTGGCCCAGAAGAAGATCGACGAAAGAATCAAGTACTTCTTCTCCCATCTCACCGGCCTGGACGACTTGGAGAAGCAGATCCAGGAACTGGAAAGCAAGATCTCCCGCA
>Ga0068714_10004995_pt1 | contig 14391 bp, 13 predicted proteins | sample MTBNYHSulfiMetaG_FD_62988 | JGI IMG/M metagenome (GOLD analysis project Ga0068714, IMG submission 62988) | Enrichment culture microbial communities from rom New York Harbor, USA that are MTBE-degrading - MTBE-NYH (New York Harbor Sulfidogenic)... | ecosystem: Environmental > Aquatic > Marine >... | reverse complement strand
ATTGGTATCCAGGCAGATGATCGTCTCCGCACCGGAGTCTTTGATCATATATTCGATTTCGAAAGAAGTATAGATGGGAGCCACTGGCACCACGACAGCCCCAATCTTTTGAATCCCGAAGAAGGCGATGACCCACTGGGCAGAGTTTGTGATATAAAGCATGACCTTATCACCTTTTCGCACTCCCAGGCGATTCAAAGCTGTGGCAAATCGATCAATGAGATTCCGTAACCGGGCATAGGTAAACTTCTCACCAAGATAAATGATGGCAAGCCGATCAGGATATTTTTTAGCCATCTTTTCAAATTGGGTAAAAGTCAACTCTGCTTCCATATTTTTAACCTTGTTTATTATCAACGATCTCAAATTCCCTAAAAAGACTTTATAAAGGAGGGTTCGAGGATTCCAGGGCCCGAGGGTTCAAGTTTTTTGGTTTTAGGTTATAAATCTACTTGACCCCTTGAATCCCTGCCTACCGGCAGGCAGGCTTGACCCCTTGAACCCTATTTTTCATTAGGCTTCAAACGTATAATCGATTAGTTTCTCCGATCCCAGGTAAGCTTCTTTTACCTTCTCATCCTGCATGACTTCTTCAGGAATACCCTCCCTCAATTTTTCTCCAAAATTTAAGACCATCACCCGACTGGCCACTCTGAAAAGTTCCCTTAATCGGTGCTCGATCATCACCAGGGTGATTCCATCCATCTGTAGTTTTTCGATTAAAGGGACCATGCTGGCAATTTCGCTCATGCTCAGTCCGGAGAAGACTTCGTCGCAGAGGATGAGATCAGGCCTCAAGGCAAGACATCTGGCAAGTTCGAGACGTTTCAGATATCCGGTTGGAAGGCTGGATGCCAGTTTATAAGGTACAAAAGAATCTCTCTCGAAGCCAATCTCTTCTAAAATATCGATGCTGACCGTCCCACGGTCCCCGAGTTTACCTCCCCCTCGCCATCCCCCTTTCCGTCTTGCTCTTGGAGAGAAGAGGGGAACAATAAGATTTTTGTAAGCAGGAAGGCTGTAGTAAGGCCTCATGATCTGAAAGGTTCTTGTGAGTCCGAGATTGGCAATTTGATTGGGGACTTTGTAACTAATGTCTTTACCTTTATAAAGAACCTTGCCGGAGTCCATCTTGATGAAACCGGTAATACAATTAATCAGGGTCGTTTTCCCTGATCCATTGGGCCCAATGATTCCAAAAACCTCGCCCTGCTGAACATTAAAGCTGACATTCAGTAATGCCTGTACACCACCGAAAGCCTTACAGACGTTTGTCACTTCGAGAATGTTCCCTTCACTCATACCTTTACCCACCTCTGAAACTGATGGTATTTCCGTTGGGCATAGACCATGACACCTTCGCTCCGGAACATAATGAATGCCATCAGGATCAGGGAATAGAAGACAATTCTTAAAGTACCAAACTCTCTTAGCCATTCTGAAATAGGGACGAGAAAGAAACAACCTAATAAAGGACCTACTAACGTTCCTCCTCCACCAATGACTGTGGCCGCAATGGGAATGACCGAGAAGTCGAGAGCGAACTGTGATATTCCTGACCACATATAAATATGTGAAAGATAGGCTCCACCGAGAGAGCCAAGTGCCGAAGCAATAAAAACGGCAATGGCTTTGTATAGGGGAATGCTCAATCCAGAGGCTCTAACAGACTGGTCATTATCCTTGACTCCACGAAAGACGAGGCCGATATCTTCATTCACTAATCTCCTTAAGCCAAACAGTGCGAAGATTACGATCAAGATAATGAGATATTGCTCAACCCATCGGTTGGGAAAACCTGCCACTCCAATAATACCATCCGTTCCACCGAAAATATTTAATGCTTCGATGACTCTCATGAGAGCCAGGGGATACATCAAGGTCACAATAGCAAAGTAGACACCTCTGAGAGGAAGGGCAGGGAGAAGTAGGAGGGTGCAGATAAGACCCCCACCAACGGTGGCCATAGGGATGGTAAACACGGGTGAGAGACCCAAGGATTTATTGAGGATGGCTGCCGTGTATCCGCCCACCCCTATAAAAAAAGCACCTCCCAGGGAGACCAACCCTACAAAATGGGCTAAGAAATCAAACCCGAGAGCGAGCAGGGCATATATTGCTGCAATAGATACAACCCTTTTCCAATAGAGGGATGGAATAAGAAGAGGAAGGAGAAGAAGGCCTACAATTAAAATTAGTCTCGGAAGAACGAGGTAAGCCATCTCTTCCCATGAGGAGACGGCATAGATTCCTTCTGTCCGAACCTTAATGCCACGATCAAGTCTTTCTTTGCGTCTCTCTTGATTTTGCAAATCTTAACTCCAATAATCTAATCCCCCCAACCCCCCTTTAGTAAAGGGGGGGATATTTAAATTTTGAAATTTGCATTTTGCAATTTGCATTGGTACGTTTATACTCTTTCCTCAAGTTCCTTCTGTTTCCCAAACAGCCCAGAAGGTCTCAATATCAAAGTAATGATAATTGCAAGGAGCGCCACGACCATCTGAAAATGGGACTGGATGTAGGCGGCAATGATTTGGAGGAATCCAATGATAAAGGCGGCGAGGATCGCTCCCACCCAACTTCCTAATCCGCCCACAATGCATACGGCGATCGAGAGGATCAATACACTGTATCCCGCCTCCACAACAATGTTGCCTAAAGGGAGTAAGGCAATGGCAGAGAGTCCGGCTAAAATAGACCCCATCGCCATGGCAATGACAGCCATCCAGTCAGAATCTATCCCCAACATCATCGCGGCATGTTCATCCTGGGCCATCCCTCTTAATGCCAAACCGGTCTTGTTGAAATGGGTGAAGAGCCACATGAAGGTCACCACGACGATCCCTATGCCTATGACGATAATTCGTTGAAAGTCAACAGGGACACCCCCAATATTAATGCTCCCTTCAATGAAGACAGGAAGCGTATAGGTCATTCCTCTGTATCCTCTCCAACGGAGGAATTCAAGAATTGCTAATCCCAAAGCATAGGTGGCAATAATTTCGGAGGTGGCCATGCCTCTTACCCGAATGAGAACAAATCGATAGATGGCTCCTCCAACCAAACCCATCAGGACTAAGGCAAGTGGGATGGCAACGAAATAATTTAGATGAAGTTTATTGAGGAACCACCAGACAAGAAATCCTGTGATAACATATAAGGCCCCATGGGCAAAATTAGGGAGCCGACTGATCCCGTAAACCAAAGTGAAGCCAATCGCCATCAAGGCAAGGGAAAAACTATTGATAATGCCGTATATCAGGATATCCATAATAAATGATCAATGGGCAATGACCAATCGTCAATGATCATTGCCCATTGGTAATTGTTAATTGATTATTGATAATTCTTTTTTCTACTTCTTCATCCAGGGAGGAAGTTTCACCTCACCCATTGCAATTTTGGGCGGGAATACCACCACCCTTTTACCGGCCTGCCACTGGAAAATCGTTCCCACAGCCCCTTCATTCGGATCAATACTTGGGATAACTTGGTGGCTTTTCGGATCAAATTTAATCCTTCCATAAACTCCCATCAGGTCCGTTTTCTCAAGGGCTGCGATAACGGCATCCGATTTAAGAGAACCCGCCCTCTCAATGGCATCTTTCAGAGTATAAACCGCCATATAGCTGGAGGAAGTTCCGTATCCTTCGGGCTCCAACCCCCATTTTTTTTGATAAGCTTCAACGAACTTCATCGTCCATGGGGTCGCTTTCGATGGAGCATTTCCTGCATTGACGACACTGGCCATGGCGTATTCACCTTTTCCTTCTGTGGCCTTCCAAAAACCAGGTTCCTCGGCAGCAGAAATGATCGTACCATAAGGAAGCGCAGGTACTTTCATGTCATACCATTGCTTCAGGAGGATGGATGTTTCGGGCATATCCATCCAGATGAGGATCACTTGGGCATTTTCCTTTTTGGCCTTCATCAGCCCCACAGAATAGTCTGTCGTTCCTGTTGGGAAAATCTCTGTGCCCAGAACCTCCCATCCTTTCTCTTTTGCCATTTTATCAACGAGACCCCCTCCTGCACGGGCATGGGCTACATCCTGGATCATGATGAAGAGCCTGTTAAGTCCATATTTTTCTTTGAACCCCATCAGGCACGGGATGAACTCTCCTTTCACCATCCAAACGACTTCTCCTGAAATTCTGAAACAATACTTGAATTTATCATATTCCTTCGCCACTCGTGCATGATACGCCGGGGTTAAAACCCCTGTTGACAGGATCGAGACCTTTTTGTACTTGGATAATAAATCCATTGCTGCGAGGGCTGCTTCAGAACGAACCGGGCCACCCACGATAAAATCAGCATTTTTCTCCAGGATGAGTTTTTCTACAACCAATAACGCATCACTGGTTGGTACGCCGGGTTCGAGATCCCGTGTATCGATCACTTCCACTTGAAAAGGTCTCTTCTCTTTGCCGACTTTTACCCCTCCCGCTGCATTGATTTCCTCCACAGCCAGCTTGATAGCCCTTTCCGCATCCCAGCCGTAAAGGAAGGCAGTGGCTAAAGGAGCCCCAAGGACAATCGGTTTTCCTGCTGCTTTAGAATCAGTTGTTAGAAATGAAAGATTTAATAAGCCCACGGTCAAAAGAAGGATACCCGCCAATAAAAAAATCTTTTTCCTCTTCATCTTTTACCTCCTCTCCCACCTAATGAGATGGTTTGATTTGTCTTTTTTTACCCCCATCAATTATTTTTGTCAACAATTAAATGTATTTTAAATTGTTCAGGACGATTGCGGGAGTTTCTTCTTACCTACCTATGGAGATAAACCCAGTGTGTCTTGAAAGTTTCCCATCTTTGATGATAAATATCCGGGATTCCACACTCGGGCGATGATCCTTAGAAGTGATGGTAAGGGGAGGGGTGAGGCCTCCTGTTACGAAATCTTTAAAACCTTCCAACGCAAACCTTACCTTCTCGCGGTATAATCCTTGTTCAGGAAAAGATTTTATCAAAGCCCTTGAAATCACCTGTGCCGTCGCCCAACCTTCGACATATGAAAGTGTATGAGAATCATAGGGGTGCCATTTCTGGTGGGCTTCCTTAATTTCGGCCATCCCTGGAACATCTTCTCCAAAAGGAGAAATGGGTTGAACTCCAAAAACTCCATTAAATGGCATCAGATTTTCATCAAAAGCCTTCATGTGGCAGATCCATTTGGTCTTGATATCCATTTTCGTGACTTCCGGCAATAGGGTGGAGGCTTCCTTGGATGTTAGACACAGGTATGCGAAATCAGGGTTGTATGCTGCTATCGTTGCGAGGAGAGGGGGGATGAGTTTCGACACTTTATCTCCGGATGGGGATAAATCGGATATCCAGATGTCCGGTCCGACGTCGATTCCAAGGGTTCTGGCGTACTCCTTGGTTTCATCTAAAAAATGGCGGCCGAAGTTGTCAGGGGATCCGATAAAGATGACTTTTGGTTTTCTCGCTTTGATTCCGGATTTATCCGAGATGAAATTCATTGCTATTTTTGCTAAATCGAGAGGGGTTGGGGTGATTGAAAAAATATAGGGATATTTGGATGCGTTGGCAAATTGAGAAGGCAATGAACTGACAAAGGTAGGAATTCGATCATAGTGGAAATGGGGAGTCAGAGAATAGGTGGTCTCAATTGAGTAGATGTAGAGGACCAGAATCCGATCTGCTTCATTCAATTTTCTGTAAGCCGCTATGGTCTCAGCGGGTTGGGAAGTGTCGTCAATAAGGATGACCTCTAATTTCTTTCCGAAGATTCCTTCGCGCTGATTGAGCCACTTTGCTGCATCCAACATTCCCCTGGCACATTCTCTCCCTGACTCTCCCCATCGACCGGTGTAGGGGATCAGTGCCCCAACCTTAATAACAGGCTGGCTGCGAGCAGAGATGGGCAGCGACAGGAGAAGCGCCAGAGAGATAAGAAATAGTTTTTTCATCCTATCCATAGGCTAAATTCGAAGTCCGAATATCGAAATTCGAAGCGAATTCGAATATCGAATGACAGAAATTCCAAAAAATATTAGGCATTTAGATTTATTATTTTGAAATTGTTTCGTATTGATCCCTGCGGGATGCTTTGCCCGAATTTCATGCTTCGTATTTATTATCAAGTATTGGCTGCATAAAGCACAGCCAAAATCCTTGTCACTTTATCTTGATGGCATTGGACCCGATGAGGAATATTGGAATCATAATATATGGAGTCCCCCGGGTAAAGGACATCGGTATGGTTTCCCAGAATCACCTCCATTTCACCTTCGAGAACATAGATGAATTCCTCCCCATCGTGGACAGAAGTCTTGGTAGTTTTCACTGTAGCGGGTTCCAGCGTGACGATGAAAGGTTCCATATGGCGGTTTTTCTTCTCAAAACCTAAAGACTCATAGGAATAACCATACTTGACTCCTTCTTTTGAGGCAAACCGAGAAATCGTTTTTCGTTCATCCTTCCTCACAATCGCAAAAGGTTCTCCCTCTGTTTCACCCCAAAAATCGCCTACTTTGACGCCCAGCGCTTTCGCCAGCTTGATAATCGTTCCAAGGGAGGGAGAGACGAGATGGTTTTCCATCTGAGAGAGCAACGCTGTCGAAAATCCAGTCAAGTCGGCCAGTTCTTTCAGTGAAAGACCTTTCTGTTCTCTCAATGCCTTAACCTTTTCTCCAACACGGATCTCTTCAAAATCTTTTTCTTCTTCCATGAAGTCCCCCATTTTGCTCTTATCCCTGCCTAAAAGGCAGGTGAGCTCTCTCCTCTGGTTCATCCTGCCTGCGCCTGCCCACCGTCTCAGGGAGGCACAAGCAAGCATAAAGGCTCATCCTCCGCCATTGCTTTGCTATGAAACATTGAGGGGAGAGGATTCGAATAAAGATTTTACATAATCGGCCCCCGTTTGAATGGCCTTGATATTTGATGAGATGAGATGATGGTAACGTTCATCCAGCACCTTTTCGATGGACTCAAATAAAGAACTCATCCGAACCAATTTTGTTTTTTCATTAAAGGCGCCTAAGGCCACCATATTCGCAAGTTTTGGGTTTCCATGATTAATAGCGATCTCATTGACAGGGGTTGAAAAAATTTCAATGTCTTTCCGAAAAGTCTCTTTGGGATCAATGAGAGAGGAATTAAGAAATAGAAGACCGTTGGGTAGAATGAGAGGTTCATATTTTATCAAAGAAGGTAAATTCATCACGATGGCTGCTTGAGGTCTTCCTACTACAGGAGATCCGATCCCGTGAGAGGCGATCACCACAGTGCAATTGGCTGTTCCACCTCTCATCTCAACTCCATAAACGGGCAGGTAAGTGACATGTCTCCCCTCAATCATAGCGGCATATGCGAGAAGGTTTCCAATGACCATCACGCCCTGTCCACCGAATCCAGCAACAATCACATTGTAATAAAAATGATCCCTATTCATAATATCTCATAATAGCCAATAACCAAATCCCAAGCTCCAAATAATAACCAATGGCCAATTTCTCAATAACCAAATAATGATTTGATATTGGTGATTGGAATTTATTTGGAAATTGATGCTTGGAGTTTGGTCATTTTCTCTTATAAGTAGTCTGCCATTTTCCTTTCCTTTAAGATGCCCAATGGGAAATAGGGTATCATTTCCTCTTCGACCCGGCGATTGGCCTCTAAAGCCGTCATTCCCCAATTTGTGGGGCATGCCAATAATACCTCGACAAAAGAGAAACCCATTTCTTCAATCTGCATCTGAAAGGCCTTGCGAACGGCTCTCTTGGCTTTCATCAAATTAGCGGGATTGTTGACAGCTACTCTTGCTACGAAAGCGCTTCCTTCTAAGGTCGCCAACATCTCCGCCATTCGGATGGGATAACCATCATAGGTAAAGTCTCTTCCATAAGGGCTTGTACTTGTCTTCTGTCCAAGAAGCGTGGTGGGGGCCATCTGCCCCCCGGTCATCCCGTAGATCCCATTGTTGGCAAAGATGATGGTGATGTTTTCCCCGCGATTGGCCGTATGTATCCCCTCTGCAATCCCAATGGCAGCAAGGTCTCCGTCTCCCTGATAGGTAAAGACAATTCGATCTTTCTTCGCCCGTTTGACTCCAGAGGCCACAGCCGACGCTCTTCCGTGAGGAGCCTCCAGGACATCAATATTGAAATAATCATACATAAAGACAGAACAGCCCACAGAGGCTACCCCTATTGTCTTTTCCCTGATTTTAAAATAGTCAATGGCCTCTGCCACCAATCGATGGGCGATGCCGTGATGGCACCCTGGGCAAAAGTGGAATGGAATATCGATCAAACATTCGGGACGTTTAAAGACAAGTTCCATCTTTCACTCCAATGACCGCAAAGGGCATAGAGCAGAAAGCATAGGGAAATAGAAAGGAAAGCGGAAACTCCTTGCTCTATGGGCTATGCTCCATGCCATAGACTTTTTTAATCTCCTCTAATATTTCTTCGGGAGAAGGGAGGGAGCCTGGTGGCCTTCCATAAAAATAGACTTGAGCATCCCGGGCCACTGAAAGCTTCACATCCTCCACCATCTGTCCCGTATTTAATTCGACCGTTAAAAATAGTTTGATCCGCCGGGAAAGATTATCAATCGCCTTTTCCGGGAAAGGGAAGAGAGTAATGGGTCTGAGAAGTCCTACTTTCATTCCTTCCTCTCTGGCCAGATCGACAGATGTTTTTGAAACCCTGGCCATGCTTCCAAAAGCGGCAACAATCAATTTGGCATCCTCTGTAAAGAAACTTTCAAACCGGACCTCTTCTTTTTTCATCTCTTCATATTTCTGATGGAGTTTCCAATTGTGTTCTGAAAGTTCACCGTCCTGCAGATAGAGAGATTTAAGTCGATTTGGTTTTCTCCCCTGTGCTCCGGTCAGGGCCCAGTCCTTCGGGGGAAGTTCCATTTTTGCGCACTTACTGCGGTTGAGGGGCTCCTTCATCTGACCGATCAGGGCGTCTCCAAGAATCATAGCAGGGTTTCTATATTTGTCAGCTAAATTGAAGGCAAGGCAAGTCAAGTCATACATCTCTTGAACCGAGGAAGGGGCGAGGACGATCATTCGATAGTCACCATGTCCCCCACCCCGTGTCGCTTGAAAATAATCCCCCTGGGAAGGAGAAATGCCCCCCAGGCCCGGCCCGCTTCTTGAGATATTGACGATTAAAGCTGGAAGTTCACTCCCTGCCATATAGGAGATTCCTTCTTGCATGAGGGAGATTCCAGGACTGGAAGAAGAAGTCATGGCCCTTGCCCCGGTGGCTGAAGCTCCGAGGAGTAAATTGATCGAAGCGATCTCGCTTTCTGCCTGGATGAATTCTCCCCCTAACGCAGGGAGATGTTTGGAAAGATATTCCGGGATGTCATTCTGCGGAGTGATGGGATACCCGAAGTACAGGAGACATCCCGAATCAATGGCCGCCATAGCAATGGCTTCATTTCCTTTCGCCAATATTTTTTCGGAATGTTGATCCATCTATACACCTGGAATAATGGAATGTTGGAATACTGGAATATTGGGTTAATTTTTTAACATAGAGAGGGAAGACTTCGGTCGCTCCCATTATTCTATTGTTCTAATATTCCACTATCTCCCTCACTCCCCATCTATTTTGACTCCCTCCAAACTCGGATGGCGACATCCGGGCAGATTTCCCCGCAGATCGCACACCCTGTGCATTGTCCATCCACATCCCAGACTACATAAAAATATCCCTGGCGATTGATTTCTTCCCCAATCTTCAGCAGGGTTTTTGGGCAGGCAATCGTACAGAGCCCACATCCCTTGCAACGCTCTTGGTCAATTTCAATCTTAGCCATCAACAAAAACCAGTTGGGATAATGGAATATTGGAATGGTGGAATATTGAACCCCAAAGAAAAGGAGTTTGTTTGGCCTTTGAACCCATTATTCCATTGTTCCATCATTCCAGTATTCCAGTTTTTTAGAGTGCTTTTACTTCTTTAAAATGTTTAATCTCTCCTTCTGAATAGCCTATCTGCCGTAAGACTTCCATCGTGTGTTCACCCCATGCCGGGGGTGGGGAACGAATCTCAAAAGGGAATTGAGAAGACTTGATGGGATTTCCAACCTGGCGAATCTTCCCTTCAGCAGGGTGTTCATACTCTATCACCATCTTCCGGTGTAGAACGTGTGGATGTTGAAAGACCTCTCCGAGGGATAAGATGGGCTCAAGGCAAGCATCTACATTTTTAAAGAATTCAACCCATTCTTTCTGAGTTTTGGTTTTGAAAAGTTCTCGAATCTCTTTAATGATCCGAACCCTTTCCTCTCCTTCAATAAATTGTTTCAGGACAAGGTCCGCTCTACCAATTGCTTCGCAGAAGTTCTTCCAGAACTTCTGTTCGAGTGCCCCAAGGGAAATATGTCTTCCATCTTTGGTTGGATAGACCTGGTAACATGCATACCTTCCGGAGAGAAGCATCTCTCCACGTTTTTGTGGTTCTTTATCCATGAAATATCTTCCCGCATGGATGGAGAGCCAGGAGATAACACCATCGTGCATGGCGACATCGAGATATTGTCCTTCGCCTGTTTTCTCACGATGTACGATGGCGGCGAGAATGGCGATGGCTGCCATCATTCCTCCCCCACCGATGTCTGCAATCTGAGTGCCCGGGATAGTGGGATCCCCATCCTTTGAACCGGTCAATTCGAGGATGCCCCCCAGTCCGATGTAATTGATATCATGGCCAGACCTCTCTTTGTAAGGTCCATCCTGTCCATATCCTGAGAGAGAGCAGAAAATGACGCCAGGGTTTCTACTTTTCAACTCCTGGTAGCCGATTCCAAGTCGGTCCATCACTCCTGGTCTGAAACCTTCTAAAAGAATGTCATAGGTATCGATTAACCTATTCAAGATCTCTTTTCCTTCTTTGACCTTGAGGTTCAGAAGCATACTTTTTTTATTTCGGTTTAGAGCAAGAAAGTAGGCACTGTCTTTTTTCCGGACAGGACCCATCGCCCTCATATAATCCCCCAGCTCAGGGTCTTCGATCTTCAATACTTCCATCCCTAAATCGGCTAGCAGGAGAGAACAGTAAGGACCTGGCAAAAGCCTTGACAGGTCGAGCATTTTTAGGTTTTTTAAAAGTCCCACCCATTCCTCCATTCAGATCATGAATTGGAAAATTAATAACATATTAACTTAGAAAATAAAAGTCTTTGGCTTTACGTTCAGGGTGTCAATGATCTCAACGCTATGCGCTATGTTCTTAGCGCTTTCCGAGGTTTTGGATGGACAAATACTTCTTGACGGAAAATCTTAAGAGTGATATTCAATGGTGGTCAATGGGCCAATTTTATATTTAAGAAGGGGGGATATTTATGAAAAAGCCTTTAAAAAAGACCTCGAGAAAAACTTTAAAGAAAATTTCTAAAAAACCTTCTAAAAAGCCTTTGAGAAAAGTTACGAAGAAGGTATTGAAAAAACCTTTAAAAAAACCTTCAGTGAAGCCATTTAAAAGACCTGGCAAGAAGGTCCCCATTAAACCTGTTACCGTGACTTTATCAACCGTTAAAAGTGCAAAAACGCCTCTATGGGTGCCCTCCCAAGATCAGGTCAAGAAGGCCAACATGACGCGCTATATTGAATTTGTGAATCGAAAGTATGGGAAAAAATTTAAAACATATGATGACTTGTATCAGTGGTCTGTTGATTCGATTCCTGATTTCTGGGCTGCCATGTGGGAGTTCGCAGGAGTCAAGGCCTCCAGGACGTGGGACCGGGTGGTCGACGACTTAAGGAAGTTTCCAGGGACGACTTGGTTTCCCGGGGCAAGGCTGAATTTTGCGGAGAATCTTCTGCGGTATCGAGATGATCGATTGGCCTTTATATTCAAAGGGGAAACCCAGAAATATTCAACCATGACTTATAGGGAACTTTATCATACAGTGGCCCGGCTGGCAAAATCTTTGCGCGAAATCGGAATTAAACCGGGAGATCGGATCGCAGGCTATATGCCGAACATGATGGAAACGGCTATCGGCATGCTGGCCGCAACAAGCATCGGGGCTGTTTGGTCTTCTTGCGCCACAGACATCGGGCCGCAAGCTGCTCTGGATCGGCTCGGCCAAATAGAGCCCAAGGTCTTGTTTTCAGTGGACGGTTATTTTTACAAGGCGAAATCCTTCAATACCTTTGGGAATGCAGCTGAGGTGGCCAAAGCCATTCCTTCCCTCAAGAAAGTTGTCATCGTTTCCTATACAGGAAATAAGACGGATATCGGAAATATTCCAAATGGTGTCCATTACGAAGACTTCTTGGCCCCGGAGAAGGAGCCAGCCCTTGAATTTGAACAGTTACCCTTTAACCATCCCATTTTTATCATGTTCTCCTCGGGGACGACGGGGAAGCCGAAATGCATGGTGCAGGGGGGGGGTGGCATTTTACTCCATCATTTGAAAGAACTGATGCTCCATAGCGATTTGAAGCGCGATGACAAGGTCTTTTACATCACCACCTGTAGCTGGATGATGTGGAACTGGCTCATCAGCACACTCGGCGTGGGCGCTACCATTGTCCTGTATGACGGCAACCCGAACTACCCCGACGCCTATGCCATGTGGAAAATGGTCCAGGACGAAAAGATAACTTTTTTTGGCCTGAGCGCCAGCTATATCAACTATCTCCGGGGCGAAGGGATTCAACCTGGGAAGAATTACGATCTTTCCTCCCTGAGAGAGATTTCTCAAACAGGTTCTGTTCTCTCAGCAGAGGGTTTTGAATGGGTCTATCGGGAGGTGAAGAAAGACCTCCATTTTAACTCCATCGCCGGTGGCACGGACATCAATGGCTGTTTTGCCATTGGCAGCCCGATTCAACGTGTCTATGCCGGGGAACTTCAAGGCGGGGGCCTTGGTATGAGGGTGAAGGCCTATGATGAGAACGGTAGACCTGTTTGGGATAAGGAAGGGGAGTTAGTATGCGAAGCTCCTGCCCCATGCATGCCACTTTATTTCTGGAATGATCCGAATGGCGAGAAATATAAGAGTGCCTACTTTGAACACTATCCCAATGTTTGGCGCCACGGTGACTATATCGTCTTTCACAGTGACACCAAGGGAATCACTTTTTACGGACGTTCCGACGCCGTTTTGAAGCCATCCGGAGTCCGGATCGGTACGGCTGAAATCTATAATGTCGTCGAGAGGATCGAGGGAGTTGCCGACAGCCTGGCCATCGGACAAAACTGGGAGGGCGAACAGCGTATTATCCTCTTCGTGAAACTTGCACCCGGTACCCAGTTGACAGACGGATTGAAGGATACCCTCAAAAAGACGCTGAGGGAAAAAGCCTCTCCCCGTCATGTCCCAGCAATCATCATGGAGATGCCTGACGCTCCTTATACGATGAATATGAAAAAGGTGGAAAGCGCTGTCACCAATATCATCCACGGGAGACCCGTTCTGAACAGGGATGCTTTATCGAACCCGCAGGTTCTTGATTATTTCGAAAAGATCGTCCCGGAGCTCCAAAAATAAAAAAGGGTTCAAGGACTCTATGGTTCAAGGGTTCAAGTTATGATTTTAACTAAGAATCCTTGAACCCTCGGCCCCTTGGCCCCTCGAACCCTATTCATGAAACTGACTCAAAAAGAGTTTGAGGAGGTAGTCGTTTTAACGCTGAAGAGGCTTCCCAAGTTTTTTAAAAAGAAAATGAAAAATGTGGATGTGGTCGTGGAGGGCCGGGCATCACGAGACCTCCTTTTAGAAATGGGACTGCGATCCTCCTCCGAATTATTGGGACTTTATCAAGGCTTTCCATTAGATCGAAGGGGATTTTATTACGGAAATGTCCTCCCGGATAAAATCACAATCTTCCAATTTCCTATTGAGTCGATGTGTAAAACGAGGGAGGAGCTTGAAGAGAAGATCAAAGAGGTAGTGATCCATGAAGTCGGGCACTATTTCGGACTGGATGATGAACGGTTAAGAGAACTGGAAGAGGAATAAACTAACGTTTTAGGATAAAGGTTAGAGGTTGGAGGCAGAAAATAGTAAATAAGAGAGGATCGTCCTGCTTTACAGGACTTGAGGTGAGAGACTCAAGGCAATTATATTAAGCCTCAAAACTCAAGTGAAACGGTACTTAAGCGTAGCGCTCTTCAAACGATTTTCAATATGTCTTTTATCAAATTTTTGGGAACAGCCGGCGCACGGTTTGTGGTGATGAAGCAACTCCGAGCCTCCGGCGGAGTCTGGCTCTCGGTAGGTGAGACGAGTCTTTATATTGACCCAGGGCCCGGCGCTCTGGTTCGCTGTCTCAGCAGCAAGCCCAGGTTAGAGCCATCCACATTGGATGGTATTCTTCTCACCCATAAACACTTAGACCATTCCGGCGATGTCAATGTCATGATTGAGGCCATGACAGATGGG
>Ga0068714_10004994_pt1 | contig 14397 bp, 9 predicted proteins | sample MTBNYHSulfiMetaG_FD_62988 | JGI IMG/M metagenome (GOLD analysis project Ga0068714, IMG submission 62988) | Enrichment culture microbial communities from rom New York Harbor, USA that are MTBE-degrading - MTBE-NYH (New York Harbor Sulfidogenic)... | ecosystem: Environmental > Aquatic > Marine >... | reverse complement strand
GATGGGGGCGAACAGCGAAAGCAGGCAGCTCAAAGCCAGGGAACCCGACGTGTGTGCCGCACCCACCGAGGAGGCGGGAACTCCCCAGAGCAACGGCCGGTCCACCAGGACCGACACGTCGTTGCCCCCGTTGTTCGCCACGGCGAGGTCGAGGCGGCCGTCGCCGTTCAAGTCCCGGGCCACGATGCAGATGGGCAGCGAGCCGACCCCCGGGATCAGGGCCGCGGGAGGATCCAGCGAGAACGTTCCGTCCCCGTTCCCCGGCAGGATCTCGACACCCCCGGTCGTCAAAAGGGCGACCGCCAGGTCCAGGGCCCCGTCGCCCACCAGGTCTCCGATCGCGACCGAAACAGGGTCCCCCGGGATCTCCACCGCAGAACCGGAGGGGAAGGTTCCGTCGCCGTTGCCGAGCCACACCACGACGGCAGAGAAGTCGAAGGGAGAATGGTGGAAGAACGCGGTTCCGACCAGGTCCGGATGGCCGTCGCCGTTCAGGTCCGCCATCGCCACCGAGTGTCCCAGGTGGAAGGCCGGCGGCAGGGGAGGCTGGAACGTGCCGTCCCCGTTCCCCAGGAGCACGGATGCCCCGTAGATCCCTTGGTACGGGGCTCCGTTGGCCACGACCAGGTCGAGATGGCCGTCCCCGTTCAGGTCTCCGGCCGCGACCTGGTTTGCTGGGTAGTTGTTCCCCAGTCCGTACGCGGCCGCCGGCTGAAAGGTGCCGTCGCCGTTGCCCAGGAGGACGGACACGTCCCAGCTTCCGCTATTGGCCGCGGCCAGGTCCGGGTGCCCGTCCTGGTTCAGGTCCGCAATGAGCACGGATCGAGGGTCACTGCCCGCATCGTACTCCACAGGCGCCTGGAACGATCCGTCCCCGTTGCCGAGAAGCACGGCTACCACGTCCCCGTTCGTCATGCCGTGGGCGAGCGGGCCGGCCTCGTTGTGGATGAACCAGGTGATCCCGTTTCCACACCCGGTGGACAGCCGGGTGAACGAACCGTGAACGCTCACCGGGCCGTCGATCGGGCTCTGCCAGCCCACCACGGCGAGCCTGCCCGTCGAGGGGTGGACCCGTATCACGTCCGGCTCCCAGGCGAAGTGAGATCCGAAGTTCTGGACCGTTCCGGTGGCGTTGACGCCCACGGCCGGAAGCAGGTCGTTGGGGGTCGATCCTTCCGTTCCCTGCCACTGCTCGAGCCCCTCGATGGAGAGCGCGTCGGTGATGAACCCGGGAAGCAGGGTGTAGGTCCACGGCTCCCGCGCGAGGGTCGCGCTCTGGAGGAAGTGCCAGACCTGGCTGTTGCCGTATGCGTCCGGGTTCGGGTTTGCCTGATCCGGGGAGCGGCGGAAGTCGGCGGCCAGGTTCCACGTGCCGGCCCCCCCCTGGATCGTGAGGTCGAGCGCCGTGGAATCGCAGTCGCAGTTTCCGTTGGGGTCCACGACGAAATAGAGGAACTCCCCCTGGTTTACGGAGACCGACGGGAGATCGAAGCCCGAGGTGACCGAACCCTTGTGCGCCCCCACGGCCAGGTCCGGGCTTCCGTCGCCGTTCAGGTCCCCCACGGCCACGGACGTGGGCCGGTCGCCGGCGGCAAAGTTGACAGCGGCCTGGAAGGTGCCGTCTCCGTTTCCAAGCAGCACCGAGACATCGTGGCTCTCGCCGTTGGCCACGACCAGGTCCGGGCTTCCGTCGTTGTTCAGGTCTTCCGCGGCGACCTCCTCCGGCGCGGCCCCGGCCGCGTAGTGGACCGCCGAGAAGAAGGTGGACGCGCCCGGGGCGGATGCGCCCCCCAGGGCCTGAGCCTCCGCGGTGGGGGCGAGGAAGACAAGAGCCAGGAACGGAACCACGATCCAAGCGGAAGGAACCCTGAGCTTCATGGCCAACTCCTTCTGAAAAAAGGCAATGACGACCGCCTCCTTCACACCCAGTCACGACCCACCTACGACGGTACGGCCCCGGCTCGCAGGATGTCAAAGGAATTCTTCTGGTGTCCGGCGAGGATGCCCGAAGCCCCGTCCTCTCTCCGGCGAGGACGCCGGAAGCCTTGTCCTCCGGGCCGCTTCGCTCCGCTCCCCGGCCTCCTGGTTCCCTCCACAGGGAAGGCCGGCGACGCGAAGAACCCGCGGTTCAGTCCGCGTCAGCCATCCCTGCAGTCAGCCAACCCTGCAGGCGGTTGGCATCCCTGGCGGAAGCCCCCTATGTCCGGATCGTAGTCGCGCACGGCGATGGTTCATCTGAGGGGAGGGTCAGCAGGCCGTTTGAGCCTCATCGGCCAGGGGGCCGGCCTCCTCCTCGCACAGGGGGATCCAGGCCACGAACCGGCTGCCGTGTCCGGCGCGGCTCTCCACGTCGATCCGCCCGCCGTTGGCCTCGATGAACTTGCGGGCAATGGCCAGGCCCAGGCCCACCCCACGCATGCCGGTCTTGGTGGTGTAGAACGGCTCGAAAACGCGCTCCAATTCGTGCCTTTCGATGCCCACGCCGGTGTCGCGCACCACAACCTGGGCCCACTCGAAGCCGGACCGGTTCACCGTGACCTCTACCTCCCCCTCGTGGCTGATGGAATCAACTCCGTTCCGAACGAGGTTCGACAGGGCCTTGATGACCTGGTCCACGTCCACCACGACCCAGAGGTCTTGTTCGGCGAACCGCTTCACCAGCCGGACTCCCTTGCGCTGCTGTGTTTTGAAGATGTGGTCCGTGGAGACATCGGTCACGTCCTGCAAGCGGACCCGGGTGCGGTGCTGCTTCTCTTCCCGGCCCAGGGCCATGACCTCCCGGATGAATCGGCCGATTCGCTCGATCTGGGAGCGGATCTCCTTCTTGGTGCTCTCCGGGACGTCCGTACTGTGTGTCACCCCTTCGATGACCTGCAAGGGGGTCCGGATCTCGTGCGCCAGCTCCGTGGACAGGCGCCCCAGGTCCGCCAGACGCTGGTACTTCAAGAGCATCTCGATGAAGTTGTGGGAGACGAACGCCGCGAGGAGGATCAGTGCCACGGCGGTGACCCAACAGGTCAGGTCCATCCCGGGGCTCACCGGTATCTGGAAGATGTTGTGCCGGGCGAGAACGCCTCGGTGTTCGAAGAAGCACAACAGACTGTAGGAGGCCACCACGCAGGCGACCAGGGCCACCCGCTCCCGTTTGTTCAGAAAGAGGCTGTACACGGCCACCAGGAGCAGGTAGTCCGCCACCCAGATCAGTGCGTAGATCCCGCCGAAGTAGTGCAAGGCCACGGTGACGGCCAGCACGTCCAGGAAGATGCCGCCCTTGTTGTAGGGGATCACCCACGCGGGCTTCCGGGCGCGGAGCGGAAAGTAGGCTGCAAAGACCGCCAGTTCCGTGAGGAGCACCAGAGCTACCGGCGCGGTGCGGATGTGAAGAATGTGAAAGTAGTGGAAGAAAACGAGAAGGACCACCAGCGAAAGGATGAGGATCATCTTGACGCGGAATAGGTAGTCGATCAGTTTCAGCTGCGATTGGGTTCTCAGGGATTCCTCGTGCATCGCGTTGCCGTGCGGCCTCCAAGGTGTCAGTTCACGATCGAGGGGGATTGCGTTTCCGGTAGGATGCAGATATTTTGTTTTAGTAAAGAAAGGCATTAGGAAGTATAAAGATCTGTGCCCGTGATTGCAAGGGGGCGCGAACCGGGCCCGGCCCGGCGTGTCGAGACGGTTCACTGGGGGAAACCGGGATGCGGCAGGGGATGGATGGGGTGGATTCCCTGGGGGTTTTCGTGATTCGCAGAAGGGTGGCGATCCTCATCGTCGTGGGGGTCATCACCGCGGTCCTGGCCTGTTTTGCGGCACGGGTCCGGATCAACCAGGAGCCGGAGGAGTTGATCTTCAAGGACGACCCGCAGTATCCCCTGCTCAAGGAGTTCTTCGAGCTGTTTGGGTACGACGAGATCGTGGTGGCCGCCTGCTCTGCAGAGAACGTGCTGGAAAAGCGGCAGGTGGAGATGCTGGGCAGCATCGGTGCGCGTCTGCTGGAAATCCCGGGGGTGGCCCGGGTGCTGAGTTTGACGCTCGCTGAGGACGTGGTGGCCAGGGACGGGGGCCTGCAGTTGGTCCCTCTGGTGGATGCTCCGCCTGAGGACCCTGCCCAGGAGATGGCCCTCTGGGAACGGATCCAGGCGAACCCTGTGTACCGGGATCTCCTCGTGTCCCCGGACGCGCGAACCGCCCTGTTCGACATCACCCTGGAGAGCGGGCTGGACAGCCGGGAACGAGAGGAGATCCTTTCGCGGATCCGCGAGGCTTTTTCGGAGCACACCGAACGCTTCTACCTCAGCGGGTCACCGGTGGCCAGAGCTGAAATGTATCGATGCATCACAAGGGACTTCAGTACCCTCATGCCCCTGGGGGTGCTGCTCCTGGTGGCCTCCATGGTCCTGGTCTTCCGGAACTTCCTGTGCGTGCTCTTGCCCATGCTGGCCATCGGGCTGAGCACCCTGTGGACCATCGGATTCATCTACCTGGTGGGTTCAGAACTGAACCTGTTCTCTGTGATCATCCCCACGATCATCTTCATCATCGGCACGTCGGACTGCATCCACATCCTGAGCCAGTACCAGGACTGCCGTCACTCGTGTAGCACCAAGCGGCAGGCCCTTCACAAGACCCTGTCCCTCATGCTCCAGCCGTGCCTGCTCACCAGCGTCACCACCATGGTCTGCCTGGCCTCCCTGTACTTTGGGAACCTGCAGCCGATCCGGCACTTTGGGGTGTTCGCCGCGGTGGGGATCGGGTTCGCCTTCCTGCTCTCCATCACCCTGCTTCCCATCGGGCTCTCCCTGGGGGACACGCACGCCTTGACCCGGGAGCGGCCGCGCTCGGACTTCCTGCTGGGGTTCCTGGCGCGGGTGGACCGCCTGGACCGGCAACGACGTCGTACCGTCCTGCTGGCATCCTTTATCCTCCTCGTTATGGGCATGGTTGGAATGTGGTTCCTTCACGTCGAAACGGATGCCATCAAGTTTGGGACCAGGAACATGACAACGGTTTCCGACACGCTCTACATAGAGGCGCAACTGGGCGGGGTGATCCCGCTCTACGTGGTGGTGGACTCGAATCAGGAGGGCGGGTTCAAGGACCCGGATCTGCTCTCCAGGGTCCACGCCCTGGCGGAGTTTCTGCGCGGGCTGGACGGTGTGGACAAGGTAGTGGCCCTGAGCGACTTGCTCCGGTACGTCCACTACCGGGTGCAGGGTAGTGACCCGGCGTACTACACCATCCCCCCTGAGGCGCGCCAGGTGTCGGAGCTGTTCCTCATGGCCTCGCTGTCCGGCGACGAGGACCTCCTCTCCAGGTTCGTGGATGACACGTACCGGAAGACCTCCCTGGGCGTGCGGTTCCGGTACCACGACTTCTACCGGATCGAGGCGTGGAACCGGGCGGTGCGCGCGTACCTGGACGAGGCGTTTCCCGGGGACGGCCCGGTGCGGGCGTACACCACGGGCACGGCCCTGCTGTGCGCCAACATCATGACCCCGATCCTCATCGGCTTGGAGCAGAGCCTGTTCGTGGCCGCTGCGGCCCTGTTCCTCATCATGGCCCTGCTTTTCCGCTCCTGGCGCGTGGCGCTCCTGAGCATGGTGCCCAACTTCGTCCCCCTGGTGATGACCCTGGGTACCATGGGCCTGCTGGGGATTTCCCTGAATGTAGGCACCGCACCCCTGGCCGCTATCGCTCTGGGCGTGGGGATCGACGACACGATCCACTTTTTGGTCCGGTTCCGGAAGGAGATCGGCAAGGACGGGGACCACGAGGCTGCGGTGTGGCGCACCCTGCGGTCCGTGGGCAAGCCCATCCTGATCACCTCCGTGGTGCTCAGCGCGGGCTTCGTGATCTTCCTCTTTTCCAACTTCCAGTACACCCGCAGCATGGGCATGCTCATCAGCTTCACGGTGTTGAGCGCCGTGTTCGCGGACCTGATCCTCCTGCCCGCACTGATTCTGGTGTTCAAGCCCATGAAGAAGCTCGCCGGCCAGGCGGGTGGTCGCGGAGGGGAGGCGGCCGCAGGGTAGCCGCCAAGGATCCTCTCCTGGGATGATCCCGCTTGACCGCTTCGGGAAGAGGGCCGGTACCGTGCGTTCCGTGCGTCCTGAAGATCCGTGTGAACAGAACCAGGGTCCGGGTCAGGCGGGGGCGGATCCCCTCGGGCCCAAGGTTCGAGAAGAACGCGTGAACAGCTCCCGGCTCCGGGTGATGAGGAGGTAGATGCACTCGGGCCCGAGGTTGAGCTGGGCCGAGGCGTCGAAGAACAGGGGGGCTTGGACTCCAACTCGCTCTCGGCGCCCCGGTGGTAAGCCGGCAGCAGCAGGACCTTTGGTACGGGGTACACCGCGAGGGCGAGGTCCGTGCCGGAAAAGGGCCGAGGCCGGGCTCGGCCCCGGCCGGGCAGGGGAGCCTCTGCCGATTCCCTGAGCCTCATTGGGAGGGCTTCCCAAGGACGGCCGGACGTGTGGAGAGCCTTTCCTGAAAGCCCTTCCACAGGCGCCGGAGGGACGTCTCCCCTCCGATGTTGTTGATCCAGCCCGGGATGCGGCCCCCGGGGTCGCTCCACTCCCGGTACACCATGCGCGTTTTCGCGCCGCCTTCCAGGGGTTCGAAGAGCCAGGTCCCGTGGTCTCCGGCGATCTCGCCCCCGCCGGCACCGGGCAGATCGCCCCGGATGTCCGGTGAGGCCGGGCTCCGGTGAAACGGCCCGCTCATGACACTCTCCCAGGTACTCACGTAACACCCGGGTATCCCGTTCCGGGTGACGTCCTGCTCGTCCAGGTATTTCGAGGTGAGGAACCGGTTCGACAGGACCGGCAGATGCAGGTACAGGAACACGTACACCACGGAAACGCCCGGGGCCTTGTCCTGCCGGTCCACGATGCGGGTGAAGCGGCAGTAGGGCATGAAGGCCGGATAGGATTCGTAATCCGTGGCCGCCCGGAAACCGGCTTCCGGGGAATGGTCGAGAACCCCTACCAGAAGGTTTTCCCGGAACCGGGACCCGGGCGCCTCCCGGGAATAGACGGCGAAGCGGTCCTCCCGGTGTTCCTGTTTCCACCCGGTTTCAGGCGGGCGGAGCGGATCGGCTTGCTCCAGCGGCAAGGCGGGGACGGCCGTGAGCACAAGGAACCAGGACGCAAGGACGGATGCCGTTTTCATTTCGTATCTGAGATGCAAGGGGATCGACCTCCTGGATTTTCCTGCTTCGCACGACCCGTGACCTGCGGATGATCGCTAGAGCCCGTGCGTGGAGAAGATCCGCTTGAACATCTCCAGGATCCCGGTCATGAGGAGGTAGATCCACTCGGCCCCGAGGTTCACCTCGGCCGAGGCGTCGAAGAACAGGGTGAGCTTGGACTCGAACTCCCCCTCGGCGCGCCAGTAGGCGAGCAGCAGCGGGACCTTGGGCATGGGGTACACCACCAGGGCGTGGTCCGCTCCGGAAAAGGGCTGGCCGGGCTCGGCCCCGGCCGGCGTGGGGCTGAACAGGCTCATGGCCTGGAAGAAGAAGTCCGGGTCCTGATCCACGATCTGCTTGATCCCTTTCTCGCACCGGTGGTGGAAGAACCGCTCCCAGTCCCTGGCCTTCTTCAAATCCCGGAACGGTACCCAGCGGTGGGTCAGCGCGCGGCCGGCGCCGTGAACCACGTACGCGACCAGGGGCAGGTGCACCCAGGGGTTCACGTGGCACTCCGAGGCGAGGTTGCCCTGGTGGTCCAGTTCGAAGCGCTTGCCCAGTACCTGGAGGGTGAGCCGGTCGCCGTTCACCGTGCCGCCGGCCCAGTCGGCCGCGGCCTGGAAATCGATCTTCAGGAACTCCTGCCTAAGGCGTTCCAGGCGCTCTCCCTGAATGCCCCCCGTGTTCTCTTCCTTTTCCAGGGCGGTCCCGGCCAGCTCCCGGATCGCCTCCTCGGTGAGGCGCGGGCAGTCCGAGAGGTTCTTCTGTCCCCGGGCGGCCAGGGCCGCGAACGCGGTGCAGGTGGCGAGACCGCACTGGCCGCAGTTGGATTTGTCCAGGTGCTTGAGGATGCCGATCACGTTCAAGGTCTTCTGGGCCATGTTCGGTTCCGTTCCTCCGTAGGGGTTGGATGGTCGACGTTGTGCGTGCCTCGTCCGCGGCCGCCCTCAGGCACGCCGGCGCCTTGCGGCCGTGGGCACTTCCACCAGGTGCCGCCAGTAGCGGACCGGCATGTACTGGCGCTGCAAGCGCGGGTTGCGCCTCTCCGGCACGGCGATGGTGCGGAAGTAGGTCTGCCACAGGGCCTGGTACTGGCCCTCGTCCTCCGCCGGCTCGGGCTGCTCCGGGGGCAGGGCGTCGCGGTCCACCCAGTGGAGCGTGCGGCCGTCCCAGCGGATGGCCATCCCCCGGCGTACGTCGTGCAGCACCCACGGGTCCGAGGGGATGCGGTCCTTGAAGTACAGGGCCAGCGGGGTGATGACGTTGGTGGTGGGGCTGATGGGGGCCCAGAGCGTTCCCTCCCGCAGGCGGCGGAACCGCACCAGACCCTTGAGGCGGTGCAGTTCGCGGCCCACGGTGCGGGCGGCCTCGTGCACGCGGCCCACGGACGGGTCGGCCAGAAAGTCGTCCGCGCGCGCCCCGTGCCGGCGGACCTGCCGCACGTAGCCGGCGAGCGCGGTCCCCACGTCTCCCTGTTCGGACATGGCCGCGTGGAGGGCGCGGCCCACCATCTGCCGGGAGCCGTGCGAACGCAGCTCGTCCAGGAGGCGGCGCACCCGGCGCGGGTCCGCGTCCACCCGGCGGGCCTCCTCGAAGAGCGCGGGCTGCCAGCCGTGGGCCGCGTGCACCTCCGGGAGGCCGCCCTCGGCGTCGGCCGCCTCGGCCACGGCGGAGAGGAGTCCGTCCAGGGGGCCGTCGTGGAGGAGGGTGCTCATGGGAGGGACGGGCCGGCCTCGAACAGGTCCGGCTGATGCGGGGCCGCCGGCGGCCTGCGCAGGGCCGGCAGCATCTGGTGGCGGATGAAGGACGGGCTGAGGCGCACGCCTTCCGGCACACGGCCCCCGCAGGTTATGAAAAAGCGGGCCCGTTTCATCACCACGCCCAGGCGCGCCAGGTCCTCCTCGCGCAGGGCGGCCAGGCGGCGGGTCTTCAGGATACGGGCCGCGGACAGGTGACCGATCCCCGGGACGCGCAGGAGCAGCTCCTCGGGCGCGGCGTTGACCTCCACGGGAAAGCGGTCCAGGTGCCGCAGGGCCCAGGCGCTCTTGGGGTCCATCTCCCGGTCGAGGGAGGCGTCCTCCTCGGCCAGCAGCTCTCCGGCCTCGAACCCGTAGCGGCGCACCAGCCAATCCGCCTGGTACAGGCGGTGCTCCCGGAGCAGGTCCGCGGGGCGGTCCGGCGGCGGGAGCCGGCTGTCCGGGCTCACCGGCACGTAGGCGCTGTAGTACACGCGCTTCAGGCCGTAGCGCCGGTAGAGGTGTTCGGACAGGGTGAGGATCTGCCGGTCGCTCTCGGGCGTGGCGCCCACGATGAGCTGCGTGCTCTGCCCGGCCGGGCAGAAGAGCGGCGCCTTGCGGGACGCCCGGCGTTCCGCGTGCGCCGCGTGCCGCTGCTGCGCGATCCAGTCCATGGGCCGCAGGATGTCCTCCTTGCGCTTGCCCGGCGCCAGCGCGCGCAGGGAACGCTCGGTAGGCAGTTCGATGTTGACGCTCATGCGGTCCGCCACCCGGCCCGCGCGAAGCACCAGGTCGCTGCTCGCGCCGGGCAGGGTCTTCAGGTGGATGTACCCGCCGAACCGCTCCCGGCGCAGGCGCACGGCCACCTCGAGCATGCGCTCCATGGTGTGGTCCGCGCTCTGCACCACCCCGGAGCTGAGAAAGAGCCCCTCGATGTAGTTGCGGCGGTAGAAGTTGAGGGTCAGGTCCACCAGCTCTTCCACGGAGAAGGAGGCGCGCCGGGTGTCGTTGCTGCAGCGGTTGACGCAGTAGGCGCAGTCGTGTGTGCAGGCGTTGGACATGAGGATCTTGAGGAGCGAGATGCAGCGGCCGTCGTCCGACCAGCTGTGGCACATGCCCGCGTGGTTGGTCCGGCCGAGCCCGCGCGTACGGGCAGCCCGCTTGCTCCCGCTGGAGGAGCAGGACACATCGTACCGGGCCGCCCCGGCCAGCAGCTCTACCTTCCGCTCGCGGTCCATGCCCGGCATGCTACCACAACCACAGGGAGGGCCCAAGCCCGGGCAGGGGGTTCTCACAGGGAGGCGAGATACTCCCCGGCGACGATCATCCGCTGGATCTGGTTGGTGCCCTCGAAGATCTGGGTGATCTTGGCGTCTCGCATCATGCGCTCCACCGGGAAGTCCTTCATGTACCCGTACCCGCCCATGATCTGCACCGCGTCCGTGGTGACGCGCATGGCCGTGTCCGACCCGTAGCACTTGGCCATGGAGGCGAACCGGCGCACGGCCGGGTCCCCGCGGTCCTGCATCGTGGCGGCCTGGAACACGAGCGCGCGGGCCGACTCCACCGCGATGAGCATGTCCGCGAGCAGGACCCGCACGGCCTGGAAGGAGGTCACGGGCTTTCCGAACTGGGTGCGGTCGCGGGCGTACCGGGCCGCGGCCTCGGCGGCGCCGTGGGCCAGGCCCACGGACAGGGCGCCCACCAGGATGCGCGTCTCGGAGAGGCCCTGCAGAAGGAGAGGCCAGCCCTGGCCCTCTTGGCCCAGGAGCCCCTCCGCCGGTACGGGCACCTCTTCCAGCAGAAGGTCCGTGGTGGGCGAGGCGCGCATGCCCATCTTGTTCTCCTTCTTGCCCACCCGGAAGCCGGGGCTCGGGTCCTCCACCAGAAAAGCGGTGATCCCCTGTTTCTTGAGCGCCGGATCCAGGGTGGCGAAGAGAACGTAGAGCTTTGCCAGGCCCCCGTTCGTGATGAAGCATTTGGTGCCGGTGAGCCGCCAGCCGCCGTCCCCGGTCTTTCGGGCCCGGGTCTGGAGGGAGGCCGCGTCCGAGCCGGACCCGGGTTCGGTGAGGGCAAACCCCACGATGTGGCCCTGCTCGGCGATCTCCGGGAGCAGGCGGGCCTGCTGTGCGGGCGTGGACCCGGTGAGGAACGGGGCCAGCCCGGCCAGGTGGTTGACCAGCAGCAGGCTGGAGGAGCCGTCCACGCGGGCCAGCTCTTCCACCACCAGGACGCAGGTGGCCGCGTCCGCGGGCACGCCGCCGTGCTCCGCGGGGATCTTCAGGCGCAGGAGCCCGTAGCCGTGCAGCAGCCGGTGAATCTCGTGCGGCACGGCTTGCGACTCGTCCAGGGCCGCGGCCAGGGGGGCGATCTTCTCCCGGGCCATGCGGCGCACCGTGTCTCGGAGGATGTTCTGTTCTTCGGTGAGGTTCAGCATGAGGTTGACCCCTTCTCATTGGCCCGGCTCAGCACATGGTGAGACCGCCGCTCACGCTCAGCACCTGGCCTCCAACACCGGCTTGCCAGCAATGTAGCACGGCACACCCCGCGTCCGCCTCTTGAGGATCGGGTCGAAGTCGGCTTCTGGAGCGGGTGTAAGATACTGCCTCTCGTGAGCGGCACGGTATGTATGGACCGTTCTGGTGAAGGGCAATGGCCAGACGTCAATCGCCATCGTCCGCACCTTTCCTGCGTTCGCGGGAGTGCTTCGCCGACGCCTTCCTCGTCTGCGCCTTTTGAGTTGCGGCGAATTCTGCCTGAATCTGCTCGATGGTTGGCAATTTGCCCTTGAGGTGATCGGGTAGGGTTTCGACCAGCCGGGTGTTGTAGCGTGCCACACCGACAGGCTTGGCAAGGTCGCGCAAGGCGTACTCGGCAATCACCCGGCTTCGGGTCTTGCAGAGGATGATTCCGATGGATGGTTTGTCTTCCGGGTGACGAAGGATGTCGTCCACGGCCGAGAGATAGAAGTTCATCTGGCCCGCATACTCGGGCCTGAACCGACGGACCTTCAGGTCGATGACGACGTAGCATCGCAGGTGCAGGTGGTAGAAGAGCAGGTCGAGGTAGAAGTCCTCGCCGTCCACCTCCAGATGTACCTGCCGGCCCACGAAGGCGAACCCCGCGCCAAGTTCCAGCAGAAACGTGCGGATATGGTCCAGAAGTCCCCGCTCCAGGTCGCGTTCGGACGCGTCGGCCCGAAGCGTGAGGAAATCGAAATTATAGGGGTCGTGGAGGACCTCGGCGGCCAGATCCGACTGGGGGGCCGGCAACACGGCCTTGAAGTGGGTGACGGCCTTGCCCTGCCGGGCGTAGAGGCCGGAATCAATCCAGTGCCTGAGTATGGCGCGCGACCAGCCGTTTGCCACGGTCTGCCGGGCATACCAGAGGCGAACAGCGGGGTCCTTCAGTTTCTCGACAAGGATGACATTGTGGAACCAAGGAAGGTCCGTAACCGGCTCAGGGGGATTCGGGGCGTCCAGGACTCGCGCAGATTGCGCGACTCTTTTTCCCTTCCCGGTTTCTCGCGCATTCTGCGCGAGAAACGTTTCGCTCCAGGCGAGATAGAAGGCGCGCATCCGCCAGATGTTGCCTGCCGAGAACCCCCCAACGCCGGGGAATTCGCGGCCCAGGTCGGCGGACAGACGCTCGACAACAGCCTTTCCCCAGCCCTCGGCGCGCTGGCGCTCCACGATGGACCGGCCGATGTGCCAGTAAAGGGCGATGAGTTCGCGGTTTACGGAAAGCGCGGCCTTGACCTGTGCCGCCCGGATACGGGTTTTGATCTCTTCGAGCAGTTCGCCGTAACGGACCTGAACCTTTCTCATTTTCTGAACTCGTCGAAGAACTTCTCGTCGACATCGAAGATGATTCTCGGTGTGAGCCCAAGTTCCAGCTTCTCAAACAGCTCAAGCAGTTTTTCACCGTCTACAAGCTCCACGGGAGGGGCACCGTCTCGGCGTGCCTCGCGTTTTGCATCCAGTGTAAAGGTGCCCGTCGTGAGAACGATCCCTTTGTCGGCACGGCCGAGCATGGCACCGCGAAAATCGCGGATTACAGGTGCCCCGACACTTCCCCTGTACCGCTTGCACTGGAACAGGACCTTGAAGGTGACGAAAGGATTCACTTCGAGGATACCTTCCCCATCAATCCCGTTGTCCCCGGATCGTCCGGTCACGGACACCTGCTGGAATCCGGCCTCGCGGAGGAGACGCTGACAAAGACGCTCGAATCCGGCAAACGGCAAGGCCATGATCGTGTCGAGCAATGGGTTGCGGTAGGTTACAGCGGCGGGGATATCGAGTTCTTCGGGGCCCGGGGATTCATCGGCCCGTTCGCTCCTCTGCTTCTGCTTCCTCTTGGCCGCATCGACCTGAACCTGGGTCTTGAAGATCTCCTTCGCGTCCGCATAGGTGAGATGTGTCCTGGCTCCCCTCTCCGTCAGGCTCCAGACCCCGCGCTTGGAGGAATCGAGCAGCCCCTCTCGTTTCAGGTAGAAACGTGCCCATGCCACCTGATTCTTGAACCGTGAACCTCCGGAAGGAAGGGTGTCGTTCAGTTGCTTCTCTGAGACGCCGGATAGCTCGGCAACCTTTTCCGTGGCTTCATCGGGTGTTGCCGAACCGCCAAGAACCCGGAGAGCGTCGAGAAGCGGACCGAAGTGGTGAAGAAACCGCGTGCCTTCTTTCTCGCCTGGCATGAGGGCCTCTCTGCGTCATCCAAACGCATGGAGGGATTCGAGAGCGTTTTGCCGCCCCCAAGGTCCGATTGGACGGAACCCCGGCGCCGAGAGACGGGGTGTATGACAACGCAGGGGATCGTCCCGGCACCGAAGACGATCATAGGGTGTTTTGAAACGGGCATCAATCGTCGTGGACGTTGCACAATTCCAGGTAGAAGCGTCACTCGCCGTCCGGATGCAACGGCCCGGCCGGCCCCAGTCAGCACATGGTGAGACCGCCGCTCACGCTCAGTGTCTGGCCGGTGATGTAGTCCGCCAGGGGCGAGGCGAAGAACACCACGGCCCGGGCGATCTCCTCGGGCCGGGCCACGCGCCGGAGCGGGATCGCCCGTTCCAGGCCCTGCCGGACCTTCTCGGGCAGGCTCCGGAAGAGCTCCGTGTCCGTGGGCCCCGGGCACACGCAGTTGACGTTGATTCCGTGCCGCGCCGTCTCCCGGGCCAGGGACTTGGTGAAGGCGATCACCGCGCCCTTGGCCCCGGCGTACACGGTCTCTCCGAGGCTTCCCACGCGGCCCGCGTCGCTGGCGATGTTCACGATCCGCCCGCCGCCCGCCGCGGTCATGGCTTTCAGCACGGCGTGCGAGAAGTGGATGACCCCCTTGTAATTGATGTCGATCACCTTGCGCCAGAGTTCGGGCGTGGTTTCCGCGAACGGCATCACGTCGTCCCACCCCGCGTTGTTGACCAGGATGTCCGGGCCGCCGAAGCGTTCCGCGGACCGGGCCACCGCGGCCGCC
>Ga0068714_10004991_pt1 | contig 14404 bp, 14 predicted proteins | sample MTBNYHSulfiMetaG_FD_62988 | JGI IMG/M metagenome (GOLD analysis project Ga0068714, IMG submission 62988) | Enrichment culture microbial communities from rom New York Harbor, USA that are MTBE-degrading - MTBE-NYH (New York Harbor Sulfidogenic)... | ecosystem: Environmental > Aquatic > Marine >... | reverse complement strand
TTAGTTCAAGAACTGATGGATGGTAAATGAAAGGATGTCAGGCAGAGAGTACGAAGGCCTTGCCCTTCATGCTTCATTTACGCTCTAAGAGAACATTACTGATCTCGATTCTGTTTTCATTGATGTTTCATACACTTCAGGGCACCTGAGAAGAAGCGGTGTTCCAAAGAAAAACATCGCTTCTTCCTGTGGGTTTTGGATATCATTCAAAGTGCACTTGGAATCTGGGTAAGCCTTTTTCTTTCTTCAAGCTTTCCCATAAGCTTAACCATTGCTCGTTACTGGCGTCCACCTTAATGTTCTTCTGATCCGCCATTTTTAGAGCCTCTTGGTACGCTTCTTGATAAAGTGCCACGAGTTCCAGATTTTTCTTTTGGAGATGATCGTCCCTGGCTGTCCAAAGGCCTTTTTCCCGCATATATTTGATTGTCCCCGGATGAATGGGTAGAAATATACCATTCAGAGATTGCCTGAAATTTGCCAGGTTTATTGTGGTAAGCGTTCTATCTTTGTCTTTGTAAAGATCGAAGTTCTCGGCCAACCATTTGGTGAAATGGTAGATGAATTCCACGTCTTTAGCGTCTAAGGCAACAAAGTATCCTGAGACTGAAGGCATGATAATGCCTTCAGCTTCTTTAACGCCTTGCGAGCAAGGGGTAAAGCTCACTGTGGGACGAATAGCTAGAAAGCGTTTGGCTGCGGCGGGGTTCTTGGCAGGGTCCAGTTCGAGGAATCGGATCCCATGAGGGTTGGATGCGGCCTCATAAGTATGCGATGAATCTGCCATGGCGTAAATGACATCGGCTTTACCCTCTGCAATGGAAGACATATTGGCCTGCCAACTACCGAATTCCACCCGCTGCACGTCTTTCCAACTCAAACCGGCCCAGGCAAGGAGGGCGTCCATTGATTCGATCATGGCAGGAGTAAGCATGCAAACGCCGATTTTTCTCCCCTTTAAATCACTAGGGCTCATAATGCCGGAGTCCTTTCGCACCATGTAGCCTGTTGAAAGCATTCGGCCGAGCCAGACAAGGCGCACCTCAAAGGGGCCGCCTTCCCGTGTTGCATATCCGCCGGTAACCTCCATGCCGGCATTGGCTAAATCGCTGGCAGATATGATTGTCATGTCTACGATTTTATTGCGCAGCATTCTTAGCTTGGTTGTCGATGAACCCTCGGGGGCCATGCGAATCTTCATGCCTGTTTCCTTCTCCATAACAGTTCCCAGAGCTACGGCTGCCATATGCATTTGGCCTGCCATGACATCCGTGGCCACAGCGATGTTTTTCGGCCATTTCCATTCATCTGCCCCAATTGAAATCCTGGGGCAGACCAGAAGAGCGGTAAGTAAAAACACGGGAATCCATTTGACTACAGATTTTCTGAGCATGTCTTATTTCTCCTTTCTTGGTATATGTTAAGGTTAATGTGTGTTTGCTCTGGAACCCTTTTCGCACAAATTTTCTAAATTAAGGGAAAAAGTTCATCACGCATCTATGGGAGAATCGTGTACCGCGTGGAGTGACACGAAAAATACTGAGGAAGAACAAACTTCTTCGAGTTAGGATTAGGCCCGGACAGGGGACCCTTTCGAGTTCTTACAAAAGAGACTCCCTTGGCCGCTTTTCCGGTTTACCGATTGATTTCAATGTTTGCAAGGCTGCCCGGAGTATCAAGCGCTATTTTAACCTTGTGAAGCATGGATAGCATCCATGACCGCGGGTTAAACTCACAAATGAAGGCTTGCGAATGATCTCCGACGGTTCCGGTTTAATCCCTGATTCAAAGTCTAAGGTATGCTTCCAGTCGCTCCATGGCTTCATTGAGGCGTGCAGCGGGGTGTGTTAAAGCAACGCGGAAATACCCCTCCCCGTGCCTCCCGTACATAGACCCCGGAATCATCCATACCGCAATCGCGTCCAACACCTTGATACACCACTCCTTTGAATTTTCTTTACCTTCAGGCAGAGGAGCCCAGATATAGAAAGTGCCTTTTGGACTATTTACGTTAATACCGCATTTTCTTAGCCCTTCAACAACCACATCCCGCCGTTGCAGGTACATGGCATTGCGTTCCTGCATGAACTCGTTAGGACCTGTTAACGCTGCCCTGGCGGCCACCTGCAAAGGATAGAACATTCCCCTGTCAGAATGGGATTTGATTTTTGTCAAGGCGGCTACAATGTCCCGATTGCCTACCATAAAGCCGACTCTCCAGCCGCAGGCATTGAAGGATTTTGAAAGGGAATTGAATTCAACGCCTACTTCCTTTGAGCCTGCAACCTGAAGAAAGGAAGGCGCACGATACCCGTCAAAACAGATCTCGGAGTAAGGGTTGTCCGACACAACCGCCACGTCGAATTGACGGGCCCACTCGGCCAATCGCTGATAAAAGAGAATGTCCGCGTGGGCGGCTGTCGGGTTGTTTGGGTAATTGATCCAGATCATTTTCGCGGCCTTAGCGATTTCCGGAGGAATGGAATCAAGATCAGGGAGAAAATGGTTCTCTCTCAGGAGCGGAATGCTTTCCACCACGCCTCCAGCAATTTTTACTCCGGCTATATAAGCCGGATAACAGGGGTCGGGGACAAGGGCGATATCTCCAACGTCCAATAGGCAGGTATGGATATGAAACAGTCCGTCGGCCGAACCCAGAAGTGGCAGGACTTCAGTATCAGCATCACATCGGACCTCGTATTGCTGTTCATACCAAGCGGCAATCGCTTCCTTCAGAGGCATGGGAGAATAATAACTCGGATAATGATGCGAATCCGGAGCATAGCATGCCTCAGCCAGAGACCTGCGCGTGTGCTCGGGAGGGATCACATCCGGATCACCGAGGCCAAGGTTGATCACATCTTTTCCCTGCTCCTTCATCTTCGTCAAAATCAGGTTCATCGCAGTGCCCAGGTAGGCGTCAAAGTCATTTAATCTGTCGGCAAGCTTCATTCTCCTCGATTCTCCTACGCCACTTCTTCATCATAGACATTGCAAATGCAGCAGAGGAAATGCCCCGGCCTCTCCGTAAGATTTCTCATGCCGTGGGGCTCCATGCTCGGTATGTAAATCGATGTTCCTGGACCGCAGGTTTTCTTGATGCTGATCTCATCGGTTACAGGGTCAAAAGACCAGCATTCAAATTCACCGGCAAGGATATGCATCGTTTGGTGGTAAAAATGATTGTGGATCGGGATCTGCCCGCCTGGTTGTATCGTGAAAAACCTCAAACCATACTCCGGAGACCCGTGGCCGTCTTCGCCGAATTTCGAAAGCCATCTGACGCTGGTCCCTACCACGTCCATCATTTTCCCCTTGTAGGGGAACTTCACGATCTTCTTGTCTTCGCGATCTCTACAATTGATAATGTCCAAACTCCACTCCTACCGGCTTCTAGAAGATAGCCATGACTTTATCAAGGGATGCTTTAATATGGGCTGTGGTGGATGCGCGAAGAGAAATTTCATCTTTATTCTCTATAGCCTTAATCATCCCTAAGGTATCATTGAAAAGGGTTTCTTTCTTTATCTGTTGGGGCCCCGCCAGCCAGAATCGCAGATAATGACTCAGAAGTTTTTCCAGCATTTGTGCAAGATGAGAATTCTGAGTTTCGCGATAAATCGTCCTGTGAAATTTGAAATCCAATCGGACCATTTCACTTTTACTCGCTCGCGTACTCAATTTCTTGATTTCAACGGCTAAAGCCTTAAGCTCATTGAGCCCGGCTGGCGTAATCCTATGCATGGCCCACAGATTGGCTTGGATTTCGAGCACAGACCTAATCTCCGTTATCTCTCGCATCCGATCCAGAGTCAGCGGGCTCACAACAAAGTGCGATCCATGACGAACAACCCAATCCTCTGCCTCTAAACGCGTTAGGGCAATGGTGATAGGGTTTCTGCTGACATTATATGTGTCAGCAAGTTCCCCCTGATTGAGAGTGCTGTCAGGCTCCACGTCAAGCCAAATTATTCTCGTTTTGAGGTCTTCATAGATCTTCTTAGGGTCCACCTGAAATCGCATCCCTTCCACAAGATAGGGTATCGCGGCAAAATGCACGAATGATTCGCGCATGATGCACGAGCGATACGCGAATGTCAAGTTGTTTTTTATTGGCGGCCGGTAAAATTCATAGCCCGCCGGCCACGATAACCCGCTATCGATGGATTTGCCCTAGGAGCAACTCATCCATGCACCAGTGGGGCGCCCAGGGGCCCAAAACCGATCCTGCTCATCGGGCCGTTCGAACGCACGTGAAGGGTCTTTACGGCCTGCACAAAGTTTTCTCCGGAAAGAGAGCCTTCGGGTGGAGGGGTGGTGAGAATCCTTTTGATCTTTTCAGGCAGCCCTTCGAGAAAGGCTTTGTTATCGCCGTAAACAAAAGGGTTGGCATTGCGTACCCCGGGGTTGAATTGAACCCGCATGCCCGCATCGCGGTAGGCTGTGAGGCCTTCGTCAAACTCGGCTTCGTAGGCGGCCGGGTCCTTGAGAATGTGATTGTGCATGGCTGTGGTGACACCGGAGCGCAAAAGCCTGGCGGCAGAAAGGGCAATATCATCGTAGGTGGAGACAGGAACGTATTTCCGGGTGTCCAGAAGCCACGATTCCAGGGTGTTGTCCAGGGCGCCCCGCTGAAAATCCGTCAACCCCCGGCCATGGCCGTGGCCGTTGATCAGACCGGGAATGAGCAAGAACTTCTTCCCCCCATAAGCTTTTGCATGAGGATACTTCTTGGCAAGCTCACCGCGGGCTCCTACTGCTTCGATTCTTTCACCTGAAACGACCACGGCGCCGTCCAATAGGGGCTGCCGGTCATGGGCGGTCACAATGACTCCGGCCTGTATTAATGTGATGTCGGACATAAGGTTCCTCCCTTGCTGATTTGAACTCGCTGGATTTGCTTTAGACCTGTGCAGAGAATAATGCAGGCTCGTTTGTGCTGCGTATAATAACCCCTCAGATGAAGGGGCAAGTCCCTTGAATTTCATACCTTAATTTCTTTTAAATGTGCCGCTTTGCTCCGAGGCCGGCCGTATTTTTATTGACTGAAAAGGATGCTGTCATGAAAGTTCTTCGCCGCCGCGGTCTCCCAAATTCCTCGATGCACCTTTCCACACGCGCCCTCCCCTTTCATCCCGGCTTGCCCCGAGCCACCATCCCGCCATCGTTGTTCTTTCGAATATCCAGCTTTGAGACTTTGAAACTTGACAAATAAGCACAGCTCCGGTATTTTGGCAACTCCGTGTTACTCGTTGAATGCGATCCATTTTTTTCAACCCCGGAGTTTTCGTAACCCGTCGCCTACGGCTCTCTGGGGAATGGAGGCTGGTCATGGGAGTGCGGCTCCGACCTGTCGGACTGCTCAAGTCCTATTGCCGAGATCTCATAGACACGGACGGAGAAATCTCATTAGAGGACCGGGAGGGGGAAACGCTGGAAAGGGTCTGCCGTGAGGTTGGCTTGCCGGTGATGATGATTTCGCTTTTTCTGGTCAACGGCCAACCGCAGGACCGCACCTATTGCCTTCAGGCCGGCGACATCGTCAAGTGCGTGGCCGTTATCGGCGGAGGATAGGGGCGGGCCTCTCAATCAAAAGGATTTCAAATGACCTATGGTGCAACGGGAAAGATCCTTAGGGTCGACCTGACCCGGATGACTCATTGGGTGACACAGCCCGATCCTTTGTTCTACCGAACCTATTTCGGAGGCAGCGCCCTGGCCTGCTATTATCTGCTCACCGAGCGCCCCCGGCCGGTGGATCCCCTGGCGCCGGACAATCTTCTCATTTTCGCTTCCAGCCCCCTGGTGGGAAGCGGCATTCCCGGTTCGAATCGCTATTCCGTGGCAGCCATTTCTCCGCTGACCGGCGTCTACGGTGAAGCTGAGGCCGGAGGCTGGTGGTCGACCGAACTCAAACGGGCCGGCTTCGATGCGGTGTTGGTGGAGGGCCGCGCCGAAAAACCGGTATATCTGTGGATTACCGACGAACGGCTCGAGATACGGGATGCAGCGGCCCTATGGGGCAAAGGTACCGGTGAAACCCAGCAGCTCATTGAGCAGGAGTTGGGCGAGTCCAAACTCCGGATGACCGCCATCGGGCCCGGCGGTGAAAACCTGGTCCGGTATGCCTGCGTGGTGACGGACTTGAAACACACCAACGGCCGCGGGGGCATGGGAGCGGTCATGGGTTCCAAAAACCTCAAGGCCGTGGCAGTCCGCGGGCGACAGGCGATTCCATTCAAGGACAAGGAAGCCCTCAAGCGGCTAATCAAGTGGTACGCCGATAACTTCATGGATCATCCCATCGAGCGGGTCCTGCACGATGGGGGCACCATCGGCTGGGACGTGACCGAGCTTGACGAAGCCGGTATTCTTCCGACCCGTAATTTCCGCAGCGGCAGCTTCGAAAAGGCCGACGAAATCTGTGGCGATACCTTTCACAAACAATACTTTGTGGAGGCTGGGAGCTGCCAGGGCTGCGTGGTGCGCTGCAAGCGGGTTGCGCGATCCGAAGGTCCCTGGAAGGTGGATCCGGCTTACGGCGGACCGGAGTACGAAACAGCGGCAGCCTTCGGATCCTTGTGCGGGGTCTCGGACCTCGAAGCCATCTGCAAGGCCCACGAGCTTTGCAACATGTACACTCTGGATACCATTTCCACCGGCTCGACCATCGCCTTTGCCATGGAATGCTTTGAGAAGGGGCTGCTGACTCGCGAGGACACAGACGGCCTGGAGCTGCGCTTCGGGGCCGGCGAAGCGATGATTTCCTGCGTGCATAAGATTGCCCGCCGCGATGGGTTTGGCGATCTGTTGGCTGAAGGCTCCCGGCGCATGGCGCAAAAAATCGGAGGCGGATCGGAAAAATTCGCCATGCAGGTCAAAGGACAGGAGATGGCCATGCACGAACCCAGGGGAAAGGGGAGCTTGGCCATGGCGTATGCCCTTTCTTCCACCGGCGCCAACCACACCGAAGGCCCCCACGACTACCTGTTTCAGGAGGGGGCGCTGGGGGTGGAGGATCTGCACGAGTTGGGTATATTCGAACCGGTTCCGGCCATTGAACTGAGCCCCAGGAAGGCCCGCCAGTTTGCCTACATGCAGTATACCTGGAATTTGTTCAACACACTGGGGCTGTGCATCTTTACCGCAGGACCGGGAAAGCTTCTCAAAATGAACCAGGTGGCCGAAGCGATCCGAGCCGCCACCGGATGGAACGTTTACATGTGGGAGCTTATGAAACTAGCCGAACGCACGGTGACCATCAAGAGGATGGTTTCGGTGCGCCAGGGTGCCACCCGTGCCGAGGACCGCCTGCCCGAAAGGCTTTTCGACCCACTGGAAGGGGGGTTGCTCAAGGGTAACGCCCTGGATCGGAAGGCCTTTGAGACCTGCCTGGATTTGTACTACGACATGCTGGGTTGGGACCGCAACGGTGTTCCGACCCCGGGCAAACTGGTGGAACTCGGCCTGGGCTGGATGAACGATCTGCCTCCGGCAGCATGACTTCAACAAAAAGAACGGAAAGGATAGCATCGGCACCAAAGCGGGCTGCCATCCCGACCCGGCAAGAATGTTGTTGAGACGATAGGAAACTTTTCATTTTCCTCGTAACACCCAAAGGAGGTTTGACCATGAATAGAGGTATTGCACTGATCCTAGGCATGGCGATGCTGCTGGGCATAGCCCCGGCGATCAACGCGGCCGAAGACATCGAGGTCGCCCTGTTGTATCCCCTGACCGGTCCCATTGCCGAAGCAGGTGGACGGATGAAGGCTGTCTATGAGGTGGCCGCCGAAGTCATCAACGGTTCCTACGACATCCCGGGAATCCCCTATGCCAAGACCCAGGGAATTCCGAATAAGGGCGGCGCCAAGATCGTGTTGAAGTTCTACGACACGCAGGGGTCCCCCGAAGTGGGAAAAGCCGAAACTGAACGCATTCTCCAAGACGGCAAAGCCAAGCTGATCATCGGCGCCTACCAGAGCGCGGTGAGCAAGCCAACCAGCTTTGTGGCCGAACGCAACAAGTTCCCCTACCTGTGCGGCGTGTCTTCATCGGCGGCCTTGACCGAACGGGGAATGAAATACTTCTTCCGGTTGGCCCCGACCGATTTTCATGATTCGCGGATGTTCTTCAACTTCCTGGAGGACATGCGCCGGCAGGGCAAGCAGGTCAAGCGAATCGCCATGGTCTATGAAAAAACCGAGTTCGGCATCCACGCCAAGGATGAAGTCAAGGCCCGGATCGCCGAGGCCGACGGCGCCTACGAACTGGTGGCCGATGTGCCCTACGAGTTCAAAAGCACCGATGTCAACGCCGAGGTTCTCAAGATAAAGGCGGCCAAACCTGATGTGATTATCCATGCCTCTCTGTTCAGTGAAATGACCCTGTTCGCCAAGGCCTACAAGAACCTGGGGGTTACCACCAACGCCAACCTCTCCTTCTGCGGCGGATACCAGAATCCCAAGTTCGCCAGCAGTTTGGGCAGTAGTGTGGAAAACTATATGGGATCGTGCACCTTCGCCGAGGATTTCATTCAGAAAAAGGCGCAACTCAAAACCATCAACGATATGTACAAGGCCAAGACCGGCATGAACCTGGACGGCATCTCCATGGAAGGATTCACCACGCTGTTCGTGGCGGCCGATGCTTTCAACCGAGCCAGGGACCTAAGCCCGGATGCGGTGCGAGATGCCCTGGCGACCACCGAACTTGAGATCGAGACAATGCCCGGAAAGGGCGTCAAGTTCGACGAGAACGGGCAGAATATCTGGATCGATTCCACCATGAGCCAGATCCAGAAGGGCGAATACAAGGTCGTCTGGCCCGAAGAATGGGCCACCACTACCCTGACTTGGGGGGTTCGGCCGTAGGTTGTTCTTGAACCCAAAAGGGGCGCTTCTTTCGGGGCGTCCCTTTTTGATGAACCATTCCTGGCAAAGAGAGGAAATTCCGTGGATCTAAGCATTTTTCTCCAGCTGATCATCAGCGGGTTGCTCATAGGACTCGTCTTCTCTCTGATTGCTGTGGGCCTGACCCTGATCTGGGGCGTCATGGACATTCTCAATTTCGCCCACGGTGACTTTTTGATGGTGGCCATGTTCACCAGTTTCATCTTGTTCGCCCAAGCGGGGATCGACCCAGTCTTCTCCCTGCCCCTGGTTGCGGGGCTGCTGTTCTTTGTCGGCCTGGTGACCTACCGGCTGATCATCAATCCGGTGCTCGCCTATCCGGGCTTGATCGCTCTTTTGGCCACCTTTGGCCTGAGCATTCTGATCCGCAACCTGGTGCTCTTTTTTCTAGGACCCAACTACCGGGTGATCAACGAATCCGTCCTGGCCGGAAAAACCCTTTCTTTCGCAAATCTCTATTTCAGCCTGCCCCAAAGCATCGCAGGCCTTCTTTGCGTCGCAGGGACTTACGCGATCTCCCTGTTGCTGGCTAAGACCAAGTTCGGCCGGGCTCTGCGGGCCACCTCCCTGGACAAGGACACCGCCCTGCTCATGGGAATCAACACCAACAGGGTCTTTGCCCTGACCTTCGGGCTGGGAGCGGCCTGCGTGGGCGTATCCGGCGGGCTGCTGGTTAATTTTTACCCGGTGTTCCCGGAGGTGGGGCTCAATTTTGTGCTCTTTTCCTTCGTGATTGTGGCCTTGGGCGGGTTCGGCAACATCGGCGGAGCGTTCCTCGCAGGCATCTTGGTAGGTATCATCATTACCGTGGGCGGATTCTTTGTGGGGCCGCAATATAAGTATGCCTTGGTGTTCCTGCTCTATTTGGTCGTGATCACGATCAGGCCCAAGGGGCTCTTCGGTTGGTAGTGTGACGGTCGGCTCTTTTGCGAGGATGCTGATAGGAACACGCCTTTACCATTTGAAAGAAGAGGGCAATGCAGACAGATAGACAATTTTTTGTCACATTCGGGATCATTATGGCGCTTTTTGTGGTGGCGCCGCTGGTCGTCCCCAATATTCACTTCCAGCACCTGATGATCATGCTGTTGCTCTACGGCACCCTTAGCCAGGCCTGGAATTTGATCGGCGGCTATGCCGGCCAGGTGTCTTTCGGCCATGCGGTGTTCTTCGGCATCGGGGCCTACGCGGCAATGGCGCCGCTGAACCAGTGGGGGACGAGCCCGTGGATCGGCATGCTCGCGGGTGCCCTGATCGCGGTGGCAGTGGCAGTGCTCATCGGCTTTCCGGCCTTCCGCCTCAAGGGGCACTATTTCGCCATTTCCACCTTCGCCGTGGCCGAAGTGGTGCGGGAGATATTTGCCAACTGGGACTGGGTGGACGGACCGATCGGTCTCGATGCCCCCCTGGTCGATCAGGGCTGGCGCAACTTCATGTTCTACTACACCAAGATGCCTTATCACTACACCGTCCTGATCTTTTTCGCCGTGATCACGTATGTAGCCTTTCGCATGGAGCGAGCGCGGATGGGCTATTATTTTCGGGCCATCAAACAGCGGCCGGAGGCCGCTCAGGCCATGGGCGTGAACATTACCCTTTATAAACAATACGCTTTTATGATCAGCGCTTTCTTTACGGCCATCTGCGGCTCGCTCTACGGGCTGTATGTGCTGCATATCGAACCAGCCACCGTGCTTTCCCTGGACATCTCCATCAAGATCGTGCTGGTCACCACCTTGGGCGGCGTCGGTTCCCTCTGGGGACCGCTGCTGGGCGCCACGATCCTGATTCCGCTGCAGGAGTACAGCAGGATCTGGCTGGGGGGCACCGGCAGGGGCGTCGACCTGATCGTGTTCGGGGCGCTGATCGTGATCATCTGCATTTTCGAACCCAAGGGAATCGTTGGCGTGATCAGAAGGTTTACCCAGAAGAAAAGGAACGATTGATGGCGATTCTGGAAACAAAACACCTCAGCATGCACTTCGGTAAGCTGGCGGCGCTGCAAGGGATCAACCTGTCGGTGAAGCAGGGGGATATTCTCGGATTGATCGGACCCAACGGCGCCGGCAAGACGACTCTCTTCAACTGCATCACCGGATTTCTGAACGCCACCGAGGGCGACGTTTTCTTCAACGGGCAGAACATCACCCGGATGGGACCCCACCGGGTGTGCCATCTGGGGATCAGCCGGACTTTCCAGATCGTTCAGAGCTTCAGCGAAATGACCGTTCTAGAAAATGTTATGATGGGGGCGTTCTGTCGCCATGCCGGCACCAAACGCTCTACGGCGCTGGCCGAGGAGATTTTGGAGTTTACGGGTTTGGCCGAAAAGCGCCACCAACTGGCCGGCAGTCTAACCCTGGCCGACCAGAAGCGGATTGAACTGGCGCGGACCATCGCCACCGAGCCCAAGATCGTGCTTCTCGACGAGGTGATGGCCGGATTGAATCCGACCGAAACCGAAGAGGCCATCGGCTTGATACGCCGGGTCCACGAAAAGGGGATGACCATCATTGTGGTAGAACACGTCATGGAGGTCATCATGAACATTTCCCATCGGATTGCGGTATTCGACTCCGGCCAACTCATCGTGGAGGGGGCGCCGGAAGTCGTGGTGCGGAACGAACGCGTTATCAAGGCCTATCTAGGCGAGGAATACCATGCTTAAGGTAAACCGAATCTCCGTGCGCTACGACATCATCCCGGTTCTGGACGAGGTTTCTTTTACGGTTGAGGAAGGTCAGTTCGTCGCCATTGTCGGGGCCAACAGCGCCGGCAAGTCCACCATCCTGAAAACCATCTCCGGCCTGGTGCACCCCCATGCCGGATCTATCACTTTTCTGGATCAGCCGATCGAGACCATCCCGCCCTACGACATCGCAGCCCGGGGCATCGCCCATGTTCCCGAGGGCCGGCGGATTTTTGACAAGCTCTCGGTCCTGGAAAACCTGCTTGTCGGTGCCCATACGCGGGACGACACGCAGGAGGTGAATGCATCCCTCCGGGAGATGTTTGAATTGTTCCCACTCCTCGAGGAACGCCGGGACCAGAAGGGTGAAACCCTCAGCGGCGGAGAGCGCCAGCAGTTGGCCATCGCCCGCGGCCTCATGGCCAAGCCGCGCCTGTTGATGCTCGACGAACCATCCCTGGGCCTAAGCCCTATTCTTTCCAACAAGGTCATCCACACCTGCGAAGCGATTCGGGAAAAAGGGACCACGATTCTGATAGTCGAGCAGAAGGTGACCGAGGTTCTGAAGGTGATCGATAAAGGTTACGTTCTACAACGTGGCAAGGTCATCATGGAGGGGAAGGGGGAGGAACTGCTGGCCTCCGACATGATACGAAAGGCCTATCTCGGTCTCTAAGTTTGCTTTTGGAAAAACATCCGATCCGAAGCGCCCCCCAGGTCTGCAAACACAACAAGGCTTATTGTGACCGGCAACGGCCACTGACGTTTGCCCGCCCCCAGCTGACGAAAATGCTATCATATTCCAATATTGGGGGCCGCGGACCGCTGCCAATGACCTATGATATCTCCCATGAACGCCTCAATGAAACGCTTTCTCGCTTTTCCAGAACGCGTTGGCAAGATCAGTTTTGACGAGACCGTCAGTTTTATATGACGCAAAAAACTCTGACTTGTATTACGTTTGATATCGCAGATATAGTTGTTGGCATTGCTGAATGTTCGTTCTCATAGAGCCCCTACTTCCTTCATCGCCGATATGCCCGCTATCCAGGAAACAACCCCCCCAACCATTGTAGCCACAAGGAGTGCCTCCCAGATCTCTTCTTTTGATGCTCCGCTCTGCAACGCTCCATTGATATGAATCTTCATCCCTTCATCATATATATCTGCTGCATTTACTGCGATCAAAATAAGCTCTTTTATTTTTCGGGATACTAAACCCTCATCCACAGCGTTGCTACGCATTAAATGATAATTTTCGAGGATTATTGGGAAGTTTTTGCCAAATACCTCAACCCATGCCGGGGCTTTCCCAAATCTACTCCTAAAATATTCCATTATGTCTTCCGCACTTTTTGAACTTGCCGCTTCATCCTTTGTTTCGAGTAATTTATCAGAACGTTTTAGTTCATCAAAGACATTGAATCCGCCGCTTACCGCGGTTATCCCTCTTGATACCACAGCAATCTTCAATATTTCCATTATTTCATCGGCACTGATATGCAGGTCCTTGATCTGATCCAGCAAGAAATCCTCCACAAAACGACCCCACCCCTTTGAAACATAGACACCAATAAGAATAAGCATTTTATCCTTGGCCGATAACATCCTCTCTTTCCAAATTTCTGCCAAGAACTTCTCGTAGAAATCAAAAAAGACACCTTTCTCGATCGCTTCGCTTCTTTCTCCAATGAGCGCCTTCAATTTTCCGCCAGACATACCGGCATTCTCCATTCGTTAAGAACTCTGAGTTTTCGGGCCGCCTCCAAATAAAAATATCCAGTCCACTTAAGCAATTCTGGACTGCTCCTCCACAGGCGTAGCGCAACGCGAATCTTCTCGCAAGTTTGTTGAACCGTATCCTTTTGGAAAATAGAGGCTTTTCACGTATTCCACATAATACGCAATTGCATCAAGAATATGATTGCGTACCGCTCTTTCAATCTTATCCGCATCCTTTCGTGCAAACAAATCTAGAAGGCTAGAATGAATTCGTTGGCAGTTTCTATGGTTTTTTTCAAAATAGATGACTGAGTATGGTAACCACAATGATTGTCTTCTTAATACCTTTATCTTCTCAATAAGAAACGTGTTTCTGCTTCCCGAAATAAAAACCATATGAAAATCGGCATGGCGCTCGAAATACCCTTTAAAATCCATTCTTTTCGAAAGAATGGTCATATCTTTAAGTATCTTATCAAGTTCCTCCAGGTTTTCCGGCCTTATCTCTTCAGCGAACAATCGAGCTGCCAAACCTTCTAACCAAGCTCTTACTGTGAAAATCTCCTGAATATATACAGGCGTGATGGTTCGGACGAAGCAGCCTTTCCTGGGGATTATATTAACAAGCCCCTGGCCTTCCAATTTCAACAGCGCCTCACGGATGGGTGCACGGCTAACTCCTAACGCTCGCTGAAGCTCTGTTTCAATAATTTGCTGACCATGGCCTATTCTTCCATCGAATATGGCCTCGCTTAGCTTATTCGTTATATCTTCCACAATACTATTTGGGCGTTTAATCGTATTATATAGAACCTCGCATTCTTGCTCATTCATAAGGCTTTTTCCCATTTGATTCCTACAGGCCTCTTCCTGGTTGTGTGCTCAAAGAGAATCCGCAAAATGCTTGCACTCTCAAAAAAGAGATCCCCATGGGCCTGGAAAAAAAGCCTATTCTGTTTGCTTTTCCCCAATTGGGATTTTCAGACGCACTGCCTTTCAAGCGGAACATCATATTTTTCACACACAGCCCCCAAACCTTGCCGAGTTTTCAAAAAAATAATCCGATCTGCGCCGCCCAAGA